>Ga0208821_1001437_pt1 | contig 13383 bp, 11 predicted proteins | sample June2015DPH_20_5_FD_184720 | JGI IMG/M metagenome (GOLD analysis project Ga0208821, IMG submission 184720) | Peatland microbial communities from SPRUCE experiment site at the Marcell Experimental Forest, Minnesota, USA - June2015DPH_20_40... | ecosystem: Environmental > Terrestrial > Soil >... | reverse complement strand
TGCTGCCGGTCTTGAGGATCTCCGGCACCAGACCAAGGCCGCCTCCCAGGAGCAATACCCGGCGAGGCCGCGGGTGGACCAGCAGACCCAACTGCACCTGGTGCTCGGCGGTTAACGGGTCCGGATAGGTAAACTGCCAGAGGTTGTTGGCAAAGAAACTCACCTGACCGGCTTCCCGGCTGACGCTGAGAAAGGCGAAGGGACTTTCGGCGGTGGCGGCCAACAGCCGTCCCGGCGCCTGCCAGCTTCGGCTGAGGTTCTCCAGGGATGGCAGCCAGATAAGGCCCCCGGCCAGCAACAACAGCGCCAGCCCCCGGGCGCCGCGGCGCCCCAGGCCCCGGGGAAGGTCTGTCAGCCAGGCCGCCAGGGCCAGAAAGAAGCCGGTAGCCAGGCTCAGACCCAGGCTGGAATAACGCCCCAGGAGAAAAAGCTGCACGATGATGACCCCCAGGCCCGCCCCCAGGGTCTCCAGGGAGTAAACCCGGCCGGGGGCGCCGCCGGGCGCTATCTCTGCCAGGGCCCGACAGGCGCAGGGGAAAAAATAGCCGGAAACCAGACCGATGGGAGATAAGAGGGTCAGAAACAGGACCACCTCGGCGCCCAGGGGCAAGGCCTGGCCCCCGGGAAGCCCGGCCCAAACCGGGACGCCCCGGATGGCCAGGATGGTGGCGGGCGAGAGCAATCCCAGGAGAGTCAGCAGGCCGCCCAGACGGGGGGCCCTGCTTTCCTGGGTCAGCCGCCACCCTCCCAGGAGGCTGCCCAGGCCGGTCCACATGAGCCAGGTCCACAGCCCCAGGGCCAGCTTCAACTCCTGGCCGTTGGCCAACACCAGCAGCTCCCGCAGGATCAGCACCTGGGAGGCCAGGACCCCGGCCCCATAGGCCAGGACGGCGCCGCTGAGGACCCTCATCTCGGCGGCCGCCATGGATGCGGATTGTCCTTCGAAGGTCTCAGCCACGGGTTACGCAATGCAGGCGCGGAAAGATGAGGAGGCTATTATTCTGGTTCCCAAGTTGCACTTGGGAACCAGATTGGGGCAAATCCAGTCCCCAGGTGAGCGTCTTCTATACCAATAATGGCGGGCCAGGCCCGGCCGGCATGACTGGATGGCATCCGCGACTATTCGATATTATAGCGCTTCAACTTCTCCCGCAGGGTCTTGCGGTCGATCCCCAGGGCCCGGGCGGTTTCGCTCTTATGGCCTTCACAGCGCTGCAAGGTGTAGAGGATGTGGTCCCGCTCCAGGTCCTTCAGGGATCCCGCCCCGGATTCCATCCCGGGCGACAGGACGGTTCCGGCAAAGGAGAGGTCGGCGGGCCCCAGGTAAGGCCCGATGCTCAACACCACCAGCCGCTCCACGGTATTTTCCAACTCCCGGACGTTGCCGGGCCATTCGTGACGCACCAGCAATTCCAGGGCCTCGGGGGTTACCCCCAGGATATTCTTGTGCAGGCGGGCGTTGTACTTCTCCAGAAAATGGCCTACCAGCAAAGGGATATCGCCTTTGCGCTCCCTTAAGGGTGGCATCTGGATCAGGACCACGTTGAGGCGGTAGAAGAGGTCTTCCCGAAAGGCGCCATCCTTGATGGCCTTGGTCAGAACCTTGTTGGTGGCCGCGATGATGCGCACGTCCACGGTGATCACCCGATGGCTGCCCACCTTGGAGATCTTCCTCTCCTCCACGGCCCGGAGCAACTTGGCCTGCACTTCCAGACCGATGTTGCTGATTTCGTCGAAAAACAGGGTGCCGGATTGGGCCAGTTCGAACTTGCCGATCTTGTTGGCGTCGGCCCCGGTGAAGGAGCCCTTGACGTGGCCGAAGAGTTCGCTCTCGAACAGGGTCTCCACCAGGGTGCCGCAGTCCACGGTGATAAAGGGACGCCGCTGGCGCTGGCTCAACTGATGGATCTTCTGGGCCACCAGGCCCTTGCCGGTCCCGGACTCCCCGGTGATCAGCACGGTGGAACCGGTGGGGGCCACCCGGGTGATCATGTCCATGACCCTGGCCATGGAGTCGCTCTCATAGACCAGGATACTTTTATCATCCTTGGACTTCAACTCCTGGCGCAGATAAAGATTCTCCAGGTCCAGGCGCCGCTTTTCCAGGGCCCGGTTTACCAGATTGCGCAGATCGTCGGGGACGAAGGGCTTGCTGAGGAATTGGAAGGCCCCGGCCTTGATGGTCTCCACCGCCGATTGGATGGTGCCGTAGCCGGTGATGATGATCACCTCCACCGCCGGGTCCAGGGCCTTGATCTTCTTCAGGGTCTCCAGGCCGTCCAGGTCCGGCATCACCAGGTCCAGGAGGATGGCGTCGAAGGAACTGCGCTCCAGCAGGGTGAGGCCCTGGCGGGCGCCGGCGGCCAGTTCCACCTGGTAGCCCTGCCGGGAAAGGATCTGGTAGCAGGCGTCCCGCATGGCCTTGTCGTCGTCGATTACTAGAATCTGGGCCGGGGTGTTACTCACCAAGAGAAAATTCCTTTTTCATTCAAGTTCTTGTATTTTCCGGGATTTCGGCTTCATTCTATTAAACCGCCCCGGGGCTGTCAAGGGGCGGGGGGACGGAAGGGACCGGGCGACCGTGGCACAGGCTGCCAGCCCGTGCAGGGTGGGCACTGCCCACCATCCTGTGCTGGATGGTTTACCGGCTCTTTGCCAGGATAAGGCAAGATCATTGCCGGACCCCGCCACCTCCCCGGGCAGGTCCCCCTACCCTCTCCTGGGAATTTATGGTAGAAAATGCAGCCAGGAGGCCCGGTTGGCCCTGAAGCTCTTTATCCCCTGCTTTCTGGACCAATGCGGCTGCGGCACCGCGGCCGCGGTGGCGACCTTGCTGGAGCGCCTGGGGATATCCTTTGGTTATCCCGAAGATCAGACTTGCTGTGGCCAGTTCGCCCACACCCTGGGCGACCCGGCCACCGCCCGCCGCCTGCTGCGCCATTATCTGCGAGTGTTCGCGGGCGCCGATACCATCCTCTGCCCCAGCGCTTCCTGCACCCTCATGGTGCGCCGCCACTATCCGCAACTGGCGCAAACTTTCCGGGAGCGCCGGGAGGCCGCGGCCGCGGCGAACCGCACCCTGGAGTTGAGCGAGTACCTGGACCGCCGGGGCCCTCTCCCCTGGACTCCCCGCCTGGAAGGCTCCCTGGTGCTGCACCGCTCCTGCAAGGCCCGGCAACTGCAAGTCTTGCCCGGCGCGGCCCGGGTCCTGTCCCAGGTGGCGGGGCTCCGAATCCTGGAGGTGTCTCCCAACTTCTCCTGCTGCGGCTTTGGCGGGGTCTTCAGCCTGCAGCATCCGGACCTGGCCCGGGAGATGGCTGAGGCCTATCTGGAGGCGGTTCGGGCTACCGGGGCACAGGGCCTGGTTTCCCTGGATTACAGTTGTCTCCTGCACCTGCGGGCCGTGGGCGCCAGCCGGGGTTGGGAATTGCAATTCTGGCACCTGGCGGACCTCCTGATAAACTGAGATACGCGGCGCTACTTCCGGAGCAGCCACGCCTGCACCTGCGGCTCACCCAGGCAGACGCAAGGAAGGCCTTATGATACGGTCAGGGGTTGACCGGCAGACCCATCCATTCGGCCAGTTCCTCATGGTGGGGATCCCCGGCCCCGGGGTGGATGCCGTGGCCCGGGAGATGGTGCAGGACCTCAAGGTGGGAGGTATCATCCTATTTTCCCGAAACCTGGAGACCCCTCAGCAGATCTGGCATCTGACCCATGATCTACAGCGTCTGGCCCGGGAAGCCGGCCAGCCGCCCCTGCTCATCTCCACGGACCAGGAAGGAGGCACGGTGCAACGCCTCAAGGCCCCCTTCACCCCGATCCCGGCGGCCCGCAAACTGGGGGCGGCCGCCACCCCGAAAGAGGTGGAGGCCCTGGCCCGCCGCGTAGCCCGGGAGCTGGCCCTGGTGGGGATCAACATGAATCTGGCCCCGGTTCTGGACGTATCCCTGGAGCCCAGGTGCCCCCTGTGGGACCGCTCTTACAGCCAGGACCCGCGACGGGTGGCCCGCTTCAGCCGGGCCGCCATCAAGGGCTACCTGGCCGGCGGGGTCCTGCCGGTGGCCAAGCATTTTCCCGGGCTGGGTGACACCCTGGCCGACTCCCATCTGGATCTGACCGTGGCCCAATCCGGGGACCCCTCCCGGGAGAAGGACCTGCTGCCCTATCGGGAGGCGGTGGCCGCCGGGGTGCCGGCGGTCATGACCGCCCATCTCCTGGTGCCCCAATGGGACGACCTCCCAGCCACCCTTTCGGCCGTCGCCTTACGGGGCTGGCTGCGCCAACGGCTGGGGTTTAAGGGGGTGATCATCACCGATGACCTGGAGATGAAAGGAATCACCAATCTCCAGCCGCCGGCTCAGGCCGGCCGGGAGGCCCTGCTGGCCGGGGCGGACCTTTTGCTCATCTGCAATAACTGGCAGGCGGTCTGGGACACGGCCCGGGTCCTTGAGGAGGCTGGGGACCCGGCGGACCAGTTCCGGGAGAGCGCCACCCGCCTGGAACGGCTGCGGCAGGCCTTGCCGCCCCCACAAACCGGCCTGGAGGAGGTCAAGGAATATTTTGGCTTCTATTGAGGGGAATTTTGGGTAATCAAATACCCGGGGTCTATAAAATGAAATGGCCGGGAGGGGGAGCCCGGCCATTTGGAGAAAGGAGAAATTGGTTTTTGCTATCGGGGGGTAACCCGATGGAGTATACTGCATTAATGGTGCCAAACCTATCTATCTTATTTTATTTACTCGATATTCTCGTCTAGAGACGAATCCCTCCGTAAGAAATTCGCCGATTTTAGTACAAATAATTGTACGGTATCGGTCCGGTTGACCGGGATCCGCCATGATCTTCCCCGAGGAAACCGGGAATCCCCGCCGACCAGGAAGGCTGGCCAAATTTTTTAACCGCTCGACAAAATCGCCCCGGCTATCTCCATGACCCGCGCCGGAGAGAGGTCTTCCAGGCATTGGGGTCGGGGGCAGGAAATTTCCCGACCCCGGGCGCAGGGGGCCTGGGGGCAGGGGCCGCTCAAAACCCGGACCCCTGCTCCCGCGGGGGCCCAGACTGCCGGATCGGTGGGGCCGAACAGGACCAGCACCCGGGGGCCGCCCAGGGCCGCGGCCAGGTGGCTCAGGCCGCTGTCATTTCCCAAAAAAAGCCGGCAGCGGGCCAGCGCCGCGGCCACCCGCGCCAGGGGCGCATCAGCCAGGAGCACCTGCCCCTGGGCCGCCGCCAGGGGCTTCAGGTAAGCAATTAAGGAAGCCTCGACGGGCCCCGTCAGCCATACCACCCGCAAGCGGTATTGCCAGGCCAGGGCCCGGCTCACTTCATAGTAATGGCCCAGGGGCCAGTTTTTCTTGGCATGGCCGCTCCCCGGGGCCAGAGCCAGCCAGTTTGCCGCCTCTGGCAGGACCGCTTCGGACTCCCGATCCGGGGGCAAGGACAGGCGAAAAGAGCCGGCCACAGTGAGTCCCAGGCCGGCCAAATGCCTGGCCTGGAGGGCCGCCACCGCCTCGGAGCCAGCCTCCGGGAAAGAAGGAACCCAGGTAACCGCGGGAATCCCGGCCTGCCGCAGGCGAGCCAGCACCGGGGGGTCGGGCCCGGGAGTGAACACCAGGACCAAATGAAAGCCGGCCAGACGGACCCGCAGCTCCGGCGGCAAGGGGGCGTCGGCAAAGAGCGGCGCCCACCCGGACTCGCCGCTGTCCCAAACCGCCTCCAGGGACAAGGTGTGGGACAACAGGCCCCAGGGCTGCGGCTGGCCCAGGCCGGTGAGCCGCGCCCGGGGATAACGCCTCCTGACGGCCAGGAGGGCCGGGCCGGCCAGCAGCAAATCTCCCAAGGCCCCCTGATGCCAGAGGAGGATGCGGCCCACCGCCTGCGGCGGCGGCAGCGGAGTTGATTCCATGAAGAAGATTATACATTATTGAGGGGGGGGCGGCCCCAGCGGTCAGTTTATAGGGCGGGATAGGCCCGCCGCCATCGTTAGGGCGACCCAACGGGTAGCCCAGTGGGTGGCGGCCACAAGCCACCCTATAATAGGCTAAACCTGGTTGAGGCCCTGGCCCCTCTCAGGGTGAAATAATTTAGCTGGGGGGAGGCCAGGGCCAGCCAGGCGTAGGGCGCGTCTGGCGCGCCATTAGGGAAAGATGTAGGGGCGATCCGCTGGGTCGCCCGCGTAGGATGGGCACTGCCCACCATTTCATAAGGAGCGTACACATGGGTGCGCCCCTACAAGACCACAGGACGCGTCTTACGCGCAGGAAATCAAATTAGGGCGCGGTGCGCACCTCTACTGAGAGGTCCGCCTTGCCCTCCCCCCAAACCCCCCTCCCAACCCGTGAAAGGCTTTGGGGAAAACGGGCCAAACGGATCTACTTCCCAGACGAAAAATCAGGGGGATTGGGGGGAGGGTTTGGGGAGAGTTTTTTTTGAAAAGGGCTCGCGGCCATGGTCCCTCCCCCAATACGCGCTCCCTACTCTTTGCCCTCCTGGGCCAGGCGCCGGGCGGTGCGGGTGTTAAAAGGAGTGCCGGGGCCGGGGCTAAGAAGGTTCAGGGCGTCCTGGTAGAGTTGCCGGTTCAGGTCCCGGTCCGGGCCAAGGCCGCTGATCAGTTCCAGGATGCCCGCCACCAGTTCCGGCTCCGTCTCCAACTCCGCCAGATAATCCCGGGCCCGGGCCGGGTCCACCCGGTGCAACAGCACCGCGGCCAGGACCACCTTGGGGTCGCCCCCTTCGGCCTTGAGGAGCTGCTGGGCGTGATGGACCGCGGCTTCGGTCCGCTCCCAGGCCGCCGGATCATCTTCAAGATAATGTCGCACCTGCTCCCCCAGGAGATCCTTGAAGGTCTGGGCCGCCTTTTTGGCCCTGACCAGGTCAGGGACGCATTTATCGGCATACTGGCACCATTCGGCGCAACCCAGCTCGATCTTGGGGTTATAGAACAGATGGCCGCACCAGGCACAGCGCCGCCGGGCATCGTCCTTGAAAAACTCGATTTCGGCCCCGCACTTGGGACATTCCGTCACAAAGATGTCGCCGGGTTTCCAGTAGCGGGTGTCCTGGCCGGGGCACTTCATCTGTTCCATGGTGGTCCCTCACTTTCCCCGGACTTTCTGTTGCTGCAACAACTCCCCGCTGGCGGCCAGGGTGCAGATGGTGACCGGCGGGGTCTTGCCCGCGGCTTCCATGGCCCGGCGCACCACTTGCACCAGGCCGAAGCAGCAGGGAACTTCCATATTGACAATGGTGATCTCCCGGACCTCGTTTTCCGCCAGGATCGCGGTCAGTTTGGCCACGCTCGCAGCCTCGTCTTCGAACTTGGGGCAGCCGCAAACTACCGCCTTGCCCTTAAGGAAGCGGGCATGGAAGTCCCCCGCGGCAAAGGGGGCGCAGTCTGCGGCCACCAGGAGATGGGCCCCTTTCAGAAAGGGGGACTTGGGCGCCACCAGCTTGAGCTTCACCGGCCAATGGCCCAGGGCCGAGGCCCCGGCCGGGACCACGTCCGGCCGCTCAAATTGCTGCAGACGGCTGCCCGGGCAGGTGAAGACCTCCGGCTCAGGCTTTTTTTTAAGCGCCTGGGGAGTTAAGAGCGCCTGGGCCTCATGAGCCGTGGCCGGGGCCGGTCCCTCGAACTCCCCGGCCTCCCGCGCCTCGATGGTCAACGCCCCCTGGGGACATTCCCCCAGGCAGGCCCCCAGGCCATCGCAGAACTTGTCCGCCAGAAGTACCGCCTTGCCGTCCACGATCTGGATGGCCCCTTCGGCGCAGGACGGGACGCACATGCCGCAGCCGTCACACTTTTCCTGGTCGATGCGAATAATTTGCCGTTTCGCCATATCCTGAATTCCCGGAGAAAGATATTTAACTGTCGATTTCAGATTTTTTGGAGGCCGCGGGGCCGGCTTCCAGGCCGGCCAGCCGGCCTCGGCTCGTATTTATATATTAAGCAGCATTGGCCTGGGGCGCCATGACTTAAGTCAACCGGCCACAATTTAGAGCTCGCCTGCTTGGAAAAGTTCTTGAGTAGGTGAGATACCCACCCTCTAGTAGCCGGTTCCCGCGCCGCCGGGGGCGACGGCGCGACCTTTTGATCTCCTAAATTGTCCCACGCATTGGCATCAAGTTCTCCTTTATGGGCTCAAGTTGCCTGGCGCGACGCAGGCTGATTATTATCTTGATATTCCTTTCTCTCCCCAATCCCTATGTTTTATGGCCGGGGAAGGCGGGGGCCTGTGGCCCCCACCTTCCCCGGCCATTACACGGGTTGGGAGGGGAGTCTGGGGGGAGGGCAGGGCCGTCGGCCCTGGCCCTCCATCCCGTTCTTGTCCGGGCTTCAGGAAGGCGTAAGCCGCGCTGCCGGCCGCAGGCGCCGCAGGGCCATCGCCAAAAGCGCCGTTAGGACCAGGGGGGCGATTTGCAAATGTATGGTCCCGGCGAAAATCGGCACCAACAGGGGGGTCAGGAAGGCCATGACCAGAAGCGTCTGCTCGCCGGGCCGCCACCCTTCGACATGTCCCTCCCAGGCCAGCCAGGCGAGTGGCAGCGCCAGGATCGCCAGGTCATAGAGAAATTCATAGGGGGGAAATAACAAGGCGCAGAGCACCAGCACGGCGGCGCGCACCCCGGCGGGCGCCGCCTCCCGCGACCAGACCCAAAACACGATCCCGGTGGTGGCCAACATCACCCCGCCCTGCAGGAGCTGCGCCAACCACGGGGGGCCGCCGGCCAGGAGCACCGCCGCCGCCCAGGTGGGCATCTTTGCGGTGAATAAAAGCACGTCTTTTCCCAACCGCATCGTCTCTAAGATCGCCAAGGTACCGGGGAGGTTGCGGAAAAAGGCGGCCCAGACCTCGGTCCCCAGCACCAGGAGGCTGGCCGCCACCAATGCGGCCGCAGAAATCCCCATGCTCAGCAAGGCCCGCCAGCGACGCCCCGCCGCCAGGGCCACCGGAATCAACACGACTAAATGCGGCTTGTAGCTGAGCAGGCCCAAGAGAACCCCGGCGGTGACCGGCGCCTGCTCCAGCAGCAGCAACCCAGCCCCCAATAGCGAGGCCGATAACAGACCGTTTTGACCGTGAATCAGGTTCATAAAGGCGCCGGGAAAGGCCAACGCCAGCCAGGGGCTGAGATAACTGGGGGCTATCCGGCGCACCACCAGGACCAAGGCGGCCAGAGGCAATGACAACCAGAGCCCCAAGGCGAGGAGGTAAGGCAGCAGGCCCAGGGGCAGGATCAGCAGCAGAAAGGTGGGAGGATAAAGCCAAATCAGGGGAATTCTTATCCCAAAGAACTCTTTCTGGGCCGCCAGAAAACGGCCAGGATCGTAAACCGCGGCCGGCCCTGCCCTCAGGGCCAGGGAAGAGGCCACCCAATAATGGGAAAAATCGCCGCCGATGGGATCGCCGCGCACATCGAGCAACCCGGAACCGCCGAAATATAAGTAGCTCAGGATTAACAGGTAAAAAACGCAAATGATTTTGGGATAAACGCCAAGCCGTTCGCGGTTCAACCAGCCCATGTTCTCACCTATTGGCGGCAAGATTCCGTCGCAGAGCCCCGCGCTCACCATAGAGCAAGGCCGCGGGATTTGCAAGTCCTGCCAGATCCATGGTCAAGAGCACCTACCTGGTCCGCAGACTAATTTTCCCTGACTGCGCCGGGAAAGAAGTTGTTCCGGCCGGGAGGGATCATTATAATACCGGAATGAGTCAGCGTCGAGGAGCCTGCATGACCTTGCCGGCCGTGCTCCTGGCAGCGATTTTTTGCTTCCGTCCCATCCTGTTGACCGCCCTGGCGGACATGTTCGGCTCCTGGGTCATCACCCTGGACCCCATCTTCTCCGGGCTGGCCCGGTCTTTCATCTTCGGCCTGTTCGCCTCCACCGCCTTCTCCCTTTTGGTGGTCCCGGTGATTTACTATCTGCTGGCCTCCCGGAAAACTTCGCCGCCGGTGAAAGATGGAGCATAATAGACTATCTAGTGTGATGCTTCTTAATTCCTATGACATTTCAAACTACGGTTTTTTAACCCCCCTTTGAAAAAGGAGGGGCAGGGGGGATTTAAAATAATCTCCTGAAATCCCCTTAAATCCCCCCTTTCCAAAGGGGGACTTTAATACCCTTGTAACTTAGGTTTTTCTTGATTTAATGCCATACTATTTACGAAACACAACACTAGGATTACTCCGAAGGGCCGACCCGTGATGGGCAGTCCCACCCTGGACAAGACTTTGCCGGGCCTGGCAAAGCCTGGCGGCTAATGGCACCCTCTTCCCAGGTTTGGGGATGAAAAGAAGCTATCTCGCTTAGAAAGGGAAAAACCATGCAAGGCCCAATGGCCGCACCGGTGTTGGTGGAAGTGACCCGGGGGCCCGCGGTGGAAAGCAGCCATCGCGGCCAGGTGGTGGTGTCCGACGCCCAGGGGAATCCGTGTCACCGGGTAGGCGACATCGAAGCCCTGGTGTGTCTGCGCTCTCTGGCCAAGCCCTTCCAGACCCTGGCAGTGTTGACCAGCGGCGCTGCCGCCGCCCTGGGGCTGGGTGCCGCGGAGCTGGCCCTGTTTTCCGGTTCGCTCTCCGGCCAGGATTTCCAGACGGAGCTGGTGACCGCCACCCTGGCGCGCCTGGGCCTGACCCCCGAGGCCTTGCAATGCGGCGCCCACCCGCCGCTGCACTGGCCCACCGCCCAGGCCCTGGCCAAGGCCGGCCGGCCTCCCTCTCCGCTGCACAACACCTGCGCCGGCAAGCACACGGCCATGCTGGCCCTGTGCATCCATCACGGCTGGCCCATCGATGACTATCTGAACCCGAAACACCCGGTGCAGCAGCTCATCCTCAAGACCGTGGCGCAGTCGGTGGGCCTGAAACCCGAGGAGATCCCGGTGGCCGTGGACGGCTGCGGCGCCCCGGTCTTTTACGCGCCCCTGCGCCGCATCGCTATGGGTTATGCCCGCCTGGCCGCGGCCCCCAAGGGCTCCCCGGCCGGGACCCTGATGCAGGCAATCTTGGATCACCCCCGCCACATCGCCGGGGACGGCCGCCTGGAGACCGAAGTGATGCAGGCCCTGCCGGGGACGATCTTCGCCAAGTCCGGAGCGGAAGGGGGCTTTGCCTTGAGCCTGACCGACGGCGGCCTGGGGGTAGCCCTGAAGATCGAAGACGGCCATCAGCGGGCCCTGAACCTCAGCATCATCTCCATCCTGGAGCAACTGGGCCGCCTGACCCCGGCGGCCCTGGAGGTTCTGGCCCGCTACCGCCATCCCGCCATCCTCAACCACCGCAAGGAGGCAGTGGGGTTTCTTAGGCCGGTCTTCCGCCTTCAGAAAAGCCCTTGAATCTTTGGCCGATCATGCTATAGTCCTTAGTTATCTACCGGTTGCCCCCGCGGGGGCTAAAGGGAATCCGCAAGCTCAACATGAAAGTTCTTTGGGCCCCGTGGCGCATGGATTATATCCTGGGCGCGGACAAGACCCCGGGTTGCATCTTCTGCCCGGAGAGGGGGGAAGATTTGGCCGCGCGGCTGGTCCTCTTCAGCGGCCGGCTCACCCGCATCATGATGAATAAATACCCATACATCAACGGGCATCTGCTTATCTCCCCCCTGCGCCACCTCCCCGGCCTGGATGACCTTACGCAGGAGGAGATGCTGGATCTGATGGCCAGGCTCAGGCAAGCCCTGGCCATCCTGAGGCGGGTGATGCGCCCCGACGGCTTCAACGTGGGCCTCAACCTGGGAGTGGTGGCCGGGGCCGGGGTGGAGGACCATCTACATTTTCACGTGGTGCCCCGCTGGAACGGCGACACCAATTTCATTCCGGTCTTTGCCGAGATCCGGGTGATTCCGGAACATTTCCGCCAGACCTATGAGCGTTTGGCCCCCCACTTTCAGGCCATCTGCGCCGAGGAACAGACATGCGTTTCCTGAAAATGATCTTCACCAGCATTATCATCCTCCTGGCCCTCGTCTTTATCATCGAGAACCTGGAGATACTGCGGCAAGCGGTGACCCTGAAGCTGGATCTCCATCTGGTCAAGATGGAAACCCCCGCGGTGCCCCTCTGGGTATTGGTCCTGTTCTGCTTCTTCCTGGGGGTCTTAACCTCCGCTCTTTACGGCATCTACGAGGTCATCGTACAGCGTCAGACCATCCGCCAGCTCAAGCACAATCTGGAGATTTTGGCACAGGAATTGAAGAGCGCCGGCGCCAGGGCCGGGGAGGCTGCCGCGGCTTCCCCGGGGCCCAAGGCAGAATCCCCAAGCGAATGATGGCCCGGGCCCCCCATCTCTCCGGAGACCGGGGGAGCCTCTGAGGCAAAATTCCTGCTCTCGCTTCACGCGAGCCGTGATGGCCGACTCCCCCCCGGATAAAATCACCCCCATGTTACGGCAGTATCTGGACCTCAAGTCCCGGTACGCCGACGCCTTGCTCCTTTTTCAGATGGGTGATTTCTACGAGACCTTTTTCGAGGACGCGGAAAGGGCGGCGGCGGCCCTGAACATCACCCTCACCTCCAGGAGCCGGGCCGACGCCGAGCGCATTCCCATGGCCGGCTTCCCCATCCATGCCGCCGAGAGTTACATCGGCCGGCTGCTGGAGTCGGGCTTCAAAGTGGTGGTCTGCGAGCAGACGGAGGACCCGGCCCAGGCCCGGGGATTGGTGCGCCGGGAGGTGACCCGGGTCCTCACCCGGGGCACCCTGGTGGACCCCGCCGCCCTGGACGCCCGGCGGGACAACTATCTGGCCGCGGTGAATTTCAAGGGCGATAACTGGGGACTGGCTTACCTTTCGGTCTCCACCGGGGAGTTCCGTCTCACCCAGGGGGAGGGGGCCGATGCCCTTGGGGATGAACTCTGGCGCCTGAAGCCGGCAGAACTCATCGTCCCCGAAGGCCCCGACCCGGCCTTGTTGCCCGCGGCCCTGGCCTCCTTCGATACCCCGCCCACCCGACGGGCCCTCAGCCGCTACGCCTTCGACCCGGAAACCGCCCGGCGGGAGCTGGGCCGAGCCCTGGGCACCCTGTTCCTGGACGGCTTCGGGGTGGAGGACCAGGCCCTGGGGGTGGCCGCGGCGGGAGCCATCCTCCGCTATCTGCACGATTCCCACACCCCGGAGCTGCCCCACCTGGAGCGGCTGCTCCCCTATCGCCGGGACGACTACCTGGGACTGGACGAAGCCACCCTGCGCCACCTGGAGATCTTCGAGACCTGGCGCAGCCGCTCCCGCCAGGGGTCGCTGCTGGACGCCCTGGACTGCACCGTCACCCCCATGGGGGCCCGGCGGCTGAGCCGCTGGCTGCGTTATCCGCTGAAAGAGCTAACCGCCATCGAGGCCCGGCTGGACGGGGTGGAGTTCTTTTTGAGCCACAGCCTGCTGCGGCCCCGCAT
>Ga0208821_1001435_pt1 | contig 13414 bp, 13 predicted proteins | sample June2015DPH_20_5_FD_184720 | JGI IMG/M metagenome (GOLD analysis project Ga0208821, IMG submission 184720) | Peatland microbial communities from SPRUCE experiment site at the Marcell Experimental Forest, Minnesota, USA - June2015DPH_20_40... | ecosystem: Environmental > Terrestrial > Soil >... | reverse complement strand
GAGAAAGGCTCTCCAGAAAGAGATTGAAAAGGGAAGATTGAAACAGGGAACATCCGGGGTGGCAGAGGCGGCTTGATGAACTCAACAGGAGCCACTGCCAAATTTCAACTAAGAACGGTATTGACTCCATTATTATTCAAATTCCAAAACATATTGCTGATTATCCATTCGTTAGGATTGACTTTTGATTTCTCCTGTTGAAACCACGGCTTTTGTCGGCAATAATTTAGATAAAGCTCATATGCAATAAAATCGGCAGCTTGAAGGGAAGGCATATCCCTAAAAGATCGGACTTTTGGTAAAGGTTCACAAGAGATTCTATCTCCGCATTTGAAATAACACTTATCAGTTTCAATATATTTCCTTGCCGTTACGCTTTTTAAACAACAATTGTTAGTCCGATCAAGAATTAACTGAATCACATCCTTCTGAGGATAGAACGTGTCTATCTCAATCATACACATAAAAAGACAGAATGAATAAGCATCAATTTCTCGGCCAAGTTCAGAATTTATGCGCTCCAAATCATCAAGAAAAATTACAGCACCAAAACAATGCAGATCGCTTGACTTAATTACTTCAATTAAATCCTGCAAAAAACGAATACGACGACCTTCATCTTTTTTATCCCACTCCTTAAACGCCCCTTCAAAAGAAGTAAACTCATTCATATGTAAATAAGGTATTTCATAATCTTTCAATACTTTTCTCCAATCAGACTCAAACTTTAGCCATATCTCTTCCATTCCAATATATCCAGCTAAAGAACAAGTATCTCCTTTTTTTTCGCTATCATCAAAATATCCCTTAAAAATGCCCATCAATTGATCACTTCGCCGGGAACAAAAAAGTGAAAAATCCAATAAGGAAGGTTGGTGTGAACTTGCTTCCCGAAACGGAGTTGCTTGATCTCCATTCACCTTAATTTTATCAAGGCTAAGACCTTTTCTGTTCCGCAAAAGCAAAGCATCGCTGTTAAGGCCAAGCATCTTGTAAAAGGCAAAGGCACCCTTTACATTATCATTAATATCACATTTTTCTGCTTTTTTAAAGTAATAATTCCCAAGTTTATACCAAGCTACAACACATCTCTATGAATTTCGTATCAAGACCGATTTCTTTTGCGTAGTCGATCGTTCCCTGGAGGGGATAGGCGATAGTATTGATCCCGGAGTCGATCGCCCCTCTTTCCATCGCTACTTTCCAGGAATGGGCGGGCCGGATACAACCCATTCGGATCGGAATGGATGGGTTGAGGATACGGGCGATAGCACAAATCTTTGAAGTTTCTTCCGGTTTGGGAATTTTGAAATGCTCCTTCTCCGAACCATTTAACGTCTTGAAGACGACCAGAACAATCGTTTCTACGCCGACCCGTGTGACCAATTCTAAAGCCTTCCATTCTCCTCTGATCTCTCCGAAGTGGTGCCCGATAATAATATGCGGAGCGAGGCGATGCCCCATCTCCTTTAACATCCAGAGGGTTTCTTCGTAATCTGCCACCGTTTTGGTCAAATGGTAAACTTCACGGATGGTGTCGTCATTTCCGATAACGTCGATCAGAATCTGATCCACCCCAGCCTCCTTTAATTTCCTGGCTGGTTCCCTGCTGATCAAACCTGTGTGAACGATGATTTTCAACGAAGGATGTTTTTCTTTGATCGTCCCGATCGAAGGGATGAATTGATCAAGAGGAACTTGGCCATTGCGATCCGCGCCTCCGCTCACCAAGATGCCGTGAGCCCCGTTGAGACGAAGCCGATCAACGACTTTTAAAAAAGTTTCAGGATCTTCTGCGGAGATCATCGATTCAAGAAGTTTTCCTTTGCAGTGTGGGCAGCGGAGATCACAATGCCCCCCGGTCACACTGATGGCTGCGAACCGGTCTTTCTGGATGGGGAGGGTGGTGTCACGATAGATAACAGGACCGGGAATAGAGAAGGTGAGTTCCTTGCCAAAGTGGTTCTTCCGAATCCTAAAGGCCTCGGATTGAAGTTCGGTTAAGGGGAGTTGTATTAGCTTGTGGATCATAAGACCCAATGTCAAATGCCAAGGTTCAGATGTCAAATCAAATCCGGAGCTCAAATTTCACCCCTCACCTCGAAACCGAGGCGCACCGACTTTCCCTCTCCCCTTTGGGGAGAGGGCGGGGTGAGGGGTGGAGTTTGAAATTTGAACTTATTCTAATTGTTTCCTAATTTCTTTAATATCATCTGCTTCCGGCATGAAAGGAAAATTCCGGATCGGCTCCGAAGGTCTTTCGTTGCCATAGGGCCGATTGCAGGCCACTTTCCCGTCTCTGCCGGGACACCCGGAGGTCATAAACGCCTCCCCCGTCTGGATAAGAGGTTCTACGTCCATCCCGAAATCGATCAATCTTCCCTTCTCATCAAACCTCATCTGGCTGGCCGATCCCAGGGACTCATTGATGATCCAGCGGGCAAGCTGGATTCTTCGGTATTGGTCAAGAGGAGGGGGGGGATGCTTCTCCATGGGGCTTCCTTTCTCAGGAAAGAAGGAAAAGAGATGGGTGAAGGCTCCCATGCTCTGCCCTTTTTGAATTGCCGCAACCATTTCTTCTTCTGTCTCACTTAGGCCGACAATGAGGTGGATTCCCGCATGAAATCTTCGGAAAACATTTACAGCCATGCGGAGAACATCCCAGTAATGATCCCATTGATGAGGACCTCCGACGCCTTTCCCTCTCAATCGATCGAAAAGCTCAGGAGTGGCGGCGTCAATGGCGATTCCAACCCGATCGGCGCCGGCCTTCTTCATTGCCACAAGAGAATCATCGTGGCGGATCAGCGTTGGAGCGATGAGGACGCTTATGGGTAGGTCAGTTCCTCTTCTCAGTCTTTCGATCACATAAAGAGTATCTTCCAAAGCCTTCGGATGAGTGATCATTGAGAGGCATACGCGATGGATCTGGTCTTTACCCTTTGTCCTTTCGATAATTTCTTTCATCAGGTAGAGGGGCCAGTCCACCCGGATAAAGGTTTTTCCTTTATGGTCTTCCTGTCTCAACCTTGATAGTCCGCAGAAGCGGCATTTTCCGAAACAGCCCTCATCATAATGGAGGAGAAGGTTTAGCCCCTTCAATTTTGCATTGCGGTGGAAAGAACCTTGCTGGAAGCCTAATGTTAAGGAGGCGGCTAAGCTGGTCTGAATATACTCGGGACTTGTTTTATGGCCCATGAGGTTTCTTTCTTAAGGCGCAATCTGAAGGCTACACAATTCTTGTCTCTTGTAGCGGCAGGCTTTTAGCCTGCGTTGCTTGATCTTCTCCCTTTATAGTATTCCTTAAAGCCTACCCAGGTTTTGCGGATCAAGTCTCCGAAATCAATGCCGGGTTCATTCCAGTTTTTCTCCAGAAGTCCTCTCTTTAAAGCACTGTAAGCAAGGGATTTCCCAAATACCTCCTGGCATTCGATTTCATACTTTTCCAAGTATCGGAGGTTTCCCCTGTGAACCGCTTCCGCGGCAATCCTTCCCGCGATCTCGCCGGCAATGACAGCGTTGAGGACTCCCGCGCCCGTGATCGGATGGGCATGTCCGGCTGCGTCGCCTACAAGGAGGGTGTTGCCGAAGAAAGTTCTCCGAAAAGGTTCACACGGGATAGACCCCCCAGTTCTTGAAACGATTTCAGCACCAGTCAGTTTTTTCGATTTCCTCAAGAAATTTAGAAAATCGTCAAGCAGCGCTGGCAATTGAGCAGTTTTCGATGGAACCAGGCCCATCCCCACATTGGCTGTCCTCCCTTTCGGGAAGAACCAAGCATATCCTCCCTTGTAATCTTTATGAAAATAGACGTCTACGTGATTCTGTGGCTCTGGCATAACGATTTCGTATTGAAGGGCCACTGTGGTCTTCAAGGAAGGTTGTCCAACAGAACGGGCTATGGTTGAGTGAACACCATCTGCACCGATGAAGATCTTCGATCGAATTATTTTCTTTTCAGAGCCTTCCTCAACAGCAAGTCCCTCGGCAGAAAGACCCACTGCCTTCGTTCCAATGGAGATCGTTGCTCCTGATGATATGGCTGAATCTGCCAACTCCTTGTCGAAGAGAGACCGGTTTAGCATATAGCCTGGACTCTTCATCTCGTAGGACGTTCCGTCAGGGAGATGGGTGACCATTTTATCAACCGTCTGGACGACGCAGGCTGAAGAGAAAGAAGCATGACGCGAAATCCACTGAGGGACGAACTCTGCACACTGGACTGGAATGCCAATGTGCTGTCTCCGGTCGATCAAAAGAACCTTCGCACCCCTTTGGGCTGCCGCATGAGTTGCGCTTGAGCCTGCTGGTCCGGCCCCGATCACGACGATGTCATAGGATTCTGTGAGAGTGGCTTCAACCATAAGAATTCCGTCCCCTCACCTTATCCCTCTCCCCAGCGGGGAGAGGGTAGGGATGAGGGGGACCAATAAGTGTTTGTTCATAAAGTCTGTTAGTCCGTCATGCCGGACTTGATCCGGCATCCAGCGACCCTCGAAAACACTGGATTCCGGCTTTCGCCGGAATGACGCCCTTTGTGATCCTCTCCCCATCACGGTAGGGAGAGGAGATGGCCCTTACCCATGGCTATATTCTAAGACCCTTTTGATAAGAGGAAGGTTGAGATGTGTCTGGTTTTCAAAATGACCTTTGAACGCCTCTTTTTCCTGGCCGAGATCGTAACAGGTGCTTCTCTCAACATCGATGAGGATTCCGGGTAATCCGATTCGCTCAAAGTCCGGCCGGTGTTTTCCGTAAAAAGGTTCACAACACGAGCCGATAAATTCCTTCACCCCGGAATGCTTAAGGCTGAGGAGCGTCGATTCGAGCTCTTCATAATTCTGGATGGTAACAGGATTCATCCCGAAGGACCTCGCCATTTGCGCGGCATCGCCCACTGTACATCGACCGCACTCTTCACAACCTTGCAAATTCCGGTATGAACACTCGACCTCTTTGGCACAATAGGGAAGGAGAAGGACTTCAGGATTTTTCACCTCCTTAAAGGGCTTCAAGACCGGGAAGAGGTGATGGGTTTCTTCTTCACTGAATCCCTCCGGGAGAAGGTCCATTTTCTGAAGGGCCTCCACAATGGCCTGAACGAGATGGTTCTCGCTAATTCCGAGAATCTTCGGTTTTTCATTGGAGAAGAAGGAACGAACGATGTCCTCGATATTAGAAGGAGTGGCCTTTGAATTCTTAAGCAGGCTTTCCAGGTCGAAGATCGCCCTTTTGGGATAAGCGAAAAAATCTCCCGTGATCAGGATTTGGTTGATGACACGAGCCTTACTGTCCAGAGCGATTGAAATCCGGATCAATCCTCCCGGCGCCCTGATCAGAGAGTTTACGGTTTTTCTTCTGGGCAAGGAGCCTCTTGTTTTGAAAATATACTCCTGGGAGGAGAAATAAGGCAGTTTCGTTTTTAATGCATTCTCTTCTTCAGTGGTCAGAGGTCTGTCTTCGAACTTCACTCCGAAGGCCTCTCCAAAACCTTTTTTTAAGGATGCCTTGACAGTCTGGATCGGCGGGTTTCGGCCCAACTCCCATTTCAGGCAAGTTACTCTTTCTTTGACCGATTCGATTTCCTTTTCCCGGAGCTTTTCGGTAGGGATCCTGAGGCTTCTCAACATCTCATCGACGTCGAAATCAATAAGAACGGTTCCCTGGAATAGAATCGCGCCGGAAAGCTCTGTGCCCCCAGTTCCTGAAATCTTTCGGCCTTGGATTTCGATGTCGTTTCTTGGCCGGAAAAAAGCACGAACCCCAAGATGGCGAAGTCCGAGGGCTGCTGCCTCCCCCATCCTTCTATAAAGACCCTCAATCCCTGAGGGAATCCTCGGGTCTTTCTTGGAGATATATATTTCCCAGCCTAATTCCTTCTCCCCCCAATAGAGCGCGCCTCCTCCAGTAAGCCTTCGGTTGATTTCGATCCCATGAGACCGGCAGTAGTCGAGTCTCACTTCCTCTTCTACGGATTGATGATGCCCGACTAATACCGTTGGGTTTGAGAATTGGAGAAAGCGAAGGGTAGGGGTGATTTTTCCGGAAGCCTTCCGTTCGAGGAGTGTCTCGTCGAGGGCCATATTTTCAGCCCCTGAACGAGCACCCGTATCCAAGAGTCTCCAGGTCTCCATTGAATTAATTTTATAACCAATTTCCCCACGGTCTTCAATTTGAAAATGAAACATGATGGGAGGAAACCAATGTCGTTGGATACCTGTTCCCCATTTCTCGGGGGGGGGGTTGCCCTGTAACAAGATGTTTTACACTTCTACGATGAGTGTGGCTCCGTTAGAGCCTGCAGGATCTCACGCATGTGGTCGATATGAAATTGAACATGAAATTCCCCCAGGCCCCCGATCATGCCCTCCAGTGTTGGATATTCTCCTAACGGCGAGTCTTTGAGCTTGGGAATATGGGCCTTCCGGTCGAGCTGCTCCTTCGATAACCCTTCTACGAATTTAGAGATCCCGTCGTATTCCTTTTCAACCTCCGTGAGGAGTTGGGCAAAGGTCATCCGGGCACGTTTCTCGGAGAAAAAGGGATTCCCGATATCAAGGTCGATCGTAGGCGTATCCCCGGCGAGAAACTTCTGGAGTATCGGCAGATGGCCGGACCCTTCAGACCCCCAGAGGTGGGAAAGAACTTCTTTGGAAGACCATCGCCCATCAGGGGCTCGGGAGGCTGTGCTCTCATCAAGCCCCTTGCATAATTTCTTCAATTCATCCATTTTCCGGCGGATGTTCTGAGCTAATTGATTCCCTGTTGAAGTTGCCATATCTTCTTTCCTCCTTTATCGCTTTTTCTTAACGTTTCCGTCGAGGCCGAAGTCTCAACGGTTTTATCGCGTGACTCCAGTCCCGCCTTTGGCGGGATTGAAAAGACTGGATTCCGGATCAGGTCCGGAATGACGATCTCCCTAAAAGTATTCCCTGAATCACTACACTACAGTTCTCCACTGCGCTATTACTTCCGGGTGTAGGTCATCTCCATCATCTTCTCTTCTTTGCCCTTCTTGTGGGCGCCGTACATTTCGAACACAAAGGTATTGTCGTCCACGAGCCTGGTGACGGCGCGCCATTGCATGGGACCTTGGACAGCGTCGTTGTGATGGCCTTCCTGCGTAAAGCCCTTGCCGTCCGCGCTGCCGGTCCCCTCAAAGAAATAGATGCCGGTGCTCATGGAATCCATCCAGGTCGACACAAACTTCTTGGTATGGTTGTCGTACCCGGTGACGCCAACGCCTGTGAACGGGCTCCCCATCATATCGCCGGAGCACTCCTGCTGGAGGTAGCGTCCGTCAAAAAGCATTTCAAGCTCGCAGGAGCCCGTGGACTCCGTGGGGGGCTTGTCGGGTCCCATCCAGGACCTGGTCTTGGTGTTCCAACGTCCCGCCATGCGCGCCAGCAGCTTATGGGGGGTGCCCGGGGTTGCCAGCCTCTTGTACTCTTCCATCATCACCTGATCGTCCATCTTGCCTTCTTGTTTTTCTTCTTTTTTCATCGGAATCCTCCTTGCTCGCCCGTCGTCGCACCCGTCCACTTATCTACCGGTGCATCCGGTTCGGCGAATACTGCATTCAACAAGAAAGCCGTTCAATAGTTACTTTTTGAAGAGCGGCCCGACCATCTCCGTTCTTCAGCCTCCAGAAATACTTTCCCATTTCTCAGGTTCCCCATTCTTCTTTTTAAAAATAGTCACTCTAATCTTTAACTGTCAAGGATAACGGAGGGCCGTGTTCCATTATGTGAAAATGTTCGAGTGACGGGCACTTCCACGAGAACGGGGTTAGGAACCTATTCCCTTCTTTCCTCAATCCTTCATGAAAGATTAGAATGTAATCTGCTTGCCACTTCCCGTTTGCTGTATTTCGAAAGATCATGAAGTCTATTTTTGAAGGTTCCCCAATATGGCTTTTTGGTTCCCAAAGTGCTAAATTGAGGATGTTTCACTTCCAGGAGATGCCTGTTTTCACAGTCCCGGGATTCTTCAGTAAGAGGAGGAGTTATGAAGAAGAGAGACGATGCGAAATTCGTGTCGGAAAAGGCGAAAGGCTATTTCGACGAGGGGTTTAACTGAGCCGAATCGATCTCCTTGAGTTTTAAGGAGTATCTTGGGGTTCAGGATTCCGTGATTCCCAAGTTGGCCACGGGATTCGGCGGAGGGATTGGACGAAAGGGGTCGCTCTGTGGAGCTTTTACCGGGTCGATCATGGCCCTTGGGATGAAGATGGGACGAGTTGATCCCAAGAACCGGGAGACGGTATCGAGGGTCTATGAGAAATGCCAGCAGTTCTGGGACCAATTCGAGAAAGAGTTTGGAAATATAAATTGTTATTCTTTGATAGGTTATCGTTTGGATAACCCTGAGGAAAGTAAGCAGTGGTTGGCCTCAGGTGGGCGGGAAAAATGCGCCGGCATCGTTGAAAAGACCGCCGAAATGCTCTGCGATTTTCTAAAGGCAATCGAGTGAACCCCGTTAGAAGTTGCAGTCGTTGCGATTCGAAACCGAGCGGGGCGTCAAATCCTGCCGGAATTATTCTGGGACCTAAGCACGCTGCTGAGCCCTGCACCGCATGGCGTACAGGGCAGCGAGACGGGCATCATTTCTAACGGGGTGAACCCCTTGACTCGGCGGCCTAAAGAGGGGCTTGGGGCATATACCGGTTAAGACGGGGATTGGAATGGAGGAATCAATGAACCGCATTTTCAGTGGGATTCAGCCCTCGGGCGAAATTCATATCGGTAACTATGTGGGCGCTATTCGCAACTGGGTTCAATTAGCCAACCGTTATGACTGTATCTATTGTGTGGTGGACTATCACGCCATTACCATCGAATATGAAGTGGCCTCGATGCAGCAGAGGATTTTAGAAACGGCAACCGTCCTCGTAGCCTGCGGCCTGACCCCGGAGCGATGCAAGCTTTTTGTGCAATCCCATGTGGCCGAGCATACGGAACTGGCGTGGATCTTCAACTGCGTGACTCCGGTGGGTGAATTGGAAAGGATGACTCAGTTCAAAGAGAAGGGAAGGCAGCACCGGGGCAATGTCAATGTGGGGCTTCTCGATTATCCGGTGCTCCAGGCTGCGGACATCCTCATCTACAAGGCTGGGCATGTACCAGTGGGGGAGGATCAAATACAGCATGTGGAGTTTTCAAGGGAGATTGCCAGAAAGTTCAATGCTCGTTTCGGGGACACCTTTCCGGAGCCCAAAGTGATCCTTTCCGATGCCCCAAGAATTCTTGGAACGGACGGAAGCGCAAAGATGTCCAAGTCGCTGAATAACGCAATTGGCCTCCTCGAGCCAGCAGAAATGATTTGGGAAAGGTTAAGAACCGCGGCAACTTGTGAACACAGACAGCGGCGAAGCGATCCAGGACATCCCGAGCATTGCAATATTTTTACAATGCACCAGGCCTTTTCAAAGCCGGATCAGATTGCCTTCGTCGACCATAATTGCCGGACAGCAGGGTTCGGATGCATTGATTGCAAGAAAATCCTGTTCGAAAACATGATGGAAGAGTTAACCCCCATTCAAAACCGCTTCAAAGAAATCAATGAAAAGCCACAATACATGGTTGACGTATTAAACTCCGGAGCAGCGAAATGTAGAGCCATCGCCAACGAGGTGATGGATGAAGTAAGAGAAAAGATCGGCGTCAAATCAAAGTGGATGGGCCAAAGATGATGATTGTTTCAACGATGGAAAATAGGAAATCATTTTTTCCTTCGTGAGGGAAAGAGATGAAAACGGTAAAGATGACCCTTTCGATCCTATGGATTGGTTTCCTTCTTGGATGTGCTGCAAGTCAATCCGTGCAAAAAGGACCCGACGATATCGCGGCGCGGCGTGAATCCTCAGAGGCATCTGGGTCCCTGCTCGGGCGATTGAAGACATTGGAGGAATCTGTCTCCAGCCTTCGCTTTGAGGTGGCCGATATGCAACACCGCTTGAACACCATCCAAGCCCGTCCTTCTCTCACTGCCTATAAGCTTCCCAAAGAGGTTTCTCTTTGTGGGGAGCTTTTTCCATTGGAAGACAGAAATATTTGGGAAAATCTGGATCGGGAATTTCTCCTTGCCTTGTCCAACGAAGCCCAGATCCTTTTATGGATGAAACGGGCACGGCGATACTTTCCTCTTATTGAGAAGAGGCTGAAGGAGATGGACCTTCCCGATGATTTAAAGTATGTCGCCATTACCGAAAGCAGCCTTCGGCCCGAAGCCGTCTCCTCATCCGGAGCGGGTGGCATCTGGCAATTCATCCCTTCCACTGGCGAGAAATACGGGATGAGAAAAAACCGAAGCATTGATGAACGGTTTGATTTTTTCAAGGCTACGGAAGGCGCTCTCAATTATCTGAGAAGCCTTCACGAAGAATTCAATAGCTGGACCCTTTCGATGGCAGCCTATAACGCAGGAGAGAATAGAGTTCGAAAGGAGATCGATCTTCAAAAGACGATAAATTATTTTTATCTTGATCTTCCGTCGGAGACGGAGCGGTATGTCTATAAAGTCGCTGTGGTCAAAATCATCCTTTCCGATCCAGGGAGATACGGATATACTTTAGAGGAAAAGGAGCTTTACCCCCCTCTCCAGGTGGAAAGAATTCAAATTGAGCTGACTCAACCTCTTCCCATTATGGAGGTGGCCAGGGCCCTTGGATTTTATTACAAGGAGATCAAAGAAATGAACCCCCACCTCTTTGAGGAGACCATTCCTGCTGGAACCCATTTTCTTAATCTTCCTCCGGGGACGTCTGAGAAGTTCTGGGCCTTTTTCTCCGCCTGGAAAAAGGAGAGGGAAGGCAAATAGTTTCAAAAGGCAGAGCTTTACAATTTTGTTGAAATTGTTTATCCTGTGAATCACCCTTATATTCCAATAAGTTAGGTTTTTTAACCTCTATAAACGGGCTATGAACACCCCGCATGACATTGGATAACCTTCCTAATAGGTCTTGATTTGTTTGCCAAGTTCCATCATTGACTTCTAAGGGGGGTATAAAGGCTGTCAAAACAAGCGTATTTAATACCGAAGTGGTCAGGAAGGGTTTAAAGGATCATTATGGTAATTATATAAACATTCGATTTGTTGGCCGTATTTCCACGAGATTAATTTGCCTTTTTCTACGGTGGTGCTTCGTTCTCTTTGTTCAAGTAGGTCTTTGCCTCAGGCTTCAATCGATTCGTGAAGAATTCTGGGTTGAATGACGATTTCTGAAAAATCACTTTTACTAAACTGTCAATCTCTTCGACAACAATCTCATACACAGGCTCCGGTCGCTTTGGCACCGTACTCTCAGTCGAACCGTGTTGTTTCTTCACGTTGATCAAACCGATCATCCCTTGAGCCAGTATTCGGTCAGGATACCGAATGGACTCGAACTTATCTAAGTCCGAGATGACCTGATCGAAGTTGTCCAGCTCTGCATCGGCTATCTCCTTCTTACAGCGGTCCCAAATTTCTTGTAGGCGGTGCCCAAGAGCTTTGATCTCCACCAACGTCAGCTTAGAGACGAGATAGCCTTTCAAATACATTTCAATCGCATGGTGGAAGAGATTCCCACAAACCGGCTGGAGCCCAGCAAACGCCGAGAATCTTGCCACGACGTAGTATTGGGTAGCAAGGTCGAAGAAAAACCGTTTTTCTCTTGTGGACATCTTTTACTCCTACTTAAAAAGGTCTATTCCTCTTCTTCTCCTTATTCACAGTCTTCACCATTCCTAAAAACTCTTCCCTCTCCTCCTGCAATCCTGCCGAGCGAGGCAACCAGAATCCGCTATGGGAGTGAGCTGGGAAAAAACAAGGGGAACAATCAGAGACCTTCCCTTGCCCTTACCGAATCACCTTTACATTGGCAGCTTGAGGACCTTTGGGACCTTGAGTGACTTCACATTCAATTTCGTCCCCTTCGTTGAGGGATTTAAATCCTTCACTCTGAATGGCAGAAAAGTGAACGAATACGTCCTTTCCGTCTTCCGTTGTTATGAATCCATATCCCTTCTTCTCATTGAACCACTTAACCTTACCTTCCATTTGTAACCTCCAGTGATATATGATTCTGGATCAAAAGATTCTTTTTTTCTCTTCATTTCCTGATCCACCACCTTCACCATTTCCAAAAGTTCTTTCTTGGTGGATATCCCCTCCTACCGCTGTTTTCTCCGCTGGATTTCACTCAGAATCCTGCTCCTCTCCTTGCCATCATACAGATAGAGAGAGGGCGGAGCCCTGCTTTTTCCTCAAAAAAGTCCTAACTTGAGTTGGGTTTTTCTGAAAGAATTTTCAAGGTGAGTGGTTGGGATATATCACAATGGTCGCCTTGGGTCAAAAGTCGTGTCCTCCGATCTGTCAATGCTTCAAGGAGTATTCCACAGATAAATATTATTGAGAAAAGAATTTTCTTTTGTATTGTTCTATCTGCTCTAATATAAGCATATAAGTCTCTTTTTTTACCAAAAGCAATGATATATGAATCGATTACTGAAAGTTCGTGCTTTGCCATTTTTTCCGCAATATTTAATGAAATCTTTGCTTCTTCAAATCGATATAGTAGGAGCAAGGCTTCTGCTTTCTTAAGGTGGCACGATGGGTTTGGAAAGTATATAGAAATACAAGAATTAGCCGAATCGAGTGCATCGTTTGGGTGATTCATTTCGAAAAAGGCTGTAGCCATAATATCATATGAATCTGAAATATCTTCTGCATTCTGAACACCACGGCAAGACTCAATACAGCGTTCTGAAACTCTTACTAAATTTGGCCAGTCTTTTGCCCTAATGGTATTGTTACGCTCGCTTAACAACTCCAAACATACCTCTTTTCTACTTAGAACACGGGCACAACCCAAGGTCAAGAATAGGATTAGAACAGTTGCAAAAAGGCGAAATAATGGATTCATTTTACAACCTCAACATAAACCTTTTCTAAAATATTTGGAAGTTGAGGGATTTAATTCCTGTCTATGATTTATGGGGTTTTCCATCGTTGGAAATCCCAATCAGTTAGAATCTCATCGGGATTGGCATTACAAAATTCAATGCCTTCATCAGTAAGAAAGCTTTGGCCATTTTGAGGAGAAATTCCAACCAACCCTCTCCCCATCAATTCACAGACCCCTTGTAGGTATTTAATATAGAACGGACTTCCCTCCATCATCACCCCAAAACTCCACCGTCCCTTTGTGTGATCGTTTTTATAGTAATCCCGTTGATGTCTCCATAACATTGAGAGCACAGCCTTTGCATCATTGGAGAGGGGTTTGACCGCTTCTCTTGCTGGTATTAATACAAAAGACTTAAGTTAGGTTACATAATCTATGGATCTTGGCAGGTGACCATGACCGCATGGTTTTCCGAATGCTATACCAAATCAGATCTAACTCCTCAAACCATCGATTGGTCGTGGCTTC
>Ga0208821_1001433_pt1 | contig 13456 bp, 13 predicted proteins | sample June2015DPH_20_5_FD_184720 | JGI IMG/M metagenome (GOLD analysis project Ga0208821, IMG submission 184720) | Peatland microbial communities from SPRUCE experiment site at the Marcell Experimental Forest, Minnesota, USA - June2015DPH_20_40... | ecosystem: Environmental > Terrestrial > Soil >... | reverse complement strand
CCTTATCATTACTAAGTTCTTGCGTGGCAAATCTTCTGGAAACTTTACCCAATCATACTGTGCCGTAAGGTTAGAACTCCTTTAACTCGCTTCGTTGTTTGGAGTACCAAAGTCCTTAGACATCTTAGAGGTTTGGTTTTGATAACCGCACGAAAGACAGACATACTTTCCAGTTGAAGGATTTTGTATGTAATCTTTTTCTCCGCACTCAGGACATTGGACTGTTTCAGCTACTATAGACATAATTCATGCCCTCTTTGATAAGAAGGGGTAGCCTATAGCATTTAAAGAATATGGGTTCTATATTGTATATTGTTATTGCACAAGATGATTCATTCAATATACAATATCAGAACTTGAGGTTGTCCTTTATCTGAGGATTGAACGGAAAAAGAAAGTTGTCTTTCCTTGTAGCAGACTCCTTCAAGTCCTCATTCTGTCTCTTGCTTCCTTCGGGGAACAGATAGTTTCTTCCTTCGTACTCTGCCATGATAGAAACTGGTTTATCACTCTCTAACATTCTTACTGCATACTGGCTACCCCAAAGCCTGTGACCTGTACCTGTCCTATGCTCTATGATTACAGGTGTTCCATCTTCTACCTTGTAGGCTTTACCGTTCTTGAATACAGGTGTCCTTGGTCCGTTAGGAGCACCAGTAGGACCGAATCCAATGACAGCATGAGTATAGTTCCACTCGCTGCCAACTTCTTTACAATAGACTCTCTTCTTGTAAAGTATGATGTCTAAGAAAACTTGGTCACTTGGCTCGTCACCGTAGAGCTTCACTAACTGGAATATCCCTGTCAATAGCTTATCCATTTCTCTTCTTGGACCGAAGAGTACACCACCGTTAACAATTGGATAATTCATTAGGTCTGAGAAGTGTTTCTTACAGAAAGGTCTTGGTCCAAAGTCTCCCCATATTGATAAGAGGTTACTTGGATGTTCCTTAATATAGCAAACTATGTGTTCTGCTTGGTCCAATAATGGTCCAATGCTACCCCAAAAGATTGTATCGTTTCCATCCATGAATCCTATAACATCGTATTCTGGATGGTCCTTGAGATAGTCCTGTGCAACTACTAATCGGTCAATAAAGATGTTCTTGAGTTTCCTAACAGGGTTCAATACTGTTACGTTAGGCTGCTTACTCAATTCTTCCATGAACCGTTTACTTAGCTTAACAGGAGTACCAAAATAGTTTATGTCTCCGTAATCTAATACGAGAACATCTCCCTGATACTCTCCTACTTCCCTAAGCAAAGGAAGCCATCGAGAGAGAACAATCTTGCTCGTGCCTGTAGTAATTATCAAAGATTTCATAGTCCACACCTTTTAATGAAAAGCTGTACCTTAGTCTCATCGAACAAAAGGTCTGAGTTCTCATTAATGAATGCTTCTCCCCTATCCCACCAAGCTATCTTTAACAACTTAGAGATAGTCTCGGGGTCAAACCTGTACCTAATTATCTTGATAGGATTACCGTAGGCTACAGCATAAGGTGGAATATCTTTAGAGACTACAGAACAAGCTCCTACTATTGCTCCATCTCCAATAGTTACTCCTGTGAAGATAGTAACTCCATATCCTATCCAGACACCGTTCCCTACCCTGATGTCTCCTTTACTGTAAGCCAATTGTGTTACTGCAACACTATTGAAAGGATGCTCACTCCCACCAGCAAAGATAGTAAGGTTTGGTCCTGACATTGTATAACTACCAAAGACTATGTTAGTATTAACCCTACCATAATCTATGATGTGTGGGTCTTTATTCTCTACATGAAATAGAGTACCTTTACCAACTGTAAGCGTGTACATATTCTCTCAGAGCTTCCTTCCAGTCTCGCATTGTATCTAAGCCAATTGCTTGAAGATGTTTGTTGTCTGACATCTCTGAGTTTGCTCGACCAGCAGATAGATTAGCGAACGCAGAAGAGTCTACTGGTGTGAGTTTAGTACACCGACACATCAACCTGAGAACTTCCTTGGCTACATCATAACGTGAAGGGTAGCCATGATTAGTACAATGATATGTACCGTATTCTTTTGTAGCAATTAGATTAGCAACAACTTTGCAGAAATCAGGAGCATAGGTCGGACTACCTACCTTATCTGTTACTGCTTTAATTTCTTGAACATTAGATTTCACTTGAGAGATTATCTTACCAACAAACTTCTTATCTCTTGTTGGTCCACCACCGACCATCCATCCAGCACGAACAATGAAGTAATCCTTAACTAAGGACTTGACCATTCGTTCGCCAAACAACTTAGACCATCCGTAAAAGTTAGCTGGTCTTGGTTCGTCTTCTTCGGTGTAAGGTTCTTTCTTATCACCGTAAAATACTCCAATAGTACTCACATAAAGCATTGGAATATTGAGAGCTTTACAGGCTTCGGCTACATTCTTTGTGCCTCTGGTATTGACTTCATAAGCGTGTTGGGGTTCTCTTTCACACCTGTCAACATCTGTCTCGGCTGCAAGATGTAGAATGATGTCTGGTTTAGCTAACTTAGCTGTAATCATAACTTGCTCTGCATCTCTAACATCCATGTGTGCGTAGAGAAAGTTACTGGTTACTACATCATAACCTTTAGCTAAAAGTGCTGGAATCATTGACGTTCCAAGCATACCTGTTGCTCCAATTACAAGAACTTTCATAAAACCTCTAATCTCCATGAACCTGTTACTAATACTCTCATAATTCTTCCTCAAGGGAATAGGTAATTAGGATGTGTATTAGGTTTATTAATGTTTCCTAATTCTACATTACTCTCTACTGGATGCTCAAGATTCTTGTAACCTTGGAAACTTGGATGATATTCGTAACCTATGTTAGTAGCTCCGAATAGTTGCATTGGGTCTACACACATTGTTTGTACTCTGCTTCTCTTGTAGATTGCTTCTGATTGTCGTTGACTGGATTCAATATAGAATCCAACATTGTTCTTACTTAGAAAGTTACTCTTGAAGAGAGCATGGTCTGTTCCTTCTCGAACCATAGCTACTTCTGGTGGCTGCATAATTAGAGTACCATACTTCACTCCATGAGCAGCTAACCACATCTCGGTAATAACTCTGTACCTCTCTAACCTACCAGTAACTACATAGTCGAGTCTGTAGTAGGGTATCATGTAGGGCGTAGCTTCATTAATGAACTTTAGATACAGGTTGTCATCCAGTACTTCTTCTGGTCTTGGGTCACGACATAAGAATCCATCCATGTCTGCTGCTACTGTCCCTGTTATCTTTCTAATCAAGAAGTCTTTCTCAAACCAATGATTTCTACTGATAACTTTACAATAGAAATCTAAATGTTTCTTTGTATTGCTCATGGCATAAACAGAAGACTTGTAGATTGTAGCCTTTGGAAACTTAGTCAATAATCTCTGTTTAACTCGTTCGAGTGTACCCAAGGGATTGAAGCTGGTATCATCTACCAAGAGAATCTTTGCTTTACTAAAATTCATCTTAACTGTGAAGTCGTTCTCATAGTAGTGTCTGTTGTTATCAACGAACGTGCTTGAGGTCCACCAGCATTCTCCCCTTTCTAATAGGTCTGGTGTGTTACATGGTCGTGCTAATCGAGTAGCTATTATATTAGCTGGTAGCACTCCCCCTCTCGGTATTCCACAAACAACATCTATCTCTGGAAACAAAGACCTAACTACCTTGCTCATTGAAGTAGAATCTCTGACTATATCAGCATTAGAGACAAAAATATCTATCATCCGTAAATACTCTTCTTTCTGATAATTATTGGTGGACCAAGAATGACAGCACAACCGTTCTGCCCTGTTGCTCCCTTTGGTGGTTCATAACAACTTAGCATTAATGCGTCAACATGGTCGTCACCTTCCTTGTGGTAAATGTTGTATTTAAGCAATTGCTTTACAAGCTCATCTGTGTGTTCCAGTCGCATAGGAATGATTAGATTCTTCTCTCTAATCTTTCTTAGTAACTGACCTCTCATAGCTGCCTTAACTGTAATCGTTGTCTTGTCTTCATTCATGAATTGCTTGGAAGCATCTACCTTGTCTATTCGACCTTTGTAGTATCTATGAATGACTTCTCTGTAGTCTGCTACACTACCTGTCTTACTGTCAATCTTGACTATGTTAGGTCTATGCTGGTTAAGTAACCTACCAATCTCAGGAGCTATTAGCTCTATACTCTGGTCCTTCCAGACTCCAATATAGAGTAAGTTTCTCTTGACACTCCCGACCCTTTCAGTTAGATAGTAAACGGTATTATGGAATCCACAGTCTATGCCAGCTTCACGAGTAGCATTCATTCCACCGATAGGGTCTGGTTCAATATCTTGGCAACAGCTATCTACGTTCTCTCCACCGAAGTAACTCTTCTCTTTGTTCTCAGTTACTTTACCAAGGCATTCTGCGTTCCAGCGTTCCTTGCTCCATGTGGCTTTCCACATATCTACATCATTCCATCCACCAGTCACATCGGAAGAGTGTTGTGTTAAGTGAAAAGGCATACCCTTGACAAAGTGTTTAGGGTCGTTAATTAATTGAATGAACCAAGGTCTACCAGTCTTCTTCTCAGAAAATGGTGTACCGATAAAGATGACCATACCAATCTTGTCTTTCTTGAGACAACCGAGAGCTTTTAGAATGACGCTGGTATCTATGTCCTGTGTTTCATCAAAGATAATAACGTCTGCTCTGTTACCTTCAACTGCCTTGACAGTTGCTTTGACAGGGATTAGTCGGCTGTGTGTATCCTTGAACTCTAATCCTTTCTTGGGTATCACATCTACAACTGACTTGATTAGTAATCGTTTAACAAGGTCCTCTCTATTTCTAAAGAAGATTCTAATGTTATCGAAAAGAGCATCTTGGCTACTGACTACCAGTACATTGAGAGCTTCACCTATCTCTTTACTGTACTCGTCTGCATAATACAGACCAGCAGCAGCACAGAGCATAGTCTTACCAAAACCTCTACCACACGAGACAGCTTGCTTCAAAAGGTGAAAATTTCTTAAATCGTCAAGTAGCTGCGCTTGAGGTATTAGTAATCCATGCCAGCTACCATCACCGTCTTGTACTGGTTTGAGGTCTGGTCGAAGAGTAAAGAAGTATTTGATTATAGGACCTTCTCTACCAGCATGATGTTGGTAGATTAAACTCGGGTCTATGGAATCCTGTTTCTGCTTCCACTTATCACCCAATAGACCTCACCGCAAAATAGCTACAGTCCTTCTTAACCTGAATAGGACACAGCCTACAATATGCGTAAGGAGCTAAGTTCATTGGTGCTAACCCTGAGAAAACTTGGACAGATTGTATAATCCATTTCTCTATGTTGGAGTCATATTCTACAGGTACTCTTTTCATTAGTAACCCTGTCTTCTGACTGTAAATCTCAACATAGCTTCTCTTCCAGAGCTTGTAACCTAACCCTTCGAGTTCTTCCTTGAACATCCACATATAGAGTTGAAGTTGTCTCTTAGCAGCTTCTATCTCTCTCGCCCACATATACTTCTTGAATGTGGTCTTCATTTCAATAAAAGAGATATACTTCTCACCTTTGTATCGGAGAACTCTAAGGTCATCGTAAGCTCCACGAACAAAGATGTCTAACTCTGGTGTTTCAAGATAACGAGTAAATGTGTGTTCCTTGGGTAATAAACCGTAAACAATATGGTCGCGTTCCCAATCGTAAAGTGCAAAACTCTTAGCAGCGTGCATCTTAGTGCCTGTAATCATGGCATGATTCTTAGAACCGTCTGGTCGGACTGTTCTTGCCATTTTACTAAAAGTTTCTGTCTTAGCTCTCTTGTCACAGAAATCTCTATGGCTCAAGCTACTACATCTTAAATATAAAAAAGGTTTGGGAGTTAATTGGTTGGCTTGCGTCAACTGATTTAACTTCCGCTAACTGAGCCTTTCTGAACCGCTTGTGGGAATATTGGGGTTACACCGTACCTCACAGTACCGATGAATCCATATTCATCCCAAACAGGGAACAGAACAGGTTCAATTTTGAGAGTTCGTCTTGTCACGAGTGCTATGGCTTTTTGCGAGTTCAATGCATAGATAGTTCCAGTCGGTAGGACTGATTGTTTGAGTATCGTGCATCCCAATGCCAATTTGATTGCTCCCCTATTTACAGGGTCGGTTGACCCTTCGTAGAGCACGTTAGTCATCTGAATTATGTTCAATAGTTGCCAGTAAATGTCTGTGCTAACCAGAACGTAATCAGGTGGTCCGTAGGTCTTTGTGCTTCCGTCTGCTTGCGTAACACCAATGTCAACTGCTCCGACAACCGCAAGGAAGTCGGTCCAGAGAATCGGGTTATTTATTTGGATGATTTCGCCTCTTGGCATTGAAGCTGCTGGTACTGCTGCGAGTCCCCCCTGAGTTAGTGACGTAGAGCCACCGACATGAGGTGGAAAGTTCGGAGTAGTAGTGTAGCTATTAACCAAGATGTCTTTCATCATCATGTATGCAATTGCGTGTCCTAAGCCCTCTGCCATTTCTGCTTGAACGTCAAAGGTAATGTCTTCGAGCAAGGCTCTTGTCCATGTGACTTTTCCACCTTTCTCAGATTCGGGACTGGATAGGTCTACTGTCGCATAGTCTAAAGTCTTTTCTGTGTGTGGTAACTGACCGCTTGAAATTGGTCCAGCCAACTCTTGATATTCAGTCTTCGGTACTTTGAACACAACATTTTCAGTCGTGTACTTTTTCACGAAGGAGTCATCCATGTATCGGGTAAATCCACGAACAACTGCATTGAAAATTTCGAGTGTAGCATAAACTTGCAATCCTGAGCCAGCACCAGAAGCGTCACCAACAGTTTGACCTCTTAGAGCACCCATCTCTATTTCGGCTTCTGTTAGGTTTTCTTTTTGCCAAAGTTTGAAGCCTTCCATTCCCATCTTAGCGAAGTTTTCTTGCCACCGTTCAACGAACAGATGGTTCATGTACTTCACAGATTTCATGAAGGCATTTACGCCTGAGTCTTTGAACTGCGAGTCTTCCATAACGCTTTCGACAAGTCGTTTATGAGTATTCATGTTTGTAGTTTCCTTAGTTTTTATTACCTTAGCCAGTTCGGTTAAGGACTTCATATTGCCTACTTTTAATTAAGTATGCAATACTATCTGACTCGAAAAAGAATATTAAGGATTATGGGTTCTACCACTCGTAGATAACTATATCGTTAGAACACTCATTAACCCCATGCATTAGAAGTGGCTGATGTCCATGAGTAATATCCATTAGATAGTCTAACCAGTTTGTCAGCTTAGTAGGAAACAAGTCAAAGATGCTATGAGCTACTTCATGATGAAAAGTGTGAAGGTACTGTCGAATAGAGTTTATGTTGAGAGCATCTAACAGAATATTCTTACAACCACATTCACAACGGTAATACTGACCGTTGATTATGTCGTCTTGGAATAATACCCACTTGACTTTAGGAAACTTCAACAAAGCTCTCACAATACTCCTTACAGTAATCGGGGTACTTAGCACAATCAGAACAACACTTGATTATTCCTTCAAGTATAACTGGACACTTGAAGCTGCATTCAGTACAAAGTTTTCTGGTAGGCATCTGTTTTTAGCTCCTGTTTGATTATCCCTTTACCAGAACAATTAAGGCATTCGCATTTATTAACCTTGCTTGTGCCATGACAAACAGAGCACTCAAAAACATTGTACATAAAAATCATCTTAAGGGAGTGAGGTCAGCACACGAGAGAGAGAGAAAGGTGCTATTAAAATAGCTTGCTGCCTCACTACCCACATATACTCCCCTTGTTCTCTAACTCTTATTAAGGTTCTGGTTTGCTCTTGATTCCTTCCAAAGCATGAAACTAACAAAGATTCCACAGGCTACTATTACAGCTATTGCTCCAATAGTATCTGCAAAGACCCAAGTACTCATAATCATTTCTCCAAGAGAAGGTATCGCTAATCAAGCATTGGATTGTTCTGACAATACTGCTGAACGGTAATGCAAAACAATATTGGCTTATCGAATCTAATGTTGAGGTCCAATGGTGGACCTGTTTCAACTACTTGCTTTGGCTGCTCTTTTGGTTTTGAGAATCTCAAAAAGATACCCCTGTGCATTGAATATTAGACCGCAGAGAGCTTCTTCAATATCCTCTCGTGCTTCATCTGAATACCCTCTATGACACAAGTGAAAGTCTTCAAAGTGTCGGTTCAGGCTCTTGGCATAAGCTGGTAGAGGTATTCCTTTCTGCCAATTATCAGAGTCCCTTAACGAACCGTCTGGTAAATGTCTGTTCTTATGCATATACTCAGCGAATCGTTTCTTGACTAATGGAGAATAGAAACCTTCAAAGTCGAGCTTGTTAGTATCATCCTGTCTGTTAGCTCCTGATTCAAAGGTCCTCTTCTGAGTAGTCTCTTTGCATTCGCTAACGTGTTTCTCAAAGTTTCCAGAAATAAGACAATGGCACTTTGGACAGGTAGGCATACTCAAGGATACTTCAACATCCTGTATTCTTGACAGCCTTTAAGTGTTGGACAATTACTCTTACATGGAGCAGCACCGAAGCAACTTGGTATCTTTCTTGGAATATCTTCAATAGAAGTGAAGACTGGTATATTATGTTCCAAGCAGTAATCAACTTCTGCTGTTACTCCTTTACTCGGTCCATAGTCTTCGGGGTCTACCAGTAACAAGGCATCACAGCATTTAAGCCATTCAATACCATGTCGGTAGTACTGTTCAAGAGTGATACTTGGTTTACCGTCTACTCCGTCAACTGCTGCCAGTAACCAATCAAAGTGTGGAACATAAGCTACTATTCCTTTACGTTCAAGTTCTACACCAGCTTGAGTTGCTCGACCAATAGAATTGAGTATCGGTACTACTTTACCTTCACAAGAATAACGATAAGATACATAGACTTTCATGCTTACCAGTCCTTAATGTTGTTGGTTAGATGTCCCTGAACTACTACCTCTTCGGAGTCTTTCTCGGAACATTTCGATACATTCGTGTTCTGTTTTCCTTGCTGGATTTTTCGGGTCATTAAAATAATTCTCCATTTTGCAGAGTTCGCATTCGTCAGGTGAGACTATTTGGAGATTGCGCTTGCTATATCCAGATGTCTTTCTATGACGTTCGCAAACTTTCATTTTGAATGCGCCTTACACTCTCTACAAAGAGTTTCTATTCCGAACAGGGTTCTTCCGCATTTACATTTTCTGTGCATATTGATTTCTCTCTCTTAGTTTTACTCTCCTTTACCGCAGAGAGCTTATTAAGTTTTTCTATCAATCGTTTCTCTATTCTCGCCCAATCAATACACTTCATGAAGAACTCTGGTATAATGAAATCTTCAACTATCACTATGTCTCGAACCTTGATTATCAGGTCTTCTTGGATTCCACCAGTCTTTCCTCTGTACACCCATTGGGTAGGATAGGTCTGTATAGGTTTGTCAACAAACAGATTTTGTTGACCAACATCTATTCCTAACTGTGTCTTTACTGGTAAACCCCTTGGTTTGTCACCAGTAGCATAGTCTGTGTTCATGTACATATTGGAGTAGATTACTGCCCTTGCTGCTGCTGGAAACTTTAGCGCATGACGAGTATCTAAGAATGCGTAATCAGTCTTCCAGTATCCTTTAGACCTCTCAAACCAGATACGTTTCTTAATCTGAGAAGGATAAGAGATGTCGAGAGGACTGTACTTGTGTGCTCTGAGATTAGCTACTATGTCTGCTTTGAATGGTTCAATCTTCTCTATCTCGTCATCAAGCTCATACATGAAGACTTGTTTAACTGCTTTCTTCTCTAAGTTGCTGGCATCGGACCGAACAGAAGAGATACCCTTGAACTCGTAATCGGTCTTCCATCCTTTCTTCTCATCCCATATCCACTTGCCACCATACATCTTAGGAGCAAGGAACTTAATCTTCTTGTAGATTGCTTTGAAGCCGATCGAAGCATGAGTAGTTACACCAAACTTCTCTTTGAAGAATTGTTCTAAGTGAGCATTGACCGCTTGTTGAAGTGCTACTCCTTCCTTGTACATCTCTTCTGGTTCTGTAGCATGAACCTTAATGAAGGTAGAATCGGTATCACCGTAGAGCATCTCATAGCCTATTGAACCGAGAAACTTTACTAATTCCTCAATGATTATCCTACCAATAATAGCTGTAGCCTGTGTACATTCCTTCTTATGAAGTCTGAACTTTGGATAATCCATCACACCGTAGATTGCGTTAGTTGTCTTCTTAACGTTGTACTGACGGCGTTCCCACTTCTTAAAATCAGAGCTTGACTTATCTTGTATCTTATCCATTTCTTTCTGATACTTTGTTCGTAGGTCATTGAAATACTGAATCAATCGAGACAGTAGACTCTTCTCTACTTTATCGAAATATGCTTCAAAGTGTTTCTTTTCTTTAGTTGTTTCATCTACCCAATCGTAGACTACTGCGTAACAATCCTTGGTTGGTTTAGCTCTGTAAGTTTCAGGACCAATATTGAATCCTTGAATGTGTGTTGGGTATCCTCTGCTAATGTCCAGTTGTATGACATTGTAATGGTCTCCTTTCTTTGGTTTAATGACTATAGCTCCGAGCAGCTTATCCTCATCGTTCTTCTCAAAACTGGCTGTGCTTAGAACTACCTTACCGTTAACCATCCTCATGAGTGCTGTATCAATTACTCGGTTACGAACGAAACCCTCATGAAAGAGTAGACCAAATTCCTTACGAAGCTCATCATAAGTCTCTATTACTCCGTACTTATCGTTGAGAGCTTTCATGATGAGAACATCGTTAGTATTGCGTCTAAGAACTACATCTGGTGCTCTATCCCAACACTTACCAGAGCTACCTTCAAAAGGAATCTTCTCTATACCTAACTCTTCTGACTCAGTGACGTAAGCTAATGAATAGCTATCCATCTCTGCGTCTGTAAACTGTTTGAATGCTACCATCAAGTCGAACATGACTCTACCCTTTACTCGGATAGGTTTGTTATGTGTCAGAACAGACTTGATAGGTGAGAGATCCGAGAACTTGAATAAACACTTCTTCTTGTTGAGAGTTACTCTCTGATACCACTTAGGTAAGTCATATCGGTTCAAGTTCCAAGCTGTAATCAAATCAGGGTCTAATCGGATGGCTAACTGCATGAGGTCATCCAAAAACAACCATTCAGTCTTGCATTCCTTAACCTCTACTTCCATATTGTACCGAGCTTTAATATCGGCTATGTGAGCATCTACATCCTTGAGAAACTTAGAGTGTTGCTCAAGAGTCCACTTTGGATTAGGAACGTAGAGCTTGTAAATCTTGTTCTCATAAGAATCAATGACACCTACCATCATTAGTGGCTCGTCTTGATTCATTCCAGTACTGTACTCTCGATAAGTAATTGCTTCAAAGTCTAAGTACCAGATACGAAGAGGAACACTAAAATCAATAGGAGTGTACTTGCTACCTTCAATCTCTACACCACACTTCACTCCATTGTCTATCATCCATCTCAAAGGAAGAAGCTCTGCCTGACTCAAATCTGCTTCATAAGTAAAGACGGTATCATTAGCCATACCTTCTTCTGTAATCTGCTTATTCCAGTTGTTAACGGACCTAATAGAGTCTCCGATTCGACCAGCATCTTGAACGAATATCTTAGTGACTATTCGTTTAACGAGATTGCGTGCTGACGTAGCTTCTACTTTCTGAATGTGGAGACTGTTTAAAAGACCAGAATCTTTGAGAATATTGTAGTCTTTCTCAAGTAAATAGAAGTAAGGAAAAATATCAATTCTTCGTTTCAATCGTTCCCTGTTCTCTCCACGACCACAAAGAATGATACATGGATATAGCTTACCCTTAATCTCAATATGAGAAGGATCTGCGGTTACGATTGAAAACTTAGTCAATTTCTATAACTCCTATTTAATCCTAATCTATGTCTTCTTTCCTTTTGATAAATATTAATCTCTGCTCGTCTATTCTTAGCTGCTTGAATACTCTGTTCATTTTTTACAATATCCTTACAAGAAGCACAATACTTAAAATCTCTCTTCCTAAGAAATCTTCCACATCTCTCACAATTAGCTACTACCCAAGAAACAAGTTTATTATGAGAATAGATATATCTTTTATTATGCATAAAAATCACAAAAAAAATATTAGGAAAAATCTAAGAAAATTTTAGGGTTTCTGATGCTGATTTTATTATCAACTTATCCAGCCCTCAATTTCCTTAGTATCGCCTAATGCGTCTGCGCTGTAGACATCTTCTGGTGTGCGTTCTACGACATAGATACCTAATGCCTGTAGGTAAACGTCACCTTTGCCTTTCTCCCATGTGGTCTTCTTTGTCTCATCGTCAACTACTTTCAAGTCGCCTCTGTCTGGTTTGGCGATAACAATTACTTTGCTAAGTTCGCCAAAGTCTTTGCTAATGTATTCGGGTATGCTAACAACAATTTCGTTGCCATCGTCATCCATTAGACCCATACGGATTGCTCCCCAATTGTTAGGTCGGTCACGAGCTATCCAAGCTACAGTACCTTGAACAAAGAGAGTTCTATCGTATGCTTCTTTGATGAGTTCGTATGTGCGTTCAACCGCAGTAATAGCGGTTAACTGAGGATCAATGACTTGGTGGAATATTGCATTAACGTCAATGTCTTCTTTGACAGCTTTGAATATGGAAGTGGTTTCTTCTGCTTGACTTGAGTTGAGTTTGAAGAATCCTTCTTTCGGATTGTCTTTAACAATACCGAAGGTTTGACATGGAGTAAAGAACCGTACTTTGGACCATCCTCTTGCGAGTGGACCATCGTTCGTCTGGATAGTACCGTATTTATAGTCAGTACCGTCACCAATGCGTGCAATCAAACCAAGAGTCCTTGAACTATCAACCACTTTTTCTTTAAGTGGTTTGAGGTAGTCATTGTTGTCTCTTCCAAAGATTTTCTTGCGTCTGTCGAGAACTTGACCGTCACCGTTAATGTACTGGTCACGAACCGCAATTGCAATACTGGTCTTTTTGACGTAGGCTTGAGCAGCAGCTATCATGTTACCGATTTTGTCCCAAAGACCTGTATCAGCAACAATGAAGCCGATTACTGGTGATGCTTCTGCTTTTGGAACGAACGCTGCACGTTTAACATCTTTGCGTATCTCATTCTTAACGCCTGAGATAGCAAATCCTTTCAGTCCTGACTCGGGTACTTTCCCTGTCAGTTTACCTATTTGGTCGTTAAACATGGTTACGAGTTCTTCGGCTGAGTACCTATCAAGGTAAGATGTAAGTTCTTCTGGAACTACAACTGGTGCTGGTGTTTCTATCTGCGCTGCTATTGTTGGTTGTTCAGCTTCAACTTCTTTCAAGATTTCTTCACTTTTACTTTTATCAGATTTTTTCGTCAATCTAATTCACCTTCTTCTCTGCTGGATTACTTTGTGGTTCA
>Ga0208821_1001426_pt1 | contig 13516 bp, 14 predicted proteins | sample June2015DPH_20_5_FD_184720 | JGI IMG/M metagenome (GOLD analysis project Ga0208821, IMG submission 184720) | Peatland microbial communities from SPRUCE experiment site at the Marcell Experimental Forest, Minnesota, USA - June2015DPH_20_40... | ecosystem: Environmental > Terrestrial > Soil >... | reverse complement strand
AGCTGGAGTGGCAATTGCGGGAGGAGATGAGGCCCCTCAGCGTGCCGGATGCCATGCAGGAGGCGGTGATTAAGCTGCTCGCGTCGGGAGGGTTCCTGGACTCGCTGGCCGAGGTGATCAAGCAAAAATGCCCACTGTTATACGGCGCTGGCCTACGACGGGAACGGCCCAACGGTCACGCTGCGCAATCCTTGGGCGAGGTTTCCCGAGCCGGATGGCGTTTTCACCCTCCCCATCAAAACCTTTGTGCCCGCATTTCGGGGGATTATTACGACGGAGTAGCGAGAAGGCCAGAAAAAGACAACACAACTCACCGCAGAGGCACAGCGCAGCATAGCGGCAACCCAAAGACCAAGTTTTCATTGCCGATTGCTGATTGCCGATTGAAAAAGTAGTGTGGCAACTCCTTCCAATGTCCATCAGCCCGCCACGGCGGGGCAATCGGCAATCGAAAATCGGCAATTCCAGCCATCCTGGGCCAAGCGATGATCGTGGAAAATCTTCGCCGCACGAGAAGAAGTGGAAGGGATAAGAGTTACCTCTTGCGGATGGCTTCGAGTTGCGCTTCAGGAACAGAAAACTGCTCAATGTGTTGCTGGTCGTCAACCCAAAGATCAATGTGTGTGACGTCGGTGGTTATTAGGAGATGTCGGAGATTGGCCGTGACTCCAGCGATTGCAGTTGCGGCATTCCCCATGTCTTCCACGGTTAGAAGGCTTGGCAAGGCTTCCTGCGGAACAAAGACGCGAAAGGTCTGTTTGCCTCCTCCCATCGCTTGGTAGCGAGCAATTATCAACTGGTAATGGTGGACTACATTGTCATCCAGAACCACGACATCGGGCGGAAGTTCAAAGTCCCTGTTATCTTCATTGCCGCTGATCGTCTTGTAGCGAACCCTGGCAAGTTTACCGCTAAAGTCCACCTCCAGCCGTGAGGATTGTGGCCCCTTTTGATTCCACGTGTAAGTAACGGGGCGGAGTTGAGGGTCCAGGACCAGGTCAGGGAAGCTCTGCACACTTACCGTCTTCCCATTCTGTTCAATGTGGAGACGGATCTCCCCTTGAGCTTCGACCTTGCCCGGGGATGAGTGAATCTTGAACCTTTCGGTGCCCACGGGGCGTCCAGCCAGGGAGATTACGAAAACGCCTTCGTCATCCACATTCACCAGGCGTGGGTTTCCCTGCGTCTCTTGACCCAAGGTTGCCACGCTACAGGCGAGGATACCCGCCAAGACCGGCGCGAGCAGGATCATCGAAGGATACAGGGCGAGTTCTTTTCGGCTCAGAAGACCCTCAGGCGTAAGATTTGTTCGGCTACTTCCCGTGGTCCCCGGCCTTCCGTGGAGACCCTATATTCTGCCAGACGATAGTAGGGAAGCCGAAGATCGAGCAAATGCAGGAAAGATTCGGGATCACGAAACAGGGGGCGATTCTGCATGGCGGCGCACCGCTGTCGCAAGGTTTCGACGGGGCAATCCAGCCAGATCGTGGCCCCGCCTGTCTCACGTATCAACTCCAGGTTGGGCTCGTACGCGAAAGTCCCGCCTCCCAGGGCGATCACTGCCGGCTCAGTTTTCAAGACCTCGGTCAAAGCGGCGCGTTCGAGTTGGCGAAAGAATAGTTCGCCCGATCTTTCAAATATCTCGCGTATACTCACGCCCTGTCCGGCCTCGATAACGGCATCGAGGTCGCTGAAAGGCCATCGCAATTCCCGGGAAAGAAGTTCGCCGACAGTGGATTTGCCACTGCCCATGAACCCGAGGAGATAGATCTGTTTGCGTCGGTGCCGGCTCATTCGCTCGAATTGAACTTCCACAATGAATTATAGTATTATGGCTGGCAGGAAAACAAGTTGAACAGTTGAAGAAAGTCGAGGAGTCGAAAAGTCGAAGAGCTGACTTCAACTTCTCGACTCCTCGACTTGTTCTCACTAACGCTGTCGAATCCGGATTGTCCCACTGAACGACTTCAGATTCACAGTGGCTTTGCCGGTAAGGTGAGTACCAAAGAGGCTGTTGGCGGAGGACACCGGGGTGGCTGCCCGGTGTCGGATGGTCATGGGCATTTCGTTTTCCAGTTTGCCCCGCACTGTCTTAGCGTTAAGTTCGAAAGACGCCGAGGGTGGGCAGAGTATATCCATATCGCCGCTATAAGCCGACAGTGAGTAGTCACCACCATCCGGAAAATCGCCCTCAAAAAGAATTCGTCCGGAGGTCGTGCTTCCACGCAGTTTGGAGGTAGTGGGAGAGACGAAGTGGAGGTCTCCCGTAATCGAATACCCTTCCACGCGCCCGGAGGGGCGAATCACTTCGATATTTCCACCCACCGATCGCAGGAAAAGGTGGCCAGTGAAATCTGAGACGAGAATGGCGCCTCCGACCGATTCCACCGAGGCGTCGTCTCCCTGTAACTTCTCAATCCGCACACTTCCTTGCGGGTTCCGGATTTCAAGATTGGTTCCCATGGGAACGTCCAAGCTGTAATCGACCGTCTGATCCTTTCCGGAAACCAGGGGGTCCAAGAGGTGTGTGGCAAAGTGAATCTTGTCGGCGGGCTGGTTGGGTGGGATAACCTCGGTGTCTACCTCCACGTGAGGGGACACGACGCTATAAACAACGTGCACTTGCGCCTTGTCCCATCCCCTGACCAGGATTTGGCCCGTCATGTTCGTAAGCGTAATGCGGGGATTAGGCGTAGCTTCGAAGGTCCTCTCTGACCTGTCGGCAGCAAGCAATGCTCCTGAGAGCACCAGTAAATACAGGACTAGCCCTTGGCCGTAAGGGGTAATCCCTCGCTTCTTCGTTGTTTGCTCCCGACGATCAGGCACTGTTGGGTCCCCCCTGGGCCGGCCTAGCGGCCTTCATCGAATTCCAATGCGGAAGATAGAACCTGAGCTTTTTGGGAATATGCGGCAAGCAAGTATTCGTGAGCAAGTGAGTTATCGGGCTCACGCTGTAGTGAATCGCTGCATTCCCGAATTGAAACGTCAAGCGAATTCAAGCTATTTTCATATGTGGCCTTGAGATCAGGCGCCAGAGACCCCTCACGCGCTCGGAACGTTTCTTCCAACTCCTGAACCACGCGCTCCAGGGCGCCACTGTCTCCTATGAAGGCCATGGACCGGGTGGCGGTTCTGGCAGGCGAGGCACTGAACCCGGAGGTAGTGTCCTGTTCAAGATAAGTCCGGGGAACCGAAACCAAGCACCCAAGAAGGACCAAGCAGGCAAAGGCCGTAACAGGAACGGGGCGATGAAGGAAGTCCAGTTGCCCGAGCCAATTCCAAGGACTTACCCTTTCGGCGAACGCTCCTGCTGCAACCAGTTGAGCACGGATATTTGACCAAACCGCGGGAGAGGGTTCTTCCAGCGGCATCGCCAGAGCTGCCGACCGGAGCGCTTCAAGGTCCTCGACGATAACGCTGCAAAACGTGCACTCACGAGTGTGAGCCGGCACGAAGGGCCCGTTTTCGCCCTCCATGTAGGCCTCGAGTTCCAGCTCAAATTGGTAACATGCTGGGGACCTGTCGTGCCGAGTCTCTTTCATATCCCCTTCACCTTTCGGTCGGAGCTTGATCGGAGACAACCGGCTGACCCGGAGTCATAAGCCCCTCATTCTGACGCAGCCAGTCGCGCAGTTTCATCCGTGCCTTGTGAAGTTGCGATTTGGAGTTACCGACGGAGCAATTCATGATTTCCGCAATCTCGTTATGCTCGTAGCCTTCGATGTCGTGCAGCACAAACACCGTTCTGTAGCCGGGCGGAAGGTCGGCAATAGCTCGCGAAAGGCCGATCCGGTCGATTGAACCCATCAACCTCCGGTCATTGTCGCCGTAATCGCGCTTGACCGGCTCATCCTGTGAAGAGTCGACCTCGTCCAGCGAGACCTGCTGCGGCACCTTCTTTCTCAGGTGCATCAGCACCACATTGACAGCCAGCCGGTGCAGCCAAGTGGAGAAAGCGGATTCACCGCGAAAGGTGGAGATCTTGCGGAAAAGCTGAAGGAAGGCTTCTTGGGTCAAGTCCTCCGCCTCCGCGGTGTTGCCGGTCATCCTCAAACACAGTGAGTAAACACGCCGCTTGTGCATTTCGAAGAGCGCGGCAAATGCTTCCTCATCTCCGTGCTGTGCACGCGCAATCAGTTGAGTCTCGGAAGCGGCTTTCGGAGCCGCTGTCTTCTGTTGGCTCAAGGAGTCTCACTTCCCGCCGCATCCAGACTCGAATTGTGTGATGCGGTGGCCCATACGAGAGTTGTCTTCATCCCTGCCTGATCAACCTCCATGCCTGGCTCCCAACAGGTCAGTAGTCGCGTGCCATTTTTCGGTTCACCGGCTTGCCCCCTCCGGTGGGGCAATGTGCAGTACGGCCTTTCCGACGCCGACATTTCCTGCTGTGTCATAGGCCCGCACCGACACGACGTGCTCGCCGGGAACCAGTTTAGAAAGCCTCACCGTAAAGGTCTCTTTTCGGGAATCCACAATCCCGTCGTCGGAAAGCAGGTCCTTCCATTCCTTCCCGTCGATCGAAGTTTCGGCGCTGCGCAGCGGCGAAATGCTATCCTCCACTTCGAATACGACCTCCCCCGCCTCTGCCGTCACGGTCTCTCGAACCACTCGAACCTGGGGTGGCGTATTGTCCACCCAAAATGGCGCACTCAGCAACTCCGACTTGCGAGCCATTTCAGGAGGGTTGGAGTCTTCGTCAGATGCCACCAGCTTGGCAACATACTTGCCATCGGGCAGGGTGCTGGGATCAATCGTATAATTCGTTTGGCGTATCTTGTCTTTCAAAAGGTGCCAATCCTGCTCGTCAGTCGCTTTTACGTAGAGCGAATACACCAGTAGGTCATTATTGGGGTCATCAGCTTGCCAGCTCAGCAACACTGGAATCTTGCCCGCGACACTTCCCGCAGGCGCCACAACCCCAAAAGCCCCGGAAGGTTGAACGCCAACGGAAATCGTCGTTCCGGCGGCCAGAGCGGATGAGCTGCTTCCTGTAGGGCTGGTTCGTTCCCCTGCCGTGCTCACGTTTAGGGAGCGGATTTGGGGGGCGAGATTCTGGTTCAAATAGGACACTGTGACATCATCCAGGGTGGGGCTGTTTGCTCCGTAGGCATGCAGGACAGCTTTCCACTGAATGTAACGGGCGGGAGGACTGGTGACTGGGCTGCCGTTGGAGCTGCGATAGGGGCCCGCCCAGTCGCTCCATGTTTGGTCCGGACGCTCAGAATTGCCGCAGCGTGTAAAGAACTCAAGCGTTGTCCCTGCGGGAACCTCGCCACGCCAAGCAAGCACTCCCCACCGGGAGATGAACTTCGTATCCTTGACGGGGGACTCGTAGCCCCCTTCTGGAGTAACCTCTGACTCCACCCGGAATAGCTTGGCGATATTGCTGGTGGCCACATAAAGGTCAGATCCTTCCAGCATCAGCCGCGTGGCAAGCGACTCGTGTGTTTCAGTGAGAAGAGTTACCCTTTGCGCGTCCCGCCCAGGAACCATGTCGAAGATGCGCCCGTTGGAATCCGTGGAAAACAGCACATGATTACCGCGCACCGCCAAGCCGAAAATGCTCTCGCTGTTTGAGCTCCAGATCATCTCGGCAGTAGAGTCAGGAAGTATTTCAATGAGCGCTCCGCGTCCCTGCGGGATCTGAAAGTTGGGGATTGCAGAAATCACAGGAGCCGGACGGATAAAGCTAGGCGCTGTCGAATCCTCGCCGGGTGGAGTTTGCGCTTCAGATGCTGTAGCGGCATGAGTTTCATTGGAAGCCGTGACCGTAACCGTGGTGACTCCGCCGGGGGCTGCGCCGGGAAGAGGAGGAATCAGAAGTTCGGGCGAACCTTTGCCGCTCGCGGTGCCCAGAGCGGCGGCATAGATGCGCCCGCTGGAGTCTGTCACCAAGTCATGGATTTCCGGCAGGGTGGCTTCATAAAGAATGAAGGCCTTCCCTTGCGGCGTAATGCGGTAAATAAGCCCCCTGGGGACACTTCCCGCAAGCAGATTCCCGTCCTTTTCGAGAGTCAGACACATGATGTGAGTCTGTTGGCTGTCGAAGAAAAGCTCGGCCTTCCCCGCCGGGTCGACTCGGAAGATCTGGCCCTTGTCTCCCGTGGCAACATACAACCGACCCTGCGCGTCCAATGTCAACGCCCAGATATACTTGGCGCCCGGGTCGTAGAATACTTTGGATTGCCCGTCGGGTGTAATCCGATAGACTTTGCCTTCCGGCGAGGTTCCCACGTACAGCGATCCGTCGGGGCCCACTGCCAGGGCAAAAACATCCGGCTCCCGGGCCGTAAACAGGAGGGCGGAGCTTTGCTTTGCATCTACTCGAAAGACCTTTCCCTGATGGCCTGTGCCGATATAGAGGTTGCCCTTCCGGTCGTGGGCGAGTGAGAGGGCCAGCGCTTCCTCAGGGTTGAAAACCACGCGCGACCCGGGCGCTAGATGCAGAGCCCCTTCTGTATCCAGGGAAACGTTGGAGAGTGTTCCCAGTAAGAACTCCTCGAATGAGCCAACCTGCCAGAACGCGGTTTCCACTCCTCTTGTGGGCGAGGAGAAAAGCAACGCGAGTATCAGAAGCTGCAATATCTTGTGTGGTTTCATGCTCTAACCTTTCCGGTCACTCCTCTCGGTGGGATTGCCTGCAAACGGTGACGCTCTCAGAGCTAGAGGCCCGGCCCGACTACCTTTAGCAAGAGCGTCTTTTGGCCGTGGATCATGAGCGAAGACGCTGCCGCCTCAAAGTCGCCGACCACCGAAGTGCCGCTGAAGTTGACGCTGGATGCAGCCGCGGGGTCCGTCATGAAGGTCTGTACCAGAGAGGGTGGAGGAGAGGGATATTCATCCCCTTGCATTATGAACGAGCGCTGGGGGGCCATGAGTAGCGCGTAGAGCCGATTATTCCGGCGCATACGATTCAGGGCCTTGACGACTTGATGAATGTCCCGCGCGGTGCTCCCCGGCGGCGTGAGCCGGAACTGCAAAGCGTTGATGTTTGACCCGCCTCCCACCGCCAGCATCAAGGCCCTGTCGCTCACGCTTTCAGGGATGTCAACAGGAATCTTCTGGGTCACCGCTTGCCCACCGGGGAGCCGCAAAAGGGCGATTACCTCGATGTGCTCACCGGGTTTCACCTCGGATTTTGTACTCCAAACCTGCTCCAACGTGGCCAGACTCCTCTCGTTCGTCGATTTTACCGAGAGGTCGATGCCCTCAATGCGCAGATCAGGAAAACCGCTACCCAGGAGATAGCTGAGGGGGGTGGCCACCACCGAACCCGCCAGCGCGGCGGTCCCCATCTCCCCAGACAAGACGTCTTGGAAGTCCACAGCTTCTCCGCCCCCCAGCCGGATCTTCCCATTGACTTCCAATGTGGATGCTCCGACAGCTCGTTCCGTGTTGCTTAGGGTTGAGACGAAAGCAAGATTCACCAGCAGGGGCGAGAGGAACGGTTCCTGAATAACCTCGAACTTGTAGTCCTCCTGGGTATTCAGTGTGCTTTGGATCTGGACGGTCACAGGGATCATCGGCGGGTTCTTTTCTCCCACCACGCCATAGATGGCGTCAAAGCGGTCCTGACGAATCGTCCCCACCACTTGCCCCGGAGCATCCAGCTTGAAGGATGCGGCGATGCTCGGTACGGTGACCAGAACATGGGAGGGCGCAAAGGGGATCTGAGCCGGGCCCAGCGAAAGCACCCGATGCCCGCAGGCATAGAGATTGTTCCCTTGCCGGTAGGTGACCGTACAGTCCACGTTCAAATTGAGATCGCCTCGGACCAGCAGCAGACTGATCATCGAACCGGGCTCTAATTCTGCCTTCACCGGTGTCGTGCTCTCTCCGCCCGAAAGTGCGCCGCCCATCATGGGTTCAAACCCCATTTGGCGGAAGAGCGGCAAGTAGGGTTCTAATGTGTCGGCGGCGAATCCGCCAAACCGTAAGGGCAACTGCAAGGCGGGGAGTGAAAGCTCCGCTGGGCGCGCCGGAAAGAATCGGCGGAGGCTTTCCGGGCTAAAATCTTGCTGGGGAATCAAGCGCGCGCTCTCGCGAAGGCCGGTCGCGGTTCTAGCCATGCGAAAGTCCAGGGGCATCTCCGCCTGAGCTTGCGATTGACCTTGCGCCTCGGGGACGACTTGCAGCATTTCCTTGATGGGCGTAATGCCGGCCAGGGGTTCTTTCGAAAATGGAAATGAAATAGCCACCGCGCCCACAAGCTTGCCGTCAATGTAAACCGGACTTCCACTCATCCCGGCGATCACTCCCGTCTTCTCAAGCGGGCCTCCTGAAAGTCGCGCCAGGATGAGGTCGTGTTTGGGCGCCAGCACGTTCGTCAATACGCCGAGAATTTCGACCTGAAACTCTTCAATCTTGTCACCCTCGAAGATTGTACGGCCCACGCCCTTCAGGCCCGGCTTGACATCAGCGATAGGGAACAGTTGGATGTTGCTCTGGCACCAGGCAACCGGAGTCAGTGCCAGAGCCAACGAGAATGCGACGAGAATGCTTCGGAATGGCATAGTTTTCGAAGTCGGCTCCATTTATGCGGGCAAGTTTGTAGTCTACGAGCAATGCTAAGACTCGTCAAGCAAGGCTCACAAGGTGAGATTAAATTGGGAATTTGGGCTGCTCCCTGTAAACCTTCCGATACCTGACTCGTCTTGATGGAATAAGGAGCGGGCATGGTCCAGAATGAACGAGCCGCGGTTTTGATTCCCGTTCAGGAGAAGGCAGGCCTCGGGATGACTGCACTCGATGACTTTACGCCACTTGTACGGTCGCACCAGCGACGTATCTACCGAGCTCTGCTCGGCATGGTCCGAGACCCCGACGCCGCGGAGACTTTGACTCAGGAGTGCTTTTTGAAAGCATATCAGAGGCGCGCTTCCTTTAGGGGTGAGGCGAGTGTGGGCGTTTGGTTGCTCAAGATCGCCGTGAACTTGGCTCGCGATCACCGACGAAGCCGCCTGAGGGAATTTTGGCATAGATTGTCCTCATCGTCCGAGGATGTTGCGGACCTCGAGCAGAGGCTGCCGGACCCCCATGCGTCCCAGGAGCGGGTCCTCCTTGGACGCGAGGAGGTGGCCACGGTCTGGTCGGCGGTTGAAAAGCTCTCTTCCCAGCAGCGGGCGATCTTCATCCTGCGCTTTGTGGAGGAAATGAGCCTGGAAGAAATCGCCGAGGTGACTTCTCTGAAGGTAGGAACGGTTAAGACCCACTTGTTCCGTGCGGTGCGCGCGATCCGGCAGCGACTCAAGGGAGGTAGAGCAGGTGAATAACCATCTGAGCGAGGACCAAATCACTGAGTGGATGCTCGGCACAAGAGACGATTTCGTCAGTCGTCATCTTGCGACCTGCCATGCTTGCTCTGTCGCGGTGGAGGAGTTGCGCAGCACCATCTCCTGCTTTCGCGATTCGATTCATGCCACTGCCCAACGTGACAACAGTTTCTGGAGAGAGCAGCAGCTCGCCATCCGTGAACGGGTTTCCGTAAGAAATTGGTATCCATTACATTGGGCTTGGGTTGCCGCCATGGCAATGGTTCTGATTGCCGCTATATTCCTGACGCGCACTGCGAACCCTCCCCAAAATAAAGCTACGGAGGATGCGGACAAGGCTTTGTTACAGGAGGTTCAAGGAGACCTTGTACGTGAGGTTCCCGAAGCCCTGGCCCCCGCAGTCCTGATCGCCGAGGAGCGGAATGAAATCCTAACCAATAAAGACACTCAACAAATGAAGAGCACTTTAAGGAAAAGGAGAGAAATAAAATGAAAGCAACCCTAGTAAGCTTGACACTGGTGATCGCGTTCTGCGGGCTGGCCATCGCCCAAGACGCCCCTCCACCGGCCGAGGGGCCAAGCACCCAAATGGGCCCTCAAATAATCGCGGATCTCCGGGGCCCTGGAAAATGGTGGAAAGACTCCGCACTGATGAGCAAGATCGGCGTCAGCGATGAACAGGTCCAAAAGATCGAGAAGATCTTCCAGGCCCACCGCCTCGAGCTCATCGATCTCCACGCCGCTTTAGAAAAGCAAGAAGCGATCCTGGAGCCGTTTATTGAAGCTGATCGGCCCGACGAAGCCCAGGTGATTGCCCAGATCGACAAGGTTGCTCAGGCCAGAGCCAACCTGGAAAAGTCGAATGCACAGATGCTGCTCGCCATTCGCCGGGTTCTCACCGTCGATCAGTGGAAGAAGTTGCGCGACCTGCCGGGGATCACCACCACCCGCACCGGGCGGCGATTTGGGCCTCCTGCTGCACTGCCTCCAGGTCCGCCGCCTTCCGCTCCGCTGCCTCCTGGTCAGTAGGACCCAGAAAGTGGTGGAGAAACCGGCGCAGGGCCGCACGGTGAACCCTGCGCCGGGAGGGGACCGCCCTTTCTTTGAAAGCGTCAACCCGAAATCCTAAAACGCCGGTCATTCCCGCGAAAGCGGGAATCCAGTCCGTCGACAGCGCATTTCCCAAAGTTTGCGAAGTGGATTCCCGCTTTCGCGGGAATGACCGCGGCTTGCAATGCCCATGTCTCGCAAATGACACCTCTACCCTCCTTCCGGGACCCGACATCTTCCTGGCTCTCTCAGGTTATAATTGCAGGTTCTGATTTGTCCCATGAGAGCCATGCTCGAGCGTTACAAGGAGTGGATTCACGCGTGGGAAACCCGTTTGACGGAGCGGGATAAGAATCGAGTGGTGTCCCCCTTGGATTGGGGACTGGAGTGGACCGCAGGCTGGCCGCTCGCGAACGGCAACTTTCGGGCCTCAGACTGCGAGCCTGAAGAATTCCTTGGCAAGCTGAACGAAGAAATCCTTGCGCAAAGTGACGTCTTCTACGCTTACAAGACACCTTCAGACTTTCATCTGGAAGGGGACTGCCTGTTCTTTACATCTCCCGTCAGGACTCCGGTCCCGAATAACAACCGGGTACGAGCGCTTTGGTTTCCGGCAGGGCGGCGCGGGGCCGTGGTGGTACTGCCGCAGTGGAATGCAGGCCTGGAAAGCCACAACGCGCTCTGCCGCATCTTCAACATGCTTGGGATTTCGGCGCTGCGCTTAAGCTTGCCCTATCACGACCTTCGCAAGCCGCCGGAGATTGAGCGCGCTGATTATGCTGTTTCATCGAATCTGGGCCGGACACTCGATGCCGCCCGGCAGGCTGTGGTCGACACACGGTCGTGCCTGGACTGGTTAGAAAGCCAGGGGTGCCGCAAGCTTGGCATTGTGGGCACCAGCTTGGGCTCGTGCTACGCGTACCTGGCCAGCGCGCATGACGAGCGTTTGAAGGTGAACGTTTTCAACCATTGTTCAACGACTTTCGGTGAGGTGGTCTGGACGGGTCAAGCCACGCGTCACGTGCGCGCCGGGCTCGAGGCCAATTTAAGCCTGGACCGCCTTCGCCGCGCCTGGATGGCCATCAGCCCCATTGCCCATGCGCAAAAGTTGGCTCGCTGGCCCAAGAAGTCGCTCTTCATTTATGCCCTCTACGACTTGACTTTCCTGCCTGAGTTCTCGCGAAAGATCATCGCTGAATCAGTTCGTCTCCAGCTTGACCCTAAGGTGGCCGTGTTGCCCTGCGGCCACTACACCACGGGAGAGACGCCGTTCAAGTTCCTGGACGCCTATTACATGGCTTCCTTCCTCGATTCAGCTTTCAGCGAGGTTTGATGTACGAACCCGGTTTTTCTTCACTCATCTGCGCAATCTGCGGATTCGTTTTTGCGCGCTGAAGCGGTTTCGTAAAATAGCAAGCATTTGGAGACCATCATGAAGCTCACCAGAAATTCGGCAACCTCTCGACGCGACTTCCTCAAGATGCCGCTGGCCACGGGCGTCGCCGCGCTGGTCCCCGGGCAGGCTCGGGCGGCTGCTGCCGCCGCGATCGTACTGAGAAGCAACCTCGCGTCGGCCGCCGCGGCTTCGGGCCGGCGCACACTGATGAAACTCGGATGCCAAAGCGCTCCTACTAATGAGACACACCTCCAATACCTTGCGCGCTATGGGGTCCGCAATATCTGCGGATATCCTGAAATCGGCGAAGGCCGCCTTTACGCTACGGTGGACGAACTGAAGCGCATGCGTGATGGGGCGGAAAAATATGACATCTCCATCGACTGCATCGCGCCACCCTTTCTGGCGTCCACTCACATCGATCAGACACTACATCCCGCGATCGTGCTGGCGAACAGTCCCGAACGTGATCGCGACATCGAAGCGCTCCAAACCCTCATCCGCAATTGCGCCGCCGCAGGTATCCCTTCCATCAAGTATAACTTGACCATTCTGGGGGTGCTGCGCACAGGACGCACCCCGGGACGGGGCGACGCAATGTACAGCACGTGGCGGTTCAAGGACGCGCATCCTAATCCGCCGCTCACCCGCGCCGGGCGTGTGGACGCGGACATGTTCTGGGAACGGATCACCTATTTTCTGCAACGCGTGATACCCGTCGCCGAAGAGTACAGGATCCGCATGGCGTGCCACCCCCACGATCCGGGCGTGCCGCCCGAGGGCTACCAGGGAGTGGTCCGCGTGCTGGGCACCGTGGACGGTTTGAAGGAATTCATCACCATCCGGGAGAGCCCCTATCACGGGCTCAACTTCTGCCAAGGTACGGTGGCGGAGATGCTCAACGACCCGGGTAAGGAAATCTACGATGTGATCCGGTATTTCGGCACGCGGAAGAAGATCTTTAACGTGCACTTCCGCAACATCCGCGGCCACCGCGACGATTTTCAGGAGGTCTATCCCGACCAGGGCGATATCGACTTCGTCAAAGCCATCCGGGTCTATAAAGAGGTCGGGTATCCCTACCTGCTGATGCCCGACCACGTGCCCCTCGCGGCAAACGATCCCGGGGGGTTGCAGTCATTTGCCTTCTGCTACGGTTACATCCGCGCACTGATTCAGGCCGTGGATCAAATGGGATGAACCTCTCCCTGTCCGTGGCACGGCCATCTCGGCCGTGGTCAGGGGAGAAGCTGTGGAATAATTCCGACGGGACCGGTTTTGCACAGCGGGTAGCGCGGACCCCCGTTCTTGGGGTCCGCGGTTCTTCTTTAGGAATAGCTCTGGTAGCGCTGACCCCGCGAGGCGAGGTCAGCATCCTTGTGTATCTCCCACATGCTGACCCCGCCTCGCGGGGTCAGCGCTACTTTAGGAATAGCCGCAGACCTCACCGACGGAGGGCTGCGCCACGCTTGCTCTCCTTTTGGGGTCTGTGATGTTTTTTTGGCTGACTGTGCAAAACAGAACAGCGCCCAGTGGTGCGACATTGGTACTATTCTCGCTGGCTACCATCAACTGCGGTAGGAGCATTTTGCGTTGAGCAACATCGCAAAGGAGAATCAAATGAAGATATTGCTAGGTATAGTTGTAATCTCTCTCATGTTACTTTTTGGCGGTTGCACACAAACCACAACGCCACAGCAAGGACAACCTGGAGCGCAGGGACAGACGGGACAAGCGGGACAGACGGGACAAGCGGGCCAGACCGGGCAGCCGGGCGAGGCAGGGCAGTCCGGACAAG
>Ga0208821_1001423_pt1 | contig 13545 bp, 11 predicted proteins | sample June2015DPH_20_5_FD_184720 | JGI IMG/M metagenome (GOLD analysis project Ga0208821, IMG submission 184720) | Peatland microbial communities from SPRUCE experiment site at the Marcell Experimental Forest, Minnesota, USA - June2015DPH_20_40... | ecosystem: Environmental > Terrestrial > Soil >... | reverse complement strand
TTATCTTCTCTATGAGTTCCTCTTCAACTGCGCCACTATGTTTCACCACAGCAATGTCCGCCTGCCCCTGGCCCTGGAGCGGCTGCTGAATAAGGTTCTGGTCACCCCGCGCATGCACGGCATCCACCACTCGGCCGTCGGCCCCGAGACCAACTCCAACTATTCCGTGGTCTTCAGTTGCTGGGATCGGCTCAACGCGAGCCTCCGGCTCGATGTCCCGCAGGCTGAGGTAGTTATCGGGGTGCCTGCTTACCTGCTGCCCGCGGACAACCGCCTGGCCCACCTGCTGCAACTGCCCATTTTGCGCCAACGCTCCTACTGGCGCTTCCCCAGCGGCAAGGCGGCCCGGCGGCGGTATTCCCCGGAAATCCCCACCAGCGCCATGCTGGAATAACGGCCTACCCCAAACCGGATCAGGTGGAGCGGATTTAAAACCCGCCGCGGCGCAGTAGTGTCCGGTAGCAATTCCCCGGTTTATCGCAAGACCGTGATCATCTGTGCTCTGCCGATCCTGGATTTTTTCCCGTGACATGATTATCCGCGATTATATTACTCGGAGCGAAAAATTGATTAATTTTAATCTTCCTTAAATTCACTCTTCCTCAAGGGAGAGGGTTAGGGCGAGTGTGAAAAGTTAATCTATTTCACGGTCCCAGTAATAACTTCTCCCTCTCCCCCAATGGGGGAGAGGGTTGGGGTGAGGGGGAATTCTGGTCGGTGTTTGCTTAAGACCGCCAAAATCTCATCCAGAACCCCGCCATCAACTTCAATGACAGCACATTTCTCCAGCCAGATAAAATCGACGATAAGGGGACCAACAGGATATTGCCGCCGGATTTCCAACCGCCAAGCTCTCGATTCGGCAAATGACGCCATAGCTGCCTTTCGGCATCAGTCATGCGTTTTCACAAGGCCCTGGCGCTCTGCTTGGTCACGAGCCACCCCTCACCCCAGCCCTCTCCCCTCTCAGGGGAGAGGGAGTTTTAGGGAACCTGATTACGCCATGATGCAAGCTTTATCTAGCGTACGACCATCTATTCCCCTCGGTGCAGAGTAACGATTTTTTCATATAAAAGCCTGCGGCTACATTTGTTATCGCCGCGGTTTCTTGCAGAGTGCAAAATCCCTGCCGGCCACTACTGGCCGCGGCGATCTTGCGCCTCTCCGGGGCCGCCCTTATCTTAACTGGCAGCTATTGCGGAATTGCAAGGAGGACATGTTATGCCGCAAGCCACCTGGTTGCAGGGCCAGCACGTTGCCATCCTGGCCGAGGACCTTTATGAAGACCTGGAGTTATGGTACCCCTTGCTGCGAGTGCGGGAAGCCGGGGGCGAGGCGGTGGTGGTGGGGCCCGGCCCCGGCAGGACCCATACCAGCAAATACGGCTACCCGGTGGAGGTGGACCGGTTGGTGGGGGAGGTGGACCCCGCCGACTTCGACGCGGTCATCATTCCCGGGGGCTACGCCCCGGACCGCATGCGCCGCCATCCCGCCATGGTGGCCCTGGTGCGGCAGGCGGTTTTGAACCACAAAGTGGTGGCCGCCATCTGCCATGGCGGCTGGATGCTGGCCTCCGCCGAGGTGATTCAGGGCAGGAACGTCACCTGCTTCCACGCCATCAAGGATGACCTGATCCACGCCGGGGCCCGCTATCGGGACGAAGAAGTGGTGGTAGACGGCAATATCATCACCTCCCGGCAACCCAGCGACCTGCCGGCCTTCTGCCACGCCATCCTCACCGCCCTGGCCGGTGCGGGGCGCTGACCCGCCTCCCATATGGCGCTCAACGGCACCCCACCCCGGGACTACTGCCTTACCGGGATACGACACCTGGCGGGTACCAGGACAGGTTATGGGACACCGCGCCTCAAGGAGGAGGTCCTCGTCAATATTTACAGAATAATTATCGCAGGTTAGCTATTTAGTCTCCTGGCCCGAATCTTGCCCCCCTGAAGAGTCTGAGCCGCATCCTGCGGCGTCTCTGGGAAACTGCAAGTTGGGCCGGAGGGTGGCGACCTGGAAAAAAACCCTGCCGGCCAACGGGGCTGGTAGATGAAGCCCGGCTATTGGACGACCCCGGACAGCAGCAGCAGTCAAAATTGGGCGCTCCCGGAAGGAGAGAAGCTGGAGCGGGCCATGGTGGCCGGCCTGATGCTGGAGGTAGTCCTGGAGACCACGCCCTGGCCCGGCGATCCCCAAGACCGTCGCCAACTCATCAAGTCCCGGCTGAGGGATTCCCTGGTGGCGCTTCTGTCCGGGCGCATCACCCTGGACCGCTTCCGGGCCCTGATGCACCGCCTGGACCAGTGGTTCCCCTTCTATTATCCCCTGATGCCAGCCCCCTCGCCGCCGCCGGAAGAGCCGCGGCCCTGGCCCCCGGGCGGCGGACCTGGCGCCGCCGGTACCTCTTCCCAAACCCTGGTGCGCCGGCGCTGCCTTAAGGAGTGGCTGGAGAAGCCGGGCGGCGAGATCCTGCCCCGGCGGCCCCAACGCAAACTCCATCCGGAGGGCCTGCAAGATTTTCTGCAACGCACCCGGGGCCGCTGGTTTCGGGTGAAGGAGCTGGCCCAGGACTTCGACATCGATGGCAAGACCGCCTGGGAATACCTGCAGAAATTGCAGCAGGCCGGGCTATTGCTCCATAACGGCAGAAGGTCCGCGGCGGTGCGCTACCGCCTGGCGGATTCCTTCCTGAAGGTGAGGCTGGCGCCCCTTACGCGCCGGGTGGCCCTGGCACTGGCCCCGGCTGGGCTCCCCGGGTCCCGGACCGAGCAGCTGGTCGAATGGCTGGCGGCCACCGCCGGGGAGCCCTTCTGGGAGGAGGGCTGGCCCCATATGTCCACGGCACGTCGCCAAGAGATCATCAATCATCTGAAAAACGCCGCGGTCCTGGAGATGGTCTACCAGTCGGACCGGCAAAGCTTGCTGCGCCTCCGGCGCCAATGGCTGAAAGAATAGTTTTCTGTTTTCTGTTTTCAGTTTTCTGTTTTGTCGGAAAAATATCAGGCGGAGGATGGGCACTGCCTGCCATAAAGGCGGCGATTACTGCGGCCCGCCCCACCGATGCTTGCAGGGCCAAGCCGGAGCCTGGCAAGACCAATGGCGTTCCCCAGCGGGAGCTTGGGAACGAGAGGAAGGATCAGTTTTGGGCGGGCAGGTCGGCGGCGCTCTCTTCTTTTTTTCCAAAAATCCAACCAGTCGCAAAAGTCAAAAAGGTGCCGATCAACAAAAGCCAGGTCCATCCCAACGGAAATATTCTCTTCTCGGAAAGAATCAACAGAACCAGCATTCCCAGTGCGGACAGAGCCATGGCGACGACATTGACCCGGTTGCATCGCCTTTTGGTCAGAAGACCGAGGAGGAAAACTCCCAGTAAAGATCCGTAGGTGACCCCGCCAATTTTAAAGGCGAGCCAGAGGATTTTTTCAAAATGGCTGAAAAAGTAGGCGATGAACGCCAGGATAATGCCAAAGATAACCACACAAACTCTTGAAACTAAAAGATAGTGGCGTTCATTTCCCGATTTAAAAATCACCGGGCGATAGATATCCGTTACAAATGAAGTGGTCAGGGAACCTAAAGGCGTGTCCAGGCTCGCCATCACAATCGCCGAGAGCATCAGCCCTCTCATCAAGGGGGGCATGGTCTGCGCGATGAAATGCGGAAAAATTTTGTCCAATTTCGCAGGTAAAGGCATCCCGGGATGCTGGGCATAGAAGGCATACAGGCAAGCGCCCACAGAGAGGAAGATGATCATCATCAGAAAACTGCCGATGGGTGTCAGCAGCATCGATTTTTGACTCTCTTTTCTCGTTTCCACGGTCAGAAGTCTCTGCATGGACTCCTGATCCGTCCCAAAGGCCGCCATGGATCCAAAAAACCCGTTCAAAGTCGCCAGAACAAAGATATAGGGGTCCGAGAACAGGGTTTTCAGGAATGCTGCCGATCCGAATTCCGCCAGGGCCGGCCCCCAGTTGAAGATTTTCAGTTTGCCGGCGCCGCCGGCAATCGCGACCACGGCCGCGGCGCCTCCGTCAATGCGGCTGAGAAGGAAACCGATGGCGACCACTCCCGCAATTACGTAGGTCAGGCCTTGAACCACATTGGTCCAGACTATCGCCTTGATCCCGCCCCAGGCGACATAGAGAATACAGATGCACGAAAACAGCAGGATGGTCGGCAGAATAGGCCAGCCGATCAGGATGCTCACCGCCAAACAAGCCGCCATCAGCCGGACGCCGGAAGCCAAAAGACGCGTAATGAAAAAAAGGATGGAGCCGGCGAATTGGGTTTCCGCTCCGAACCGATGTCGTAAAAATTCATAAATGGAGGTGCAGTTATACCGGTAAAAAGCCGGGATAAACAGAAAGGCGATGACGACCCGCGCCAGAAAATCGCCGATAAAAAACTGGGCATATTCCCAGTTTTCCATATAAGCGATCGCAGGGACCGCAATCAGGGTTAAGGCGCTGATTTCCGCCGCCACAAACGCAAAGGCAGCCGCCCACCACGGGATTTTTCTCCCCCCCAGGAAAAAATCGGCGGTGGATTTCTCTTCTCTGCCAAAGTAAAAGCCGACAAAAATCACCAGAACGAGAACCACTAACAGAACCGAGTAATCCTGCCAGGTCAGATTGCCGCCGCTGGGAAAAAAGTTTTGGATTTCCATAAGGAGCCAAACTATCGTATCAAAAAAATATTTGTATGGTTAGAATGATCTTACCATGGAACTGGCAGAACTTGTGGGAGAACGGTTGGTCATCGGCATTCCCGGAATCAGGGTCACTCCGGAGATTGTCCGTCATTTTCAGGAACTGCATGCGGGCGGGCTGATTCTCTACCGGATCAATTTTGACTCTCCCCAGCAGCTTCAAAAACTGATTGCCGATCTGGAAGAGGCTCTCGGCCGCAGACTGCTGGTGACCGCAGACCATGAAGGCGGGCGGGTCATCATGTTCAGGGAGGGCATTACCGTGTTCCCGGATAATCTGGCGGTGGGAGGCGCCGGAAATCTCGAATATGCCAGGAAGCAGGGCGAGATCGAGGCCAAGGAACTGAGAAGACTGGGGCTGGACGTGAATCTGGCGCCGGTGCTCGATGTCTTGACCGAGGCTTACAGCCCCAATATCGGGATACGTTCTTACGGAAAGGACTGGAGATTGGTTGCGGAGCTGGGCGCGGCGCGGATCTCAGGAATGCAGCAGGGCGGACTTTCAGCCTGCGCCAAGCATTTTCCCGGCAAGGGTCATGCACCCCTGGATGCCCATCTGGGACTGCCGGTCATCCAGTCCACCTGGCAAGAGATGAGAGAGGTGCACCTGCAGCCTTTCGTGAAGGCGATGCAAACCGGGGTGGATCTGCTGATGTCTTCTCATCCCTACTATCCCCAACTTGATCCTGATCCCCAAAAGATCGCCACCTTTTCCAGAAGAATTATTTACGATTGCCTCCGCCAAGAGCTCAACTTCCAGGGCGTCATCGCCAGCGACGATCTGGAAATGGGGGCGATCAAAGCGATCTGCCCCATCGGCGAAGCGGGGATTTTAGCCGCGCGCGCCGGACATGATCTGCTTCTGGTCTGTCATGACCTCCAGGCCCAGAAAGAGGTTTACTATCAACTTCTCGATGCCTATCAAAGGCGGCAACTTCCCCTGACAGAACTGGAGGAGAGCGCCGCGCGGATCACCAGATTGAAATTAAAGAGAGAAAAAAGATTCAGCGGGGGGAAACCCTGCGCCGAAAAAGCGGGGTCCATCCTGGCTGAAAGGGTCTGCCGTGAATCTGTCCAGGTTCTCCAGGATGAGAGAAAATTAATACCGCTGCCGACCGGAGAAAAAAGAATCGGACTTATTTTTCCTCAATTTTCCTTCTTCGATTCTAACATCATGGTTGAAAAGGAAGTCTTGCAAGAACAGGAGTTCGTCCGCAAGGAGTTTGCGAAATTTGGTCTTGATCCCGATATTCAAATTGTCTCCATCGAGCCGGCGGATGAAGAAATTCATAGGGCTGTGAACCTTTCCAGAAACTCGGACCTGACCATCCTCTTCTGCTTTGACGCTCATCTCTACCGCTCCAATAAAAAACTGCTGGATGCGCTCCGGGATTCCGCCCAGGAGCTGGTGGTTGACCTTTTGCGCGACCCTTATGACGCGGGCTATATCCAGGAAGGCGTTGCCTGCCTGACCGCTTTCGGCTGGAGAGCCTGCCAGATCAAGGCTGCCATTGAAAAAATTTGCTCTGAGCAGCCGTAGGGCGGGAAAGTGAAACGCATCCCGCCTTCAGTAGCCGTAGCAGTCGTAGGGCGGGAAAGCGAAGCGCATCCCGCCTTCAGCAGTCGTAGGGCGGGAAAGCGAAGCGCATCCCGCCTTGAGCAGCCGTAGGGCTGGTTACCTTGTGGGTTGGGTCTGGCCAATCTGTTAGCATCCTTTAGCATCGATTCAGTAAATTCTAGTTGACATTTGTGATAAAAGGTATTTATTCTGTAATCCTGGGAAAAAGCCAAACCCGCCGCGAGGCGGGGACGGAAAGCCACGGGTCTTAAGGAGAGGTGAGATAGCCGGGTTGCCTGGAAAGGGGTAGCTTGGTTTTTTGATTGCCTTTTTTAAAACCAGGTAAATTTTTCAGGGGATGCCACAAAATGTGAGCCCCGCAGCGCGGAGGAGGTCAGCCATTGTCTAGAGCCTATTCCACCCTGGTTAAGCGCGTCATATTTTTGTCGTTTCTGGCCGTCCTGGTCTGCGCCGCGCCGGCGCTGGCTTTGACCTGGTACCTCAGCAATGATGTCACCTTAGGAAATACAGAGCGGTCCGACGGAAGCAATGGGAACGGCACGCTGAGCGGATGGTTCACAGTAGAACCAATCTCAACAGGATCAGGGGAGGCGCTGACTGCCTGGGACATCAAAGCCAATGTGACCAACGTCACGATCGGCTCGAACCCTTTCAGTTTTACGTCCACGCCCGCGAATTCCACAGGGTCAGCCTTTTCGGTTAATGCAGGGGAAGATGCGCTTGACCTGAATTCGACGTCAACATCGCCATACCATTGGCTGTCTTTGGTGGTTTACACGAATACTACGACGTATCCATCGCTGGACTGGTTGACGCCGGGTGTTTATGAGGTGGTGTCGAACACCGGGTATTGGATCGAGGCCATAGGGGGCACTCCGCCTGCGTTGGATTATTACGGGACGATTCCGAGTTCCGGCACGGTGTCTTCGGTGCCGCTGCCGCCGTCCGCGTTACTGCTGGGAACCGGCCTCATTCCGCTGGCGTGGGCAAGTCGCAGGAAACTATGGAGGAAATAACAGCGCCCCTGCCAGACCGCCGCTGACCGCCCAGCGCTGCCAGCGCCTGAGTTACTCTCCGAGCCGCCCCACCCTGAAGTGGGGCGGCTCTTGCTCATAAAGCCGGATAGAGATGGAATAAGGCTAATGGCGGGATGCGCTTCGCTTTCCCGCCCTACGGGCAGACGAATCTGTTAGCATCCTTTAGCATCGATTCAAAAAATTTTAGTTGACATTTGTGATAAAAGGTGGTTATTCTGGATTCTCAGTAAAAAAGCCAAACCCGCTGCGAGGCGGGGACGGAAATTATCGGGTCTCACTGAGATAGCCCGCTTGCTTGGAAAAAGGTAGCTCGGCTATTTAAGTTTGAGAAAGGAGTTGGCCATGAGAGGTACAAAGCTGGTATGTGGTGTTCTGATTGCGGTCACTTTCTTATCCTTCCTGGCTCTATCTGCAGAGGCCACCCCCATTGACCAGTGGGCTTCTTCGGTTATTGGTTTTAGTTCTCAGTATAGCATCACTTCTTGGTCAGCCGCGCAAGCCTTGGGGCCACCGAATACACCCAATTATGGCGATTATATTACCGCCTGGGCCCCCTCATCAAGAAATGGATCATTGGAATATATCACTCTTGGCTATACAACCCCGGTATACGCGTCCAGCATCACCATAGTAGAGACTGATGGGAACGGCTTCGTTTATCAGGTTGATGTCTTGGACCAGAGCAATGTGCTCCATACGGTTTGGGCCGGCACTGACCCCAGTCTGCCAGGAACTCCGGTGGATTTCTTGGTGTCTTTTTCGCAAACCCCTTATCTGGTGGATGGCGTGAAGATTTACGTCAATACCGATCATAATGAATTTACGTGGGAAGAGATCGATGCAGTCTCACTCCATGGCAACACCAGCCCAGTCCCTGTACCACCTACCCTCCTTCTGTTAGGCTCCGGTTTGATGGGTCTTGTGGGATGGAGAAGGTTCAGGAAAAATTAGATAACCTCCATCAGCGGCCTTTTTCGGGCAGGGTCAGCCACGGCCCTGCCTTTTTTCTTGCCTAATTAATAAGGAAAATAGCGGCTTAGTTGCCACCCTAGACCCTTATCTGCGGGGCGGGAAGAATTGCAGATCTGAAATGGATTGTAATTCCGAAGATTAACCGGGCCGGGGCCGATCCCCGGCCCTTGCTTTTTTGCCGTCGCAGAACAATTGGGTAAGGCCTGACGTCTGCCGCAATCTAGGCGCGCCTTTGTTCCTGTCGGCACGTTCTTCTTCACAGTCACGCTGCTGGAACGCGCCATTTATAAACATGGAATGGGCGGCAGGTGATAACCTTCGCAGTCTAGAGATGGAATAATACTAATGGCGGGATGCGCTTCGCTTTCCCGCCCTACGGGCTAAGGCGGACACCTGGGTCCGACCCTGCCAGACTCTCTTTTTGAGGGCAACCCGGTATGAGTCCCAAAGAAGGGCGGAATTATTACCGGGAGCGGCAAAGAGATTAATTCCCCCTCACCCGGTGTCGTCCCCCATCGGGGGAGAGGGAATTGAAGGATACCTCCATGGTTAATCAATTTATCGCCCTGAGCAGTCGTAGGGCGGGAAAGCGAAGCGCATCCCGCCTTGAGCAATTGGGTGAGGCCTAATGTATGCCGCAATATCTTCCCGCCTTTGTTCCTGGCGGCACGTTCTTCTTCCCGCCCTGGGTAATAAATGGATTCGTCGGGAAATTCCTGGCCTTTTAACGGGAAACCGTCTTTATCCCGTCGGGGTTTTGTGTTATGGTGGGCCAATGCCTGATAGGGAGGTGTGAGAGAACCCGATGATCCGAGACGTGCAACACGAAACCATGCCCCGGGAGGCCCTGGAGGCCTTGCAGCTTAAACGCCTGCAGGCGGTGGTGGAGCGGGTCTATCACCTGGTGGACTTCTATCGCCGGCGCATGGACCAGATGGGAGTAAAACCGGAACATATCCGCACCCTGGCCGACCTCAAGGAGCTGCCCTTCACCACCAAGCAGGACCTGCGGGACAATTACCCCTTCGGCATGTTCGCGGTGCCCATGGTGCAGGTGGTGCGGATTCACGCCACCTCCGGCACCACCGGCAAACCCACCCCGGTGGCCTACACCCAACGGGACCTGGAGACCTGGTCGGAGCTGATGGCCCGGACCCTGGCGGCCGCGGGGACCCACCGGGGCGACATCGTCCATAATGCTTACGGCTACGGCCTGTTCACCGGGGGCCTGGGCTTCCATTACGGCGCCGAGCGCCTGGGGGCGGCGGTGATCCCGGTTTCCGGCGGCCAGACCCGGCGCCAGATTATGCTGCTTCAGGATTTCGGCCCCACCATCCTGGTCTGCACCCCCTCCTTTGCCCTCTACCTGGCCGAGGTGGGCCAGGAGATGGACGTCGATTTCCGGAATCTCCAGCTCAGGGTGGGCATCTTCGGGGCCGAACCCTGGACCGAGGGCATGCGGCTGGAGATCGAAAAGCGACTCAGCCTGGAGGCGGTGGACATCTATGGGCTCTCGGAAATCATCGGCCCCGGGGTGAGCATCGAATGTATCGAAGCCAAGCAGGGGCTCCATCTGTTCGAGGACCATTTCCTCCCGGAGATCATCAATCCGGCCACTTTGGCAACGGAGCCCGCCGGAGAGACGGGGGAGCTGGCCATCACCACCCTGACCAAGGAGGCCTTGCCCCTGCTGCGCTACCGCACCCGGGACATCACCTCCCTCAATTACGCCCCTTGCAAGTGCGGCCGCACCATCGTGCGGATGAACCGCCTCCAGGGCCGCTCCGACGATATGCTCATCATCCGGGGGGTCAACGTCTTTCCCTCCCAAATCGAATCAGTGCTCATGGAGACCCCGGGAGTGGCGCCCCATTACCAGCTCATCGTGGACCGGCAAGGGCAATTGGACACCCTGGAGGTCCAGGTGGAGGTGGATGAGGCCGCCTTCTCCGATGAGGTCAAACAGTTGCAGGCCCTGGCCCAGGGCATCCAGAGGAAGATCAAGGATTACTTTACCGTCTCGGTCAAGGTGAAGCTGGTGGAGCCACAAAGCATCCCCCGCAGCGAGGGCAAGGCCAAACGGGTCATCGATAAAAGGCAGGTGTAGTGGCCAGTGGCCAGTCGAAGCAGAGGGTTGCTTGGATAAGCCAGTACGATCCTATCAGGATTTGATAGCTTGGCAGAAGGCCATGGATTTGGTTACAGAAATTTATGAGGTGAGTCATAAATTTCCAAGAGAAGAGATTTTTGCGCTGACCAGCCAACTTCGTCGGGCAGCTGTCTCAATCCACAGCAATATCGCCGAGGGCCAGGGAAGATCGTCAAGAAAGGAATTTCTATACTTCTTGGGAAATGCCAAGGGTTCTCTGTCGGAGGTAGAGACCCAGGTTTTAATAGCTCGCAAGCTCGATTATATCGATGACGAAGTTTCAAATTCTCTTTTGAATCTCTCGGCAGAGGTAGGACGGATTCTAAACGGACTTTTGGCTTCGCTCAGAAATTAAGAAATAGAAGTTGAACATTGTGAGAAAATATGGGACAAGATTTCTCCGTGTTTTTTATACTGGCCTCTGACCACTGACCACTGACCACTGGCAACTGAGGGGGTACCTCATGAAAGTCGAACAGATCTCGGTATTCCTGGAGAACAAGGCGGGGCGCCTGGCCGAAGTCACCCGGGTCCTGGGGGAAGCCGGCGTCAACATCCGGGCCCTGTCTTTGGCCGACACCACCGACTTCGGCATCCTGCGCCTCATCGTCGACCGATACGATAAGGCCCGGGAGGTCCTGAAGGCCGGGGGCTTTACGGTGGGCAAGACCGAAGTGGTGGCGGTGGAGGTTCCGGACCGCCCCGGCGGCCTGGGCCTGGTGCTGCAAATCCTGGCCCAGGCCGGAGTCAACGTGGAATACATGTACGCCTTTGTGCAGCACAGCGGCAAGAACGCGGTGATCATCTTCCGCTTCGACAACCTGGAGCACGCCATCAGCCTCTTGCAGCAGGAAGGCATCCATATTTACAAGGGGGAAGAAGTCTACCGCCTGTAATGGTCCGGCCGCGGCGAACCGGGGTGCATTATTAAGGGGAGCGGCCAAGAGATTAAATTCTCCCTCACCCGGTGTCGTCCCCCATCGGGGGAGAGGGCATAAATAAGGGACCCCATAATGCTGCCATTTCCTCGTTCCCAAGCTCCTGCTTGGGAACGGAAATTTCGGCCCAAGCTCTGCTTGGGCAACGTCTGTTAATAAGATGATAATTTTCTATCTCGTAATCCTTAGCCAGGCGGAGACTGACGTAAAAATGGATTCCCAAGCGGGAGCTTAGGGAACCAGGAAAAAAGTCATTTTTTTTGTCATTCTGAGGGAGCCGGAGGCCACCGAAGAATCTCTAAATACGAGATGCGGAGCGAAGCTTTGCATGACAAAAAAATGCAGGGTGGGCTCGAGCCCACCGATTCCTTAGAAAAGAACTGCCCACCATCGAGGCTATCACAGCCAAATTGAGATTAGGGCTTCTAAAAACGGAGAAATAGTTCAAGGCATCCGGCTCGACAAGTCTGGAAAGCCATTGCCGATGTACCTCAATAGGAAGTAAGCGGAGGGAGGGTTTATGAGAACCAAGACCTGGTTGGTTGGCTGGACTTTGGCCATGGCCGTCCTGATCCTGGCCCCGGGCTGCGGCCAGGGCAGCAAGTCGAAGCCTTACCTTATCGGCGGCATCTTTTCCATCACCGGCCCCCAATCCTACCTGGGGGAACCGGAGCGCCATTCCATGGAGATGGTGGCCGAGGAAATCAATGCCAAGGGCGGTCTCAACGGCCACCCCCTGAAGCTGGTGATTTACGATGACGAAGGCGACGTTACCAAGGCCCGCCTCGATGCGGAAAAGCTCCTGCAAAAGGACCGGGCCCTGGCCATCATCGGACCCAGCCTCACCCCCACCTCCATGACGGTGCTGGAGATTACCCAGAAGGCCAAAGTGCCCCTGATCTCTTGCGCCGCCGCGGCTTCCATCACCTCCCCGGCCCAGGAACGCGCCTGGGTCTTCAAGACGGCCCAGACGGACCAGATGGCGGTGAGCCGCATTTACCAGTATTGTCAGAAACAGGGGATTGCCAGGGTCGCCATCCTCACCATGTCCACCGGCTTTGGAGTGGCGGGCCAGGAGCAGCTTCTCTCCCAGGCGGCCAGGTACGGCATCGAGGTGCTGGCCCAGGAGGTCTTCGGGGAGAAAGACACGGACATGAGCCCGCAGCTCACCAAGATTAGGGGAACGGCGGCCCAGGCGGTGATCTGTTGGGGCACCGGTCCGGCCCCGGCCCTGGTGGCCAGGAACCTGAAGCAGTTGGGCCTGACCCTGCCCCTGATCCAGAGCCACGGCGCCGCCTCTAAGAAGTTTATCGAACTGGCCGGCGAGGGGGCGGAAGGCGTCATCATGCCCGCCGGCAAGTTGGCGATCTACCAGCAATTGCCAGACTCCGACCCGCAAAAGGCCGTGTGTCAGGAATACGCCGAAAAATACCGGGCCAGGTTCAAGGCGCCGGAATCGAGCTTCGGCGGCTATGCCTATGACGCCCAGAGGATGCTGGACCAGGCCCTGGAGAAGGCGGGCCGCGACCAGGCAAAGATCCGGGAGGCCCTGGAAGGCACCAAAAACTTCGCGGGGGTCAGCGGCGTCTTCAACATGAGTCCCGAAGACCACAACGGTCTGGCTGCGGCGGCCTTCGTGATGGTAAAGATTGAGAAGGGCCAATTCACCTTGATAGATTAACGGATAGTGGTCAGTGGTCAGGGGCCGGGAAAAATCGAGCCGCTGACCACTGGTCATTGATTCCATACTGATCACTGCCTTGCCAATCCTTGCGCCACTGCTGCAATACTTCATCTCCGGCCTGACCAACGGCGCCATTTACGCCCTCATTGCCCTGGGGTTCGGCATCATCTTTAATACCACCACCATCATTAACTTCGCCCAGGGCGAGTTCGTGATGCTGGGGGCCATGTGCGCCATCAGCATCTACCACCTGGCCCCTTCCCTGCCCCTGGCCTTTCTGGGCGGAGTCATCATCGTCTCCCTGGTGGGCCTGGCCTTTGAGCGTCTGGCCTTGCGCCCGGTGGTTGAGGCTTCCCCCCTCACCCTGATCATCATCACCGTGGGCGCCGGGGTCTTCCTCAAAGGGGTGGCCATGCTCCTGTGGGGCAAAGAGTCCTATACCCTGCCACCCTTTTCCGGAGAGGCCCCGCTGCAC
>Ga0208821_1001421_pt1 | contig 13560 bp, 12 predicted proteins | sample June2015DPH_20_5_FD_184720 | JGI IMG/M metagenome (GOLD analysis project Ga0208821, IMG submission 184720) | Peatland microbial communities from SPRUCE experiment site at the Marcell Experimental Forest, Minnesota, USA - June2015DPH_20_40... | ecosystem: Environmental > Terrestrial > Soil >... | reverse complement strand
TTTCTCTGCGCAACGCCAAGGCGGAAATGGGCCTGCAAAAGGTGAAGCCCAGCGCGCAGGTGGGGTGCGAAGACTTGCGCTGGCTGGAACTGTTCCGCTCGCACCTGGAGACCATCCTGCGCCTTTCCGCCTTCCAGGCTCTGAGCTTCACGCGCGAGCGGTTGGATGCGACGGCTCAAGGTGTGCGCGGGGGCCCGGTATTCGATCTACGCATTTTCCATGATGAGCCAGCGGACCACGAAGCGGAACGGTCGCGTCTAAGAAAAGAGAAAGAGAAGCTGGAGCGGGCGCTTGCGCAAGTGAAGGCGCAACTTGAGAATCCGGAGTTTGCGCAGCGGGCGCCACGGGAGGTCGTGCGGGGGATGGAACACCGTCACTCCGAGATGAACGAGCGCTACAAGAAAGTGGTCGAATCTTTGGAAAGGCTTGGCTGAACCTTGGGTTACCTCAGTCCTCCGACAACTGGCGATCTCTCTGGACCACCGGACCTCTCTTCAGGAGAACTGCGTGCTCTGGTCGAAATGGCGCTGGCAGAAGACCTCGGCCAAGGTGACCTGACGACGCGTGTCACACTCCCGGAGGGCATGAGAGCTTGCGGGACCTTGCGCAGCAAGCAGAACCTGGTCGTGGCCGGGCTCCCCGTGGCGGCTATGGTGTTTCAAGCCCTCGATCCTTCCGTCAAGTGGAACCCCGCCCTCGAAGACGGCGCGGATGTTGTCGCCGGAACCGTGCTGGCAAACGCCTGCGGCCCCGCCGCCGCTTTGCTCGCCGGCGAACGGGTGGCGTTGAACTTCCTCCAACATTTGAGCGGGGTTGCGACCTATGCGCGGCGCCTTAAAGAAGAGTTGGCGGGAACGCCGGCGGAATTCCTCGACACGCGGAAGACCACGCCGGGACTGCGCAACCTTGAGAAATGCGCTGTCCGTCTGGGGGGTGGCCAGAACCACCGTCTGCGCCTGGACGATGGAATTTTGATCAAGAATAATCACCTGCGACTGGTGGGCGGAATACGTGCCGCGGTGGAAAATGCCAAGCGCCATCGCCCGGCTGGATATCACATCGAGGTGGAAGTGACCAGCCTCGCCCAATTGGAAGAAGCGCTCGAGTGCGGTGCCGACGGCGTGCTGCTGGATAACATGACCCCCGTTGAGGTCCGGCAGTGCGTGGAGCGCGCGGCGGGGCACATTCGGTTGGAAGTCTCAGGCGGAATCGACGCCACAAACATCCGTGCTTATGCCGAGACGGGTGTGGATTATATTTCCGTGGGAGCACTGACGCATTCGGCTCCCGCTGTGGATATCAACTTTCGCATCGAACCTGTGTAGCAGGTAGCGCAGACCTCCGCTTTTGAGGTCTGCGGCTTTTTACGAACCGCTCCCCGGAATGACGGGCTAGACGGGTTTTTCAGCGTCCTGCCAGGCTGGCGAAGGCCCCTGCCAGAGATGGCAGTCGCAGGGCGGCGCGACCTTGAGGAGAGAGCCGGGACTCATGGCTGCCGGAAGCACCGAACGCAAGATCGATAAGATGCTCCACCTGTTGGTGAAGAACGCCATGGTCGTCGTTCCGGGGCCGAAGATTGCCTCCCAAATCGGGGTATCGCATTCTGCCGTCGGCCTGTGGGTCAAGAAGTTGCGGGAGCTGGGTGTGGAGATCAAGGGCCATCACGCCACCGGCTATCAACTTTTGAAGATTCCGGACATCCTCGTACCCAGCCTGATCCAGGCGGAATTGGGTGAAAATGAGATTGGGCACAGCATCATCCACCACTTCCGGACAGGCTCGACGAATACGGCCGCCTTGAATCTCGCCCAACAAGGGGCGGAGCACGGGACGGTAGTAGTGGCCGAGGAACAAACGGCTGGCCGCGGGCGTTTGGGCCGTACTTGGTACTCGGAAAAATCCAGCGGGATCTATGTGTCGGTCATACTTCGTCCGCCGCTGTCTCCGACCGCGGCCCCGATTCTCACCCTCATGGCCGGCGTGGCAACCCAACACGCCCTGAGTTCGCTCACGGGACTTGGCGTGGATATACGCTGGCCCAACGACTTGCTGGTGAATGGGAAGAAAGTTTGCGGCATCCTCACGGAAATGAGTGCGGAGCTGGGCCGGCTGCATGCCATTGTGCTGGGGATCGGCATCAACGTCAATCATGGCGAGATGCCGGCCGAGCTGAGGTCCCTCGCCACCTCCTTACGAATCGAGAGCCGAAGGACCTGGCCGCGCGTGCAGATTCTCATTGCCTTGCTGAAAGAACTGGAAAGGTACTACCATCTGCTCTTGGAAAAGGGCAGTGCCGCCATCGCCGAGCAGTGGGCGGCCGCCTCCACTTATGCAAGCGGCAAGCGCATCCGCATCGTGACCGCTGAGGCGGAATCACTTGCCACAACGGCCGGCGTCGATCCGAGCGGCGCGCTACGGGTGCGGTATGACGACGGGCACGAAGAGGCCCTGGTGGCCGGAGAGATTGTGGAAGTAAAATGAATAAGGAAGTAGTCAGTTATCAGTTATCAGTTTTCAGTCAATAAATATAGAACTGACAACTGATAACTGAACTCTGATAACTAAATCTTGTGAAATAAAGTAGTCACTTATCAGTTTTCAGTCGATACCGGCTGAACTGACAACTGATAACTGACCACTGATAACTGAATACTGATAACTGAATACTGATAACTATGTTATGTTACTTGTCATCGACGTAGGAAACACGAATACGGTTCTGGGAGTTTTCGCGGGCCAGGAGTTGCGCGCCCAATGGCGGCTGAAAACTGACAAGTCGCAGACCGCAGATGAATACGGCATCCTGACCCGTAACCTCTTCACGCTGGACAGCGTCCAGGCGAACCAGATCAATGGCATCATGGTCGCCAGCGTGGTGCCGACGCTCAACCCGGTGCTCGAGGAGATGGCCTGGAAATATTTTCACCTGAAGCCGCTCTACCTGACCCCGGGCACGCGCACGGGAATGGCCATCCATTACGATAACCCGCAAGAAGTGGGGGCGGACCGCATCGCCGACAGCGTGGCCGCCTTTGAGAAGTACGGCGGCCCCTGCATCATTGTGGACTTCGGCACGGCGATAACTTTCGACGTGGTCTCCGAGAAAGGCGAGTATTTGGGTGGGGTCATCGCGCCGGGCCTGGGCATATCCGCAGAAGCGCTCTTCGAGCACGCGGCGAAATTGCCCCGCGTCGAGATCCGCGAGCCACAGCGCGTGATCGGCACCAATACGGTGGCCAGCATGCAATCCGGACTCTTCTACGGAGCCGTCGGTCTGGTGGATGGCATCCTGGACCGCCTCTGCCATGTGCTGGGCAAGAAAACCAGGGTGATTGCCACCGGTGGGCAGGCGTCGCTGGTGGCCGGCGCCTCAAAATATAAGCCCCCCGTCGAGTCGTCGCTCACCCTCGAAGGCTTGCGGATAATCTACGAACGCAATCGTAAGAAGTAATCAGTTATCAGTCCTCAGTTATCAGTTAAAGACGCTGTCATGCTGGGCGCGCCGCTTTTTGGCGGGCGAAGCATCTCGGCGGTTTGCAGGTGGAGGGGGAAGAAAGAACAACTGCAGAGATTCATCGCCCCGACAAGTCGGGGCGAAGAATGACAGGGGTTGGCGCGGCGGGTTCTCCTGATAATCACCCCACGCGCGTCATTCCCGCGAAAGCGGGAATCCAGTTCCTCGTGGACGGACGTGGACCCCCGCTTGCGCGGGGGTGACGACGATTTTTATCTCCTTGAGTGAGCCCCAAGGTCCATGTCCACTCGCGTGATAGAATCACACTGTTTTGTAATAGCTGATAGCTGATAGCTAAACTGATAACTGATAACTCAAAACTGACAACTAATACGTGGAAAACTATTTCAATTACTTCACCGAAATCGAAGAACGCTATCAGCAATGCCGTGGGACGAAGACGCTCCTCTCACCTCTTGATTGGGCTCTCATCGAAGCCTGGAAGGACTCCGGCATTCCGCTCGAAGCGGTTCTGGCGGGTATGGTGCGCGCTTTCGAGAAGTTCAAGGCACGCCAGCGAAAATACAGGATGGTCAACGCTCTGGCATATTGCACGCAAGAGGTCCTGCGTGCCGCCGAGGAGGCGCGCGGCGGTGAAGCTCAGGGTGGCACGCGGAAGGATTCGCCTCCTCCTTTTGCCTTGGAGGAAATCCTGCGCTTCCTGAATCGCAACGCGGAGGCCGTCGAGATCGCCTCCCGCAAAGCCAGGGAGCAAGGCCAGCAGGTTCTGGCGGACGACCTGGCCTCAGCGGCGACATCGCTTCGCGAAACTGCCTCGCAGGAGCCCGCCAAACTGCTTGCCAACCTGGAAGAATTGGAAATACGCCTGACCGCTGTTGAAGAAAAGCTGACCGCTTCTCTCACTCGCGCCTCTTCCGTGGAACTCCTGGCTGAGATCCAGGGAGAAGTCGAACGCGGGCTGGGGCCTTACCGCCGGAAAATGTCTGGACCGCAGATCGAGTCGTTGCAGCGGCAGTTCCTGAAGCGGCGCTTGCTGGAGCATTACCAGCTTCCGCGGTTAAGTTTGTTCTATATGTGAGCCGGGAATTCGAAACTCGAAAATCGAAACTCGAAAATCGCAGCCGTTTTCGGTTTTCGGTTTTCGATTTTCGATTTTTGATTTTCGAGTTTCGATTTTCGAGTTTCGACACAATGCCATTCGAACTTACTCCTATCAAGCTGATTTACGGAGGCGAGGCCCTGGGCCACCATGCGGGCCGCACCGTTTTGGTTCCTCGTGTCCTGCCTGGGGAGCGCGCGGAGGTGGAGGAGGTTCGTACCGCCAAAGGAGTGGTCCATGCTCGACCTCTGCGGATTCTGCAAGCTGCCCCGGAGCGCATCGACCCCCCCTGCCCTTATTTCGGCCGCTGCGGAGGCTGTCACTACCAGCACCTCAGCCCGGAATTACAATCCACAACCAAGCGGCAAATTCTGCTCGAGACGCTGCGTAGGCTAGGGAGAATCGACTGGAAGGGAGGAATCCCGTTGCACGCCGGCCCTGCCTGGAACTACCGGAACCAGGCTCAATTCAAGATCCGCCGGCAACCCGACGGCCGGGTCGCGCTGGGCTTTTTCGAGCCCCAGTCGCACCGAGTCCTTCCCATCGAGTGCTGCCTCATTCTTTCCCCCTGTCTCAATTCCGTGCTGGCTGAATTGCGGCGGCCGGAGTGGGCGGGAGGGCTCGCGGATTTCCGGGAAATCGAGCTGTTCGCCGACCAGCGCGATGCGGAAGTCATGCTCACCCTGCGGGGCGAAGCCGCCTGCGTTGAAGGCGAACAAACGGGCCGTGGCCTGCTGGAGAGAATTCCGGGTGCGGTGAATGTTGCCCTGGAATTCAGCAACAGATTCCTCGTACTCGGCAAGCCTGCGCTGCATTATTCCGTGGGTGGATTCAACTATCGAGTCAGCCCAGGCTCCTTCTTTCAGGCCTCGCGCTTTCTTAGGCTCGAACTCGTGACTTCGGTAACAGGCGAGGAGCGGGGTGAACTCGCCCTGGACCTCTTCGCGGGCGTCGGGTTGTTCTCACTGCCGTTGGCCCGGCGCTTCAATCGCGTGGTGGCCGCGGAAGCGAACCTCACCGCCGCCTCGGACTTGAAAGCCAACGCCGAAGCGAACGGACTTCCGAACCTCCGCGTGGCCGGCGAAACAACCTACGATTTTTTGCGCCGCTTTGCGCAGGCAGAGCCGGACTTGGTGGTGATGGACCCGCCGCGCGGCGGCGTCGATGCCGGCTCGTTAAGGCTCCTGGCCGCCCTGCGGCCGCGCAAGATTCATTACCTCTCCTGCAGCCCGCCCACCCTGGCCCGCGACCTCAACTTTCTTGTGGGACACGCCTATCAATTGGACTCTATCGAACTGTTTGACTTCTTCCCGCAAACCTACCACATTGAGTCCCTCGCCAAGCTCACTCGCAACGACCACGCCCGGCCTTAACAGGCTGCTGAAAATCCTGGATTCACGGTTGGCAGCATCCTGCTTCCAGTCCGGAGCTTCTGGCCGGGTAAGAATTTAGTTCGTGGAGCACTTGGAGGTGAAGAGTAGTTGCGCTAGAATGTGTGACCAGGAACGGTTTGACTTTTGCAGTAGTCGCCAATTCATGCGAGCTTAGCATCAGGAGGTATCTCTCCATGACAACCCGTACCAGGATTCTGTCGCTAGTTTTCGTGGCGGTGGTGGCGAGCCTGGGGGCTTTAATTGCTCAGGCTCAGAAGAAACCCGCCATTGCTTATCCCGCTTATCCCAACGATGTCCGTCATTGGAGGCACGTCAAGACCGAGGTGATTTTCAGTAAAGACAACAAGTTATATGACAGGTTTCCAGGCCTCCACAACGTTTACGTGAATGACATCGGCTGGCCCGCGTTAAAGAATGGCAAACTCTACCCGGATGGTTCCATGCTCGCCCTCGAACTCTACGACACCAGCAACTACTTGGGGGTGATGGATGCTCGGGGAGGACTGAAGGCCCTCTATGTGATGAAGAAGAATGCCAAGCTTTATCCGGCCACCGGTGGCTGGGGCTTTGAAGTTTTCAAGGACAGCGACACAGCCCCCACTTTGAAGGATATGAAGGAGTGTTTCGACTGCCACAAAGTGGGGAAGAGCAAGGACTACGTCAAGTCGGAATATATGCAGTAGCATGCACTGAGGAAAGTAGATTGGACGCCTGCTGCCCCGGCGGTGCGTCTCCGAGCGGGTAGACGTGTGCGCGGAGTGGCGCGGAGGAAGCGGCAGTCTGGCTCGCTGGGCGCGACGTCTGCGGGTGGCGCATACGTGCTACAGCGTGGCATAGCCGCAACCAAAAGCAGATTCTTCGCTACGCTCAGAATGACATGTCATCCTGATCCCGCCGTTCAAGCCTGTCATTCTGAGCGAGGATAGCCGAAGACCGTTATCCGGGATGTCAGAAACGCAGCGCATGGCAAAGTGGGTCCGCCCTATCCCAAGGGGAGAGGGTGGACCGCGACGCCGCTTTCTTCAGGCGTCGCGGGCCGGGTGAGGGGTTAGTTGCGGGGCGAGGACGGCTCAGACAGGCTCGGCCCAAGCTGCTCAATGGAAACGAGTAATGCGTCGAGTTTCTGGAGAGCGGAGCGAAGAATCTGCTTTTCTTCGCGCCGCGCGATGAAGTTGGCGCCTGGTGCTAGAGGGTGGCCTGTGTGCGGATCAGCCGCCGCTACTGAACTGGCACTTGCGGGGTTTGCTTTGCGCCGCTTGTAGATTCCCCCTATACCCAGGCCACCTCATTACGCTAGTACTTGGTGGCGCAGCGATCCCGGTCGACCTGTAGAAAACCCCGCGACTGTAAATAGACGCCGCGGCGGGCGCTCCTGGCCTGAAGCGCGAGGGTGCGGATTCTTCATTGCTTCTCCCCTCTCCCCCTTGGGGGAGAGGGGCCGGGGGGTGAGGGGGTCAATTTGTGGAACCGGACGGCAGCGTCCACGCTCAGCCAAGCCAGACCAGGCGCGACGCGAGCCGCCACGCAGAACTCAAACGTGCGGGATACACCGTGACGCGATTCCCGAATGGCATTGTTCTGGAGGCGCCGGAGTTGTTTCTGGAGAAGGTGCTGGACGTGTTGCGTGGTCATTGCCGAATGCTTTCACCGGCGAGTTGTGAGCTGCAAAGGGACGGGCGCAGGCTCGTGACCCCCTCACCCGGCCCGCCCCGGCTGAAGAAAACGCCGGCGGCGGTCCACCCTCTCCCCCAAGGGGGAGAGGGCTGGAGGCGCTGAGAGCTGATAGCTGACAGCTCTCTCCCCCGAGGGAGAGAGGGCTGGAGTTTCTACGTTGTTCAGGACTAGCAGGCACTTCACCGAACGCTGGTGCGCAGAGTGCTGGCATTTCATTGAACTCACAGGCGACACATCGCAGGTCCAGCGAGCCGATCGAACCGGCAAACTTGCCAGCGACTGAAACCGCAGAAAATGAAACGGGCCGCATGAGAAGCCCCCTGCTCCTAATGGCGGCCAGTTTCGGGCTGGGAATATTTCTGGTTAGTTCCGGGCACGCCAACTGGTTTGTGCTGGGCGCGCTTCCGGCTTGCGTCGGACTTTGTTTGCTTGCTGGTTTGCTCATGTTGCGCGCGGGTTGGGAGCGGGCTTCTCTGCTTCTGGCGCTGCTCGGCTTTCTTGCTGCCGGGGCTTCCGCAGGCTGCTTGTTTGAGTACCGATTCCCGCCCAACCATGTCAGCAAGCTGGCCGCGCAGGGGGTTGACCTTCAAGACCCTATTCGCCTGGAAGGGCAAGTCATCTCCACACCCATCCGCACTGCTTACGGGCTTCAATTCGACCTTGAAACAGAGCGCGCCGAAAGCAGGGAACGCTCTTACGATTTGACTGGAAAAGTGCGGCTGCGCCTTCAGGCGTCCGAGCATCCGGAAATTTCAGCAGCTCTGGACTCGTTGCGTCTTCAGTACGGCGACCTCATCCGAGTTTTAGTGCGTCTGCGAAAGCCGCGGACTTATCAGAATCCCGGCAGCTTCGATTTTCGCCGCTGGATGGAATCCACCGAGGACATCTATTGGGTTGGCACTATCAAGAATCCCCTCCTGGTTGAAAAGCTGCCCCGCTCACCCCACCCAGGGATGTGGACACTGGTTGAGCGGATTCGGAACAGGTTGCTACGATCTATAGACAATCTCTATCCACGCTGGTCTGCGCAGGGGCGGTGTGGCACGGTGCTCAAGGCGGTATTGCTGGGCGACCGGTCTTCGCTGGACTCCGAAACCATCGAGAATTTCCGCAAAACGGGGCTTTATCATCTCCTGGTGATCGCCGGCCTTCACGTTGGTCTGCTGGTGTTGCTGGCTAGTTGGCTGCTGCGCTTGTTCCCGCTCGGCGAACCGTCAAGGCGCTTAATCGTCCTGGTGCTTCTCCTGTTCTATTCCGTTTTGGTTGAGCAGCGGGCGCCCACGTTGCGCGCCACCCTGATGATTTCGCTTTATTTGCTGGCCCGGCTGCTTTACCGCGGCCATTCCACATTGAACGCTATCGGGCTGGCGGCACTCATCCTGCTGCTCTCTCGCCCAGCTTGGCTATTCGATTCCGGATTTCAACTTTCCTTTTCAGCCGCGCTGCTCATTGTCGGTCTGGTGGCGCCCATCCTCGGACGTACGACGGAGCCCTATCGGCGCGCTTTACGTAATCTGGACGAAAGCACCCTGGACGCCCAACTGGCTCCCCGGCAGTCGCAATTCCGGCTGGACCTGCGCGCACTGATCACAGGGTTAAGAATGCGGTGGCGATTTCTGGAGCAGCATGGCGGGTTGGCAAGCGCCGTCGTGACAGGCCCGACGAGGCTCGTGCTCTGGACGGCCAACATCTTGCTCTTCTCCACGGTCCTCCAGGTCGGCCTGTTGCTGCCCATGGCAACGACTTTTCACCGAGTGGCCTTTGCGGGAATCGGTTTTAATGCTCTGGCCATTCCCTTAATGACCTTACTCCTGGCGCTTGCTGTTCCGACCGTGTTACTGGGCGCTCTACTTCCCGCACTGGCTGCCTGGCCTGCGAAGGCGCTGGCCGTCGTCATGGCAGGGCTGTTTGCCTTGACGGACCTCCCTCGTTTGCCGGCCTGGCTTTCGTTCCGAGTGCCGAACCCGCCGTTGTGGGTTGGCTGCGGGTTTGTGCTTTCCATTCTCGTCGCTGCTGTAGCGCTGGGCAGGCACGCTTGGACCTTTCGGCTTTCCATGGCGGCTCTTGGACTGATGACGGCGCTGGTCGCCATTCACCCTTTTTCCCCGCGACTTCCGTCCGGAATCTTAGAGATCACAGCGCTTGATTGCGGCCAGGGCGATGCACTCTTTCTGGTGCTTCCTGACAAAACCACGATGCTGGTTGATGCGGCAGGAACCCGCAACCGCAGCACGACCGAAGGCGCGTTTCAAGGCCGGCTCTGGGACCCAGGAGAAGATATCGTGTCGCCTTACTTGTGGTCGCGGGGGGTCAAGAGGATTGATATCGTCGCGCTTTCTCATCCTCACGAAGACCATCTTGGGGGCCTTTTTGCGGTCGTCCGAAACTTCCAGATCGGCGAGTTCTGGCACGCAGCAAATCCTGCTACCCCCGCCTACTCGGGTTTGCTGGAGAGGGTACGGCAAAAGGGTGTTGCTGAGCGGACGTTGGCGGCGGGTGACGAACCGGAGCGTGGTGGCGCCATCATTCGCGCCTTGTGGCCCGCGCGCTCGTGGCGCCCGTCAGGTCTTCCTTCCAATGATGACTCGCTGGTTCTCCGCCTCAGTTACCATGGAGCGAGCGTGCTTCTGCCGGGCGACATCAGCGCCGAAGTCGAACAATCACTGCTGGCTTCCGGAGAACCCTTGGAGAGTGAAGTTCTGAAAGTGGCCCACCACGGTTCGAATTCATCCACCAGTCCGGAATTCCTCGCCCGGGTTAACCCTCGCGTGGCCATCGTCACGGGCGGCGCAGGCGGCTTTGGAAACCTGCCCAGCCCGGAAACTCTGGGGCGCTTGCGCGGGTGGGGGATTCGGGTTTTCCGTCCAGACGTTGATGGAGCCACGACGGTGCAGATGAGCGACCGTTCTTTGGCGGTCCGCTGCTATCCCGGATTTCTCACCACCCTCTGCCGTTTTGAGTCGGGTGACCGGAAGGGCGGGGTTTTAACCCCGCCGTAAAACGGCTCTCAACCTTCTGTTCCTTTCGCGCCCCGCGCAGTCCCGCGCCTGCGGGACTGCGCGGGGCGCGAGACGTGGGAAAAATCAGAAGCACCGGTAACGGCGGGGTTAAAACCCCGCCCTTCCCGAATCGTAGCGAGAAACTCCGGCTATGGCGCCTCGCCCGCAGATTCAACCACGCCCTCAGCCGGAGCCTCTACGGCGGGCGCCTTGACTTTCCATGTGCGATAGAGCGAGCTGGACACCTGGGCGCCAAAAAGCATGATGGCCGAGGAAATGTAGACCCAGGTCATCAGGGCCACCACCACCCCGATCGAGCCATAAATCTGGCGGTAATTCAAGAAAGGAAGGAGATGAGTAAACAGCGAGCGCGTCGCCGCCCACAAAAGAGCCGTCAGTAATGCCCCGGGAAAAGCCTGGCGATAACTCATAGGGCGGTTGGGCAGCCGCTCAAACAGGACCAAGAACATGCAGAGCGTAATGCCGAAAGTGGCGGCCACGAAGATGCCGCGATAGGAGAATTCCACGAAGGGGAGCAGCGAGCTTGCCACCCAGGTCCTGAGCCAGGCGTCGGTGTACCTGCGGGTTCCCACGAGGAGCGTCGAGAACATGGCGAGGAAGCCGAAAATCCCCGCCATCTCCAGGGCGAGAAGCCGTCGTAGCCACCACTTTCGCTGCTTCTCCACCTCCCACGCCCGGTTCAAGGCCCGCTCGATGGGAAGGAAGACACCGGAAGAGCTCCATAACAGGAGCAGGATTGATAGGACACTGACCCTCCCATAAGCTCGCGAAATGCCGACCAATTCCCTCATGATGAAATCTTCCCTGACGGGCAGGTAGTGCTCCAAGACCAGGGCCAGTCGGCCGTAGAGCTCATAGCGGCGGATAAATGCCCCGCTCACACTCAGAAGAAGGAGCAGCAAGGGAAAGATGGCGAGCAGACTGTAGTAGGCGATGGAGGCTGAAACCGTTAGGGAATTCTCGCGGAAGAAGTTCACGAGCGAGTCGCGGAGCACCTCACGCACTCGCCCCCAGCGCCCAGGGGGCAGGATCTTTCTTTCCGCCGTAATCTCAGTCACCATCGTTAGTAGGGGCACGCCGTGGCGTGCCCGTATGGGTGGAGTCCGGCGTTCACCCTGCGGCATACGCAATCCGCACTCGCCAGCCTTTATTAGCTTATACTAGAATTGTTTCGAGCAGGGCGAGCTGTGTTCAACTCGCGGGAGAGAGGAGGCCACCGCCGTGGCCAGCAAAGAGGAAATCCTCGAGGAAAACCGAAAGGTAAGGCGCCTGCAAATCGTCGTGGACCTGGTCCTCAACCTGGTTGCTCAATCCGACCTTCCCGTGGAGGAGGCCTCGGAACTCGTTGCCCAAACCCGCCGCTTCGCCCTCAACCTTTTCCCGGACAAAGCGCAGCTCTACGACATCATCTACCAGCCCAAGTTCAAGCGCTTGCTGGCTGAAAAATACCGAATGGTCTGAGCGGCGAGATTTGCACGACGCCTTACTGCCTCTCTGGGGAAGACTTTTCTGCGACGCGGGTAACGGACCTCAGAGTGGCGGTAATGTTCCCGACGACAGTCATGAATTTGATGCGCAAAGGCAGATGTTGATCGTCGTCGCTAAACCAGACCAGCATCCGTCCTTTCCTTTTGAACAAGCCGCTGAAGACTTTAGGTTCCACGCGGATGGCAGAGCGGTTCCCAAGGGGAGTTTGAATCCCTTCACGCGCCTGAACATCAAGAGTCACATCGTAGGTCTTCGCGCCGTCGTTAACCGGCAGGTGAAGGGGCTTGCCGATTTGGAAATCCTGCCTCCGCAGGTAATAGAAGGCCGTTACCACATCTTCCACACAGCTCGGAATCTCGTTCTCCGCGTGCTTGAGAGGTTCATTGGGTTTGGTCAAGTCGCGTTCCTCGAGAATCGCCCGCTTTCCCTTGGAATCAAAGACGATCTCAGTTTCCTTGCGTCGCCGCCCTTCGTTGATCTTTTTTGAAATCCTTTCGGAGCACAAGGTCCGGGGATCAAAGAAAGAGCGGAATTCGTTCTGGACGTTAAAGAGGAGGGAGACAAAACCTTGAGACTGAGCGGTGGTGGTGACGGTGTAATTGTCCTTTGATTCTTGACCTTCACTCCGCAAAGTTGTGGAGACCGTGCCGGCAGGGAAGATAGACCAGGTGACGTCATAGTTCAAGCGTTCTCCCGGCTTGAAAGGCAAGGCTTTTTCTTGTGGGGTCGGAAGGAGGGGATTGGCCAGCGCCAAAACGGCAAGCGTCAACCCTCCGACTTTGAGTACAGAATAGCGCACGCTGTTAACTTGGACGCTCATGGTCGGGCAAAGGTAACCTACTTAATTTAACGCAACCACATCTTCAATGCCAGAAAAAGCATGGCCGACACATATCCCGTCGCCGCCTCGTACTCACGGTTCTTCAGGTAAAGCGGCCACTGAAACTTCTCACGGCCAGCGGGAATCCGGGGCAACTTGGGGAAGAACAGCGGGACTTGCTTCGCGTACGGCTCAAAAGCCTCCGGGAACTCCCGTCGCAGGAATTGCGCTTCGCGCTTCATCACTGGCCAGTACACCAAGACAAAGAAGGCTGCGAAAGCTACACCCATGATCCACGACCGGCCGGCCACCGCCCCCCCCAGCCCCATCACCGCACTTCCAAGGTAAAGGGGATTGCGTGTGTAGGAATACGGGCCGCCGGTGGCGAGCCGCTGGTTCTTGGCAAGGTAACCTGCCGACCATGCCCGCAGCAGGAGACCGGCTAGCATGATTGCCGCGCCGGAAAGCAGCAGCACCTCGGATGGCTGCGCAAGGATCAGGAAGGCAGCGGCAAGGGCAAACCCCAACGGTACGCGCCATCGGGAGGCCCAAGTGGCGTAGTCCTTAGGCATTGACCCTCGCGAGGCGTG
>Ga0208821_1001417_pt1 | contig 13608 bp, 11 predicted proteins | sample June2015DPH_20_5_FD_184720 | JGI IMG/M metagenome (GOLD analysis project Ga0208821, IMG submission 184720) | Peatland microbial communities from SPRUCE experiment site at the Marcell Experimental Forest, Minnesota, USA - June2015DPH_20_40... | ecosystem: Environmental > Terrestrial > Soil >... | reverse complement strand
CTTTCCCAGCGGGCCAACGTGCCCGTTCAAATTCAAGATAGCCGGAATCTTGCCGCTCATGTGTTCAGGCTCGTAAAGGAGTGCGGCGGAATCGAAACCGGGGACAATCTCGTACCGCAGTTTCCGTATCTTGTAGCCTGAACCGGTTTCGATAACGCCAACTTCTTCGAACTTCGGCCCCGCTGCCACCCATTCTTTCGGCCAGCCGTGAAAGGCAATGTCATCGAGCAAGTGATGACGGAGTCGTGCAGCCTCAGAGGTCCACTCCTGAGGACTGGAGGGAACGTGGGGGGGCGGAGCAACCCGATTGAGCAAGTACTGTCGAATTTGAAACTCCGCCACGGCCGGTGACAGAATTTCATCCTTTAGAATCGCGTTGGTCTCTTGTGGCTCGCTCTGCCCATGAGCGAGGGATACACCCAAAAGTATAAGGAGGAATACCAGAAATTCCTTTATGTGCCTGGTGCACTTGATCGAATACACGTGGGCCTCCGTCACTGAATTTTGCTTTCTCACGAATGGTGGGCAGATTATATACCTATTCGTTTGGCAACAGACTTCTCTCTTTGCGCCGCGTGCGCCATCTCCACGAAAAGAAAGAACTTCTTCCGAAGGGAGCATGACTCGCGGTCTCGTTTGCAGTAAATCCCCGCTAGACATCCGAAAACATCCGCTTTCCTTCGAGCCGGTTTGCTGGTAAAACAACACAGTGCCGGAGGACTGCTGACAGATGCCTAGGGGCACTCGCATGCAGGAACACGCCAGCAAATTCACATTATAGAAAGGTCTATCATGCCGGAATTTTCGATCAGTCCAATGGGGGAGAAGTTTCCGCTGCCGTGCAAGGAAGAATATGCGGCGGAGTACAAACGGCTCGAATCACTTGCGGCTGCCGCACGGGCAGAGGGCAAAGAGGTTGTGGTGGTGATGGGGCTGGGCTTTGTGGGAGCAGTGATGGCCGCCATCGTGGCCGACACGGCCGACAGGAAAGACGGCCATCCCACCAAACTCGTCATCGGCTGCCAGCGGCCCAGCACGCGCAGCTACTGGAAGACCCCCATGTTGAACCGCGGGGAGTCTCCCGTAAAATCCGAAGACCCGCAGGTCGACCCGATGATTGCCCGCTGTGTCCTGGAAAAGAAAACGCTCACCGCCACCTACAACGCAGATTGCCTCGCCCTGGCCGACTGCGTCGTAGTTGATGTCCAGTGCGACTACGCGAAGAGCGGGCTTGGAACGATGAAAACCGGGGAAGCCGACATGGCCGCGCTCGAGGCGACCCTGAAAACTATCGGCGAAAAGATCCGGGCCAAATGCCTGGTGCTGATCGAGACCACGGTCGCCCCGGGCACAACCGAATTTGTGGCCTGGCCGATTCTCAAGAAGGCGTTCCGGGCCCGCCGCATCGAGGCGGAGCCGCTGCTGGCTCACAGCTTCGAGCGGGTCATGCCGGGGAAGGATTATGTCAGCAGCATTCGCGATTTCTGGCGAGTCTGTTCCGGCTGCAACACCGAGGCCAAAGAGCGCACGGTCAAGTTCCTGAGTGAGGTTCTCAATGTCGACAAATTTCCGCTCACGGTCATGGACCGGCCGATCGAGTCGGAGACCACCAAGATTGTCGAGAACTCCTACCGCGCCACAATTCTGGCCTTCCTGAACGAGTGGTCGATCTTCGCCGAGCGCAACGGCGTGGATCTCACCAAGGTCATCAAGGCCATCAAGATGAGGCCGACGCACAGCAACATCATCTTTCCGGGCCCCGGCATCGGAGGGTACTGCCTACCCAAAGACGGCGGGCTGGGCTACTGGGCCTACAGGCACATCCTCGGCTTCGAAGACGGCGACAGCATCTTCAAGATGAGCACCATCGCGATCGACATCAACGACACACGCGGCCTGCACGTGGCGGAACTCACCCGCGATGCGCTGCGCAACATGGGCCGCTACATCGCCGGCGCGCGCGTCCTGCTGGCGGGCGCGAGCTACCGCGAGGATGTCGGCGACACGCGTTACAGCGGCAGCGAGCTCGTGGTGCGCAAGCTTACCGAGATGGGGGCAGAGATGTCCGTGCACGATCCGTATGTCGACCATTGGTACGAGCTGGAGAGCCAGGATACCTATCCCGCGCCGGGGCACTCGTGGGCGAGGTTCTTCCGCGGGCAGCAGGACCTGGTTCACGTGCGCGTGCAAAAAGACCTGCCGGCGGCGCTCAGCGGGGTGGAGGCCTTGATTCTCGCCGTCCGGCATGCGCCGTATCTGAAGCTGAATCCGAATGAGGTGGTCCAGTGGGCCGGGGGTCCCATCGCCGTAATCGACTGCTTTGGTATTCTTCAGGATAAGGATATCCGGCGCTACTTCGAGCTCGGCTGCGAGGTGAAGGCACTCGGCCGCGGCCATATACAGCGCATTAAAGAAGAAGTCCGCAAAAGCTGAACCGCAAAGACCACGAAGATTTCATAGAGAAGGTCAAGCATATCCACTGAGAAGTGGTTAGTGGCTAGTGGTTAGTGGCTAGTCTGATCAGCGGCTGGCTCCGTTGGCCATTAACCATTGACGACTTCCACTGACCACTAACTACCCGCCAGCAACACCACTAGCCACTAACCACTAGCCACTACGAGGGTTGAACACGCCCGCCAGGGGGAGTGCAAAATTCGGAAGCATCGAAGACGTGAGGGTTTCCGGTTCGTGGAAAACCTGGGGTAGACGATATCTTTCGCGGCCCAGACGGTAAACCTCGATGGCCCTTTGGTCAGGATCAACGATCCAATACTCTTTCACGCCATGCCGGGCGTAAGCTTTGAGCTTCAGGCCGCGGTCGCGCTTGGCGGTCGTCGCAGAGAGAATCTCAACGACTAAGTCTGGCGTACCCTCCACCCAGGTTTTCAGGATCTCCCGATGTTCATTGAGAACAATAAGTAAGTCCGGTTCCAGAACGTCAAAGTCGCTCAGGATCACGTCCATTGGAGCATACAAGATTTCACCAATCGGGTTAGCTTCCAGATAATTTGCTAGGACCAACCCGATTCTTCGGGAGATTCTTTGGTGGTTGAGGTTTGGTGAGGGCGTCACGAAGAGTTCCCCTTCGACGATTTCGCGCCGCTTGCCGTCCTCAGGCATCGCCAGGAGATCAGCGTGAGTAAACTTTGTGCTAATCAGCATAGGCGCATTATAGCACGGCGAAAAAGAACCGCTCTGCGCCACATTAGGAATGTCATCCTGAGGACTCCGCCACTCCTGTTGGCGGACGAAGAAGGGTCTCCGCGGTTCGCCGGAAAAACTCGCTGGGCGGCCGCTCAAAGAAACTGCGGGGATTCTTCGGCCCCAAAGAACGGGGCCTCAGAATGACATGGGGGGCGGAACGGGGCCGCGGAATGACGCGTCGCAACGCTTGCTCCGCATCCTGCCGGGATACACGTACACGCCCGTTTCCCCGCCGATGGAAACCCGATGATTGCCTTGCGCGAGCTCGCCCTGCGCTAGTGCTTGCTGAACTGGGTAGCCATGCTCAGGAGCAGCTTGCGATTGGCGCTCGACATACCTTCGAACATCTTCACCAACCGCTTGACAGGTTTCCCCGAGCCGACTTGGTCAGGCACCTTGGGCACACTGGGCTTGCCCTCTCCCTGAAACAAGAGCTGATACGGTTCGACCTCCAGTGCCTTCGCAAACTTCTCCAGGGTCGAAAGGGAGGGGGCGGTATACCCGCCTTCTACACGAGATATGTAAGATCGCAAGAGACCGGACCGTCTTTCGATGTCACCTTGCGACAAGCCTTTTGCTTCGCGCAGCGCTCTTAATCTTTTTCCAAGTTCCATGCGGTTATTAAATCAGAATTGAGCACAAGTGTCAATCACGCGGAGTTAATATAGTCGCCGACTTACTAAAGTCAGTGACCAGACTCATCAACCAGCTTGGGCAAGGGCCTCCCGGCATGGTTCCTCTCGGCACTCCTCGCCACCTGCGACGCCAGCAGCTCCAGCAGCGCCAAGGCAAGTATCGAGCCCCCCACCTCGCTAAGAGGAGGCGCGAGAATCGCCATCTCCGAACGATCAACAAGCTCACGATCGTTAGTGTCGGTAAGCGTAATCAGCCTTGCCCCTTTGAGCTTGATTTGGGCGGCGGCCTGATGAACCTCCCGCTTGATCCTCAAACGCGATCCGGAAACAAACATGGCCACGTCCCCGCGCCGCAAATGCAACAGGGGGTCTGAACAGAATTCGGACACCTCAATTCCCTCACCATGAATCCCCCCAGATGCGCTTAGCCGCCGGGCGCCGCGAACAACCACGGGATGATAAAGACCGCCTCCTACCAGCCAGAACCGGTCCGTAGCTCGGAGTTCCTGCGCCAAGGAGCGAAGCGCGTCAGAGAGCTGGGTAAAAGACCACTCCAGTTGTCCCGGCAATCGCTTCAGTTCGTCTTCGAGCAACTCCAGCCCTGCGCTGGAGTGCTTGAGGACGCGCGCCGCAATCAGAGCAATGCTGGAAAGTGCAGCGAGCTGGCAAACTGCGGCGGCCGCAGAATCCTCAGCGCCTTCATCCCGGGTGAGAAAAACGCCCTCGCACGCTGTGGCCAGCGGGCCATCAGGGTTACGCGTCAATGCCAGGAGTACGGCGCCTCGGGAGCGCGCGATGCGGACGACCTCGAGCCCCTCGGGGTCTTCGCCCGATGCCGATATCACTACCACGACCGATCGGGGACGCAGCGTGGAAAGCGTGTACGCTTCAAAGACCTTGGCGGAGCGTGCCAGCACCGGCCAGCCGGCCAGCCACTCGAACAAATAAGCCCCCGCCATACCCATCGGCAATGATGCGCCGCAGCCGCAAATGTAGATGGGTGCTTCATCCCATCGGACGTGGCGGATAAGCGTTTCGTATTCGCGGACGCCCTTTTCGAGCGTCGCACGGAGAAGCCGGGGGATTTCCAGGATCTTCGCTCTTGTTTCCATGTGCGGCCACCTTGGGGAACGGTTGGTTCCTCCTCAACGCAACTCTTCCGCTCTTTGAACGCCAAGCATCCCTGCTTCAGCGGAAATACCAGAACTCTGCGCACAGAGGTGGGCGCCAAAGAGCAGGATCAAAGCTGCTCCATAAGCCCAGAGCAACAGAGTTGCGGAAATAGCGAATGGCCCGTAGACCTCCCGGAAGCGAAAGAGCGGCAATGTCTGTATGTAAATGAGTTTCCCCAGCTCCGTCAAAACGCCCCCGATGATGGCCGCGGGAAGAACCCGGTTGACCGGAACCCGGCCGTTCGGCAGGAGGAAATAAATCACGAAGCAGATCGAGACGGCGAGCGGGACCGAGATCATTTCCATAACACCACGAGAGACCGCCGCCACTACCCCTCGGTACGGGACCCATCCGAGGCTGAAGGTGAGCACCCATTGCACGCCGGTAGAGAGGAGAATCGAAAGAAACGCCATAAGACCCGTCGCCACAGCCAGAAAGAAGGACATAGCCTGGTTCTTGAGGAAGTTGCGGTTCCGCCGAATACCCCACACATGATTCAGCGCCACTTCCAAGGGCAGAAAGACCCCCGAACTGGTGAAAAAGAGCATAACCACGGAGATGAGTTGAAGCCTGGGACGCCCTTGTGCGAGCTGGGTAAGGTTTCGAATGATGGAATCCGCTCCCGCAGGCAAGTGAATCCGCAAAAGTTCCAGGATCACGCGGTAGGCGCCCTCCCAGTGCAGCCATCGGAGACAAACTGTGAGCAAGAGGAGAGTGAACGGAAAGAAAGAGAGATACACATTCGCGGCTATCGAGAACGCGTAGGCGTGCACCTCCGTCGCAAACAAATAACGCAGGCTGAGAACGAGACGGCCTCCAATTCCCTTAAACAGTTCGCTGCGGCTTTGGGCCCTTTCAGTTAGGCCCGTCACTAAGTCTCCCTTCGAGAGATGCTGAAACATCAAGAACTATCCCCTCCCTCTCACCTACGATCGCCCCGGCGGAGACTGTCAAGCCCGCGTGCTTCCAGCTTAGTCCATTCCCACTGAAACGAAGCGAAGTATAAACGATGTGGCCGCCTGCCGCCAGGGGGCGAAAAACTGGGTAGTGGGTCAATTTGATGTAGAGGCGGCTTTACGCCGCCATTTGGCGATCCCGCTCGGAGCGGGATCGCCGCTACAGCATCAAATTGACCCACTACCAAAAGCTGACTACAGACTTGCACTCGGCAGCGGACATCAACCACAATAGGACTGTAACAGAATAACCCTCTGTATGATCTGCATCATCTGTGGATTGACCAGGGCAGCTAAGGAGGCCTGTCCCGCCCAGGAAGTTACAATTCGGACATAGAAAAAAGTGCTATAATGGCGGTTTGCTACTTATCAACTGAGAGAAGCTGTGAAAAAATCGCGCTGTAGCGGCGGTCTATGACCGCCGCATTTTAGAATCAATGACTTCGGCGCTCATAGAGCGCCGCTACAGATGGCCAATCCGATTTTTTCACAGCTTCAGATGGTTGGGATTCATCTGCTGATGAACTCGCAAGCGGGCCGATTCACACTAGCGCGTCTTGTCGCGTTCAAGAGTCGAAGGAGCAAAGCATGAAACCGAAAAAGCAGAAGCCAAAAGAGGCCGCGCCAAGGAAAGAAAGTCTGACGCGGCGCGACTTTTTGAAAGGGGCCAGCGTCGCCGTATCCAGCGGACTGCTGATTACGGAAGCGCACGCGGCCTCCCCTCCAACAGGGTCGGATGCTGTGGCTGGCCCAAGGCCTGTCCCCATCACTTTGAGGGTTAACGGTAAGCCTCACAAACTGAATCTCGAACCCCGCGTCACACTGCTCGATGCTCTTCGGGACCATCTGGACCTAACGGGGGCTAAGAAAGTGTGCGATCGCGGGGTCTGTGGCGCTTGCACGGTCATTCTGGATGACAAACCAGTCTATGCCTGCAACTTGCTCGCAATACAGGCGGAGGGACATAACATCGTGACCATCGAAGGACTTTCGCACGATGGCCAACTCCATCCCATCATGACCGCCTTTGTCGAACACGACGCGCAGCAATGCGGCTTTTGCACGCCCGGTTTTGTGGTGGCGTGCAAGGCCTTCCTGGACAAACATCCCAACCCCACGTTTGATGAGGTTGAAGAGGGACTGGGGGGGAATCTCTGTCGCTGTGGGACGTACGTGGGGGTTCGGCAAGCCGTGCTGGAGGCCGCCAAGTCGATGAAGGGAGGGAAAGCAAATGCCTAAGTGCAAATACGATTGGCCGGAAGCAGGAGAAAGGAAACTCATCGGCAAGCGGATCAACCGCATCGACGGGCCCGTTAAGGCGAGCGGCAAGGCCAAGTACACTTACGACGTCAACCTTCCGGGCATGCTGTATGGCAAGATTCTGCGCTCACCTTATGCTCATGCCAAAATCACCGCCTTGGACACATCCGCTGCCGAGAGCATGCCGGGCGTGAAGGCCGTTCGCAAGATTCAGGACGTGGGCAAGGAAATTCAATGGGCAGGCGATGAAATCGTGGCCCTGGCGGCGGAAAGTGAAGAGATTGCTCGAGACGCCTTGGATAAGATCAAGATCGAATTTGAACAACTCCCCTACCTGGTTCATGAAGAAGACTTGAGCAAGGCGGGTGAGCACGCCAAAGCGGCAGGCAGCGAGACGAGTGGTAACCCTGACAAGGCTTTCAGCGACCCGGATGTGGTCATTTCCGACGGTTACTACGGCATGGCCATGATCACACACTGCTGCCTTGAAACACACGGTAGTGTCGCTGAGTGGACAGGTCCAGACACCTTGAAGACCTATTTCTCCACTCAAAACGTATCCGGAATACCGGGTGAAGTCGGTGAAGCACTAAGGCAGGCGGGCATTGACGTTAAGAACAACAACATTGAGACCATCTGCCAATACATCGGCGGAGGGTTTGGCAGCAAGTTCTCTGCCGACCGTTGGGGTGTTGAGAACGCCCGGCTGGCAAAGATTGCCGGCAAGCCCGTCAAACTGCTGCTCGAGCGTGACATGGATTTGGAAGTAGCGGGCGCGCGACCTTCCTACTATGCCAAGATTAAAGTGGCGGCAAAGAAAGACGGGACGATCGTTGCATGGCAATCGGACTCCTGGGGCACGGGGGGCCCGGAGGGCGCTGGCATGCCTCCCATTCCTTACGTCTTCACCGGCATACCTAACAAGCTCACTCGCCATACCTCGGTCAGCACGAACACCGGTCCCGCGCGCGCTTGGCGTGCCCCGACCCACCCCCAGGCGGCACTGCTTACGATGGCTGCTCTTGAAGACCTTGCCGCTAAGCTGAACATGGACCCGCTCGAGTTCTTCTCCAAGAACGCCGATCTCGCGGGCGAGCGCGCGGACGTATACCGGCAGGAGCTTCGCAAGGCTGCTGAGCTGATGGATTGGGAGAAGAACTGGCACCCGCGCGGCCACCAGACTCCCAGTTCCATCAAGCGTGGCCTGGGAATCAGCCTCCACACCTGGGGTGGCCGTGGGCACAACAGCAATTGCAATGTGAACATTCATCCCGATGGCTCCGTCGAGGTAAATCTGGGGAGCCAAGACCTGGGCACCGGGACGCGGACCGTAATCGACATCGTGGCGGCAGAGACCCTGGGTCTTCCGCTTGAGGCGATTGCGGTAAACATCGGAGATAGCAAGTATCCGAACGACGGCGCCTCCGGCGGCAGCTCCACAGTGGGCGGAGTAAGCGCTTCCACTCGTCGCGGATGCGTGGACGCCCTCGATCAACTCTTCGCTGCCGTGGCCCCCAGCCTGGGGGTTCCCGCTGACCAACTCATAGCCGCTGGGGGAAAGATCCAGGCGAAGGCCGACTCTTCTAAGAGCCTTACCTGGAAGCAAGCCTGCGCCAAGCTGGGTGTGAAGATGATTCAGGTGACTGGCAAGAACCCCGGTCCCTGCTCGCTGGGTTCCAGTGGTGTGGGCGGAGTGGAAATGGCGGATGTTTCTGTGGACACCGAGACAGGAATCGTGAAGATCAACAAGATAGTGTGTGCGCAGGACTGCGGGCTCATCATCGACATCAAAACTGCGGAGAGCCAGTGCTATGGCGCGCTGACCATGGGCATCTCTTACGCACTGTTCGAGCAAAAGATCATGGACGATGCCACGGGCCGTATGCTGAATCCCAACATGGAGTTTTACAAGCTGGCGGGCATTGGGGACATCGGCGAATTGGTGGTCCACATGATGACTGGACCGGGGTTTGACGAACGCGGCACGATTGGTCTGGGTGAGCCTCCGGTGATCTCGCCTGGGGCCGCCATCTCAAACGCCGTGGCCAACGCCCTTGGTGTGCGCGTGCCCACTTTACCGATCACTCCGGAAAAGGTTCTAGCCGCACTCGAGAAAGGAGGGGGAGCCTGATGCAAGCCTTCGAATATGTTAGCCCCACAACCCTACAGGCAGCCGTCCAATTGTTGGCCGAAGCGAAGGGCGAAGCTGCGGTCCTGGCAGGGGGAACTGACCTGCTGAGTCTGATGAAAGACCGGATCGTCAGTCCAGGGCGTGTCATCGATCTCCAAAAACTCAAGGAACTGAGGCGAATCGAGTTCCAATCGGGGTCCGGCTTGCGCCTGGGTGCCTTGGTCACCTTGGACGAATTGATCGAGAATGCAGATGTGCGACAACATTATCCGGCCTTGGTCCAGGCTGCCCAAGGCGTCTCCAGCCCACAGATTCGCAGTGTAGGAACTGTGGGTGGCGACCTTTGCCAGCGGCCACGCTGCTGGTACTACCGCGCGGGATATGGCCTGCTGGCGACTTATAAGGGGAAGCCCTTGGTGCCGGACGGCGACAACCGCTACCACGCTATCCTGGGCAATTCCGGTCCGGCTTATTTCGTGAGTCCGTCAAGCTTGGGGCCGGCCCTGTTAGCCCTGGGTGCAAAAGTTCGGCTGCACGGTCCCGAGGGAGCGCGGGAGCTTGAAGTCGAGAAGTTCTTCGTTACGCCGGCAAGCGAAAGTGAAAGCGAGCACGCGCTCAAAGCGCACGAAATCCTCACTGAGATCGTTGTACCCCCTGCCGACGGAATCAAGATGGCAGTGTACGAGGTTCGCCAAAAAGAGGCACTGGACTGGCCCTTGGCTGCCGCCGCGGTTGCCCTCAGCCTCGAGGGTGATGTGGTCAGAAGGGCGCGCGTCGTGCTCGGTCATGTGGCGCCCGTACCTTGGCCGTCACGGGAGGCGGAACAAGCCTTGGTGGGAAAGACGTTTATTGACGAACTGGCGGACGAAGCCGCAAAAGCCGCCGTCAGCAAAGCCACCCCGCTGTCAAAGAATGCCTACAAGCTCCAACTGGCCCGAGTGGCGGTCAAGCGCGCATTGTTGCGCGCGGTGAAAGGAGAAGTGTGATTATGCCTGAACCCACTCCTCAGCCTGAGTTTTTCAATGAGCGTTGCCGGTTGTTGCGCTCCAAGTGGATGTTTATCGAAGCTGAACCTGACCCCACGGTCCCCCGCTCCGACAGTGGCATCTGTTGGTGCGTCCACACCCAGAATTGCCTTGGGCCGGATGGCGAGATAGCCAATATGGAGAATTGCAAACCCGGCCGCGCTTGCTACAAATCCCTCTGACCGTGCCCGGGCGTGGTTGCGTGTGAAAACTCTCCCAAGGCGCTTAGAAGTCCCGGCTAGTATTACTCTGTTAAACTCGGTCAGGTCGGAACCAGGCGACCACTAATGAGAATGACCATTGGATCACGCTCTTGGCCTTTGCTGGAGCCCGTGCAATTCGTCCCGATCGAAAAGGCAACTGATCGGTATTCTCGGTACTGGGTCATTTTCCGGCAAGGGCGTTATCTCGTCCAGTGGCGTCCCCCTGCTGAGAGAGTGGCAAGATTTCTTTCGAGTGCGCCGTCATCCAGGCAGGGTCGCCACAGACTGAGACGGCAGGCCACACCTCGCGGAAGCTCGCTGCCAGATCCCCCGGCTGCGTAGAAGGCGCTCCGCTTCGTGTGCTATTATCGCTCCCGCCGTGAGTGTTGAATTCGAGGGACGGAAAAGGCTCGCTCGCACCGCTTTCGATGCAGAATCCTTTAGCAGCTCGAGGTAAACATGGGACTACAGGAAGAGATCGACAAGACCCGCGCCGAAATTCGCAGTGATGGTTACGCTGTATCCATCGGAGAATGGATGAGCATTTATGAGAAGGGCGAAATCGACATTCACCCAGAATTCCAACGTTTCTTTCGTTGGTCCCTGCGACAGAAATCCCGTCTGATCGAATCCCTATTGTTGGGTATCCCTATTCCGCAGATCTTTGTTGCCCAACGCCCCGACGGCGTATGGGATGTTGTGGACGGCCTGCAGCGTTTATCCACGATCTTTGAGTTTGCCGGAATACTGATGGACGAAGAGAAGAAAAAACTGCCTTCGCTTACGCTTGAAGGCACGACCTACCTTCCCGGCTTAGGAGGCCGACGGTGGGAAGACGAAAGTCACCCGGATCACTCCTTAACAATGGCACAGCGCCTCCTGATCAAAAGGGCCAAAATCAGTGTCAGCATCATCCTGAAAGAAAGCGACGAGATGGCAAAGTATGAGCTGTTTCAGCGGTTGAACACCGGCGGCTCGATGCTCTCAGATCAGGAGGTTCGTAACAGCATCCTAGTGATGATGAACCTGGAGTTATATAAGTGGATTCGCACTCTCTCGCTAGACCAACATTTTAAGACTTGCGTCGCTCTGTCAGAGCGCGCCATTAATGAACAGTACGACATGGAGCTTGTATTGAGGTTCATCGTATTCCGTACGATGGCTGCGGCCGAACTAAAGAACATCGGCGACGTGGGGGAGTTCCTCACAGAAAAGGCTAAGGCTCTTGCGCAGGACAAGGCATTTGATTACAAGAAAGAAGATGCAGCTTTCCGCGAGGCCTTTGCCCTCCTCGCTTCGACTCTGGAGGACGACGCGTTTCGGAGATACGATAAAGAGAAGCAGCGATTTGTTGGCGGATTCTCAGTCTCAGCGTTTGAAGCTGTAGCAATTGGAATTGGCTATAACCCGAAGGTGATGAAGGCTAATCCAGCCTTGATCGAGAAGAAGGTCAAAGCAATGTGGGCTGACGAAGAGTTTACGGAGAATTCAGGTTCCGGCGTCTCGGCCTCATCGAGGGTTCCAAAGATCGTCCCCTACGGTCGCGCGACTTTTGCCAAATGAAAATTCGCACCATCGACGATGTTAACAGGGAGTTGGCTGCTGAGCTGATATGGCGAAAGAGGGAACTCTCAACGCTCAGCACCGTGATATCGCGGCGGGAGAACCCGGTCTTCCTACGAAGCTGGGTCGCGCTCTTATACGCTCACTGGGAAGGATTTGTCAAAGCAGCGAGCCGGATCTATCTTGAGTTCGTCCAATTTCAACGCTTACGCTACCACGAACTTGCTCCCAACATCATCGCGCTCGCCCTGCGCGGGAAGCTCCGATCCGCATCGGACAGTAATCGAATCCGCCTATATCTCGAAGTAACGAATTTCTTTAGGGATGGGCTCGCCGAGCGGTGCGCTCTCCCCAGTGAGGCGGTCTCGACGCGAAGCAATTTGTCCTCTCGAGTTCTACGCGATATCACCGATAGCTTGGGGTTGGATTTCGGTCCGTACGAGACGAAGGTTCAATTGATTGACGAACGCCTTGTTAGCGTACGGAATACCATTGCGCATGGCGAGTATTTGGAGCTGGATTTGGACGATGTGCTCTCCCTACATTCCGAAGTATTCGGAATGATGGAGCTCTTCCGCAATCAAGTCGACAATGCCGCGAGTACCGGTGCTTACCGGTCGCGGTGAAGAGTGGATTCGTCAATCCCCGAAGCGTTCAATTTCCATTTCAGTCAGGGAATAGCCCTGCCTGTTCCCGGCTCCTTATCTGGCCTCGCAGGGCGGGACCGCCCTCTCCCCAAAGATGGGGTGGCTGAGGCTGAGGGGGCAGCGTAATCCCGGCGGGGGTAAGGCCCCACCCTTCCGATTCAGCTATAGGCAAGGGAACCTTCGGAACCAGAGGCCAGTGGCAGGATGAACCCGCCGCGAGGCGCCGATGGGTACTGGTGTCATTTGCGAGACACGGGCATTACAGGCCACAGTCATTCCCCGAAAGCGGGAATCCACTCCGCAAACCTTCTGAAATTCGCAATCTGGGCACTGGATTCCCGCTTTCGCGGGAATGACTGGTGCTCCAGAAGGCCTCCAGTCCCAAATGACACCACTCGCCCCGACGGAGTAACTTTCGGCTTCCTAAGACATCGAATTAGTGTGGGGCTATCTGGATAATTTGCTCGAAGGAGGGTACATCATGAGGAAGCTTTATGTTCCCATGGTTGTAGGGATCGCTCTGATGGTGGTGTGGGCTGTCCCAGGCAGCGCAGCGATCAAGGGAGACTATATCGAAGCTCGAAGCGCAGATGTTTACACCGGCCCATGCTTCGCCAACGGCGAAGTTGGCCTGGTTGGAAACGAGGCGATCCTGGCATGGAGAATCAAAGAAGGCGACTGGCGGGGAACCAATTTGAACGGCCTGGGCGTTGTGGCGGTCGTGAAGGCCCATGCCACATTAGGTGATCCCTACCATAGTCCTTATCCAGCCGAGTCCGTACTGATTGTCGACCAACGGGCCACCCCCCGG
>Ga0208821_1001416_pt1 | contig 13614 bp, 7 predicted proteins | sample June2015DPH_20_5_FD_184720 | JGI IMG/M metagenome (GOLD analysis project Ga0208821, IMG submission 184720) | Peatland microbial communities from SPRUCE experiment site at the Marcell Experimental Forest, Minnesota, USA - June2015DPH_20_40... | ecosystem: Environmental > Terrestrial > Soil >... | reverse complement strand
GCATCAGGATGGAGGTAGCTTATCATAATAGGCTAAGATGTCAAGAACTTTTTTAACTTTTTTTACCTTTTAGGGTATTTTGTCAGACATTTTCCTTGATTCTTGATTTTTTCACAGCTTCTCTCCCGAGGGGAGAGGGTGGACCGCGACCGGCGCTTTTACCAGCCGGCGCGGGCCGGGTGAGGGGTCACTCGCTCATCTCGGCCCCACCTGAGCCATCATCACCCCCATGGCTTCCCGCACTTTGCGCACGAACTCATCGGGATCCTCCAACACCAACCCGTTTGGAATCCGCATCAAGCCTATGCCGAGACTTCTCAAATAATCCTCTTTCGCAGCCTCTTTCCGCATTGGGCTGGGCTGCGAGTGGACACCGCCATCAAGCTCCATCGCCCGTCGATGTTCGAAGCAGTAGAAATCGACAACCCAGTTTTCGCTGCGGCATGGGCGGCGAAATTTCGCGCCCAGCCTTCGCTCGCGCAACCGATACCACGCCGCTTTTTCAGAATCAGTTGGGGTGCGCCGCAGTTCGCGCACGCGTTGCGTGGGGACGCGCACGGCCAAAGTATAACAGCACTGCGAACGGCTGCGAAGACTTGGGCGGCGTCGTCGAAGTAACCCCTCACCCGGCCCGCTCCGGCTGATGAAAACGCCGGCAGCGGGCCACCCTCTCCCCAAGGGAGAGGGCTAAGTTTCTGACTTCTGCCCCCTGTGTCCAGCCGAAGATATGGGTAAAGACCAGATGCCGTACCGGGGTGCGTGGGAGAGAGGGTGAAAGAAGTCGTGATCCTTCAAATGGACGGGAGCAGGATCGGACGTACGTGCTCGCGTAAACCGACCGTCGTTGACGCTGACGGCTCCACGTCGCCACGGATGAGGGCGTCAACGAGATCACCGCTTACATGGAGCTCGTCGAGTGGACGCACGATGGTGGGCTCGAGATGGCTCTTCCTGTGGAGAACAAGCGCATTCTCTTCAGAAAAGCGGCTGATCGCCTCGGGGTTGTGCGAGGTCGCGATGAATTGTCCGCCAGATTGGAAAGCTGTCCGAAGGGCCAACACAAAATGCCCAACTTCGGACAGCGCCAGATAGTTGTCCGGTTCATCCCAGAAACAAAGCAGCGGGCCATAAGCATCGTTCGCGGCAAGCACCACCGCGCAAATCATGAAACACTTTTCGCCATCAGACAGGTCCTCAAAGGAAAGGCATACAGACCCCGGCCCCGGATCGCTAGTAAACTGAACCTCCAGCCTTCGAGAGTCCCCGCCGGCCAGCGGATTCCTAATCTCCTCCAGGTCAGGCATTATTTGCTTGAGATACTCGTCGATCTTTGTGTAAGCAGATGGCGCGTTTGCCAGGAGACCTGCAAACCACGCGCCAAAGTTGGTGACCTGAGGATTCGGCTCCAGCGTCTCGTCTTCGGAGTTGCCCGAAATCAAGGGCGGGATCGGCCGAAGGATGAGCATACGCGCGAGCCACTGCTTAAAAACGAACAAAGGGTCTTTCGCCGACTGCTGCTGGATTATGGGCAGAGCCACGAGGTGCCAATCAATAGAGAACTTTGCCTTCTCGTCGTGACCACGTCTTACAAGATGTACCTCAGCTAATTCCCGGGTGTAGACGGGGTTGGCGTCAACCGAGAACTTCTCATCGAGGACGCGAAGCTCTCTGAACCCTTCTGGAAATCCAAATGCGACAGAGTACGCGTAGGTCCTGCCATCCAACTCAACCTCGATCTCAAATCGCATGGGCACGCCTTTGCGTCCGAGCAAGTCTTTAGGCTTGACTAAATCCCCCACACGATTCGTACCTCTTCCGACCCTCTGTAGAACCTCCAGCGCAAGCCCAACCGTTGTCTTGCCCGAGCCGTTGTTCCCAATCAGCAGGGCGGACGACTTGCCCGCGATTGGCAGCTCGAAGTTCTCCAGGCACCGGAAATTATGGACGTAAAGCCGACTTATCATAGAAGGATGATACGCGATTGTGGGGCGCACGGAGCGGGAATGTTACAATTTCACGCCGTTGGAAGCAGAACCTGCCGTATGTTTCACCAGCAATATGATTTTCCCTGTTGACATACCACAGGAAGTGCTGTCATACTCCTGTGTGCAAGCCACAGGAGGCAGGATGACGAAAGATCGATCGGAGATTCTTCAAGGCACGCTCGATTTGATGGTGCTCAAGACCCTTGACGCCATGGGACCGCTGCACGGCTACGGCATTGCCCGCCGCATTGAACAGATCAGCGAGGAGGTGCTGCAGCTCAACCAGGGAACGGTTTACGCGTCGCTGGTTCGTCTCCTCCAAAAGGGCTGGATATCGGGGGCCTGGGGCGCCTCCGAGAATAACCGCAAGGCGAAGTTTTACTCCATCACCAGGCGCGGCCGCAAAGAGCTCTCCGCCGAGACCGAGAACTGGGAGCGCATCGCAGGGGTGATGGGCCGCGTGCTACAACTGGCGGAGCGGAGGTAAAGCGATGTTCGATTGTTTGCGGGTCATAGCGTCCCGAATTCGCGGATATTTCACCCTCCGGCGACTCGATGACGACTTCCAGCAGGAACTTGATTCCCACCTGGCGCTGCTCACCGAGGAGAATATTCGCGGTGGCCTGACGCCGGAGGAGGCCCGCCGCGCCGCTCGGGTGCGCTTGGGAGGCCTTGCCCAACTGCGCGAAACCCACCGCGAACTCCATGGGCTGCCCTGGCTCGAGGCGTTGGCCCAAGACCTTCGTCATGCGCTGCGAGTGCTGCGCAAGAACCCGGGCTTCACGGCCGTCGTGGTGTTGACCATCGCTCTCGGCATCGGAGTTTCAACGGCAGCTTTCAGCGTGGTTGATCCTCTTCTGTTTCGCCGCTTGCCTTATCCACAGGATGATCAGCTTGTTTCCGTGGGGTATCTGGGGCCTGTGGATGAAAACGAGTTTAACGTCGTCAGCAGTTATTTCGATTGGCGCCAAGGGCAGACGCCGTTCCAGTTCCTCACCGCGATGAGACCCGGTGGGGAATGTGATGTATTGATCGGCGATACGCCGCAGCAGGTCAGATGCTACGCGGTGGCGGCTGACTTTCTGAAAACCTTCAGAATTGGGCCTGTCATCGGCCGGGATTTCAGTCCTGAAGATGACCAGCCGCGGGCCCCCACGGTCGTTCTGCTTTCCTACGGATTCTGGCAAAGGGCTTTTGGCGGAGACGTGAAGGTCCCGGGCAAAACCCTCATCCTGAACGAAGAGCCTGCGCGGGTGATCGGCGTCCTTCCCAAGGAATTTGAAATGCCACAACTGGGTAACATCGACGTGATGCTGCCGGCGCACCTGGATGCCGGTCTGCCTCGTTCTGCAAATTCCAGCTCGTTCCTGCGCACCTTCGCACGGCTTCGAGAGGGCGTGTCGATCGAACAAGCGCGCGACCAGTTGCGGCCGGTTTTCGAAGAAAGTACGCGGAAGGATGTGCCCGTCGAGTTGCGTTCGGAGGTCCGCCTGGTGGTTCGCTCGCTGCGGGACCGGCAGATACACGATGTGAAACGCGCCTCCTGGTTATTGTTGGGCTCCGTACTCGCCCTCTTCCTGGTGGCGTGCATAAACGTCGCGAACCTTATGTTGGCGCGGGCGGTAGCACGTCGCCGGGAACTGGCGATGCGAGCCGCGCTGGGCGGCGGACGCGGCAGGTTGATGCGTCAGACCCTCACCGAGTCGCTGATGTTCGGGTTGGCGGGAGGCGCGGTGGGTTGTGGAGCCGCGTGGATGCTCCTGCGGCTTTTCGTTGACCTGGCGTTCGATCAAATGCCACGCCTGGATCAGGCCAGGATCGATCTGCGCGTCCTGTTGTTCGCGTTGGCTGCATCCATCGCAGCCGCTGTGTTGTTTGGTGTGACGCCCGCACTGGAACGAGCGCAGGCAGAAACTCTGTTCGCGGGGCGCATGGCAGGGACGGCTCGAACCAGGTTCCGAAAAGCGCTGGTCGCGGCACAGGTGGCGATTTCCCTGGTATTGCTGACGGGGGCCTCGCTCTTAATTCGGAGCCTGGCGAAGCTGGAAAACCAAGCGCTGGGTTTTCAACCCGAGCACGTCCTCGCGGCCTCCTTCACCTTGCGACATCACCGCTACCTGCCCGCGGCGGCACAAATCACTTTTTATGACGAGTTGGAGGCAAGATTGAAGCGGATCCCGGCAGGCGGGTCCTTTGCCCTCAGCGATTCCATTCCTCCCCGAGGGTCGATGGGACGCCCTTACTCCAACATGCGCATTTACGGTCATCCACCCCTGGCATCCAATGGTGGGATGGTAGAGTTTCGATGGGTGACCCCCGGATACTTCCGGACCTTAGGCATTGCAATCTTATCGGGGCACGCGTTTGAAGAAGGTGAGCGTGCTTCCGGTGAATCGCCCGTCATCCTGAGCGCCACTTTGGCCCGTCGTATGTTTGGCAACGAGAACCCCGTGGGACAGCAAGTTGAACTGGACGGCAACGGCCATTGGTCACCCATCGTGGGAGTAGCCGCAGACACAAAGAACAATGGGTTAACCGAGCCTCCGGATCCCGAATATTACCGCCTGCGCATGAAGGGTTCCGATCGACTTGGCGCGAGTGGGGTCGCCCTTTTCCGGACATCACTCGGCCCGGCGGCCCTAACGCAGTGGATTAGAAGAGAGTTTGCGGCACTTGATCCCTCTCTGCCGGTGAGCGTCGAGATGATGGAGGGACGCGTGGAAAGATTCAGGGAGCGCCCCCGTTTTGTCGCGATGCTCGTGGGGCTCTTTGCGGCGCTCGGATTATTGTTGGCCGCGGTGGGGCTCTACGGAGTGCTGTCTTTCCTTGTGGCCCAGCAGACACGGGAAATTGGCGTGCGCATGGCCCTGGGTGCCCGGCCCCGGGATATTGCCTTACAGGTTCAAAAGTACGTTGGAATCTGGTTCGGAATTGGCGTGGCCACAGGACTTGCCGGGTCCTTTGCTCTCGCCCGTGCTATTCGCGGGCTGCTGTTCGAGGTTTCACCCACCGATCCGGTTTCGCTCACCGCCGCTGTCACCGTGCTGGTTGTGACCGCGGCGCTCGCAGGGTGGATTCCGTCTTACCGGGCAGCGCGGGTAGACCCGGTCATCGCCTTACGTAGCGAATGAGTTCCTCAAGCATCGTTCTCCAAGCGCAAGTCATTCGTGATTGGCGAGGAGTGGTGTGCGATTTCAATTGCCAATCACCAATCACCAATCACAAATCGCAAATCATTGGTGATTGGCGATTGGTGATTGGCGATTCGATAGGGGCAGGCCGGTACTCGCGTACTATTACCAACCGTGGAACTTCCCTTTAAGCTGGAGATGATGCTGAAGGCTGGAACGGCATCAGCCCCGACCGAAATGGCTCCGGGCGCGACCGTGGTTCCGCCAGAAGTGAAAACTTGAGTGAGGTGAACGATGGTCCTATCTGCCCTAATCCTGATCCTCTCTACCGCGTTTTTCTTCGTCTATCTGCAGGCCACTTGCCAACGCATCCTGCGCCGGCAATTCGAGCGAGCGTACTTCCTGGCCATTGTCAATGCCACCCGCCTGGAGTTCCCTGCGGTGCGCCGGACGTTGGGAGAATTCAACGCGCCCGTCGACTACCCCCGGCTGCGGATGATGCTCAAGTGCGATTTCCGGGCACTTACTTACCTGCTCAAGAATGCCGTCAACCTGAGCCAGCGCTATTCGGGTGAAGAGCGCTTATTGATGTTCTACTTCCGCCTGGTTTTCGCTTCCCTTATCACCCGGCATTGGCTCCGAGTGCGTGAAGAACCCGCCATCCTGAAGCTGACGACGATTCTCCAGTACTTCGCCAACGTGGTGGGCCAGCGCGTGAACACCGTCCGCTTCGCCAACCTGACCGCCGCCGAGTCCCTCCTGGAACTTTAATCCCTGATGATGTCCGGGTGCGCCGTGATCCTTCTATTGCACGAAGAAGGGCACCGGCTCAACCACGGCGCGCGCCTCAGGATTGTAATAGTCATACAGCACTGAGGGAGTGGTGAGGGCTTTCAGGCCGTAGCGGGGCTTGAAAGCAAACGAAAACTTCACTCCGCCAGCGTGGGGCCACAGGTAAAAGACCACCCGGTCGGGAAGCATATCGTATTGACTGATCCCCCAGTCCGAAGCCTTCATGGCTCGTTCCAGCGACGCGCGATCCACCTCCGCACCCGGTGGCAGACCAATCTCCGCCAGCATCATTCCATATCCGTGATATCCGATTCTCTCTGCGAGTACGTCGCATTGGACGCTCTCGCCAGGCTTGACGGAGTCTTTGTCGAAACGAACGGCCAGCCGGAGCGCCTCCGAAGCTCCTGAGTCCTGATGGAGATCGCTGCGTTTCCCTCCGCGCATCCAGGGCACGTAGTAGTCTGCGACGAGTTGTGCTGAGGCGATCGAGGAGCCCGGTTTTCGTCGAATCTCGACTCGATGGGCTCCGGAAGACAGATAGCTGGAAAGGTCAGTGACCAGGGGGGCACTCAACTTATTGCCCGGCGGCAGGTCAACGGACAAAACTTGCCTGCCATCAATGAAGATCTCGGCTTTCAAGACCGCCGGTGCGCCCTCAGCGCGCGCCGCCTTGCTCTTTTCTGACGACATGAGCGAGGCCATGGCGTCCAGGACATTCACCGTTGCTTGAGTCGAATACCAGACGCCATACCGGTCCTGATTGTGAAGCAGGAATAGCAAACCACGCGAAATCAGTTCCTCGGATTGCGGAGTGTGCTCGCCTCCGGGGCTGCCCTTTTGGAGTGCCTGCAACGCAAGCGCTGTGGTTTCGACGCGGCCTGCCAAACCCCAACCGTAAAACGGCGTATTCATCTCGAGCGACCAATAGCTGGAGTCACCTTGGTGATGTTCCAATTTACGCAGTCTTTCCAGGCTTTCGGTGGCGCGGGATTTCTCTCCTGCATCGATCGCCGCCAGAGCGTAAGCGGCAATCAAATAAGGCTCGTCCATCGAGAGCACTTGTGGCGCGACATAATTCAGGGCACTCTTCACCGCGTCGGCGGCCTTACTGGCGAGGAGCGCAGAATCGCCAGAATCCCCGCCGGTCGTCAGCCCTGACGCTGCCATCATCCGAGCGATGTAGGCGGTCACGAGGGCGCTACGGCGCGAGTCTTCTTTTCCATCCCAATTGCGCGCCACCCATCGGCCATCGGGCTGGGCCTGGTGGAGCAGCCACGAAACTGCTTCGCGCACCACCGACCCATCGACTGCGACGAACTCGCTGGCGTCGGCAAGGAACTTGACCGCATAAGCGGTGAGCGCCAGGTCGGCATCCCCTCGGCCCCAGTACGAAAACCCTCCGTCCGGGGCGCGATAAGAAAGCAGGCGTTCGTATCCGAGCTGCACATACTTCTGAGCTCTTGGGGAAGCCTCGGATGCTTTCTGCTCAGCATCCTTCGCGTACCTCAAGTACAGAATGCTCGGATAGGTGGATGAAATAATCTGTTCCGCGCAGCCATGCGGACGTTCCAGAATTCCCTCGATGCTCTCCAGAACATGAGCACTAAGGTTGGGATATATCTTCAGGGCGACATCGAGTGAGCCTGGGACTGCGTTTTCGGGTATTGGCATATCGAGGGTAGCCTTCTCGCGGAACACCTGGCTGAGCGTTGCGATCTTTTCTTCGCCGTTGGGGCGCACCGTGACGGTTTTTTCGATCGCATCGCCGGCCTCGGCGCTGCGCGCTGTGACCCTTTGCTTGCCCTGCTTCACCGGCGTGACGGCTGTGAATCGGAAGACTTCGCGGGCGGATTCGCGCGCAGCAATCTCCACCACCTTAGCCGCCGGGTTCGCCAGTGTGAACCAACTCTCCTTCTGCATTTCAACGTTCGCTTGCAGTTTGTGGTCAAGGTAGTTGCGCAGCACCACAGGCAAATCGATCTCGTCGCCCGTGGTGAGGAAGCGCGGGGGATCGTGCTCGATGAAGAAAGGTTGGAAGGCCCGAATCTCCTTTTCGGCCGTGCCAATTTCACCGTTTACGGTGGAAGCAACGGCGGCAAGCTGCCAAGTGGTGATATTGCCGGCGAGAGGAAATTTCAGATGCGCGTGCCCCTTGCCATCGGTCACGAGTTCTGGCTGCCAGAGCAGCGTTTCGGGAAAATACTCCCGCAGGCGAGGAGTGGAAAGGTTCGGACGCAAAGACGCCGAGGCTATACCGGATTTGGTGACGGCGAGGGCGGTTGCGGAACTTGTTTGAAGTACGGGGGAAGCAGCCATTACCGTGACAGTTTGTGTGACCGAACCGACCTGGAGCACAACATCGATCTGAGTGATACTCGACGACCGCACCGGCACGTCGGTGATCGCGTAGGTGTTGAAACCCGGCATCAAGACTTCAACATAGTAGAAACCGGCGGGCAGATTGCGCAGGAGATACTTTCCATCGGGCCCTGCCGTCGCCGTGTAAAGCTGATCTGTCGCGAGATTTTTGGCGCTAGCCTTTGCCCCCGCAACTGTCGCGCCGGAGGCATCCATGACCGTGCCGGAAACAGCGCCGCTCGCGCCGGCGAGAATGGCCTGATCGCGCGCGGCCACGGGAACCCTGTCGTGACTGGTCTGTTCCAAGATGGCTCGCGAAAACACCGCGACGGTGAAGTCGTCCGCGGTGCCCTCAATTCCATCCTGCCCGGCGCAGCGGATATAAACCCAGTTCATCTGCCTCGTCACGGGGAGAATTTGGGTATGCTGCGGATGGGGTTGCGCGCGGTCCGCGTAGCTCTCCACCGTCAGCCTGTCGGCGTACATCGCGTCTTGCCGGAAGGTCGCGTAATAGCGATGGCCCCAGGGGTCCTTCAAGCTGTTCCATGCGATTCCCGAGTTCTGGAGCGCCTTTTGGAATTCTTCCCCATTCTGCGGGAATCTGCGACTTTCCTCCACATACCGCGTGAGGGCTCTGTCGAGCTGGTTCTGCATCTCCAAGGTGTAGTCGATCCCCACCGTGGCGAGGACGAAATCATCGTCGGAGGGTTCAGCCTTGGTGCTGAAACGCCCGTCCGGACCGGCGCTGGTGACGGTCACGGTGTACTCCGTCGTGGCCACGCCCAAGGTATAGCGGTACCCATGGTCCCACGGGTCTTTCCACGAATCGAGGTCCGACCCTTCCCGCGCCAATTCACTTTTGAGGGTCTGCACGTCGCGGATATAACCGCCCGCGCGGGCATGAAACGTATTAAGAGCCCGCTCGAGGGCGTCGGCGTGGGGCTTGAAGTAGGGCCACGTCATTCGGGTCACGCGAAAATCGTCCCCCGTGCCGAACCTCTTATCCGGCCCGGCGCTCGTGATCGTGAGTACATCGGATTCGCGCGCCACGCTGAATTCCGCTTTGTAAGGTTGCCCCCAAGGGTCGCGCAGTTTATCGAACTGAATCCCCGCGCTGGCAAGGTAACTCCTCAACGCCGCCATTGTCTTGGGATATTCTCCCGTTTGCTGGTAGCGGAGATCCAACACCTTGCCCAGGGGTTGGATCTGCGGGTCGATCTCCAATGTAAACACCTGGCGCAGACCCTCACCGCCCGCATCACTCTCAAAGGAATTTGGAAACATGCCTCGGCCTCCCAGCAGAACTTCTGCCACGAGTTCCAGCCCCTCGGGCAGAGGGTGGGAGAGGTCGAGTTTATTCAAATCGCTTCGTCGAATTCCTTTGCACTCCTCATCACCGCCCCCGTATCCCCGGAATCCGTAGAATCCCCTGGCCCGCCCAAATTCTTCATCCGCCCGCTGGCGCTCTTCCAAGGCTTTGTCGACCACGACCAATCCCAAGGCGCTCTGCAAGGGTTCGCCCTCGGGACCGGCAACCCGGAAATCTACCGTGGCCTCATCGCCCGGGCGGTACGTTGACTTTGCCGGCCGCACGTCGAGTTGCAAGTCGTGTTTTTTGGGGAAAAGGACGGTGTGGGAGCCGCCGAACGCGGATCTGTAATCGTTGGCGGAAGCAGTTCCAAACCCGTATGCGAAGATCGTAACGTCATCCTGGAATTTGTCGCTGGGTGGGAAAACCAAGCTTGCACGCCCTCCTCGCACCCGCAGCATTTGGGAAGCGAGAACCCGATCGTCATGAATCGCTTCGACGAAAACCGTGAGATCGGGCTGGTTGGACGCGAGCGTTACCTCGATCGGCTCTTCCGGCCGGTAGAGTGTCTTGTCCGTGGCCACGCGGATATCTGGGCGGTCGGAGTACCGCAATCCTTCCGTGTGGTGACCGGCTGCGCCCTTGCGGTCGGTGGCGCGCAAGCTCAGGTAAGCATCACCGGAATCGGGATCACCGGGTACCTTAAGGCCGCTCACCCTGGCGAGACCATAGCGGCTCGTGTGGACTCGGCGGAGTGGCTGTTCCCAGGTGGCGTGCGAGCCCGCCCCGTCTTTCGATGGCCTGGCTACCCAACTGACCTGGACATCGCACTGCGCCGGCGTGCCATCGGCATAATCCGTGGAAACGTAAAAGTCCAGGGGCAGGCCGTTGACCTCCAGTCCATTTCCTTCGATGACGTACACGTGAATGGGCTCTTTGGTAATTCGAATGTCAAAACGGCGTTGCTCGGTTCTTTTGGTGGAAGAATCGGTGAAGTAAGCCGCAAGCTGGAGGTCGCGAAAGCGCTCGTAGTCCTCCCCACCCAGCTCGTCATGGTCCCGCGTCAAGTCGAGATGCGCCACGTAGCGGCCCTGGTCATCGGTGTCGCCTTCGTAAGTTTCGGCTTCCTTGATGTCCCACCTTTGCTCACGGTAATTCCATTTCCGGTCGGTCTCTCGCACCACCCGGACGTGGCCGTGCCGGACCGGCTCCCCAAAAAGATAATCGGCCCGAATTTCCAGCGCGGCGTTCTGCCCGGGGAGATAGTAGGTGTGGTCCGGCTTGGCCGTTACCGTAAAGGTGGGAAGTTCATATCGACTGATCTTCACTGGCGCGGTGGCTTTTGCGTGTTCATACCGGTGGTCGTCAAAGCTCGCCTGGATTTGATAGGTTCCCAGGCGAAGGTTCTCGGGAATCTGCCAGTCCGCCGCGGCAATCCCGAAGCGGGAAGTCCGAACATCCGTTCCGTACTGAACGGTGTCTTCGGGGTCCTCGATCTCGATCGTGACGGGTTGATTCGCCAAGGCCTTCTTGTCGTCACCAAACGCCATCAAGCGCATGTGCAGCGTTTGCCCTGGCTGGTAGAGAGGCTTGTCAGTGCTGAGCGATGCGAAAGAGAAACGCCCAACGTACAACCTGCCGTCTGCTTCCGCGGAAAAACCGCCCAACGTTCCCGTCACCTTCACATCGATCTCATCGTCGTCAGGACCAATGTCGCCAGGAAGAGTGAATTCGAGCGTCGCGAATCCATCCCGGCCGGTCACGGCCTTTCGTGTGAGCAGAGGCTTGCCGTTATGGGTGTCGAGGTCCAGGGAAGCCTGGACCGTGACCCTTGCCACGGGCCTTGCTGTCACAGGATGGATTGCGCGCACGCGCAGGGTGGAGTGTCCACCCGCCCTGATCACGGCCGGGCCGACGGCCTGCAATTCGAAAAGTTGTGGTGTGATCTCGCCCACTGACACGATGCCTTCTACGGGTTTGGCGGACAAGGGCCTCGCAGGCCATGGAGCGATGGAGTATCGCAACCTGTACAACCTGTACCAGGGCAGCCAATCATTGCCGGTATGTAATCTCCGCGCAGGTAACGGGGGTAGCGGGATTTTCAGCGTGGAGGAGGACGGGCGCAGCGAAATATCCCGCTCAGCGTGGGTTTGAACCATGCCGTGCGGGTCGACCAACTCAACCATCACGCGCTCGGGCATCGTCTGGGGATAGAGATTCTCCACGGGCAACTCGACCACCAAATCGATGACGGCGGACTCAGATTGAATCTGAATTCGCGCGGCTGCCTCGTTGACGCGGATGCCAAGTTGCCCGGAGGCTATGCGAGCAAGAACCAGGATGATTGTAACGGTCCAGATGACGCGGCGTGAACTGTGGTACATCATGTCCCACCTCGATATTGTGGGTGCGATACTACCACGGGTTGTTTGTTAAGGTGCTATGGCCAAAGGAAAAGTTGCCAACGCACTGGCTAAATCACCCGTGATACGCAATGTCCGTCATTCATAGAGGATAACCCCACTGTCTGTCATTCTGAGCATGTGTAGCCAAAGACCGTTATCCGTGATGTCAGAAACGCAGCGCATGGCAAAGTGGGTCCGCCCTCTCCCAAGGGGAGAGGGTGGACCGCGACGCCGCTTTCTTCAGGCGTCGCGGGCCGGGTGAGGGGTTAGTTGCAGGGCGAGGACGGCTCAGACAGGCCCGGCCCAAGCTGCTCAATGGAAACGAGTAATGCGTCGAGTTTCTGGAGAGCTGCCTGTGGGAGAGCAACAGGGTTAGAGAAAAGTTGCGCGAGCTTCGGGTTCACGTGCACTGGCCTGTCCAGCGCCTCGAGGAATGCCTGCCATTGTTTTGGAGAAGCGATAACCTCTCGCTTGTCTGCAAGGGCCTGCTCTGCCGCCAGGCAGGCGCTCTCAAGCATGAAGTCTGTGACGCTAACGCCTCTTGTTTCCGCCCCCGTGCGAATTAGTCTTTCCTGACCCTCTGTCGCACGGACATTGAGCCTCCTCGTCCGCTTCTTCTTGTTTAGGGGTGCAGTCTTCATATCCAATCCTCATCTGATTTGTACGTACAGTGTTTGACATCCTCAACAAGCTGTCAAGGGGGCTCAATTCCAGGTGCCGGTGTCATTTGGAATGGGGATCCACTCGAGCCGCCGGTCATTCCCGCGAAAGCGGGAATCCACTCGGCAAACCTTCGGAAATACGCTGTCGACAGACTGGATTCCCGCTTTCGCGGGAATGACCGGCGGCTCGCGGGTGGCGCCGACATCGCTGTTTATGTCGGCGACCCCTGCCGGCGCATACATACAAACCAATGTATGCGCCACCCGCCCATTGATCCATTGAATCATTGATTCATTGAAAAAAACGAGGCAAGTGCTCTTCAATGATTCAATGACCCAATGAATCAATGAGTCAATTGAAGAACTCCTGGGCTACACCTGTAAATATTTCTCTTGACAACGCCCCGCCCCTGTGATAGCCTATTAATGTGTATAGCCTGACGCGCGGGGAAGTCCTTTCCCCGCTATCCCAACATCCCGTCCCAGGAGGAACTATGTCCTTACGCAAATCACCACAACTTACGCCCGAGCTGCTCGCCGCCGCACGCAACAATGCCCAGCATTCCACCGGACCGCGCAGCGCCGCCGCCAAGCAGAATTCCAAGCTCAACGCTTTGAAGCACGGCGCATACGTCGTGGACGAAAACCGCCACGAAGCCATGGTGGCGCTGGGCGAAGACCCGGAACAATTCCAAACCCTCACCGAGGAACTCATGAGCGCTTTCGGCCCCGGCGATGCGCTCTGGGAGAAGCAGGTCGAGGACTTGACCTGGCTCTACTCGCGCCGCGAAAGGCTCGAGCGGGTGCAAGCGGGCGTGAGGCGGCGCGCCTTGCAGGCCATCGACGACTGGCAACACCGCCGCCAGCAGGAGATGGCCCGTGTCACCTTCGACGCCTCCCAGCACGAGATCCTTGATGTCGATCTGCCGGAGTCTACAGATCGAGGGGTGGCGCTGAGAAAGACTCTTTGTT
>Ga0208821_1001413_pt1 | contig 13641 bp, 10 predicted proteins | sample June2015DPH_20_5_FD_184720 | JGI IMG/M metagenome (GOLD analysis project Ga0208821, IMG submission 184720) | Peatland microbial communities from SPRUCE experiment site at the Marcell Experimental Forest, Minnesota, USA - June2015DPH_20_40... | ecosystem: Environmental > Terrestrial > Soil >... | reverse complement strand
ATACCGGGGCAATTTTGGCAAACGGAAATATAACTGTGACTGGTGCGGCAAATATCAGCGGTTCCGGCCAAGTTTTTCTCTATTCGGCCAATGGCAATATTACACTTAATGGTGCGATGAACTTTGGGACCGGTAGTTCAAGTGCAATCCTCTATGCCCCTAATGGTACGATAAGCATTAGTGGTGCCTATAATTTTAATGGAGGTATAATAGCAAACGCGATTACATTTCCTAGTGCGGCATTTAACGTTAATGGGGGTTATCCGATAACGTCCTTAAACCTTGGTAGTCATGCGGAATTAATAGATTAGGCCCTTTATTACCTCCCGGAATCTTCCAGGATGATCGCCCCCCACCGGCCCGGAGCAGCGCCGGATTCAAGCCTCCTTCAGCTAGCTGATTTACCAATTCGCTCGCCTGCTTATGTGGAACCCAATCTTGCCCATTATTAATGGGTCCATTAACGGGGTTCCAGCTTTATTCCCGCGCTGGAGTTCGTTGCCTGACCATCTCCCCCAATGGCTTAGTTGTAGGGTGGGCACGAGCCCACCACGTTAACTTTTCAAGCTCCCTTAGTAAGGAAAACTCGCGAGGGCGATGTTAAGGGCCAATGGGGTGCAGACCCGCTCGGCCAGGCGACCCTCATCTTGAGGGAAGGAAGCTACCAGGCAGGCTCCCCCTTCCAGGACTTTAAGACCCCCAACTCTGCTTCTTTCTAGTTTCCGCTCCAAGGTTAGTCAAGCGCATGGCGTCATGTTATCAAGAAACCGTCAAATCAATCTTTGCACCGCTTCCACCAGGGTAGCCGAGTCCACCGGCTTGGGGATGAAGTCCTCGGCTTCCAGGGCCATGCCTTCGGCATGGCTGTAAGTGGTGTTGGGCACCGCGTCGCCCACCGCGGTGAGCATGACGATGGGGATGTCCTCGGTCCATTTGTTGGACTTCAATTCCTTGCAAAGCTGGTAGCCGTTCTTGCGGGGCATCATGACGTCCAGGATCAACACGTCGGGACGGCGTTTCTTGATGGCCGCTTCGGCTTCCAGGCCATCATAAGCCTTGCCCACCTCAAAGCCCTTGCTCTCCAACATCATCGCTACGGTTTCCACCAGATCAGGATCATCGTCCACGATCAACACGTACTTTCCAGCCATGAGGCCTCCCCTTTCCAAGTGATCGTCACCTCATTGTGGACTTAAAGTTTATAAATTACAAGGCGGATTAGACCGCTGGGCTTCCTCCGGGATAAATTGCCCCTCCCGCGGCTACCCGCCGCCGCCCATCTGGGGTCGGGGGTAGAGGCCGACGCGTTCCACGATTTCCGGCACCTTCTCTTCCCATTCGATGGCCATCACGTGGAAGCCGCGAATCCCCGGCACGCCCTTCAATTCCTCGATCTGCTCCACCGCCAGGTTGATACCCTCCTCCGCCTGTTTATCCTTGGGGACCCCCGCCAGGCGCTTGATCACTTCATCGGGGACATCCATTCCCGGCACTCGTTTTTGCATGTATTTGGCCATGCCCACGTTCTTCATAGGGGTGATCCCCGCCAGGACCGCCACTTTTTCGGTAAGGCCCCGGTCCACGGCGATCTTCATGAATTCCTTGATCTTGTCCAGGTTGTAAATACACTGGGTCTGGACGAACTGGACCCCGGCGGCTACCTTCTTGCCCATGCGGATCACCCGCATGAAGACATTGGGGCCGGCGAAGGGGTTGACCGCGGCGCCGATGAACATCTGAGGCCGCACTTCGAATTGATAGCCACCCAGGAGCCGCCCCTCGTCCCGCATCATCTTCACCGTCATGGCCAGTTGGGCGGAGTCCAGGTCAAAGACGTTGGCGCAACTGGGGTGGTCGCCGAAGTGCTGGTGGTCGCCGGTGAGGCAGAGGAGATTATGGATCCCGAAGGAGGCGGCCCCCAGGATGTCGCTTTGCAGGGCGATGCGATTCCGGTCCCGGGTGGTCATCTGCAGGATGGGCTCCAGACCCAGGAGCTTGATGCGGATGCAGCAGACCAGAGAGCACATGCGGCACACCGAGGTCTGATTGTCGGTGACGTTGATGGCGTCCACATAGTCCTTGATCATCTTGGCCTTCTGATCGATCACCTCACCGTCGGCGCTGCGGGGAGGACCCACTTCGGAGGTGACGGCCAACTGGCCGGAGGCGATGATCTGCTCGAGTTTGCTGGGAGTAGTGGCGCTCATATGCGTAGGTCCTCTCTGACGATCTTGCGGGGGCCACCGTCTCGGGAGGTGGTCCAGTCCTTGGGTTCCACGGGTCTTTCAAAGCGGTCCAGTTGCCCCAGGGTCTTCAAGCGCTCGTAAATCAGCTCCCAGCCGCAAGGGATGTCCGGGTTGATCTCGCACTTGCCCTTGTCGGAACCGCCACAGGGGCCGTTGAGCATGCGCTTGGAACAGCGGGTGATGGGACAGATGCCACCGGTATCGGCCAGGATGCAGCGGCCGCAAGCCTGGCAGCGTTCGGAGTAAAGCCCCCGCTCCTCGTTGACCCCCAGAAAACAGGTATCCACCCCGGGGAAGACTATCTTGTGGTTATACATTTCCGCCAGGTATTGGACCCCAACCCCGCAGGCCAGGGAGACTGCGGCGTCGTAGCCTTCCATGCGGTCGCTGAGCTGCGCCAGGTACTCCTTTTCACACTGGCGGGTGAGGCTGGCCTCATCCACCTGGACCTGCTTGCCTGCCTGGGTGAAGTAGAGCCTGAGGGCCGCGGCCAGAATCTTCACTTCCTTCAGGCCGCCGGCTTCGCACACGGTGACGCAGCCGTCGCAGCCGGCAATGAGCAATTTATTGAAATCCTTGACGTTATCGATGATTTCTTCTAACGGTTTGGGTTTTGCCTTAATCATGTGGTTACCTCCCCGGCCTCTCTGACCATCTTGCCCTTTCCCATGGCGCTGCGAATGGGGCTTGGGCCCAGTTCCAGGATTTTGTTGGTCATCTCTGTCACAATCTCGACGAACCTTCCCCCCTCGCCGGAGGAGAGGTTGTACATCGCCACCCGCTCGGCGCCCAGGCCCACCGTGTCCAGGATCTCCTTGGCCCGTTTCACCCGGGTCTTGGCGTGCAAATTGCCCGCCATATAATGGCAGTCCCCTTCCTTGCAGCCCGCCACGATGACTCCGTCGGCCCCATATTCAAAGGCCTGGAGCAGGTGGAGGATATCCACCTTGCCGGTGCAGGGGACCTCGATGATCCGGAGGTTGGGCGGATATTGCAGTCGCATCGAACCTGCCAGGTCCGCAGCGGAATAGGCTCAGTAATGGCAACAGAACCCGACGATCTTCGGCTCAAAATTCTCCATCAGGCCCTCCTTTGATTGAGTCTTTTTTCCGGAACCGAAACTCTAATACAAGGTCTTGATCTTGGCGCTCAACTGATCGTCCTCATAATGGGACACCTGGATCACCATGGCGGGGCACTCCGAGGCGCAGGTGCCGCAACCCTGGCACATGGCCTCGTTGATCTCCGAGACGTTCTCCTGGTTGATCTGGGGCACGCCGTAGGGACAGGTGCGCACGCACACCAGGCAAGCGGCGCAGCGGTCCGGGTCCACGTGGGCGGTGACGCCGCTAATGGTCTGGTGGGTGTCCGCCAGAAAGGCCCCGGCCCGGGAGGCTGCGGCCTGGGCCTGGGCAATGGACTCGCTGATGAGCTTGGGCGAGTGCGCCATACCGCAGAGGAAGATGCCCTCCGAGGCAAAGTCCACCGGCCGCAGCTTGGGGTGGGCCTCGATAAAGAAGCCCGCGGCGTTCCTGGGGACTTTCAGGAGCGAGGCCAGTTCCTCGGTATCGTTGGCCCGGACCCCGGCGCTCAGGATCACCGCGTCCACCGGCAGCGTCACGGGGAGATCCAGGACGTGATCCACAAAGGTGATGCTCAACGCCCCGTTGTCGTTCTTCACTTCAGGCAGGCGCTCCAGGTCGAAGCGGACAAAGTGCACCCCCTGGGTCCGAGCCTCCAGGTAATAGTCCTCCAACAGGCCATAAGTGCGCATATCCCGGTAGAGGATGAGCACCTCGGTCTCCGGGTTGATTTTCTTCAACTGCAGGGCGGATTTCACCGCGCCCTGGCAGCAGATGCGGCTGCAGTTGGGGTTCTCTTCATTCCGGGAGCCAACGCACTGGATCATGGCTATCCGCTTCCATGCGGCTGCCTCTCCAGGTTTTTCCTGGAGGAAATGGCCCATCTCCAACTGGGTCATGATCCGGTGGTGTTGGCCATAGAGGAATTCCTTGGGGACGTACTCATGGGCCCCGGTGGCCACCACGGTGATGCCGTGGTCGATTTTGCGTGCGTACATGCCGGGCCCCACCAGAACTTCCGTGGTGAAGTTGCCTTTGTAGCCCTTGTAGCCCACCACCAGGGCTTCGGTGAGCACCTGGATGTTGTCGTGCGACTTCACTTTATCAATGAGCCCGTCGAGATAGGCCGCCACCTCCATGCCTTCGATGGTGTGGTGGATGTTGCGGGCATTGCCGCCCAACTGGTCATTCTTTTCCAGGACGATGGTCTCGAAGCCCTGGTCCCCCAGGTTGAGAGCCGCGTTCAACCCGGCCACCCCGCCGCCGATGACCACGGCCCGCTGGGTGATGGTCAGGGGCTTTTCTATCAGGGACTTCAGCAGCGAGGCCCGGGCCACCGCCATGCGCACCAGGTCTTTGGCCACTTCCGTGGCCTTTGCGGGCTCCTTCATGTGCACCCAGGAGTCCTGGTTGCGGATGTTGGCCATCTCGAAAAGGTACTTGTTCAGCCCCGCGTCGATCAAGGTCTCCCGGAACAGGGGCTCGTGGGTGATGGGGGTGCAAGCCGCCACCACCACCCGGTTGAGTTTCTGTTCTTCGATGACCCTGGTCATGGTCACCTGGGTGTCCTGGGAGCAGGTGAAAAGATTTTCGTCCACTAACACTACGTTGGGCAATGTCTTGGAGTAGGCCACCAGTTCCGGCACGTTGACGATGCCGCCGATGTTGATGCCGCAATTGCAGACGAAGACCCCGATACGGGGGGTATCCTCCGGGCTCACCTTGATCTCCGGCGGCACTACCCGGGTCTTGGTCCGGGTCCAGCGCACCTCGCCCAGGGTGGCGCTCACTGCGCCCGCGGCAGCCGAGGCCTCCATGACGGACTCGGGAATGTCTTTGGGACCGCTAAACACCCCACAGGTATAAACCCCAGGCCTGGAAGTGGCCACCGGGTCAAAGCAGCTTGCACTCACAAAGTTATTATTGGGCCTCAGCTCTATCCCCAACTTCTTAGCCATTTTCACGGTGTCCGGGGAGATCATCATGCCGATGGAAAGAACCACCAGATCAAAGGATTCCGTGTTTAAAGAGCCGTCTTCAGACCAGTACTTCAGCGCCAAATCATCGGTACCGGGCACCGGCTCGACACTATGTACCCGGGAGCGGATGAACCGTACTCCCTGTTCCCGGGCACGGTTGTAGTACTGCTCGAAATCCTTGCCGTGGGTCCGCATGTCCATGAAGAAGATGGCGGCGTCCAGGGGGTATTCCTTGCAGTGCTCCTTGGCAATCACCGTCTGTTTGATGGCGTACATGCAGCAAACCGCGGAGCAATAGCTGTTGTCGCAGTGGTTCAAGTCCCGGGAGCCCACGCATTGCAGCCAGGCAATCTTCTTGGGCTCCTGGTGGTCGCCGGGCCGGACCAGGTGACCGCCAAAAGGCCCGGAGGCGGAGAGAATCCGCTCAAACTCCAGGCTGGTGATCACGTTGGGAAAATTGGCATAGTGATATGAGGAATATATGCTGGGATCGAAGGCCTGGAAGCCCGGGGCCAGCACCACGGCGCCCACGTTCAGGGTCACTTTCTCGTCCTTCATCTCATAGTCGATGGCCCCGGCCGGGCAGGCAGTGGCGCAGGCACCGCAATCACCGGTGAGAAACTTGACGCAGCCCTCCCGGTCGATGGACGGGGCGCTGGGAACCGCCTGGGGGTAGAGCCGGTAGATATTCCCCCGGGTGTCCAGGCCGGCATTGAATTCGGATAACTTGGGCTTGGGAACTTTGCCGCTGATCTTGCTGATGTCTTTGATGTGGCCGGTGGGGCAGACAAAGGCGCAGGCCCCACAGGTGCGACAAACCTGGGAGAACTCACCAAAGGGGCTGGTCACCTGCCGCTTGGCGCCTCGGCCCAGAAAACTGATGGCTCCGACGCCCTGGAGTTCGGTGCACACCCGGGTGCATTTGCCGCACAGGATGCAGTCATCGTGCCCCTTGCTGAAACTGGGCTCCATGACCCCCAACTGCTGGGCGATTTCCTGGAGCTCTGGAGAATCGGAACACCGGGACCATAACAGGTCGATGACCAGGCGCCGGACCGCCAGCGCCCGGGGGGCGTCGGTGACCACCTGCAACCCTTCGCTTACTGGATAAGTGCAGGAGGCGGTGATCTGGGTGCGATTGCCCTGGGTGACTTGCACCGCGCATAGGCGACAGCCGCCATAAGGCTTAATGGCTTCGTAATAGCACAAGGTGGGGATGCTGATGCCCACCTTCCGGGCTGCTTCCAATACGGTGGTCCCTTCCGGAACCTCCACTTGACGATCATCAATGGTCAATTTAACCATGGTGTCCCTCTTTATTCCACATTTATGGCGGCAAATTTACAGGAGTCGAAGCAGACTCCGCACTTGATGCACTTTTCCTGGAGAATCCTATGGGCCTCTTTCTTGACCCCCTCGACGGCCTGCACCGGGCATTTGATGCGGCAAAGCCCGCAGCCGTTGCAGACGTCGTCCAGCACCTGGAAGGTTATCAGGGGCTTACACACCTTGGCCGGACATTTTTTCGCCCAGATATGGGCCTCATATTCTTCCCGGAAATACCTGATGGTGCTCAAGACCGGGTTAGGCGCCGTCTGTCCCAGGCCACAAAGGGAGCCATCCTTGATCACCTCAGACATGTTTGCCAACTTGTCGATATCTCCCTCTTGGCCCTTGCCTTCGGTGATGGCCTCCAGCATCTCCATGAGTCGCAGGGTCCCTTCGCGACAGGGGGTGCATTTGCCGCAGGATTCATCCTTGGTGAAGTCGATGAAATACTTGGCCATGTTAACCATGCAGTCGCGTTCGTCCATGACGATCATGCCGCCTGATCCCATGATGGAGCCCAAAGCCCCCAGGGAATCATAATCCACCGGCGTATCCAGGTGTTCTTCCGGGATGCAGCCGCCGGAAGGGCCACCGGTTTGCACCGCCTTGAAGGCCTTGTCTCCGGCGATGCCGCCGGCGATATCGAAGATCATCTCCCTCAAGGTGATCCCTAAGGGGATTTCTACCAGGCCGGTATTATTGACCTTGCCCACCAGGGCGAAAACGGTGGTGCCGGGACTCCCCTTGGTGCCATATTTGGAGTACCACTTGGATCCCCGCGCCATGATAGGAGCGATGTGGGACCAGGTCTTGACGTTGTTGATAATGGTCGGCTTGCCCCACAAGCCGCTCTGGGCCGGGAACGGGGGCCGGGGCCGGGGTTCGCCCACCTTGCCTTCGATGGAGGCGATGAGCGAAGTCTCCTCGCCGCAGACGAAGGCCCCTGCGCCTTCTCGAATCTTCAGTTTGAAAGAGAAATCGGTGCCGAAGATGTTGTCTCCCAGGAGACCCAGTTTCTCCGCCTGATCGATGGCGATCTTCAGGCGATGAATGGCCAGGGGATATTCGGCCCGACAGTAGATATAACCCTCGGAGGAGCCGATGGCGTAAGCGCCGATGGCCATGCCCTCCAACACCGCGTGGGGGTCGCCCTCCAGAATGCCACGGTCCATAAAGGCCCCGGGGTCGCCCTCATCGGCGTTGCAGATAACATACTTAATGTCCCCGGGATTATTGCGGGCGAATTCCCATTTGAGCCCGGTGGGGAAACCGGCGCCGCCCCGGCCGCGCAGGCCCGAAGCCTTGACCTCATTGATCACCTGCTCGGAACTCATACCCGTGAGCACCTTGTGTAGCGTCGTGTAGCCGCCCCGGGCGATATATTCCTCGATGCGCTCCGGATTGATGAAACCGCAATTCCGCAGTGCGATCTTTACTTGCTTTTTGAAGAAGGGCAGTTGTTCATATTTGGGAATCTCCCCGGGCAACTCCGGGGGATGGGGATTGGCATAGGGCCGGGAAGTCCCCTCGACCAGAAACTCCTCCTGGTCGATGCGGCACAACGTGTTGTCCTGAAAAACCTCGCCGTTCTTGATGGCCTCCACCAGGGCTTCGGCCTTTTGGGGGGTCATGGCCTGGTAACTAACCCGCACCTTCTTTGGATAGACCACATCCACCAGGGGCTCTTTCTGACAGAAACCGATGCAGCCGGTCTTTTCCAGGACTGCATCCAGCTTGAGCTCAGCAATTTTTTCTTCCAGGGCCTTCCAGACTTTATCAGCTCCCGCGGAGATGCCGCAGGTAGCCATGCCCACCATAATCTTGATCTTATCAGGGTAAGTCAGAGCCAGACCCTGCTCTTTAATCTTTTTAAGCTGTTCCAAACTGGTGATTTTCATCCTGCCGCCTCCTCTTCAGGCTCTGCTTTCCCGTAGGACTCCACGTAAGACTTAAGTATCTTGGGAACGGCCGAGGGGGTCAGGCGGCCGAAGGTGTCCTCTCCCACCCGCATAGCCGGCGCCAGAGCACAGCAACCGATGCAACGTACCACTTCCAGGGTGAACATGAAATCCTCAGTGGTTTGACCGTGCTTAATGCCCAATTCCCGTTCCAGACGATCCAAGAGCCGCGGCGAGCCTTTAACGAAACAGCCGGTGCCCAGGCAGACGCTGATGATGTGTTTGCCCCGGGGCACCAGGCTGAAAGCATTATAGAAACTGGCCACCCGGATGATTTCCGCCAGCGGGATGCTCAACTGTTCTGAGACGTGCTCCAGGGTGCACCGGGGCAGCCAGTTGAAGTGCCGGTTGATGTCCAGGAGTACGGGGAGCAGATTGCCCCGCTCCTCTCGGTAGCGGTTGATGATATCCGTAACCACCACTTCATCCGTGGCCTGGGCATAGGCAGTGCGGGCCGCCGCCTCCGCTCCCGGCAACTGCACTTCATAGCGGATGGGACAGGCTTCCAGGCAGACCCCGCAGCCGGTGCATTTGGTCAAGTCTACGGTGCGAGCCTTTTTCAGCACGTCCACCTGGAAATTGCCGGGCTCCCCGGAAATACCGGTCGCTTCCGAATAAGTGAGCAAATCGATGTTCAGATGCCGGCCGACCTCGACCAGCTTGGGAGAGATGATTCACATGGCGCAGTCATTGGTGGGAAAGGTCTTGTCGAGCTGCGCCATGGCCCCGCCGATGGCGGCCCTCTTTTCCACCAGATAAACGTGAAAACCGGAATTGGCCAGGTCCAGAGAGGCCTGCATGCCGGCTATGCCGCCGCCTACCACCACCACCGAGCCGACCTTGGCGTTCCGTGATGTATCCTTTACCTTTTGCTCTTGGGTATCGGACATAATCTGCTCCTTAAAGAGGTGCGTTAGCGATCCTCAAACCCCGAACTCCAACCCGGCCGCGGCCAGGATGGCTGGCAGCTTATCCTCCCAGCCCATGGTGGAGAGGTTCACCCCGCTGAAACCCTTAGCCTTCAGGGCGGCGGTGATCTCCGCGGCAATCTGCACGCATTCCCGAACCCGGTCCGGCGCCTTTTGAATCCGCAGGATGAACTCCTCCGGAACCTTGGCCTCCAGGTGGCGGTTCATATAGCGGGCCATGCCCACCGACTTGAGGAGTAAGACGGTGGGAATGAGGGTGGTCCGGCGGCCTTTGAGAAGGTCGATAAACCTTGCCAGGTCCGCCACTTCATACACCGGCGGGGTGACGAAAAAAGAGGCCCCGGCGGCCATCTTCTTATCCAGCGCCGCGAGTTCGTCCAGCCGCGCCGCATCGCTTGTGGGAATTTTCACGGTGGCGCCTACAAAAAACTGGGGTGCGCCTTGTAACTCCACCCCGGCCAGGTCCCGACCCGTCTGCAGGGTCTTGATGGCGCCTAACAGTTCCAGCAGATCCAGGTCGTTGACTGCCCGGGTCTTGTGGTGGTCGCCGTGGGTGATCTCTTCCCCGGGGACTGCCATGACGTTGGGCACCCCCAGGGCCTGGGCCGCCAACAAGTCCCCCTGCAGGGCCAGGCGGTTGCGATCCCGGCAGCAACACTGCAACACCGTTTCCAATCCTTTGCCCTGCAACAGCAAGGCGCCGCCCAGAGAACTCATCTTCATGACCGCGTTGCTCATCTCTGGGATCACAAAAGCATCCACCCGGCGCTTGACTCTGGCAGCATTGGCCACCATGGCGGTGACGTCGGTGCCCTTGGGAGGCTCCATCTCCGCCAGAATCACAAATTCCCCGGAAGTCAGTTTTTCTTGTAATCGCATGGAACTCCCCTCTGGATTAATGGGATGCGCGTACCATGGCATTGCAAATGGCCAAGATGAGTTCATCCATGCCGAACGAGTTGACGTGGTAATAAAAGATGCCCTTTTGCCTGACCTGGATTTCCTGTTTCGGTAGCCGCAGGCTTTAGCCTGCCTAAACCGTTGCTTTATATAAACATACCTAAGCGATCAGTATTCTTTGGGCAATTGATTTAGCTGGGCCAGAGTGAAGACCGGGCCGTCCTTACAGACATACTCCGGGCCCACGTTGCCGCGCCCGCAGATGCCGATGCCGCACTTCATCCGGTTTTCCAGGCCCATGATGATCTGTTCCGGCAAGTACCCGGCCTTTTCCAGCACGGGCTGGGTGAATTTGATCATGATGGGCGGCCCACACACCAAGGCGTAAGTGTTTTCTGGGGGCGGGCAGACTTCGGCGGTTACGGCGGGCACAAAGCCCACCTTGCCGGTCCAAGCCGGGGAACTCCCGGTCTGCGGTGATATAGCAGTCAAGGTCGTCCCGCTTCAGCCAGGCCTGCCATTCTTCCTTATACAGCAGCAGGCCTGGGGGCCGGGCCCCGTAAATGAAAGTGATCTTGCCGTATTTGGACCGGTGGGCCGGGTCCAGCAACCAGACGATGGTGGACCTGAGGGTGGTCACGGCAAAGCCGCCGGCGATGATCAATAGGTTCTTGCCTTCCAGTTCCTCGAGGAAATAGGAATTCCCCAACCTCTGGCGGACCCGCTATCAGGGGGACCGGAGGAACTCCTTTACCAGGCGCTCCCAGCCTAGTTCGGGGTACTGACCGTAGACGTCGTCGATGACCGTCCTGTCGGACTGGAGGGCAGCGCCCACCGAGGGTTCCAGCATGGCCAGGAGCCTGAGGGACTCCTCTTCTATCCAGGGCCCGTTGCCCTCGCCGGAGACCAGGTTTTTCAGGTCCGTCTTCAGATTGGTGGCGGCGACGACCATTAGCCAGCCTTCGCCGTAAGGGTCGTCATGGGCCAACCCCGGTCTTGCCAGGACCTTGGGATTCACCGCTTCGATGATACCGTCCAGAGGCGCCAGGACCGCGGCCTTTTCTCCCTGGCGGAATAGGGCCAGCGCCGCCTGGTCATGGCGAATTTCCTCCCCGATTAGCGGCAGCCTGATTTCATCGCCGGGACCCAGGACCTTCTGGGAAAAGTCATCCATGCCCAGGCGCACCCTGCCGCCATTCTCCAAGGCCACCCAGGTATGGCCCCGGTGGAGGTAGCGGGAAGGCGGCACCTTAATGCCGAAGACTTCCTCAAGTTGCTCGACCGACTTTTCTAAATTGACTGCACACCCATGATATGCCGGCATACTGGCGATGGGGTCCAGAGGCGAATTGACTAGGCCTTTAACCACGTCCCCCAGGAAGTGCCTCGGCATGAAGGCCGTGCCCGGCCTGACCCGATCAGTTAACCGGGCGGTGGCCGTGATCGTGCCCTGGCGGCTGTTAATCTTGATTGGTTCTCCCGACTGAATTCCCAAGTCCCGGGCATCCTGGGCATTAATTTCGATGCAGACCTCCCCGCTTTCCTGGTGGAGAACGGGCTGACGCTGACTCTTGGCGCCGCTGAAATGCTGGGTAAAGCTGGCCCCGGTAGTCAGCCAGAAAGGATAATCGTCGTCCGTTTCCGCGGCCGAGAGGCTGAGGTTGGCCATCACCTGATCCACCGCGTCGATCAAGTCTCGGGGGGCGTTGGCGGCCAGGGAACGGAACAGGAGCCGGCCGGGATCAATGCCGGCTTCAGCCAGGAGCCCCTGGACCTGCTCCACATCCCACTCGGCGCACAGGTTGCCATGGGTGGATTTGCAGTTGTCCTGGAGACAGGAGAGGACCAGCACGCCGTCGGCCCCGGAGGTAAAGGTCTGCAGCAAATAATCAGCGTCAACCTTGCCGGCACAAGGCACTTTTATGGGAGTGAAGCCCAGCGGCAGAGAGGCATGATGGAGCTTCACCGCGGTTTGATAGGCCTCCCAGGCGGAGTTGCGGCACATGAAGGCCACAATCCGGGGACTCAATTGGGGATCGAAGGCCGCCAATTGCGTCGCCACCTGGTCATCGGTGAAATTCCAGATCTGAATGGCGTTGTTGGGGCACTGGCTGGCACAAATGCCGCAGCCCTGGCAGGCCAGTTCATTGATGATGGCCCGATTGTCCCAGGTAATGGCACCGTGAGGGCAGAGCCGGTAGCAGGTCAGGCAGATGACACACAGGCCCCGGTCCACTGCGGCCCGTCCCTGGGGCGCGACGGCTTCGCCCTGGGCCAAGAGGTTCCGAATCTCATTAACGGCAACACTTATATCGGTGTCGGTCTCTTCCCGGTCCATGATCCCCCGGCCTGGTCCGATGACATAAATGCCCCGACGGCTGGTGGCCACCGGGGTGTGGTGGACATTGCCGGACTGGAGAAAGCCCCCGGCGCCTAAGGGCAGGCGGAGAAGTTCGGCCACCCCGGCGTTTCCCCCGGCGGCTTGGTATTGTTCATCATAAACTACCAGGTCAACTGCCAGACCCAGGTTCTCGCGTATGGCCGGCTCAAAGAAGGCCACCGCCAGACCTCCGTCCACGACGCTAACAGTAGGGCACTCTCTCAGCTTGATGAGCTGCAAACCGGCCTCCTGGTTGTCCTGCAGGGCCTGCTGCAGGCCCGGGTCCGCCACCTTGGCGTTGCCCACCAACAGGTAGACCCGGCTGCCGGCCGCCAGCAGGCGGGATGCTGCCCTCAGGGCCCGCCCCAGGGCCACGGGATGGCTCTCGCCGGCCAGACCCACCAGGATGGCGACAGTTTCTGGCAGATCCTCTTCGAAAACGCCAGTCAGCAGCACTTCCAGCTGGGTCTGGGAGATCACCCAGGGATGTTCGGGAGCGTGGTAACGCTGGGGGGCTTCTTGCACCTCCAACTCAGGGGCCAAAACCACCGCGCCCACCTGCTCGGTTAGGGGTCCTTGCGACGTCTCCAGACGCAGGGTGAAATTGCCGGCGACCCCGCCGATATCTTTGATCCGGGCGGCAGCAACCGTCCTGATAAGGCGGTGTTCCTGGGCCTGCCGGGCCAGCGAGTCAAGCTCAGCCGGGTCCTCAGTATACTCCAAGGGTAAGGGGTTGAACCCCGGGTTGGGGTTCGCCAGGATAATCGGATAGCCCAACTCTGCCAAATCCCAGGCGGCTTTCAAACCGGCAATGGAATCGCCCCAAACCAGAACTTGA
>Ga0208821_1001410_pt1 | contig 13693 bp, 11 predicted proteins | sample June2015DPH_20_5_FD_184720 | JGI IMG/M metagenome (GOLD analysis project Ga0208821, IMG submission 184720) | Peatland microbial communities from SPRUCE experiment site at the Marcell Experimental Forest, Minnesota, USA - June2015DPH_20_40... | ecosystem: Environmental > Terrestrial > Soil >... | reverse complement strand
CTGGCGTAAGTTCGGGTGATTTGCGTAAGGACATAGTTCCTCCTGGGACGGAATGTTGGGATAGCGGGGAAAGGACTTCCCCGCGGGTCAGGCTATACACATTAATAGGCTATCACAGGGGCGGGGCTTTGTCAAGAGAAATATTTACAGGTGTAGCCCAGGGGTTCTTCAATTGAGTCATTGGGTCATCGGGTCATCGGGTCATTGAATCATTGAATCATTGAAAAGCGGCTGAAGGGCAAGAGCAATTATGAATTGTGAGTCCCGGATTGTGAAGTGGCGTCGAGACAAACCCGCAGGTGGCGCATCCGTTGTCATGCACGTGTGCGCCTGCGTGATAGCCAGGTAGGAGTGCCGGACAGCCGGGCCGCGCCAACCAGGATTGTTCCTTCCCCCCTCTCCGGGTGGCAGAGGGGCCCCGCGCAGCGGCCAAGGGGTTAGGGGCACTCGCCAGATCGCATACGTCGCAAAAGCCGCGGCGTATGCGCCACCCGCCGAATCACGCAGGGCGGCGAGCAAGGAAACCAGCACCGGGATCATCGCCAAGAAGCCTATCGATGCCTTGCGCTAAGTGCAATCGGTACAGCGAGGATCGAGTTTTTGGTAAGGACAAGTCCGAATTCGTCGCTTTGCGGACAGCCGCTTAAAATGGCCCTTTCATCAGATTGTTGTGCAGAACCAGAAAAATTAAGGGAGAAGCTTTCGCCTCTCCCTTAAGGTTGCTAGTGCGCCTCGGTCAGCGTTCAGGAGCCTAAGGGCGGCAAGGGTTGTGGATTCAGCTCGACCTTGGTGGCACCGCTCAACAGGACCTGCTTCAGTGCTGACAGGGTTTTCGTTTGCATAAGCATCGCATCCACAATTCCTGTAAAGAATGCTTGCTCTGCCACGCTGGTCCATCCCGGCTTATGGATGATAGTGATTACCCCAGTCACAGGATCTTGATCGCGTAATGCGGTCAGGCTCTTGTGCAGTTCATGGATCTTCCTCTCGAGATGCTCAATGTCGTGTTTCTCCATACTTTCTCCAATCATTGGTTGAGGGCAGCGGGCCAACTGGGCCGAACCACTGCAACGGGCTCAACCGGAATTTCCCTTTTAGCTTCCAACAGCCCCACACTATATACTCATCGGGGGATTCCGGCGCATAATTATTTCTTGGGGCCGGGCCCAGGGCGCGGGACAGGGCCCGTTCTGCACCAACCCAAGTCCCCCAACTGCTGACCAGCCTTCCCATCCGGTTTTGTCACACACCCCTCCGCGGGTGGCGCATACATCGTTTTGTGATGTATGCGACCTGTTGGCAATTGGGTTAGGGTGCGCTGCTGCCCCGGGAGCGGCGCTGCGGGGCGCCATGATCGCATACATGCCAAGCGGCGGCACGTATGGGCCACCCGCCAGTGCCGCCGTGGCCCGCCGTTGCTGTTGGCTCAGGGGTGAGATTGAGGATTACTGGGAGGTTCCTCGTGCGTGATTCTCATTCCAAAACTCATTGTTGACCGTGAGTTGACGCCGGCCCAGCGCCGGGTCATCGATGCCCGCCTGGCTGAGTCGTTGGAAGAAGCGAAAAGAGGCGACACGAACGGGCCTTTCGAGACCCACAAAGAGATGCCCACGTTTCTCCACGGCCAAGCCAAGAAAGCCCGAGCAAAGAAAAGCACATCTGCTAAACCTGGATGCGTTTCTAGAGAGTGTCGATTTGCAATACGCTGTCGTTCGGGTCGGGAGCCGTGGATGGGACGGCAATGAGCAAGCGACCCTTCTCCTGCTTGAACGGAGCTTTCTGGCCAGTCCCCAGCACGGTGATTTGGGAGACGCGACTCTTCGGCCCGGGCACCACCAATTCGGGTTTCGATGGCCAGTCGAACACGTGCAGGTAAATAGCCTTGCCCTTCGCGGTCGTCTTCCCAAAGGGGAGGTTCTGCCACGGACCGTAAGTCGTCCCGTAGATGGAATCGCCGTTAACCTTCATCCACTCTCCCATCGCCTGGAGCCGCTCAACAAATTCAGGCTGGATGGTGCCTTCCGGGGTCGGTCCTACATCCAACAAGAAGTTCCCGCCTTTACTGGCGACATTGGCCAACTCGCCGATGAGCTCTTTAACGGACTTGAAATTGCGATCGTTCTTATTATAGGCCCAGGTATCGTTGATTGTCTGGCACGTTTCCCAGAGCTGAAAATCGCCCGGCGCCGGCACGGAGGGCGGCGTTGACTCGGGGGTCTTCGTGCTGCCTTGCAGCTTATTGGCGGCGCTTTTGGTGGGAATTCGGTCGGGGATGAATTGCTCGGGAGTGGCAAAATCGCCCGGCACGCCGATCCGGTTGTTCACCAGAGTGGCAGGCTGCAATTCATGAATCAAGCTGATGAATCGCTGGCCCTGATACTTTTCCTGCTTGTCGAGCCCGTCGAACCAGATCAGCGCCACGGGGCCATATTTCGTGAGCAATTCCCGTAGTTGGCCCTCCATGTAATCGAGGTAGGTCGCCCACTCCGGCCTTGTCGGTTCGCCGTGCCAGGAGTCCTTGACAAGCTTGGAAGTGTCCCGATAGCCAGGGTGATGCATGTCCGGCGGCGAGTAATAAAAGCCTAGGGGCATTCCGGCTTCCTGAGCCGCCTTGGCCAGCATGGCCGTGACATCTTTGCCGTAAGGCGTGTTAGTGATCTTATAGTCGGTCAGCGCCGAGTCGAACATACAAAACCCATCATGATGCTTGGTGGTAATAACCATGTAACGCTGCCCGGCTTGTTTAGCTAACTCGACCCAGGCCTTAGGATCGTACTTGGCGGGGTTGAATCGCTTGAAGAGCGACACGTACTCAGGTTCGGTGATGTTCCATTGGGCCTCGGGCTCCATGATGGGCCACGAAGCCTCGACGCTGGCGACGGAATACGCACCCCAATGGATGAACATACCGAATTTTGCTGCCCTGTACCAGGCTGTCCTTTCGGCCTCCGATTGCTGCGCGCCCTGTTGCAGGGCCGCTTCTTCTGCCTTCTTCGTGGAGGATAAACCGATCAGCAAAGCACCTGCGGTCAGCCCAAAAAGAAATATCAGCCTGCTGGCGTAATCCTTCCTCATTGCGTCTCTCCTCCTCTGCACGGCTAGAACCCTGCCTATTCGTGGGCCGTGAAGATTTCTCTTCGCGTCGTTAGTGTCTCCGTGTCCTCAGTGGTCAGAAGAGCTTCAACACAAAGGTCACTGAGACGCTCCGTGCTCTCTGTGTCAAGGCTTGAGAAACACGGAGAACACGGAGAATATCATTTTGGTTGCGGCCAACAGCCACGCTGTGGGGTTGCCTGCTGTCTTTTCCGACAACGCTTGCTGGCATCCTTCTCTATGACCGGACGTAGACGAGCATGGTTGACGAGGCATCAAGTCCAGTAAGAATGCGCCACGGCACTGGGGCAACCGATTGCCTAGACATGACGAGGGTAAACCCACTCCTCAGTTTCCACAAGCAGAGAATTAGCGCCCACAACTCGGGAGGTCAAGAAATCCTCTCGTTCCATCTGAGTTGTTCCCGCAAGCGATGTTGCGGTAAACTCCACAAGCTAGAGAATCCGAGCAAGAAGTTCGACTACATTTCTCCGGAGGGGTGAGCATGCTTTGGAAAAGAAGAACTCGATTGCACGAACATTTCGCATTCCATTTCGGGAATGAATTCACACAAAATTTCATCCTGGGGTTTGCCATGCTGGGCGCAGCATTAGCGCCTTTGGTGGCAGACGCGCGGTGCCAACTGCCGGGTAAGCCACCTGCAAAATATGAGGCTAGCTGGATGAGTATCAATCGACATCCCGTCCCGCAGTGGTACGAGGACGCCAAGTTTGGAATCTTCATTCACTGGGGTCTTTATTCGGTGCCGGCCTGGGCGCCAACCCGGCACGGAAACAAGACGGAAATTGACTGGTCGAAGTTAGAGGCCAACCCCGGCTATTGGTTTAGAAACAACCCTTATGCCGAGTGGTACCTCAACACGATGAGTATCAAGGACTCGCCCACCTGGAAACATCACGTCGAAAAGTATGGGGCCAATTTCGATTACTACGACTTCGTGCCAATCTTCAACCGGGAATCTCAGAAATGGAGGCCCGAGCAATGGGCCGAGCTTTTCAAAGAGGTCGGCGCCCAATACGTTGTTCTCGTGACCAAGCATCACGACGGCTTCACCATGTGGCCGAGCAGCGTCCACAATCCGCACAGGAGGCCTGACCGGCAGGGAGCGCAGCGCGACATCGTAGGGGACCTCACCAAGGCCGTTCGGGCGCAGGGTCTCAAGATGGGCTTGTATTATTCAGGAGGGTTAGATTGGAGCTTCGTAGGTCCGCCAATTCAGAACTTCCAGGATCTCTTTGCCCACGTCCCGCAAAGCGAGGAATACGCTCAGTATGCGGATGCCCATGTGAGGGAGTTGATCGGCCGCTACCAACCCTCCGTGCTCTGGGACGACATTTCCTATCCTAAGAAGGGCGATCTAATCCATATTTTCGCGGAATACTACAACGGGGTCCCAGAGGGTGTGATCAACGATCGTTTTCAAGTCGAGCACTCGGATTTCACCACACCGGAATATACGCAGTACACCAGGATTGTCGAAAAGAAGTGGGAGACCTGCCGTGGCCTCGGATTCTCTTTCGCTTACAACCAGGACGAAGGCCCGGAGCAGGTTCTTTCGCCGGCGGAATTGGTAAGACTGCTGGTGGATATTGTAAGCAAGAACGGGAATCTGTTGCTGAATATTGGCCCCAAGGCGGATGGAACGATTCCGGCCATCCAAGTCGAGCGTCTGCGCGCGCTGGGGCAGTGGCTGCGCATGAACGGCGAGGCGATTTACGGAACTCGTCCCTGGGTCAGGCCTCAGGGCAAGACGCAAGATGGGGTAGATATTCGTTTCACTCAGAAAGGGGACAGTGTCTACGCGATTCTCATGGAGAGACCTAAGGGGCAGGAGATCACCATTGAATCGATCTGGCCGGAAGAGGGCGCGACGGCACAGATGTTGGGCGCAACGGGTGATCTGAAATGGTCCAGGGAGGGGAAAAATATTAAGGTGATCCTGCCCGAGCAACTGCCTGGAGACTATGCCTACGTCTTGAAGATCACGCCCAAGGCCTGGCAGGTGGTAAAGGAATGACTTTCCGCCGGTTTTCCAAAATTTATCAAGGAGGAGAGAACCATGTATCCCTTAACGCGGCGGACGTTCGTCAAGTCGCTCGGCCTAAGCGCCGGATTTGTCTCGATGCCACCCCTTGGCGGAGCGTTGGGCGCAAATCTCGTGCCTGACGTGCCCCTTCCGCAGGACCCACCAAACCAAGGGGAGCTCCGTTTTCGGCAGATTCACCTGGATTTTCATACCTCGCCGCTTATCCCCGAGGTGGGAGTGGAATTCAATGCCGACGAGTTCGTGCAGGTGTTGAAGGAAGCCCACGTCAATTCCATTAACATTTTCGCCAAGTGTCACCATGGCATGGCCTACTACCCCAGTAAAGTCGGCCCGATGCACCCGAGCCTGAAATTCGACCTTTTGGGGAAGATGATCGAAGCCTGCCACAAGGCGGATATTCTGACGCCCGTTTACATCACCATTATGTGGGACCAGTACGCGGCGGAGCAGCACGCCGACTGGCGCGTGTTGGATGAAGAAGGCCGGGCCGACGGCGCGCAGCCGCTGCAAGCGGGTTGGAAACGCCTCTGCCCCAACACCCCCTATCTCGATTATGTGAATGCGCAAGCCGAAGAGGTGGCGAAGAACTACGAAGTGGATGGCTTCTGGTTCGACATTCTGGAGTATTCAAGCTACGGGTGCTACTGTCACTATTGCCTGCAGGAAAGAGAAAGACTAGGGCTGGATTCGGCGAAGCAGGAGGACCGCTCGAAGCATGCGGAGATGGTCCTGCTGCGAACCCTGGACCGACTCTATTCCACTGCCAGACGGTACAGACCCAACGCCATGGTTTTCTTCAACGGCAGGGTTCACATTGGGATGCGGCCTTATTTGAAATATTACACGCAGGTTGAAATCGAGTCATTGCCAGGGGGAGGATGGGGGTACGCCCACTTCGCCATCATGTCCCGCTATGTGCGGAATTTGGGTCTGGATTACCTGGGGATGGACGCCAGGTTCCATCGAAGCTGGGGAGACTTTGGAGGCTTGCGGAACCAGGCAGCGCTGGACTACGAATGCTTCCGGATGCTGGCGCAAGCCGGGAAATGCTCGGTGGGCGACCAGCTCCATCCGCGCGGCAAGCTCGTCAAGCCGGTGTACGAGCTGGTTGGACGCACTTACAAGAGCGTGGCGGAAAAGGAGCCGTGGTGTACCGGCGCCAAAGCGCTAACCGAGATTGGGTTTTTATCGACCGCCCGTTACATCGTGCCCGTCGCTGTGGCGCCATCGGACGAAGGCATTACCAACCTGCTGGAAGAGTTGCACTATCAATTCGACACGCTCGACCACGGATCGGATTTCTCCCGCTACCCAATCATCATCCTTCCGGACGGGCATCGTTTTGACGATCAGTTGCTGAGCAAAGTGAGGGCTTATCTTGCGGGCGGAGGGAAGTTGATCTTGAGCCACGAGTCGGGGCTGGACGCTGCGGGGAAGCAGTTCGCGCTGACGGAGTTGGGACTCGAATACGTAGGGCCATCGCCGAACCAGGGTAATAAGGGCGACTACATGGAAGTTTTGGAGGGCGTCAACGAGGGAATTACGCCCATGGTACATTTCACCTACGCTCCAGGTTCAGTGGTCAAGGCACTGCCGGGAACAGTAACCTTGGCCCGCATCTGGAAGCCTTACTTCGACCGCAATTACCTACACTTCAGCTCGCACCGGCAAACCGCCTATGACCAGCCTACGGACCAGGTGGCAGTGGCGCAGAAGGGTAACATCATCTACATCTCTTTCCCCATCTTCAGTGCTTATGCAAATAACAGCTATGAAGTCCAGAAGCTCCTGGTGAGAAACTGTATGCAGCGATTTCTCTCTAACCCGCTGGTCAAGACGGACCTTCCCTCGACGGCAGAAGTTACGGTCACCGAGCAAAAGGGGAGGCGCATTGTGCACGTGCTGCACTATCCGGCGGAAAGGCGAGCTCCGGACCTTGACATCGTGGAAGAGGCTATCCCCCTTTCAAACGTGAAGATCTCGCTGCGCATGGACCAGAAGCCCATTCGGGTTTATTTGGCGCCACAGCGGCAGAGCTTGAAGCTCGATTACAACGGCGGCTACGCGAATATTGTTATCCCATCGGTACAGGGGCACCAGATGGTGGTATTCGAAGCCTAGGAAGGCACTGCCATTCTGACTCCTGACTTCTGACTCCTGACTTCTGACTTCTGACTTCTGCGAGGTGCCTAATGAAGGAAGGTTATAGGTTTGAGACTTTGGCGGTCCACGCCGGGGAATCCCCGTGCCGTGTGACCGGAGCTCTCGATACTCCGATCTATCAATCCACGACTTTTGTATCCGCCGATGCGGATGAGATGGCCGCCGTATACGGTGGCGAGAAGCCCGGTTATATGTACACGCGTTACGGTAATCCCACCGTACACGCGCTGGAAGAAAAACTGGCCGCGCTGGAGTGCGGCGAAGCCACCCAGGCTTTTTCCTCGGGGATGGCTGCCATCTCCTCGGCCATCCTGGGATACGTCCGAGCGGGTGACCACGTGGTTGCGGCGCGATCGCTCTACGGGGCGGCGTACGACTTCCTCAACAAGCAACTCCCCAGCCTGGGCGTTTCCACCACATTTGTTCAGTCCACGCGTGTCGAGGAGTTTGAAAAAGCTATTCAGCCCAACAGCAAGTTGATTTACTTCGAAACTCCCAGCAACCCCATCCTCGAGATCCTCGATATCGCGGCTCTCGCGCAACTCGCTCGCGCGCACGGCATTCCCTCCATGATGGACAACACCTTTGCTTCACCGGCCCTCCAGCAACCTCTGAAGATGGGTGTGACGGTCGTCGTTCACTCCGCCACCAAGTACCTGTGCGGTCACGGCGACGCCATGGCTGGGGCGGTGATCGGCCCCAGAGATTACATTCGCCATCTTAATCAAGAAATCATTCGCGACTTCGGCGGGTGCCTCAGTCCATTCAATGCCTGGCTGATTCTGCGAGGCATCCGCACGCTCCACCTGCGCGTGCCTGCTCAATGCTCCAATGCCCGGAAGATTGCAGAGTTTCTCGCCAACCATCCCCGGGTTGAGCGAGTGAACTACCCGGGCTTGCCCAGCCATCCCGGTCACGATGTGGCCAAGAAACAGATGAAGGATTTCGGGGCCATGATGAGTTTTGAAGTGAAAGGAGGATATGAGGGCGGAAAGAAGGTCATGGATAGGGTGAAGATTTTTGCGCGTGCGGCAAGTCTCGGCGACACCCGCTCATTAATTGTTCATGCCGCGTCCACAAGCCACCGCGCGGTTCCGCGCGAGCAGCGGTTGGCCATCGGCATTACTGACGGGTTGGTGCGGCTCTCGGCAGGCATAGAAGCAGCGGAGGATCTGATCCAGGACCTCGAGCAGGCCCTGGCTTAACGGGATACTGTCCCGGTGTCATTCCGCGGGTGGCGCATACATTGTCTTGTATGTATGCGCCTAGCCGGGGAGCTGCCGAACGCCGTGTGCAGGTGCAGAGCCCACCCCCTGGGGCGCCGACATAAAAAGCAATGTCGGCGCCACCCGCGGACATCCACTACCCATGAGCTGTGGTATCTCGGTTTCAAAATGAACATTCACAAGCAGCTTATTGACAGACCCAAGCTGTTGGCCCCATAATTTATACGTTGTGGCTTGTAAAAGGCTCTTAGGATGGGTTAGGTAGGGTGTCATCGTTATGGTTACCTTAATCCGTATTGATGCCAATCTCCCCTGGAAATGCTTTACTGGGCGCGGTGGTCACTGGATCGGAATATGTGATCCACTCAAGCTCACAGTTCAGAGCGACACATGGGTTGATTTGATGGAAGATATAGGTCACACGCTGGATGCGATGCTAAAAGACCTCCTCAAGTCAAATGAATTAGATAAATTCATGCGAGACCATGGATGGACAATGATCGGCCAGATTCCAGCGCGCCCCAAGACTGTGCGGTTCGATGTACCATTCATTCCTGCCATGATGGCGGCTCATGGTCCGGAGACAGACCTTCGTCAATAAAATTCGCAGCTTGGGCTACACGTACAAATCCCAACAGAAGAGAACTTACCTCTGGAGAAAAACCGGCGGAACGCATTACATATCTGTGCCGATGGCAGATTTTCTGGAAGATGAGTTTGTTGTCTCTACCTTAAGACAAGCTGGAATATCCGATCCTGAAATTCAATCCTTCCTCGGCTCTGCGAAGAGCTGACTCTGAATGCAACGGCTCGTCACACTCGCCCTGGCTCTTTACTCGTTCCTCCTGATCGAGACGAATATCGCCCGGTTGCCAGCGCGGATTCCCACGCACTTCAATGGGGCTGGAGAAGCGAACGGATGGGGAAGCCCAGACACCCTGTGGATCTTGCTCGTGTTTCAAGTGTTGATTTGCGGCCTTTTCCTGGCGGTGCCGCTTCTGGGCCGGCGCTTTCCCAGCAGCGTCAACGTAGGGAAGCGAAGGCTCAGCGATTTCACGCCCGCGCAACAAGAGCGAATCATGCCCCTCTTTAGCGACATGATGGGGTACATGAGTGTCCTGTTAGGTCTTCTCTTTAGTGTCCTCCTTCGCGAGACCATCCATGCTGCGTCATCCGCCCATCCCCACCTTTCCCTTTGGTGGGAGTTGGGGGTCTTCCTTGCCGGCACAGCCGCAACCCTCATTTACTACTTTCGGCGCTTCGACGCGGTAGCAAACGAAACAGGTAAGGAAAACCCCGGCACAACGTAACGGGATTCCCACTTGCCAGGGTTTCAGGTTCCTCCCGCCTGAGGCCGCTTTGACAACCCGGAGATGGGGCAGGCACGGATTCCTGGGGACTCACATTATGATTGGCGCGCAAAATAGCGGCAAGTCAGCCTGCCTCGTTGTGTCAATATAGTTCCACTATGGAACTATCTTGTTGATTACTTCCGCTGCAAATCCTCCCGTCGTACTCCTTCCGCCCAGGTCAGGAGTGCGGATGCAGCGCTCCCCAGTCACTTTCTTGAGAGCCTCGAGAATGCGCGCGCCTGCTTCTCGCTCTCCATGAGGGCGATATGGTAATGCTTGTTGGGCATGGCGAACTCCTTTAGGAGCTGGTGTCAATTGGGATGGGATCCCTCCACCAGACGTTGCGGGTCACTCCCCGGATGGAAGCGCGGATAGCGAATCGCGTCTGGCATTTGGGCGAGCTTCTAGCGTAGAATTACGGCGGACGAAATTACGGAACAGCAGGCTGAATTCAAATCCGACTAGTTGTAGCAGCACTGCCGTTTCAGGACCGGCCGGAGGCAAGTGTACCACGACCGGAGGCCGATGTGGAAATTCCGTTCGATGAGATCATCACCTTGACTCAATGTGGTGGTACCTCGTCATGACTGCTTGGGAACACTTCTGATGCGAGTAGCGATGAAGCTGCGCGATCACGCAAGTCGCGCAAAATCTTACGTGCGCCTGCACTGGATCAGGATACTGATGCTGGCAGTTGGCATGGCCACCCTTGCAGTCGTGGTTGGCTTTTGGTCGTTTTGGGTGAGAGAAATTCCCATGCGCCTGGCTGCACTATCGAAACTGATTTTGGACTTCGCTCACCGCCATCCTCACGTTTCTCGCGTTCTCCACGTGTCGTTAGAGACCGTGCCTGATCTGGCTTTTGTTCTCTTGGCGCTTGCTGGGCTGTCGTACCTCATGCCGGAATTGATGAAGAAATTCGAGACAAGCAGGGCACTACGTGTAAGCGCGTTCGTCATATTTTCGGTATTTGGGATAGCGGCGGTGATAATGAATTCCGTAAGCCGTGAGGATCAAGAAAATCAGGGACAAATCAACAGAAATAAAATTGACCTCCTAAGTGGTCAAGTGCATGACACCTTGCAGTTTCTTGTGCAGAGCAAAGGACAACCGAGCGAACTGGAGCGCCGCAAGCACATATTAGACACCTTGCGCAGCGAATATATCCTGACACACCCGGAGGCATCGGCGGCCATGATCGCGGGAAACGCCGACGCTCCATCAGAGTGGATGAACAAGCAACTCCAAGAATTGGGGGAGCAATGGAAATACGTTCCGCCCCTACCTGCACTATCTGTGCCAGCCAGGCAGCGCAGCTATCTTGTTTTCGATGGCAACCCAAAGTCAGCTGGAGGACAGACTGAGGGAAGTCCTCTTGCGGTTGGGCAGGGGTTGGACTTCAACGTCCATTACAAGCAGCAGGGTCCTAATCCAGTAGAGCTGGTGCGCGTGTCGAATTGCCTATACGTAGAAGCCGATTATCAAGTGTTAACACAAAGGGCTGTGATTAGAGACTTTGAGGAGAGATTAAAGAAAGAAAAACCTCCAGGCGAAACCTCAACGCTAATGCTGGGGGATCAGGGATTCTTCACCGCTTTCGGGCGAAATGAAGATGGTTCACGGAGGATAATTACGCAGACGGATTTGGATAACTTCACAACAGGTAAACAGGTAGTCTTTTTCATTGCCCAACTGATATACAGAGATGCCGGCAAGGAACACCGTCTGCGTCGGTGCTTGTTTCTTCAACCGCCAGCTGCAGCGCCATGGGTGTGGGCCTTTTGTGGAGGATTCACTCATTCCGATTAATGAATCAGGTTCATTCCGTCGAGCCTAGCAAGCCTATCGCCATTCATGGGTGGCGCTACACCACCCGAGACTGAAGGATTGCAGATGAGAGGCAAAGAGCATTGAGGTCAGGGCAATTTAAAGCGATTATCACTGACAGTCATTTCTGGGTGCCGGCAGTTGTCTTGATTCTTGGTGCTCTGCTTCTTGTTTACCTTCATTGAGAGGATACCCACCTGTCCAAAAGAGCCGGAACTCCACCTCAAACCAGAGCTCGTTCGCTGCACATGGTTGGGGTGTTTTCCGGTCTCGCTGCCGGGGCTTGGCTTGGTGGGGCGGAAGCTCCGACGAAGCTAGTGACCGTGGGCTTATCACCCTATGTGATTTCGCTCAGCATGGTTGCGGGCGTGTTCGTGGCCCGTTGGACGCTTCCCACCGTTCTGAAAGGCACGGGTTACGTATTCCATGACCTTCGGGCAAGAGCTCATCTGGTGATTTGGGCGATCCTTGCAGGGGCCCTGTGGGCGGTTGCAAATACCCTGACGGTTTTCGCCATACGGGACGTGGGGCTCTCCGTGGCTTTCCCGTTATGGAACATCAACAGCCTGGTGGGTTTGTTCTGGGGGTGGTTTTTGTTCAACGAGCTGCGCGGCGCGGGCGCCCGCCAGTCGATGAAGGTCCTGGGCGGCGCATTCGCCATCGTACTCGGAGCTTGCCTCCTGGCCTATGCCAGCGGGCAACATGGTATTGGGGCGCCGCATCGCGCGGCGGCGGGCATCCTGGCGGCGCTGGGCGCGGGACTCCTCTGGGGGACGATGTACATCCCCTATCGCAAGGCTTACATCAGCGGCATGAACCCGCTCTCCTTCGTGACGGTTTTTACGGTAGGAGAGCTCTTCACCATGTCGGCTCTGGCACTGGTTTTTCACGGTGGCCTGGCGCCACTCCTTCAGGAACTCGCCCGCGCGCGTCCGGCGCTTTTTTGGCTCTTCATGGGCGGATTCTGTTGGGTATTGGGAGACCTGTTTCAGCAATACGCGGCAAAATATATTGGCATTGGGCGTGGCATCCCTTTGTCGAACACGAACCAGCTCTGGGGCCTGGCGTGGGGCGCATTGGTTTTCGGGGAACTCAGCGGGAAGGGCGTGGCCACCCAAGGACTGATCGTTGCTGGTTCGATGATGATGATCGCGGGCGCCGTGGCAATCAGCCTGGGCGAGGCGCCGGCCTCCGAACAGGAATCGTGGCGGGCAAGTCAAAGGCGCGAAGCGGAGCGCTACCATTTCGATCCCCCACCACCGGAGGCAGCCGCACCGGGGGAGGACCCCGTCGCAAAGCAGGGAGCGGCCCGCCATTGGTGGGATGTTGCGATCGTCGTCGCGGCGGTGGGGGTCTTCCTCTTGCTGGCGCGAGGAGCGCGACGCCCCCCTATGGCGATAAACCTTTTTTGGACGGTACTGCTCGTCCTCGCCATGCTGGGCTTTCTCGTCGCCTGCGGCAGGGTACTTTGGAAACGCACGAGGTTCTCGTAGCGCCATACAGGATTCAGGATTCAGGACGCAGGGAAAGAACTTATGGTGTTCTTCCTGAATCCTGAATCCTGACTCCTGAATCCTGACTGCATTCCCGGGCCAAGTCGGGAACAAACTTGATCACTTGATTCGATGCCCGTTCGACGCAGATGCCGGAGGAACAAAATGGTGCGGGGCCGGGCGTAGGGGCACAGCGCGCCGGTAGGGGCACGGCGCGCCGTGCCCCTACAAGATGAACATCGCACCCACGCTAACTTCCGAATTCGGCTTGAACCTGATGGAGTTGCCGGCTGGAAGCCGGCGCTACAGAGGGCGTCGCGGCGACTTTTTCATCAGCCTGCTAATACTACTACGTTAAGTTATGGAGCTCGGTTGCTTTTGCGAATTCTGCTGCCACAATACGCGCAATACCCGGTCCAGGTGAACAACACGCGTTGGATCTCACGGCGCGTCTGTGGCAGGGTCCACCCA
>Ga0208821_1001407_pt1 | contig 13702 bp, 13 predicted proteins | sample June2015DPH_20_5_FD_184720 | JGI IMG/M metagenome (GOLD analysis project Ga0208821, IMG submission 184720) | Peatland microbial communities from SPRUCE experiment site at the Marcell Experimental Forest, Minnesota, USA - June2015DPH_20_40... | ecosystem: Environmental > Terrestrial > Soil >... | reverse complement strand
ATAGGCCCCCCGCCCTCTTCTCCCACGCCGAGGAGAATCCGAGGCCGTATGAGCCTGCATATTCAAGCTCGACGGGAGACGGCACAGGGTCGGGGGGACCGGACCGAAAGCTTAACTCCAGGAGGGGATTATGAGCAACCTGGACACGTGTGGAATCGAAGTCAGTGCGAAGGAATTGGTGGTGAGGCTGCGGCGGCAGGAGGACTTGGAGCCTTTGCGAAATTTCACCAACACGCCGGAAGGCCATCTGATGATCCTTCGTTACCTGCGGCGAGGGGGCCGCGTGGTGCGCGTTTGCATGGAGTCGACGGGTCTCTACGGTCTGGACCTGGCGCTGGCGCTGAGCGGGCAGGAGGGCATCGAGGTGATGGTAGCCAATCCACGCGCTGTCCGTCATTTCGCTCACGCCCTGATGCAGCGCAGCAAGAACGATCAGATCGACGCGGGGGTACTGGAACAGTTTGCCCTGCATATGCCCTTTAAACCCTGGCAGCGGCCCTCGGTGGCCATGCTGGCCTTGCACGCGCTGGCGCGGCGCCTGCGGGAGCTGGTGGAGATGCAGACGGCGGAGAAGAATCGTCAGCATGCGGCCGGGCTGTCCAAGGCGATTCCGGCGGTGGTGCGGCGTGACTTGGCGCGCAGCCCGCGGGCCCAGGAACGGGCCATCGAGCGCTTGACCCGCCAGGCGCGCAAGCTGATCGCGCAGGATCCCCAACTGGCGGAGCGCTTTGAACTGCTCGACAGCGTCCCGGGAATTGGTGAAACCAGCGCCGTGCAACTCTTGGGGGAGTTGGGCGTGCTGGCGCCCGATCTGAAGGCTCGCCAGTGGGTAGCCTACGCCGGACTCGACCCGCGCCAGTACACCTCGGGAACCTCCGTGCATAAGAAGCCGCGTATTAGCAAGGCAGGTAATAAATACCTGCGTCATGCTCTCTTCATGCCCGCCTTGGTCGCCGTTATGCGCAAACTCCTGCACGCTCTCCATGCCATGTTCAAAACCCATCAGCCCTACGACGGCTCCAAACTCTTTCGCCTTAAGTCCGCCCCTGCCCAGGAGGTGACCTATGTTCTCGTTGCTTGCTGACCTTCAAAAAGAAAGAGGTTTCCCGCACCCTTCTAGAAAGAAAAAACTCTTGAAATTTAAGAGAGAATCTACCTGCTGCCGCGTCTGGTTGAGAACCAGGATGCAAGGGCAGCGCACACAAAGTAACCCGGACATCCGTTGAAAACATCGCCGTCTTCTGCGAGACTCCCACTATGCCGAAGGAGATATTTTTCTCGTCCTACCGCTGCGACTGCGGCCACCGGATAGACTTCTCTGAAAATACAGTCAGCGAGGTCAAGCAGAAGAGTAAGAGGAAGCGTCAATGGCTGATCGAAACCTGCGATGACCCGACCGCGGAACACGTCGTGGTCTTCGACGGCGGGGAAATGGTTGATATCCTCTGTTCAGATGGCGGTAGGCGGCAGAAGGAAACCAAGTTCACCAAGAAGCAGGGCCAGTATCTGGCGTTTATCCATCAATACACGAAGGTGCATGGCGTTCCCCCGGCGGAACACGAAATGCAGCGGCATTTTGACGTCAGTCCCCCGTCTGTCCATCGCATGGTAATCAATCTGGAAAAAAAGAGGCTCATTGAGCGGACTCCGGGCATGGCCCGGTCCATCCGAGTGTTGGTCCCCTCCCGGGACCTACCGCAATAAGACTGGAGAAACTGGAACCCACGGAGGACATGAGGCACGGCTGAACACTGTTGCCCGCGCCGAAAGCAGGTAGCGCGGACCGCCGCCTTTGCGGTCCGCGTCTCTTCTCTGGTAGGCCGGGGAAGCAAGCGCACGATGATGACGAGGCATCGATCCGAACAAAAGGACGCCGCAACTTCGACACGGCCCTACAGTACAGCGCTGTGGACATGATTGCGACCGAAAAGACGCGGACCGCAAAACCGCCGGTCCGCGCTTTTTGCCCCGCACGGCACGGCATCGGCTCGATGCAGAGGGTCGCACCAAGATTTTGCGGTCAGTGAGTTCCCAATTAGATGGAGCCTACTGTTTTGAGGACCTGGAGCTTTTGGGATTTTCAAATCAGGGCGGCAGCTTTTCCTTACGAAAACAGAGGCTGACAGGAGTATAGTTTCAAGTTCGGAGGACTCATGAAGCAGATAATGTTTGCTGTGTTAGTCGTGGTTTGGCTGGCATTGCCGACAGTTGCGATGGCTGGCAAGAGGAAAGAGAAACCCCATCTCGACACCACGCAACCTGTAGCGTGGCACGTGCGGGTGGAACATCTAACCCGTGGTGGCGACATAGTGCGACTTGGTGATACGCCGTGCCATGTGGGTGATAACTGGGCCACCTGTAGTCCTGGCGTGACCGTGTCAGTATTCCTTATGCCGGACGGCCGATTATATGATGCTCCGTTCTCGTTTTTCATGGACGCTGACAACCTCGGGCAGAAGTGCAACGTGGAGATACTAAGATTAACCAACTTCGCTTTCAACTTCACCGCAGAGTCCATCACCGAACCCGACGTTTTGGGGAAGCCAGTCACCAAGATATTGCTGTCCGCCACTTACCCCAGTTGCAAGCCTGAACTACGGTGTAAGCTGGAATGGCGGCAAGCAACCCACGATATTGAAATGATGGCGATTGCGCAGACCATCGTAGAATGTGACCGCTGGCATCAAGAATATAGGACGCCGTGTACTGACGAAGACACAACTGTGATTTTGAAAGAGTGGGTGGCCAAGACGCCCGCCCTATCCATTGTTGACCCCAAATTCTTAGCCAAGGTTCCAGAACTGGTGCAGTTGCAGCATTACCTGCAAGCAAAGTAAGGCTGTGAGAGATGGCCAGACTCTCCCAAGGCCACACTTGTGGAGTTCTCAGCAAGTAGCGCGGACCGCCGCCTTTGCGGTCCGCGTCTCTTCTCTGGTACGCCGGGGGAGCAAGCGCACGGTGGTGACGAAATATCGATCCGAACCAAAAGGACGTCGCAACTTTAACACGGCGCTACATTACAACAGCTTGTAGCATCATGGCGACCGAAAAGACGCGGATCGCAAAGGCGGCGGTCCACAGTTGGCGCGAGTTGCTCTCCCATGACCGAGCTTGGTAAAACGCACAGCAAACGTGGCGACAAAGCGTCAACGCGACCGCTTCAGTGAAGCCCCAGAGGCGGTTCTCAGGGAGGGCGAAAAGATGGGAGAGATCAAAGAGGTTCAATTTGGCGATCCGCTCATACTCGCAGAATTCTCAATAGGCGAGCTCAGAAGCTTTTACGACGAGGCAAAAGAACACTTCGGCTTGCGGCTCGCAGGACTTGAGGCCCGCTCCAAAAACGTGTCGCCAGAAGATGAAGAGAGCGATGATCTTGCCGGCCGAATGGAGGAGGTGGCGTGCCTTTTGGACCTTAACTTGCACTTTGGGGTCGTCGGCGTTTACAGGACGTTCGAAACCTTCCTGCGCAACGCCGTAGACCAACTACGCACCGGGGGCTTCATTGAAGGCAAAACAAAGCGTTATCTAGACGCCCTAAAAGACCAGCTCAGAGAGGTCGGGGTGGACCTAACACAGCCACCTTTCCAGTGGCAAGAGATCGACAGGCTACGAGTAATCAGGAATTGCCTCGCACACGGTGATGGATGGGTCGATAGCCAAGACGTTTCTAAACTACGGGATTACACACTGCCGGTGGAGGAAGGGGAGGGATCCCCCCTCAGGTTGCCGAGCGGATATTTCCTTGACGCCTCGGCGCTGGTAGCCAGCACCTGCAAGCTCGTTATCGAAAGGTGCGCGAAAGCGCGAAGGGGACGAGGGTAGTAGTATCCGTTATACCTTCGCGTTTTTGGAAAGCGCGTTGATTACTGATCGGAGCACTGAGTTCACTAACTCAGAGCGGGTAGCGCGACCGCAAAATCGGCAGTCCGCGCTACTCGGTCTAGAAAAGTAAAGGGGATCAATGGACGCGCTAGGACGATTTGTAGCAGATGCAGTTCTCGGTATCGACGCGCTTTGGGGTGGCGATGTCATGTGTCCCTCGGGCACGGGACGATTCATTGCTGATTCGTGGTTCTCGGATGAGCAAGCGCAGACCTGCAAAAAAGGCAGTCTGCGTTGCCCGGTTTCGCAGCCAATGAGAGGATGAAGGCAGCGTGCGCCCAGGAGGTAACCAAAACCTTTGCGCGTTTCATGCGGTAAATTGTGGCACACCCCCGGTGGCCGTAGTCCCGGTTGAACCTTCTTACCTTGCCGTGCTAATCTTACTTTCGCTGCGGTAACGGAGAGAGGCGCCTATGGGCTTGAACACGGTCCGGGAGATTGAGCACGCAATTCGGGCGCTCACGCCGTCCGAACTGGAAGAGTTGTACGCATGGTTGGACCAGCACTGCCCGCAGCCCATCGACGCGCAGCTCGAGGCCGATCTTGAAGCGGGGCGCATCGATGACCGCATCCATCGGGCCCTGGCCGACCACAAAGCCGGAAACACGCAACCGCTTTAACGACCCCGTCATGAACCACCGCGCGAACGCGGATTTCTGGAACGATTATCATGCCCTGCCCGCCGACATCCGCGCCCGCGCCGATAAGCAATTCGCGAGCGGGTGCTGGGTGGACGGCGGGCCTTCGCTTGACCTCGGCCGCGGCCAAGGCTACACTCGGTTACGGAAGGTGAAGACGTGGGTCTGACTTACATACAAGCCAGCATCGCAAATCCGGCACGGCCTCGGCGTAGCGCCAAGTTGAAATTTCTGGTCGACTCCGGCGCCCTCTACTCGGTGGTTCCGGCGCGGGTGCTGCGGCGCCTCGGCATCAAGCCTGGCAAGACCAAGACTTTTATCCTTGCCGACGGCACGGAAGTGAAGCGTTCGCTGGGGCAAGCCCTGTTTCGCCTGAACGGTGATGAGGGTGCGTCGCCGGTAATTTTTGGAGAAACCGGCGATAGCGTTTTGTTGGGCATCGTGTCCCTGGAAGCCCTGGGCTTGATCTTAGACCCTCTCAAACGCGAACTTCGTCCCCTCCCTATGATGTTGGCTCCCTTGCTGGACCTGCGTTGATCTAGTGTCCTGTCCCGCGGGTGGCGCAGAGATTGGTTTGTATGTCTGCGCCCCGGTTGGAGGAGGAATCCATGGATGCAATAGGACGATTTGTGGCAGATGCAGTTCTCGGTATCGACACGCTTTGGGGTGGCGATGTCATGTGTCCCTCGGGCACGGGACGATTCATTGCTGACTCGTGGTTCTCGGATGAGCGACTGCCTGCGGCCTACAAGGCTCCGGCGGCAGCGCGGCTGCGGGCGAGCGGTGGGGTGGCAGGCAAGAAGGTGGATCGGCAGGCGGTGGAGGAGTATCTCGGTGAGGTGGATCTCCCGCAAGCCATCGCGGGTGTTCGAGATGAGGCACGGAAGATGGGCGGCATGCGCGGTCAGTATCTGCTTGGCCTGTCGCTTTGCCTCGAGACCATGTGGGACCTTGCCATGGAAGTGCTGGGGAAAGGCGAACCGGTTCCCTACGTCCGGTGTGTGGAGGCCTCGACCGGCCGTCCACCGGAAGCCTCCAACCCGGAAGCAAAGCGGGAGCGTGTGGCTGAGTTGTTGGGCCGGGCGGGTTACGCGACCTCGGGTTCTGCCGGCCTTCTTGGGGCGGTCGATGCGTGGCGGCGGGATCGGTTGGTTCCGATGGCCTCTGTCCGCGCCCTCGGCGCTGCCATGATCGCCCACTTTGACCGCCTCAGCGCGCTCAACTTGCTTCCCTATCTTCCCAAGGATCTCGCGTCGGTACCTCGGGCCAATATTGAATTCTTGCCCATTAAGGACGCGTGGTTTTCGGGCTCTATGAACTACCTGGGGCGAGCGCGGGAGGCGGATGGCAGGCCGCAGTACGAAGCCACCTATGAGATTAACGCTTCGCTGCAGATCTCTGTGCCGGAGTTCGAGCAACTGGTGAGCCATGAAGTCGTGCCCGGGCACGTTACCACCTTTGCCTACTTGCAGGATCTCTATGTCCACGGGAAGGCCAACTTCGAAGCCACGGTATTGACCATGAACACCCGCTCCGCCACCCTGTTCGAGGGAATCGCGAACAATGCCATTCTCATCGCCCATGGTGTAACTGAAATCGAGCAACTACCCGACGAGGATTTGCAGATCGGCGTGTTGCTGGCGCTACTCCAGGACGATGCCAAGAATCAATCTTCCTACCTAACGTGGGGAGAAGGAGTGCAGCGCGAGAAAGTGGCTGCCGAGCTTCGAAGGGATTTCCTGGTCACCGAAGAGCGCGCGGACAAGCTCTCCGGTGCCTGGGGTCAACATCCGTTACTAGGGCGAATGTATCTTCCGGCCTATCGGGCGGGAACGGAAAGAGTGGCGCAATTGCGACGCATTCACCCGGCGGATCAGATTCTACCGGCAATCTATGGCTGTTCTGGGCTAGCTGATATCGTGACCATCGACGAGATGTTAAAGGGGTAGCGCAGGGCTCGCTTTCCAGCCCTGCGGCTCTTCTGGTTTCGTCGGTGGAGTCAGAGATCTCCACGCATTGTATCCTGATGACAGGGCACTCGGAAACAATTCCGGTCCAGAAGTCCCCTGTGGGAAGTGTGGAATTCCTAGGTTCCGGACCGATAGATCCCCCCTAACGGCGCACTGTTTAGGATTGCCCAGCAGCATCACACTGCCGGTTCGCCGCATTCCTGCCCCGAAGTCCCCTTCGGGGACCCTAACCCCGTTTCGGGACAACGATCCGCCCAGCGGACCACGCAAAGCATACCTTCCGAGTGCGACAATCCGACCAGGACACGTGACGGCACGGATATCGTCGGACCCGCTTGTCACTACCCCGCAACTATGGGCTGGCATTGCCCAGAGATTCGTCAAGCCAGTTGTAGATGCGGAAATCCCGATAACCGGGTGCGTTCACTTCGCAGTGCAAATCAGCGCCTTGCTCAGCCGTGAAGTCGAGTAAGGTTTTCGGGCATCGTAGCATGTCGTAAAGCTCCCGCGGCTGGCCCGGCATGAATGGCTCCGACTCCGGATTCGTGAGGAGCATGGGGCAGCGAATCTGGCCGGCAACATCCCTCAGATTGTATTGGCGCACGGCGTGAAACGCGTCGTAATACGAAGTCACTCCGTAAGGCCGCATGCGAAATGCCAGCAAAATCTTTGACCGTCGAAGAAACCTAAGCGCGGAGTTCATCTCGCTGTCGAATTCCTCCTTTTTCCCCGCATCCAGCAACTCGACGAGCGACTTCGGGAGTCGCCGGGTCCATGCGTCCGCGATACTCCACGTACCGGGGTCCGCGACGCCTGCGGCAATGCGATGCTCGAACGCCAATGCGCGCGCAGCCCAGTAGCCGCCTTGGCTGACGCCAACCAACGCGACGCGTTTTGTGTCCACCTCGGGATGCGCCAGCGCGAAATCCACGACCGGCGTGACCACGTTTTCCCAGTCGGGGCGAAAATACATTTTCTTGAGCCAGAGCGCGTGTCCCTGTCCCGGCCCGTTGAAGGTGAGACAGTTATAACCGCGTGCCAGTCCGCCTGCGCCGCCCGCCACAAGCATGTCAAGTTCGGAGCCGTCCGCGCCATTATTCAGGATTACGAGTGGCCGCCGCTCCCTCGAATCGGAAGCGCGGAATAACCAGCCGGTGAGCGTTGTGTTCTCGTACGGAATCTCGAGGCGCTCGATGGGGGGTGTGAACAGTGCCGCAGCCGCCGCCCAGCAGCCTTCGTATTGCTTCCAGGTTGGCAGCAGCCGTGTGGAGTTTGTGGTTCCGTCCAGGAAATAGAGCGCGGCAAAGAAGTAATTCGCAGCCCACAAATATGCTTCGCGGGCACTCACTCGATGGTTCTTGCGTGCGGCCTCTTCCGCCCACTGATTCGCTTCGGTGCCAGCAGCATGATATGCCTGATACGCAGACTCAAAATCTCCATCCGTGATTTTCGAAGCGATGGCAGAGATTTTTCCCGGATTAGCACAGCCATAATAGGAAGCGCCCAGGGCGATGCGCGTGGTGAAGTCGAAGGTTGGATCGGCGAAAAGTTGGCCGGACAGAAATTCTGCGGCTTGCTGCCGTGCCCGATGATGAAAATATTCGCCACTCGCAACGCCGCCTGCTGCGACCCCGGTGGCTGCTGCGGCTGCCGTGCCGAGAAATCGGCGCCGTGTCACAGGCGGTGATGTTGTGCCGCTCACAATTGCCTCCTCGTAACCTTCTTAGGTGTTTCGAATTCCCCACGGACACCGTGGGCGGTGCGATTATAGCAAGAAATATAGGGAGGCGGTCACCGAACAACTGGGTACTACGCAAAGCAGTGGCGGAGGGCATCCGCAGAAATTCGGAGCGTGGGACTGTAACCAGTAATCAGCAGACCGGGTATGTGAGCGAATCCTTCAGCTTGCGGAGGGCGGGCGGATGACAGCGTACCGGTAAATAATCCACTTGCCCGGTTCATGCACAAATCGGACAATTGCAGTCTCTCTCCGCTGTCCAGAAGTCCCCTTTGGGTAAACGGCCGCTCACACCTCTTCCAACCCAGGCTGGTCGTTGACAGCCTCTCGGAGTTTCTGCTTGCAGCCCAAGTATCGTTCGGTCGTCTCAACTGAGACGTGACCCGGGAGAAACTGAATCTGTTCCAACTCTCCTCCCGCGAGATGGCACAGACGAGCGCAGGTCCGACGCCTATGCCGAGATCGGCATAGGCGCCGCTATGCCGCCGGGTGGCGCATACATTGATTTTTATGTATGCGCCCCTTCCCTTCGCCACCCCAGCCGAACCGCTGGCGGGACCCAGACGCTCAGAATCATCGTCTACGAAACAGCTCATGCCCAAGGATTGTCGCCGGGTCATGTGGCGCGGCGAGCTTACGAATCCATCCAAATCGTGCAAGGTCCGTCGTCGCCCACAGGGAACTTCAATGTCCACGGATCAATGGGCAGTGGGGCGCATACATAAAAGACAATGTATGCGCCACCCGCGATGCATCGGGGCGCCCCACGAACACGCGCAACATCGCTGTCAGCGCGTCCTAGCCGTGGCCTGTCCTGGCTTCTTAAGGGTCCCCGACATAAAAGGCGATGTCGGGGCCACCCGCGGATTCTATGAATAAAATACTGCTTGTCAATGGGAAACATTTCGGGTATTGATGTCATTATGGGGGAGTTGATTTTTCGTGCGCTCCAAATGACACCACTACCCGATTTCGAGGGTTCACCTGGACCCACCTCTCGACTTTCGACTCTCGACCCTCGACTGCCTCCGGAGGGCGGAGAATTTCAAATCCGTTTGGCTAGAGACTTAGCCGATGATTCAGTCCAATGATGCCAGAACATAAGCACTTCGATCCGCACGCCTGTCAGGTTGTGTGTTCCACGCTCATTGCTCTGGGCGTAATTATGTTCTCTGGGACGACAAACGCCTCCTCGTCGCAGGCACACGAGCCCGGCCCGCGGAAGCCACAACCTCTGCCCCCTGCCTGTCAGAATCTTGGCAAGTCAAACCCACGTGTGGGCGACCTCTTGACAGTCTTGGCCCGTCATGCCACGGCGGAAGCATACAATGCGCTGGGGGTTCTTTATGCCGAAGGGAACAAGCTGAACTGCGCGGTTCCGGCCTTTGAGGAAGCCCTGCGCCTTGATGAGCAGGACTGGCGTGCCCGCTATAACCTTGCTTTGGCGTTAATCAAAAAAGGCGAAGAGACCAAGGCCGCCGATCATCTCCACATTCTGATCCAACAAAAGCCTGACTCACCGGACGTTCACAATACTCTGGGAAGCCTTTTGCAGCAGCAAGGAGAGCTCGAGGCCGCGGGGGAAGAGTTCAAGGCGGCGCTCAAATGCGACCCCGCATTCGCGCTGGCCGCCCTAAATCTCGGACAGGTCCTGATTGACCAGAAGCGGTACACCGCCGCCATAGTGTATTTACAGGACCTACTCAAATCGTCGCCGCCGCCAGACCTGAAGCCTCAACTTCAAACGACACTCGCGGTGGCTTATGCAGAGAGCGGCGATTCGGGCCAGGCGATTGGAACCCTCGAGCAGGTGATCAAGGCCCATCCCGACGATGCCGATGCACACTTCAATTTAGGGACTGTGTACGCAAAGCTGGGGCCGGCTCTCGGATACCAAAAGGCGATCGCCAACTTCAAGGAGACTTTGCGGATTGATTCCCATAACGACGCGGCGCGCTATTCGTTGGCAAAGGTGCTGGTACAGCTTGGCCAGTTCTCGGACGCCGTCCCATACCTCAGCGAATACACCCACCATCGGCCCAACGACGCAGAGGGCTTTCATCTGCAGGGCTCTGCCTACACCGGCCTGAGCCAACTGCCCAAGGCTGTCGAGGCCCTGGAACGCGCCAGGCAGTTGAAACCTGACGATTACGAAATACGTTACGACCTCGGGTCGGCTTTGGCAAAGACGGGGAAAACGAATGAGGCCATCGAACAACTCGTCGCGGCTGAGAAAATTAATCCCCAATTCGCCGATACCCATTACCAATTTGCTCTTCAATTGCGGAAACAGGGGGACGTAACGCGCTCGAAGCAAGAAATGCAGATATTCCAGGGACTGAAGAACCAGGTGAACGAGGAGACTTCCGCCGGCAACCTCAATAACGAAGGTAACCGGCTCCTGGAAGAGGGCAAGGTGCGCGAAGCTGCTGAGGCCTATCGAAAGGCTGTCCAACTCGACCCAAACAATGCCCAGTGGCAATACAATCTCTCCCTGGCACTCGCCAAGCTAGGGGATAAAGAAGGTGAGAAAGGGGCTTTGGAAAAGGCCCTTCAACTTGACCCCAACCTGGCGAGCGCGCACAACGACCTCGGCCTCGTGTATTTGTCAGAAGGCAAGATGAACGAAGCCGAGAGGGAATTTCGTGCGGCGCTCGAGATTGACCCGAAATTTGCAGAGGCCCAGAACAACCTTGGTGTCGTGTACAATCGGCAAGGGAAGGACTCTGAAGCCAGTACGCTATTCCGCCAGGCGACGGAGAGCGATCCCACCTATACCAGAGCTTTCGTTGATCTGGGCCTGCTGATGGCCCGGCAGGGAAATTTCCCTGCCGCGAAGGAACAGATTCAACAGGCATTGAAAGTCTCCCCCAAAGACGTCGGTGCTTTAACCGCCCTCGGGATGGTTGAGGGCAAGATGAAACATTACCAAGAGAGCGTCCAGGCTTTTCGACAAGTCGTATCGCTGCGCCCCGAATCTTCCGACGCTCACTTGAATCTGGGTATTGCTTTGGCGGACCAGTACGACCTAAAAGGAGCGCTAGGGGAGTTTTCGGAGGCCATACGCGTGGGACCAAATTATGCCCCAGCCTATTACAACAAGGGTCGAGTGCTGTACGACCTCAACCACAAACAGGAGGCGCTTCCTTTTCTCGACACGGCATGCCGGCTGCAACCTAACTACCCCTCCGCGCTCTACCTCCTTGCCGTCGCTCTGGGCGCATCGCCGCGTGCCATGGAGGTGCTGGACAAACTCGTGACGATCGATCCCGAGAACGCTGATGCCCATTATTTGCTAGGCCAAAACCTGCTGCGTGCGGGTAAGACCCAGGAGGCGATTGAACATTGGAAAAGCGCGGTCAGGTTGGATCCACAGAACTTGTCCTCCCTCTACAACCTGGCGCGCATACTTGCCAAGGCGAATGATTCGCAAGCCCAGGCGTATATGGAGCGCTTCCAGGCGCTTCAAAAGACCGAGCAATTGTCGGACAGGGTGCGAACCCTTAACAATTTTGCCCTCGAGGCTGCGAACGCTCATAATTGGTCCCAGGCGGTCGAGCAGCTCCAGGAATCCATAAACACTTGTGGACAATGCAAACAGCTCCCGGTCCTGCATCGGAACCTGGGGCTTATCTTTGCTCGCAAGGGCGACATCCAAGCAGCGGAACGCGAGCTCGAGATGGCGTTGCAGATTGATCCCAATGACTCCGATGCACAAAAGGCCCTGCAGGTATTGCGCACTGTCCCATCACCAAGTAACTCCTCCCCGAAGTAAGCTCAAGATCGCCAGCAATCCGGTTTAGCCCAGGAGCAATCAAACCTAGCCTCTAAGGAACCGGCTCCTCAGCAGAATCTGTGGGTGCATTCTGGTTCAGGGAGCGCGCCCGGGCTGTGATCGAGCGCGACTTCCGCAGCGCGGAAGGTCCGAAATCCGACAAGGGAGATTTCGGCGGTCAATTGTCCTGCTTCTTGGCGTCGTGAGCGGGGACCTGACCTTTGTCGGCCTGGGCCTTCAACATGCGCAGGCCAGCCAAAGCCTTTTGGTTCTTAGGGTCAATCCTGAGCGCCTCTTGGAGCTCCCGGTCAGCCTCGGCGAAATTCCCGCCTGCGGCCAGGGCCAAGCCTAAATTGGCATGGGCTTGAGCGAATTGAGGGTCGTTCTGGACTGCCTCCCGAAACAGTTCAATGGCCGCGCGATTGTTTCCAATCCGGCCATAGAGCGTGCCGAGGTTGTTCTTCGCCTCCGCAAACGTGGGATTGAGCGCTATCGCCGATTTGAACTTCTTTTGGGCCTCATCGACCCTTCCTTCCATCATATAAAGGGTTCCCAATTGGTTATGGGGTTCCGCCACGTTAGGCCCCAACTGGATCGCCTTTTCCAGTTCCTGTTTCTCCCCCTGCCTGTCTCCAAGCTGCGCAAGGGCCAGCGAGAGGTTATAGTGCACGTCGGGATCTTTAGGATTAACTCTGACGGCCTCGCGGTAGGTTTCTGCCGCGCCTCGCGCATCACCCTTGCGCAGGAAATCATCTCCTTTTATGCGGAGCAGGTCAAAGGTCCGGTCTTCCTCGGTCCAGTCCCGAGCCTGTTGAAAGGCTTGGGCCTCGTCTTTGGAACGCTGAAGTTGCTTCTGCTTGGCGTAAATAAGGCTGAGCTCGTAATGGGCTCCGGGAGCGCGAGGATTGAGCTTTTCCGCAGCCTCCAATTGGCGAGTCGCCGCGTTGATATCCCCGGTCCGGGCGAAGACAATCCCCAAGTTGTATCGCGCATCGTAGCTGTCAGGTTTCAGTTCAACGGCTCGCCCCAAATGTTCCGCGGCCTTCGCGAGGTCCCCCTGTCTCCGGTAAGCTTGCCCTAACACAAGCTGGCCCTCGTAGTCCCCGGGCACGCGATGTGTATAGTCCTGGACGATGGGAATGGCGGCAGTATCTTCGCCCATTTCAAGTAGCGCCTTGGCCAGTGATCCGGGCGGCGTCAAAGCTGGCGTCGAGCCGCAGCGTTTGCTCATATTCGACCCTGGCCTCCTTGTACCGGAAGTGCCGGCCATAGGCGTTGCCGAGATTGAAATGCGCTTCGGCGGAATCAGGAAACGCCGCCACCAGCTTGCGAAGCTCTGCGACGGCCTCATCGGGATGTCCCATCTCATCTTGAACAGCTCCAAGCGCTAATCGGGCTGGAAACTCCAATTCTTTAGGCGGACTCGAAGCCAGCGCTTGCCGCAAATAGTAAACCTCAGTCGTGTATTTCCTTTGGGAGTGAAAGACCCTAGCCAAGTTGAAGGCTGCAAGGGGAGAGTGAGGATCGATTCGCAGCGCGGCTTTGAATTGTTCTGCCGCTGCCTCGAGGTCCCCTAGCGGGAGTTTACAAGATATCAGGAGAATGTTGGGCAAGGCAATGCCTGACAACAGGTTGTGAGGAGCTGGTTGTATGTCCTAACGGGCGGCAGGGGCGTATCGTTCGAGGCCGAGCAGGGAGA
>Ga0208821_1001405_pt1 | contig 13725 bp, 9 predicted proteins | sample June2015DPH_20_5_FD_184720 | JGI IMG/M metagenome (GOLD analysis project Ga0208821, IMG submission 184720) | Peatland microbial communities from SPRUCE experiment site at the Marcell Experimental Forest, Minnesota, USA - June2015DPH_20_40... | ecosystem: Environmental > Terrestrial > Soil >... | reverse complement strand
TTCCCTCGATGTTCACCCGCTCCAGTTTCTGGAATACCTCCAGCTTCATCTCTTCCAGGGATGAGACCAGCGCTATGCCGGCATTGACGATGACCAGATCCACGCCGCCCCAGGTCTTGATAATTGTCTCGAACCCTTGCGCGACGGAAGCCGCGTCCGTCACGTCCAGCGCAACGCCCAGGACGCGGTCCCCAAAGGTTCCCTTCAAGTCCGTGGCCAGGCTTTCCAGGGCTTGCCCGGCCAAATCGGTGACTGCCACGTGGCAACCGTTCTCGAGTAGGCCCTGGGCAATCGCCGACCCGATTGCTCCCGCCGCTCCCGTGATCACGGCGACTTCCCGCGCCAGGGGCAACTCGATGCGCTTTCCGAGCTTGGCGTGCTGGAGGGTGTGGTACTCCATTTCAAAGAGATGGCTTTCGTCCAGGCCCTCGTACGGTCCCATCGTGGCTACCTTGGCTTTGACCGCCAGCGTGTGGGCCGTAATATCGCGGGCGATCTTGGCTGCCTGAACATCCTTGCCAGAACAGATTGCCCCCAACCCCGGCAGCAGCAGCACGCGGGGCAGCGGGTCAAAGGTTGCCAGGCCCTCGGGTAAGTGTGCCGAGTTCCTCTCGATGTAGGCTTTGTAGGCAGCCGTGTACTCTTCGAGGGCTGTGGCGAGTTGCTGGCGCAGCGTCGCAGGGTCGTTATAGGCCGGGCTATCGAGCCAGAGGGGCAGGGCCTTGGTGCGAATCAGGTGGTCCGAAGTAAGAGGAGGGGACAAGGCAATTTGCTTGCCCCGGTCGGAGTCGACGAAATCCAGAGTATCGCGATCGGTCAATGACTGCAGGATGACGCGGCGCCAGGGTCGATCGGCGTCACCGCTGGGTTCGGCAAGCAAGCCACGGACTAAGGGGGCAACGGCAACCAACCTCTTTTCGGCCACAGAGGGGGACGTCGAAATCTGCACCACCAGCGGCCGAGTGGCACGCTCGGCCAGGTATTTCTCGGCCCGGGTGACCAGTTCGATGGTGGCCTCGTAGGAGTCGCGCGCGGTCGTTCCCCAGGTGACAAGCCCATGCCGCATCCACACCATGGCCTTGCTGCCCGGGCGCGATTCGTAGGCTGCGGCCGCGGCCTTGGCCAGCTTGAAGCCCGGCTTCACATAGTCCAGAACGATCACATCCTTGCCCAACGCTTCTTCCACGCGCTTCGCAGCTTCGCTTTGATTCGTCAGGGCCAGCATGGCGTCCGCATGAGTGTGATCGATGAACTTGTGGGGCAGAAAAGCGTGCGCAAGGGTTTCAATCGAGGGGGTTGCGGCGTGAGGATTGAAAAGATGAGTGCGGAACTCATCCGCCATCGCGGCGTCGGAAAGATCCTCGAGCACGCGAAGCCTCTTGAGGAACTCCAGGTCCACGGCCGAATGCCCCTCAGGTTCGATATCTACCAGGTTGTAGCCCGAGGCTTTCACATATAGGGCCGCGACCTGCTCGCCCAAAACGTTTGTGGCATAGCCTTTGACGGAGGTGTTGCCCCCGCCGTGAAGAACCAGGCTCTCCTCAGCGCCGAGAAGGCGGCTGGAATACGTCCGCAGAGCCAAATCTTCACCCCACCTGGGAGCGTACTGAGCAATAAAGCGGTTTGCGTCGAAATCTGACCAACGGTTTTGCATAGGATTTGATTGCCAAGACTAAGAATAGAAGTCAGGAGTCAGAAGTCAGAAGCAGTGGGCAGACTGGATACTGCAAACCGCCCAGAGGAAATTCGAGGCAAGCCTCCCTCAGCTATCCCACACCTCCAAGCCAGCCTGGGACCAACCACTCGCCACTGACCACTGACAGCTAAACTCTGTCTTCTAACTTCTGACTCCTGACTTCTGACTCCTTTCTTGGCGGCCTCCAGCGAGCGGCTCTTATCCGGTGATCGGGTTCCGGTGTTCTATTCGAGCGCCATGTCGCGTCTCCGCCCTGTACCATCTCGTACAGCCCTCCGCACCCAGCATGGTCAGAGCTTTAGAGCTTAAGCTGTATCGAGCGCAGGTGTGAAAAAATCGGATTGACCATTTGTAGCGGCGCTCTATGAGCGCCGAAGTCATTGATTCTAAAATGCGGCGGTCATAGACCGCCGCTACAGCGCGATTTTTTCACACCTTCGAGCGCGGTGGAACGCCTGACCGCGGTGAACTGCGGCCGAAATGACTTCAGCCTTGTCTACCTCTTAAAGACGCAGGATCGATAGGTACCCATTGGGCATGCGACCAGCGTCCAGCCATCCCGTCCCAGGTTATTAAACTCGTTTTCAATTTCAGCACGCCCTCCGCTTTGTGTTTCTGTAACCTTGTACTGTACTACCGACGCAGCGGCTTGGGCGGTCTCCGGCTTAGAAAGGGGCCTGAAGGCAATCACAAGAAGTAGAAGCACAATTAGCGAGAGAGTTACTTTGACGAACCCACTTTGCATGGTTTATTCCTCCCCGCGCGTAGTTTAGCACAAGGGATATCGAGGTGACGTGTAGTCACCTTTGTTGCTAAGGCTGGCAGCCTTGGACGACGGATAACCGGAACCTGACTACTGGCACCTGACACCTGACACCTGGCACCCGACACCTTTTTTCACTGCCTCCAGCATAAACTTGGCATTCGCCTCCGCCGCCTTGCCATCGAACACCGCGCTGCCAGTCACGATCAAGTCCACGCCCAGGGCGGCTACGTCGGCAATGTTGTCGCGTGTTATCCCACCATCTACCCCCAGCAATATTTTGCGGCCCGAGTTGGCGATCATGCGCTTTGCCTTCTCAACTCGCCCTTGGGTGGAGGCAATGAATTTCTGCCCACCCCAACCCGGGTTGACGGCAAGGAGCAAAATCAATTCCAGTTCATCGAGCAGAGGTTCGAGCAGCTCGAGGGGCGTGCCCGGATTCAACCCCACGCCGCGCACCAAGCCCCTTTCGGGGTTATTGGCGTTTTTCATCATGCGCATCTGCTGGAGAACCCGGTGAACATGAGAGCAAGCTTCGGGATGAATCGTGACGATGTCGGCGCCTGCCGCAACATAGTCCGCCACCTTATTCAGCGGCTCACCGATCATCAGGTGGACGTCCTTCAGCAGGGGAGTCTTGAGGGCCTTAATCAGTGGCGGGCCCACGGTCATCATGGGGCAGAAGCAGCCATCCATGACGTCCACATGGGCCACTTGGACGCCGCTACGTTCAAGGAGGGCTAACTCCGAACCTAATGAGAGGAGGTCAGCCGTCAGGATGCCTACACTCACTACGGGGGAGGATTCGCGCAGAATGTCGAAAGCGGCTGGGGTGTTCATTTGTTGGCAAACTCCATGGGGATAAACTCTTGCACCGGGCAAGTCCCGGTCATTCCCGCGAAAGCGGGAATCCATTCTGCAAACTTTCGGAAATGCGCTGTTGATGGACTGGATTCCCGCTTTCGCGGGAATGACCGGCGTTTTGAACGGGATCCCATCTCGGATGGCCCCAACGTTCAGAAAACCAAGAATTCTCGAACTACCGCTGAGTGCAGGGAACGTGCCTGCCTCTAACTTGCAAAGACCCCTTTCTTTTCGTGCTTCAAGGTTTCGTACAGCTCGAAGGCCTGCTGGGGCATCATCTGCTCGTGGACCACTTTTCCCACCGCCTGGAGCATGGCGGTGGGAGCGTCGGCTTGGAAGATGTTGCGGCCCATGTCCACGCCCGCCGCTCCTTCGCTGACGGCGCGATAGGCCATGGTCAGCGCCTCGAGTTCGGGCAATTTCTTGCCGCCCGCCATGACGACGGGCACCGGGCAGGAAGCCGTCACGGTTTCGAAACCCTCTGGCACATAGTAAGTCTTGACGAACTGGGCCCCCAGTTCGGCGCAAATCCGGCACGCCAAGCGGAAGTACTTGGCGTCCCGTACCATGGCCTTACCCACCGCCGTAACGCCCAGGATGGGAATGCCGTAGCGCAGCCCTGCGTCCACCAGCCGGGTCATGTTGTTGACCGTTTGGGTTTCGAACTCGCCGCCGATATACACCTGCACAGCCAGCGCCGACACGTTGAGCCGCGCAGCATCTTCAATATCCACCGCGAGCTGCTCGTTCGAGAGCTCTTTGAGGATGCTGGGTCCGCCGCTGGCCCGCAGCACCACGCCGGAAGTGAATGACGACGGAACGATGGCTCGCAAAATGCCTCGGGTAAGCATCAGGGCATTGGTATAGGGCAGCAAGGGGAGGATGTTGACGTCAATCCGCTCGAGGCCCGTGGTGGGACCCTGGAAGTATCCGTGGTCGATGGCCAGCATGACGGTCCGCCCGCTGCTGGGACGGAAGATGCGCGCCAGCCGGTTCTGCATTCCCCAGTCCAGCGCTCCCGATCCCTTCAGGAAGAACGCTTGATTCTTGGCGGGGATATCCAGATAGAATTCTTTTGTCTCTTTTACGTTATCAACGTCAGCCATGTCTGTTTCTCCTCTTGAGTGATCTTCGGTCGAGGGTCGAGAGTCGAAGGTCGAAAGTAAAACACAATTGCCCCTTCGACTTGCGACCCTCGACTCTTGACTCCTCGACTCCTCGACCCTCAACTCCTCGATTAGTTTAGGCCAGGTAGAAGACCTCTTCCAAGCGCAGGAAGCCCTCATCCGGGCGCTGGCCTTCCAGGTTTTCGAAAAAGGGCGCCATGTCTCGTTGCCAGCGCTCATTGACTTCTCGCTTAGCCATACCCGCCAAGGCGCTCTGATAGTCCGGCGTTTCAAAGTATCCCACCAGCAAGCCATCGTCGCGCAGGAAGAGCGAATAATTATGCCAACCGGTCTCCCGGAGGGCCGCCAACATATCAGGCCAGACGGCTTTATGACGCTGCTTATATTCTACCAGTCTCTCCGGCCTCACCTTTGACAAAAAGCAAACGCGCTCCATGATGATCTCCTTTGATTCTCAAGTCTTCTTCTCGAGCACCATTATCCAGTCCGCAAATGTCGGCGTGATAGGTGGCTGCCACAGGCCTGTGGGGTCCGGCGTTACCTCGACTGCCTCGTACTGCTTTCCTGTCGCGGGATTGAAGTAAAAGGCCCGATAGGCGACACCCGACTCGAGGTTTTTCACCCTGGGTGGATCCCACATGGGGGGAATGAAGAGCACTCGCACTTCGCCGGGGATACCTGCCGCATAGGGCTGTTGGTAATCCTCTCTGGTCCAGTGTGGGTCCACCCATTCCGGGTGTGGCTCAAACCGCCACCACGGATATTGCATGAGTAGCTTCTTGCCGAGCCCGAGCTGGCCTGAACCGGGGAGTCTTGCCGCCACGTCCCAGGGCGTATCACCCCAGCAGCGCCCATGCGGCGAGGGCCCGAAGGGTCGTTCGGCGGTGTTGACTTGCCAGATACCATTGGCCCCGTAAGTGTGCCCGCCCGCCCCGTTCAAAATCGAGGTCCAGAACATAAAGCGTTCAACCTCTTGCCGGCTGGCCTCCATGATTCCCTCGTAACAAACTTCCCCTACCAGAACCGGCATGCGAGGACTTCTGAGCAACGACCCGGTGACTTGGTTCACCGTGTTGGGAATACTCTTCCGGTCGCTGTGGCCGGTTTGCAGCATATCGAAATCGAGGACGGAGGGATCCTCGACTTGGTTTCGGGCGTTATCAGTGGGATGGATGGTTATGGGGTGATGGCAGGGATCGACGCTGCGCACGTACTTTCCCACTTCGGTCCAGCCGCGCCGCTGAGTGGCCGCGTCCTCTGTCTTCGTAATTGAAAGGTAGAATGGCATGGCGCCTTCACCCGCCAAACACCAGACCACGGGATAGGCCCCCCAACGGGCAATAAGGTTCCGCCAGTGCTTTTTCATCTTCGCAACGCCCATGAGGGGCAGGAAATAGCCCCAGCACCCGACTATGCAAGGCACCAAACCACGCTCCGCCAGATACTGGATGCGCAAATCCGCCATGTCGAAGTAACGTGGATTAAGGCGCGCATAGTCCGGCTCCCAGGGAAACCCGGCCTCGTTCGCTCCCCGCGGGTCAAAGGGCGGCATGTCGGGGTATAGGCCCGCGATGATTTGGATGACGGTGAATCCCTTTGTCACCCGGTCGGTCGCCAGTTCCTGAAAGTCTTCCGGCCAACGCAGCCGGCTACACAGTCCCATCCACCAGGTGTCTCCCAGCCAGAAGAAGGGCGTACCATCTTCGTGCTCGAAGTGCAGGTGGTCTGCCGCCACTCGCACCGGACCGTGTTTCCGGAGCGGATTGTCTCCCGCATAGGCTGACACTTCCAACACACCGGCCTGCCCGTGCAGGTCCGCATTGGCGGGGTCGCTGGAGATGGTGCGATAGTTGTATCGGCCCGTAGTGGCAGGAGAAAATCGAACTCGCCAGACTTGCTCACCGGCCCAGAACGCCGGAACCCTTTGTTCGCGCCCTCGAGGGTCCGTGAACACCACATCCAGCTCGAGGTCATTGCACGGGTCGGAGTAGGCTTTACCCGAACTGTAGGCCCACTCCACCACACACCGCTCGACACCGTATCGCACCGCACTCTTGCCCCCAGCGCCTTTTGCAGCCCCCTGCCCAGAGGGGACGCCAGCCTTTATACTCGACGCCTGGGAAAGAGAGCCCACCGCAAGAGTCACCCCGGCCTTCTCAATAAAAGATCGACGGCTAACCCTGCTCATTGCTGCCTCGATAACTCGTGGATACGAGTTGAAACCGCTTAGTTAACCACAGATTCATCGCTCTTGCCAACTGCTAAGAACCAAAAACTTAACGCGGCAGGATGTTCCCGTAAATCTTGAAGCCCGAGTTCGCCGGCCTCATCGCCCGCTTGGCGGCGCCGAGGTCGTTGTTCACAAACAGGCGTTCCTGGCTGACTCCCGATAGTGAGAGAAACGTTCCCGTCCCCGCAGTAGCAGTGGAATTCCTGATTGTCACCCCTTGGCCGTGCTTCAGAGCAATCACCGCGTCTTGGCTGGAAGCCCGCGCTTGTCTGCCGGAGAATCCGTCAATCTCGAGGTCCCGGAAGTTCTCACATTCGATGCCGTTTGAAAAGGATGGAGGCAAGTCCTCGCCCCATTCCAGCTCGAAGTCATCAATTCGAAGGCCCTCCACGTACTGGCAGTACATTCCGGGAACCTCGTGCTTGAAGATCGCATTTGACAAACTCGTGGCGGTCCACCGCAGATCAAAGTTTCCCCCCACCGACTCGCTGATCCTGGCTGGCGGAGCGGTGATGCGCAGTTTGATATGATCGAAATGCAAGTCCCTGACGGCGCCGCCTTTACTCCCATAGATGATGATGCCGCTCTCGGCCGTCCCCGTGATGTTTGAGAACCGCAAATCCCGCAAATACCCGGAGGCTTGCCCCGGCTTGGCTGGACTGACCGCGATGTAGATGGGTTCAGCTTTTCCCCACCAATGGCCGGTTATCAGTTTTGTCTCGATTGCGATGTCGGAGAACAGCACATGCTCGGTTGATTCTCCCGCCAGATGATAAATCCCTATGCCGCGGTTGGAATGAATAGAGAGATTCTGAAAAGTGCTGTACCGCGTGCTCTCAAGTCGTATGGCGGAGGAACGAGAGATGAGTGAGCAGTTCGCGACATTCACATCTTCACTGTTAACGAACGCGAAATCATCATCTCCCGCTTGGATATCACAGTCCGAAACGTGAACATGCCTGCAGCCGATACAATCCATGCCGTCGTCATTGGGAATCAACAGGCTATTTAGGATGTGAACGCCATTCATCACTATATTCTGCGAATCCTGAAAGTGCAGGGCCCAATTGGGCGCGTTTTGCAGTGTGACGTCCCGGATGAGAGTGTTCTGACACTTCCAAAAGACCACCATCGTCCCGGGTCGCCCCTCGCCCTTCATCTTGGGCTGCACAGGACCGAACTCCGTGTCGTACATGGCGTCGAGGAATGCCTTCCCCTGTCGCGTGTACTGAGCGTCGAAGTCTTGGGAAACGTGCGCGACGGTAAGGTCCATGAAGCCGTCTCCCCCACCGTCAATTGCGCCTCGCCCCACGATGGCAACGTTCTTGAGGTTTCTTGCTACAATGATGCCTACTTTGAAGCCCTCTCCCGTCGAGTTCACCCCGTAGTCACGTCCGAAACCATAGTCAGCGATCTTTCCGTAATCCTCCAGATTCCTGCTGCCGACGATGACCGCCCCGGCGTCCAGGGAGAGCGTAATATTGCCGCGTAATTCAAAAGTCCCTGACACATATCGGCCGGGTGGAAAAACCACGACACCGCCGCCAGCCTGCGCACAGGCCTCGATCGCTTTGCTGATCGCGAGAGTGTCAAGCGTCTTATCATCACCCGCTGCACCGTAGTCCCTTACGTTGCACACCGACGGGGTATTCTGTCCTGCCCGCGACGGTGTCTGGACCACTGCCTGCACGCTGGAGACGGAAGCTGACATAAGAAGGATGGCAAAAGCTTTGCCGGAGAACCTATTCGTTCCGTACACAGTTCCTCCCCTCCTAACCGGGCGTAGCCGCAACCAAACAAGGGAAGTTGGACGATTTCAAAACTGCCTTCGAACCCCGATGAACACTGGCCGAGTCCTCGGTGGCCAAAAGTATGCTGCCAGAAAATGGCAGAATCCTACGACCAAGGTACTATCAATCTGAGTTCTTTGTCCACTGCATACCCCATCGCGACACAAATGCGAGGAGACGGGAGCTTTGTTTACTCTCCATCCAGCGACGCGACGGTCGATCCTGAGGCCATTGGCGCGCGGCTTCACGCCCGTAGAGATGGCTGCCTGCGTCGGACCGGGCATAGGCCAAAGTTCCTGCTGCAACTCGAATCATACAAGCTTGCATGCTGGCGTTGCATCGGGTCTAATAGAGGGCGTGGATGCAAAGACGCGCGCTGCCATTGAATCAATCTGCGACATCATGCGGCGCTCGAATTGGGCCGGACCGTTCAACGAGGAGCTATAGTGGCCAGCTTTAACTGTCCGTACCTGCACGGCGAGGTTGAGTTGAGCGCCGAACGCGAAGGGCACATATCTGAGCGCCATCCCGACCTGTTGCCTGCGTATCGGGACCGTCTTAGGCAGACACTCGCAGACCCAGACCAGGTGCGAAGGAGCGCCCGGCTTGCGAACGCTCGCCTCTTCTCGCGGTGGTTTGATAACATAAGGAGTGGCAAACACGTAATTGTGGTCGTGGTGAGCGAACACGCGGGGCGGCACTGGGTGGTGACCGCCTAGCTCGCGAGGAAGCTTGCCGAAGGAGTCGTTGAATGGAAGCGAAGCTGACTTTCAAGTACGACCGTGAGGCTGACATCCTGCATATCGATAAATGCCCCCCTTACGCGGAGCAGGAATCTGAGGAACTTGGCGACGACGTGGTGGCCCGGCTGAACCCCTCGACCGGGGAGATCGAGAATCTGGAAGTCATGTTTTTTTCCACTCGCCTCCTGCGAGGTGATCTGTTCCAGTTGCCTGTGGTGGCAGACTTGCGCCTTGCCGTGTAACCCCTCGTGGCCCGAATTTAAGAGAATCCGAACGACAACGGAAAAGCCTTCAGCGGCCCGTCTGAGGACCGGAGCAACATCAGGGAGTGGAAATTTGCCTCGGTCGAGCAGGCGCACCGTGACGAAAAAGAACCGCTCGGAAACAAACGGGCGATCCCGCAAGGCGGGACGACACGCCGCTGGAATACAGCACCGTCGGCGGGATGACCAGTCTCCTTGGAGGTAAAGATGATGCGGGAAAAAACCTTAGGGTGGTGGGTGGCGGCAGCCGGCACTGTGCTGGCATTTAGCTCGGTGATTCTCGCGCAAGCAGGCGGCCAAGCGCCGATCTACCTCGATCCGAAGCGGCCGCTCGAGGAGCGGATCGATGACTTAATGAGCCGGATGACGCTCAAGGAAAAAGTCGGGCAGCTCAATTTACCTTGTGTTTATGTTCGTGAACTGGGGACAGACATTGCCTCGAAGACGGAGGCGTGCAAGAAATTTACGGCCGGAACATATACCCAGGAAATCGGTCCGGCCTGCGGTTTCTTCACGCTCGCCAATGAGATTCTGCACGAAGGCGCACGCCAGCAAGCGGAATACTTCAACGAGCTGCAAAAAATCGCACTCACCCAGACGCGCCTGAAAATACCGGTCATGGAGGACGAAGAAGGGACGCATGGCGCCATGTTTCCGGGTGGCACGGTTTTCCCGGAGGGCCTGGCCGTGGGCAGTTCCTTCGACATGGATCTGGTGAAGGCGATCTACGCGGCGGCAGCGGCGGAGGCGCGAGCGGTCGGGATCCACATGCTTTCCACACTGGTGATGGAAGTGGATCGCGATCCGCGCCTGGGCCGAAACGAGGAGGCCTACACCGAAGATCCTTACCTTTATATGCGCATCGGCGAGAGCATCGTGCGGGCCACGCAGGGTTCCGACATCTCTGCCCCTGACAAGGTCATCGCGGTGCTGACGGATTTTCCCACGCAAAGCGAACCCTCGAGTGGCCTCGAGCGTGGAGCGATTGAGGTATCGGACCGTTCCTTGCGCGAGAACTTTATGCCGCCCTGGATCGGAGCCATCACCAAAGCCGGGGGCTTGGGCGTGATGGCGGGTTACCCGGAAGTCGAGGATGTGCCGGCGCACGCCTCGGTGAAGTGGATGAACGATGTCTTGCGGCAGGAAATTGGTTTCAAAGGAGTCGTGGAGAGCGAAGGCGGCGGCTTCTCCACCCTGCTCTACGAGCACATCGTTCCCACCCAAAAGCAAGCTGGACTGCTGGGCTTGAGGGCCGGAGTCGATTTGGATATCACCTACGAGCCTGCCTACATGGGGCCATTGGTCGAGAGCGTGGAAGAGGGTCGAGTCCCCATGGCGCTGGTGGATCGCGCTCTGCGCAGAGTTCTGGAGCTGAAGTTCCGCCTGGGCCTCTTCGAGAATCCGTACGTCAATGTGGACCGCGCCGTCCGGGTCGTGCACTCGCAAGCGAATCAGGACCTGGCTCTGCGCGCCGGCCGCGAAGGAATTGTGGTGCTGAAGAATGATAAGAACCTGTTGCCTCTAAAGAAGGATTTGAAATCCCTAGCGGTGCTCGGCCCCAACGCGGACGATGTAATGAACCAACTGGGCGACTATTCGCCGCAGAACATTCTCCAGCACGTAACCACCGTGCTCGAGGGAATTAAAGCTGTGGTCTCGCCCCAAACCAAAGTCACGCAGGTGCGCGGCTGCGAAATAACCGGCACGGACAAGAGCGGGTTTGCCGAAGCCGTGCGGGCTGCGAAAGGGGCGGAAGTCGCCATTGTGGTGGTCGGCGAGAGGCAGCATATGACGAACGGGGCCGACCTTCAGGGCAGCCCCACCGATGGTGAAGGGCACGATGTGGCGAGCCTGGATCTGTCGGGAGTGCAGGAGGACCTGATCCAGGCGGTCTTCGCGACGGGAACTCCCACCGTCGTGGTGCTCATCAACGGCCGGCCGCTTTCCACGCGCTGGACGTCCGAACACGTGCCCGCCCTGCTGGAGGCGTGGGAACCCGGCGAGCGGGGCGGGGAAGCGGTGGCCGACGTGCTCTTTGGGAATTACAACCCCTCCGGACGGTTGGCCATCTCGGTGCCCCGGCACTCCGGCCAATTGCCGGTCTATTACAATTACAAGCCTTCCAAGGCGTACTGGATAGAACATTCATGGACTCGGCCCAGGGGCTATGTGGATATGCCTGCGACTCCTCTCTACCCCTTTGGTTATGGGCTGAGCTATACCACTTTTGAGTATAGCAATCTGCACGTTGAGCCGACGGAGATTCATCCGGGCGGCGAGGCGCGCGTGACCCTGGACGTCAAAAACATCGGTGACCGCGCGGGCGTGGAAACCGTGCAGCTCTACGTTCACGAGGAGTACGCTCCCGTTTCAACCCCGGTCAAGCAACTCCGGGGGTTTGAGCGAGTGGCGCTTGAACCTGGTGAAACGAAGACCGTAACCCTAAAGCTTACCCCGGAAGATCTCCAGTTGCTCGATATCGACATGCACTGGCGGGTCGTGCCGGGCGATTTTGACATCATGGTGGGAAAGTCGTCGGCGGATATAGCTCTCCAAGGAATACTGAAGGTGACGCCGTAGCGAGCGAGGAGCGTGGGTCGTGCGGCTCGGGATGAGGCTTGACCGGAACCATGGGCGGGAATACGGTGAAAGCATAGGAGGCAGAAGGACGACTCGCTATGACCATTATTTTGCAACCGGAACACGACCAGCTCATTGCGGAGGCGCTGCGTTCGGGCGCCTACCAGAACTCCGAGGAAGTGATCAGGCAGGCACTGGAGTTGCTCCACCAACGCGACGCACGGCTCGCCGAGAACCGCGCCAAGATCGAAGAGGGCTACGCCGCCGCCCAACGTGGAGAACTGATGGACAGTGACCAAGTCCGCGCCCCAATGGAAGAGAAGAAACGTGCCTGGGTGGGGGCTTGGAAAACCGCCGAAGAGGTCGTTGTTGGGGATACGCAAACTGATCTAGAAACCACCTTTCACCGCCTTGCCGACGAATGGCGCAACGAAACTTGGTTTATTTCTTCAATAAAGAAGAGAATTTCGCATCCAGCTCACCTGAAGATTATCGGCCTTGGGCGTCCTGCCATCCCTTTGATCATCAAGGAGATGAGAAGCTCGCCCGACCATTGGTTTTTCGCGCTCGAAGCCATAACACGTGAGGACCCAGCCCCCAATGCGGAAAACATGCATTAACTGGCAGATGCATGGCTGGCTTGGGCGAAGACTCATGGGTATTGATGTTTCCCCCGAATGGAAGGAACGTGTACATCACAAAAGGATGTATACGCCACCCGTGTTCACAATCCGCGACTCACAATTCATAATTGTTCTTGCCCTTCAGCGGCCCTTTAATGATTCAATGACCCAATGACCCGATGACCCAATGAATCAATGAGTCAATTGAAGAACTCCTGGGCTACACCTGTAAATATTTCTCTTGACAACGCCCCGCCCCTGTGATAGCCTATTAATGTGTATAGCCTGACCCGCGGGGAAGGCCTTTCCTCGCTAGCCCAACATTCCGTCCCAGGAGGAACTATGTCCTTACGCAAATCACCACAACTTACGCCCGCGTTGCTCGCCGCCGCGCGCCAGAATGCCCAGCATTCCACCGGACCGCGGAGCGCCGCCGCCAAGCAGAATTCCAAGCTCAATGCTTTGAAGCACGGCGCATACGTCGCGGAGGAAAATCGCCGCCAGTCCATGCTGGCGCTGGGCGAAGACCCGGAACAATTCCAAACCCTCACCGAGGAACTCATGAGCGCCTTCGGCCCCGGCGACGCGCTCTGGGAGAAGCAGGTCGAGGACCTCGCCTGGCTCTACTCGCGCCGCGAAAGGCTCGAGCGGGCGCAAGCGGGCGTGATGCGGCGCGCCTTGCAGGGGATCGACGACTGGCAACACCGCCGCCAGCAGGAGATGGCTCGTGTCACCTTCGACGCCTCCCAGCACGAGATCCTTGATGTCGATCTGCCGGAGTCTACAGATCGAGGGGTGGCGCTGAGAAAGACTCTTTCTTATCTCGAGCTCGTACGGGAGGAGATCAACCAGCGCACCTTCCGGGAGCGCCAGTACGCCGTATTGGAATCTTTTTACAGAGGTATGATGGGGTGGCGGCCGGGGCTGATTTTCAGTCTGCTGCACCGTTTCAGTGACCCTCTGCACCTGCGCGAGCAACAAGAGGAGGACGAGGAATACCGGCAGTTCCTGCTCAAAGAAGGCGCCGACTGCGTGCCGCCGGGCGA
>Ga0208821_1001396_pt1 | contig 13765 bp, 7 predicted proteins | sample June2015DPH_20_5_FD_184720 | JGI IMG/M metagenome (GOLD analysis project Ga0208821, IMG submission 184720) | Peatland microbial communities from SPRUCE experiment site at the Marcell Experimental Forest, Minnesota, USA - June2015DPH_20_40... | ecosystem: Environmental > Terrestrial > Soil >... | reverse complement strand
GTTATGCTAATCTACCCAGTGCGTCCCACGACAAGGGCCTTCCCTGTGGGACCTCACTTATGGCCCTGATTGCTCCCTCGCTGCTGGCGGCAGATTTCGCTCGACTCGGAGAGGCGCTCCACATTATGAAGGCTGCGGGCGTACCGATGCTCCACCTGGAGGTGATGGACGGCCATTTTGTGGAGGAAATTACTGTCGGGCAACCGGTCGTCCGGAGCCTGCGGAAAGCCACCAACCTGGTTCTGGACTTACACCTGCTCATCGAACGTCCGGAACGCTACATTGCTGACTTCATTGAGGCGGGTGCGGATCGTATCTCGGTTCATGTGGAGGCCACGACTCGCCTGCACCGAGTTTTGCACCAGATCCGAGAGCAGGGCGCCAAAGCAGGAGTTGCCTTGAATCCGGCGACGCCCGTCGAGACGATTGCGGACGTGGTGGGGGAGTTCGACTTTCTCTCAGTTTTGTCCTCTGATCCGGGGTTGAGCGAGCGCACCTTCGTCCCCAGATCGGTGGAGAAAGTACGAGCGGCGGCATTTTTGCGTGATGAGCGGCGCGCGGATTTTGCCATTCAAGTCGAGGGTGGAATCCGCTTTGAGCATGTGGAGCAACTTACTCGGGCAGGCGCAGACATCCTGGTGGCTGGTTCAGCCATCTTCTATAGCGATGACCCAAAGGCACGCCTGAACGAAATGCTGCGCCTCGTGTCCGCATCGCGGCGGATGTCCAAAGTATGATGGGCGCGAATCAGGAGTGAAAACACTGGCGAAGCGAATCAGCAAGACCGGATCGAAGCGTCTGCCGTTCCTTTTGTGGGTGGCTGTACTGGGTGGCGTGTTCCTGCCCGGATGTCTTTTTCATCGCCATCGGCGCACGGATTTAGCCGCAGTGGTTAATGCTGGCGATCAGCCGGACAAGATTCTTTACGAAAGGGCCAGCAACGAAATTGTACACGGTCGTTACGACGTAGGACGTCTCACTCTCCAAACCCTCATCAATACGTACCCGGATAGCGAGTATCTGGCAAAGGCAAAACTTGCCATCGCGGATTCCTACTATAACGAGGGAGGGGTCTCGGGCCTGACCCAATCCGAGGCTGAATACAAAGACTTCATTACCTTCTTTCCTACGGCGCCCGAGGCGCCTCAGGCGCAGTACCGCGTCGGCATGGCGCATTTCCGCCTGATGGCCAAGGCCGACCGGGACCAGGCCGAGGCTCACCTTGCGGAAGTCGAGTTGAAGGAGTTTCTGGTGAAATACCCTGACAACCCCTTGACGGTCCGCGTCAAGGCGCGCCTTCGAGAAACACAGGAAATCCTGGCCCAGGGGGAGTTCGAGACCGCGAGTTTTTACCAGATGAGGGGGGCGTATCGCGCTGCACGGGGACGCTTCCGGGAGATTGTCGAGAAGTACCCCAACTTCAGCCGCGGGGATCTGGCGCTGTATGGATTGGGCCAAACCTTAGAGCACCTGAAAACCCCCAAGGATGCGGTTCCGTACTACTCGCGGGTGGTTCGTGATTTTCCTCTCAGCCCGCGGGCGGCAGAGGCCAAAGATCGGCTCGTGGCCATGCGCGAACCGGTTCCAAAGCCCACCAAATCGACGTTGGCGCGAGCGCAGGCGGATGCAGCCCGATTGCGCAGTCAGACCCTGTTTGGAAAATTGACTACGGCGATGGCCAGTGCGCCCGATACAAGCGCCACCTTGCGCGGCCCGGTTCGCCTGGGGACGGCGGAGGCGAGTGGTGTCGAAGTGGCGAAACGTACACCTGCTGCCCCGTCTCTCCCCAATGCTGCGATTGTTGCTGAGCCCGTAGGCGATGCTGGCTTGAATTCCGGAAAGGCGGTTGATTCCAAGCCTGCCGTCGACAACTCCAACAAAGGGACCAGCCCTAACACTCAGGACAAAAGTGCAAACTCTTCAGGCAGTGAGAGCAGCTCGAAGGCTCCGGAGAATAAGGTGAACTCTTCCAGCAATGAAAGTAGCTCGAAGGCAGGGGAGAGCAAAGCAAGCCCTGCTCCTCAAAACCAATCTGGGACAGTCACGCCTCCGAAGAAAAAGGGCCGCTTCCACCTCCTGAAGAAGATTGTCAAGCCTTTCTGATTTGCCTTTCTTTGGCTCTCCAGGGTGGGGCTGTGTTCGCAAACGGTCACGCCAGCCGATTCTGTCGGGCCATTTTTTTGGACCTTGTACGCCAACTGAAGACTCTCAATTCCATGCGCGCCTTGACTTTCTCTCATTGACGTGGTATTCGTTTGGCAAGTCATCTCGCGACACAAGGTTGGAGGGAGGCCGTGTGGCTCGGTTGATCCTGGTCGCAGACGATAGCCCTACTATTCAAAGGAGAGCCCAAGGGATTTTGCAGGGTGAGGGCTTCGAGGTCGAAACCGTCTCCAACGGTGTGGCGGCGATCAAGAAATTACCCAAAATGCAGCCTGTCCTCGTGCTAGCCGACGTGTCCATGCCAGGCAAAGATGGCTACGAGGTTTGTGATTATGTAAAGACTTCAGCGGATCTTCACCACGTGCCCGTGCTGCTGGTGGCCAGCGACCTGGAGCCGTACGATGAGCAGCGGGGTGCGCAGGTCGGGGCGGACGGGATTATCAAGAAACCCTTTTCCCCCCACGACTTGATCGCTATGGTTGCGAAATTCGTCGCCCTCGGCGAAGCCCCAGCATCCCCACCCGCGCTTCCTGAAACGCTTGTCACTTCGTTCCCTATGGCCCCGCCTGAAGTCTCCCCAATGGGTTCCGAACCGGAAGGCGCCAGAGGAAGACACGCGCCGGATTTGGCCGCGCCTTCGGCTGGTATGGCCTTTGCGGAACCGCCTGAGATACCGGCGACGCCGCCTGAGCCAACCCCACAGCTCACGTTGCAGGTTGCAACGGAACCAACTCCAACCGCTCCCGAATCAATCTCCGGGACCGGTGTGGAGGCTACGCCTGAGCCAACCCCACAGCCCGTGCTTGAGGCCGTACCTGAGCCGGCGCTGGTCGGTCCCGAAACAATCTCCACCGCCGTAGTGGAGCCTACGCCTGAGCCCACCCTGATCGCTCCTGAACCAACCCCAGAGCCCATCCCTGAGGCTGCGCCTGAGGCGGTTCTGGCCAGTCCTGAATCAATCTCCGAGACTGCTGTGGAGCCTACGCCTGAGCCCACCCTGGCCGCTCCTGAACCAACCCCAGAGCCCATCCCTGAGGCTGCACCTGAGGCGGTTCTGGTCAGTCCTGAATCAATCTCCGAGACCGCTGTGGAGCCTACGCCGGAGCCCACCCTGGCCGCTCCTGAACCAACCCCAGAGCCCATCCCTGAGGCTGCGCCTGAGGCGGTTCTGGTCAGTCCTGAATCAATCTCCCAGACCGCTGTGGAGCCTACGCCTGAGCCCACCCTGGCCGCTCCTGAACCAACCCCAGAGCCCATTCCTGAGGCTGCACCTGAGGCGGTTCTGGTCAGTCCTGAATCAATCTCCGAGACCGCTGTGGAGCCTACGCCGGAGCCCACCCTGGTCGCTCCTGAACCAACCCCAGAGCCCATCCCTGAGGCTGCGCCTGAGGCGGTTCTGGTCAGTCCTGAATCAATCTCCGAGACCGTTGTGGAGCCTACGCCGGAGCCCACCCTGGCCGCTCCTGAACCAACCCCGGAGCCCATTCCTGAGGCTGCGCCTGAGGCGGTTCCGGTCAGTCCTGAATCAATCTCTGAGACCGCTGTGGAGCCTACGCCTGAGCCCACCCTGGTCGCTCCTGAACCAACCCCAGAGCCCATTCCTGAGGTTGCGCCTGAGGCGGTTCCGGTCAGTCCTGAATCAATCTCCGCGACCGCTGTGGAGCCTACGCCTGAGCCCACCCTGATCGCTCCTGAACCAACCCCAGAGCTCATTCCTGAGGTTGCGCCTGAGGCGGTTCCGGTCAGTCCTGAATCAATCTCCGCGACCGCTGTGGAGCCTACGCCTGAGCCCACCCTGGCCGCTCCTGAACCAACCCCAGAGCCCATTCCTGAGGTTGCGCCTGAGGCGGTTCCGGTCAGTCCTGAATCAATCTCCGCGACCGCTGTGGAGCCTACGCCTGAGCCCACCCTGATCGCTCCTGAATCAATCCCAGAGCCCATTCCTGAGGCCGCACCTGAGGCGGTTCTGGTCATCAGTCCTGAATCAATCTCTGGGACCGCTCCAGAGGCTACGTTCGAGCTGGCATTGGTCGTGTCAGAACCACCAGTTGCAGAATCAGGTGTGCCCCGCGCGCCGGTGTCTGTAACCGAAACAGTTCATCCGCCTGCGGAGGCTGCGCCTGAGGCGCCCCCGGCTGTCCCTGCTGAAGAGCCTCTTCTTCCAACCGAACCCGCCTTGGCGGCACAACAGGTGGAGCCGCTTCCTCCGCTGCGCCCGTCTCCTGAACTCGTCAAGCCGGCAGCCGATAGAACCCTGGCGTTCGGCGTAGCTGCGGAGATTGGGGGGCCGATGCTAATTGATGAGCTGGCTCCCGCTCCCCCTGCACCCGAACCGCCTCCTTTCGTCGAAGGACAACAGCCGAGACGCATAGCAGCAACCAGCTTGGATAGTTTTTCCCTCACCGAAGCCGCGGAGGGCCAGGTTTATATCGCCCCGCCTGAAGCGGAGGCGGCGCCGTCGCCCGAACCTGGGGTTGTCCAGCCGGGCGAGGCTCCGGAGCCCCCCCCCTCCGTGATCAACCCAGAGTGGGTTTACGTAATTGTTCACAAGGTCGTCATGAAGATGGCTCCTCCCGTGCTACCCCCGGAACTTGTTGCGGAAATCATCCGCGTACTCACCGAAGAGATCACCGCAGAACTTAACGCGGAATCGTCTCAAGGTTATTAGCAACTCGAGACGGTCAGGTTGTGCAGGTAGGTGTAGCTGATCTTCGCGCTTTCGAGTGAGTCGCGATCGCACTCGTCCTGCTCCACGTAGAAGTGCTTCAGGCCGCCTTTCGGGGCGGCTTGGAAAATCCTCTTCCAGTCGATGACTCCCTGGCCGACTTCGGTGAAGGCCCCTTTACGGAAGTCCTCTCCCGTGGTTGGGGGATAACCGGGTTTCAAATCCTTGATGTGGAGCTGCGGAAACCGGCCCGGGAACCGGTCGAAGTAGTCTACTGGGTCCTTGCCCGCGCGAACGCACCAGAAGCAGTCGAGCTGGAAATTCACGGTCTTGGCATCCGTGCGGCGGATCAGCTCGTCGTAAATCACTGCCCCGCCATCTAGGGTTGCGTAGTCGAAATTGTGGCCGTGATAGTGGAAGTGGCAGCCGGCACGGTCGATGGCCTCTCCCAACTTGTTGAACCATTCGGCATCGCGCTTGATGGCGTCGAGCGACTTGCGATCCTTGTCGTCCAGGCTGGCCAGGCCCACGTAAGTGATCCCGCATTCCTTCGCATCCGCAAGGTGCTTCTGGAGGTCAGACTTGAGTTGGTATTCAGTGTAATGCGTGCTTATGGCTTTAAGACCGTATTCACTCAGGATGGCGCGGAGCTCTGCGGGCTTCTTTCCATAATAGTTGAAGTCGCCCACCTCCACCTCCCGGTATCCAATCTCGGCTACCTTCGCAAGCGTTCCAGAAAGGTCCTTCGCCAGGTGGTCGCGGACCGTATACAGTTGTAATCCAATGGGCAGGTCATAGGGGTTGCCAAGGACGAGCCGATTGCGACTCAGAGCGAAGGCTGCGACGCCGAGACCAGCGCTTTGCATGAAACGTCTTCTGTTGATCGAGTTGATCATGTCATTTCTCTCCCTCAAGGAATTTACGAACTTACTGCGTACTCGCTTGCCTACTTCAATATCGCAGACCGCCCGTTTACGCGACTTGACCGAGTCAAGGAAGTTGGTGATGTGATCGTAGAGCGCATCATTCACGGATTCCATTTTCATGGAAGCCGTTCATTCGGCAGGTTTGGGTTCGTACTCCCATTTCTCCGGGAACACCTTAAACCCGTCACGATCCAGGAAAAGCGTCCCGTCGGTCCCGTGAAACTCAATACCAAAATACACGTCTTTCCCCGCCTGGCAGGCCATGACCATTTGGAGAGCGTGCCAGTTATCCCGCGTGGCGATGATGACGACGTCGATGTCCTTGTCGTCGAGAACCTGTCGAAAGTCCTTGTACGCCTTGGCCTTGCCCCCCGCGTCCTGGATCCCCTTCTCGAATGGATGCGAAGAGTCGTGCCCACCTTGATCGATTCCATTACACGCGAGATGGTGACCGGGAAACGGGGCAATCTGATCGCAGGCCCCGCCGCGGCGGCATCGCTAAAGAAGATACAGGCGGTAAGCACAAAGCGGAAGGCAGAAAGTGCACCGCAGAAAGCAGATCCCCTTCATTCTGGCTCCAGACTTCTGACTTCTGACTCCTGAATCCTGACTTCTGCCTTTCCAATCCCAGCCGGCGCAAGCGGGACATGAAAGGGGATTATACGCTCCATTGCACATGCACGAGCCGCAGACCCTCTGAAAAACGAGACTCTGCGGTACCTGCTTTCGCGTCTGGCGGCGACGGTTCTATGACATGGACATCTGGAGCCCCGGGAAGCGGGACGAGAAATTGAGTTACATGCACAACAATCCCGTCAAGCGCGGCTTGGTGAAGCCCGCTTGTAGCGCAGGGCCCGCGGTCCGGCCCTGCGGTTCTTCCAGCGGTGCGGGCTCTTGCCGCGCCGCAAACAGGACAATCCGCTTTAGGCTTGGCCCCGCGCCGAATACGGTTTCTGAGAACATCCAGGGCGCGCCGTCAAAAGCACCGCGCGCTGGAAAAGCCGCAAGGCTGGAGAGCGAGCCTTGCGCTACATTCCCTTTCGGCGGCGCGGGTTTATTCGGTGGCCAGGCTCCAGCACACACCTAGCCGACCCCGACGTATCGGGGCCAGGATGGCGCCTTATGACTCCTTTGGGTTGCGCGAAGGGAGCCACGAGGGGCTCTTTGTGCCGTGGGTTCGTCGGTGGTGGGGCCGAGGTAGCGCAGGGCCCGCGGTTCGGCCCTGCGGCTCTTCCAGCGGCGCGGGTTCTTGCCGCGTCGCCAACAAGGTAATCCGAATTATCATGGGCCGCGCCGTCAAGAACTGGGGACAGGTTACAGGATACAAATTGTCTCTTGACAACGCTTCGCCCCTGTGGTAGCCTATTGATGTGTAAAGTCCAAGCCGCGGGGAAGTCCTTTCCTCGTCAAGCCAACACCCCGCCCCAGGAGGAACCATCGTCCTTACGCAAATCACCCCAACTTACGCCCGCGTTGCTCGCCGCCGCGCGCCAGAATGCCCAGCATTCCACCGGACCGCGCAGCGCCGCCGCCAAGCAGAACCCCAAGCTCAATGCCTTTATATGGTAGGTGGTAGGTGGGGGAGGAACAGGATTGAGCATTCGGGATTCAGGAGTCAGGAGGCAGAAGAGCCTGGGACAGGTTACAGAGGACAGGGAAAGGGGCTAATTCTGAATTGTGAATTATGGCTTGTGGGTTGCCTTCTTACTTCTCGCCACTGCCGACTGCCTACTGAATTTGAGGGGAGTTCGAGTTGGCGGGACTCTCGGGCAGTACCGGAGTCTACGACAAGATGTCACCGCCGACAGTGAAAGAAAAAACTAGTAACTTTAAAAAGTGAAGGAACGACGCGGGGATGTTATTGAAAACAAAGGACCTGCCTACAGCCGCCTGGGACGAAGCTGGAATGTTCTAGAAAACAAAGGTAGTTACTCGTTGAAAGTGGGAATGTTGTTGAAAACATAGGTAGTTAGTGTCTGGTAGGCGGTAGGTCGTATGTCGGAGGTGGGGAATGAAGACTGGGTTCGGGTTTCGGGTGTCAGGTGTCTGGTAGGTGGTAGGTCGTAGGTGGTAGGTGGGGCGAGATAGGTGGCAGGTGGGGAAGCGCAGGGACCAAGTGATAGGTGCCCGGCGTCAGGTGTCAGGCGCCAAGGCTTCCTTGGCGAGTGGTTAGGAAAAACGGCGTGGTATGCTTGCCGTGAAGAGAATAGACATCGCAGAAATCTGGTCTGGGGGGTAATGATAAGCACGCAGGTGAATCGGAGGGACTTTCTCAAGGCGGGAACGGTACTGACTACGGGGAGTTTCCTCGTGGGTGGGACGCGGGTGCATTTGCTTGCGGCGGAGCCGGGCGAGCCTGCACGTCCGCATTCGGCAAATGACCAAATCCAAATTGCTTTGATCGGAGCTGGACAGCAAGGCCAGTACGACACAGGAATCGCCTTGCGGGTACCGGGAGTCAAGCTGCTGGCGGCGGCGGACTGCTACGATGGGCGCTTGACTCACTGCAAGGAACTTTGGGGCAAGGACCTCTTTACGACCCGCGACTACCAAGAGATTATCACCCGCAAAGATATTGATGCATTGATTATTGCTACGCCTGACCTCTGGCACAAGCAGGCGGCGCTGGATGCCATGAATGCGGGTAAGGACGTGTATCTGGAGAAGCCCATGATCCACGTCTATTCCGACGGGCCGGAGATCATCGACACGGCGCGAAAGACGCAACGCATCTTGCAGGTGGGGAGCCAGCGGGTCAGCTCGCTCATTTACAAGAAGGCGCAACAATTCTACCAGGCCGGGGCCATCGGCGAGCTTAACAGTGTCAACGCCTGGTGGGATCGCAACTATGCGGTCGGCGCCTTCGAAGCTTCAATCCCACCCGACGCTTCGCCGGAGACCATCGACTGGCCGCGATTTCTGGGCACCGCGCCCCAGATTCCGTTCAACCCCGAGCACTTCTTTCAATGGCGGAAATGGCGGGCCTACGGCAGCGGGGTTGCGGGAGACCTGTTCGTGCATCTCTTCAGCGGCACGCATTTTATCACCGGGACTCACGGTCCCACGCGCGCCATGTCTACGGGGGGACTGCGCTTTTGGAAGGACGGCCGCGATTTTCCGGATGTTTTGATGGCGCTGTTTGATTTCCCGCAAGGGTTCAATCTTTACTTGCGAGTCAATTTTGTGAGTGGTGGCCCGCAGACGGATAATGAGGGTTTTATCTTCACGGGAAACGAAGGCACCATGCAGATTGGCGCCAGCGGAGCCGCTCTCCTGAGTGATTATAACCGTGACGCGGTCACCCTCAGCGGCATGCGGCATCGGCCCGACCCCGGCTACGAGATCAGTTCCTGGGCGAACGCCACACAAAAGATATTCCTGGCGGAATACAAGAAAAAGTACCACCTGCCACAACCTCCTGCTCCTCCTCCCCGCAAAGAGAGCTTTGTGGCTCCAGAGAAATACAACGATAGTTACGACCACTTGAAGAACTTCTTTGAAGCCCTGCGGACGCGCCAGCCGGTGGTTGAGGACCCGGTCTTCGGTTTCAGGGCAGCCGGCGCAGCTTTGTTGAGCAACCTGAGCTATGAACAGAATGCCCCGGTTCGCTGGGACCCGGAGGAGATGAAACTGCTTTAGCCTTCTACAAGAAATGGCGCCCCGCGTGGGCAAAGGTGGATTCCCGTTTGCGCGGGAATGACGAGGTTGGCTTCTCTCGCGCGTGCATGGGGGAGACGGTTTCGTAGGGCCGGGGCTTGCTGCCCCGGCCTGCGCATCTCTGGCCCCTGCATAGGCGAGACCCATCCCGCCTAGCGGTAATTCGAGATGGCAGATTCCAGATTTCAGAGATACAAGCGCCGTTTCCCGAATCCTGAATCCTGAATCCTGAATCCTGAATCCTGGATCCTGAACCTTGTTCCTTGACATCCTGCGCGCAAATCCTCAACAATGGCGGATTCTGAGAAGCAGTCGTTAGTTATCAGTTTTCAGTGGTCAGTCAACTTCCCGCTGGGGGCTGCTTAACTGACAACTGAATACTGAGAACTGATGACTAAACACGAAAGGTGAAAGTCATGCGTTGGAGTCAAACATTCATTCCCACTTTGCGCGAGGACCCTGCGGAAGCGGAGGTTCCCAGTCATCGTTTGCTGTTGCGGGCCGGTTACGTTCGCCAGGTGGCGGCGGGAGTCTATGCCCATCTCTTCCTGGCGCAGAAATCCCTTCTCAAGGTGATGCAAATCATCCGCGAGGAGATGAACGCCATTGGGGCGCAGGAGTTTCATTTGCCGGCTTTGAACCCGGTGGAGCTTTGGAAAGAGTCCGGCCGCTACGAGTCTTACGGCGAGACGTTGTTCAAGTTCATGGACCGCAACCAGCATGAAATGTGCCTGGGAGTGACGCACGAAGAGGAGATGACGAACATCGCCCGCAGCGAACTGCGTTCGTACAAGCAACTGCCTCAGATCTGGTATCAGATCCAGGAGAAATTCCGCGACGAGCCGCGGCCTAAGTCGGGGTTGTTACGGCTGCGTCAGTTCTGCATGAAGGACTCCTATTCCTTCGACCTTGACGATGCCGGACTGGAGATCAGCTACCAGAAGCATTACGGCGCCTACGGGCGCATTTTCGAGCGCTGCGGGCTGAAGTACGTCATTGTGGAAGCGTATTCAGGGACTATGGGGGGGACGGACTCCCATGAGTTTGCCGCGCCGACGGACGCGGGGGAGGATTCGCTGGCCATTTCTGAGTGCGGCTACGCGGCCAACCTGGAGAAAGCCGAAGCCCAAGCGCCTCGAGTCGAGGACCTGCCCGGCGACGCGCCTCCCGAGCCCTTTCCCACTCCCGGCCAGAAGACCATTGATGATTTGGCAAAGTTCACGGCTGAAAGCCCGGCGCGGCTGATGAAGACGCTGGTTTACGTGGTGGAGAGCAAGCCTGTAGTCCTCTTGCTGCGTGGCGATCACTCGCTCAGCGAGACGAAGCTGGCCGCCGCGCTGGGCACGGATGTATTCCGGCCCGCCACACCTGAGGAGGCGTGGGCGCTGCACGGCGCACACCTGGGCTCGCTGGGGCCGGTGGGGCTTGAGGGAGTAAGGATATTAGCGGACCGGGCGTTGGAGGGGCGAAAGAACCTCATCACGGGCGCCAACCGTGATGACACGCACCTCCGCAACGTCACGCCGGGGCGTGATTTCCAGGCCGAGTATCATGATATGCGGGTGGTGACGGCTGGCGATCTCTGCCTGTGTTGCGGCAAGCCCATTCAAATTCGCATTGCGGTGGAATTGGGGCACATCTTCAAACTGGGAAGACGGTATTCCGAAGCGATGCATGCCACGGTATTGGACGAGAACGGCAAAGAGACCCCGCTGGTCATGGGGTCGTATGGAATTGGCGTGGAGCGCATCTTGAGCGCCGCCGTGGAGCAGAACCACGACCAGGACGGCATGTTTTTACCGCGGCCGATTGCTCCTTTCGACCTCATCCTGACGGCGGCCAACATGGATGATGCCCGACTCCGCTCGGCGGCGGAGAAGCTGTACGAAGAAATGCTCGCCAACTCGCTGGACGTGCTGTTTGATGACCGCGCGGAAAGGCCGGGCGTCAAGTTCAAGGATGCGGACCTGATTGGCGTTCCTTACCGAGTCACTTTGGGCAAGCGGAAGTTCCAGCAGGGCTTGGCGGAAATCTTCCAGCGCTCGACAAAGAAAGTTCGCGATGTTAAGCTCTCAGAGGTCGTAAAATGCCTGCAAGTGGAGTATCTTGTATAAGGAGCAAGAGCTCAACAGGGTACCGCTATGCGACGATCGGAAGAGGCTTCAGGACGGTTCAAGGCTCTTTTATCTTTGGCATTCCTGGCGGCCATCATCTTTGTTGCCATAAAGACCATCCCCGCTTACGTGAACAATTTTGAGCTTCAAGACCACGTCCGGCAGCTTTCCGTTGAGTTGGCAGTTCGAGCCAAACCCGTCACGCCGGATGAGATACGGGATGAGGTGGTCGCGTTCGCACAGGATCACGGAGTTCCGCTTACCGCTGACAATGTCAAGGTCACTATCGCAAGTCGCGTATCGATCAGTTTGGACTACACGGTGCCGGTGGACTTGATGGTTTATACCCTCAAGCTTCACTTTACGCCATCGGCGGAGAACCAGTCGCTATAACCCGTGGATCGAAATGCGCCAGCATCGCGCTCGAATCCCCGTCCGTTCCGGAAGCAGGGGCAGTCACGTCTTGCCGGCGTGGCAGGCTGGAAGAGAGGTCTAGTCGCTGCCTGCTTGTTGGGTGTACTCGGCTTGGCCGGCATTTTCGTTTACTACTACGTCCGCTTCTCCCGCCTCATTGACGCGCGTCTGAGTGGCGACATCTTTAACAATGCTTCCCTGGTCTTCGCCGCACCTACGCCGGTTTCCGTGGGTCAGGCGAGCACGCCGGGGAAGGTCGCCGCACGTCTCCGCAGGGCCTTTTATGCCGAAAGCAGCGGGACCTCCTCCGTCGGCGTCTATAAGCTGGCGGAAGACAGGATCGAAATCACCCCCGGGCCCATTTCTTTCTTCGCCGGCGAAGTCGCCAAAGAGGGCCCGGCGATTTTGACCTTCCGGGATGGCCGCATTTCTTCCCTCAGCTCGCCTGACGGCGCCACAAGTTTGGAAAGATACAATCTCGAGCCCGAGGTGATCACCACCCTGTTTGACGACACCCGCTCCAAGCGGCGGCTGGTGCGTTACCAGGACCTGCCGAAAGTGCTGGTGGATGCGGTGCTGGCAGCGGAAGATCATCGCTTTTTCTCTCATCACGGGGTGAATATTTTCCGCATCTTGGGAGCGGCCGCGGCCGACATTCGGGCGGAGGAGAAAGTGCAAGGTGGCAGCACGCTGACCATGCAGTTGGCGCGCGGCTTTTTCTTGACGCCACGGCGTACATGGCGGCGAAAAATCGAAGAGATCTTCCTGGCCCTCCTCCTGGAACAACGACTGAGCAAGGAACAGATTTTCGAGCTTTATGCGAACCAGATATACCTTGGGCAGCGGGGGAGTTTTTCCATTTATGGCCTCGGTGAGGCGGCCAACGCTTATTTCAACAAGGACGTCGCCAGCCTGACGTTGCCCGAAGCAGCCTTTTTGGCGGGCCTGATCCGCGGCCCGAATCTGTATTCACCTTACCGGCGGACGGCAAGAGCCTTGGAGCGGCGCAACTACGTGATCAGGCAGATGCTTGAACTCGGCATGGTCAGGTCCGAGCAGGCCGAGAAAGCCTCGAGGGCGACTTTGGGGGTGACCAACCAGAACGAGGAGGGTCTCGAGGCGCCTTTCTTCGTGAACATGGTGCGTGACCAGTTGCTCGCCCAGTTTTCCGAGTGGGATTTGATTTCGCAAAGCTATCGCATTTACACTACACTCAATCTCGATTTGCAAAAGGCGGCCTCCGAGGGCGCACCGCTTGGCATTGGCGAAGTGGACCAGGAGTTAAAGAAGTCAAGGCATGCCAAGTCCGGCGCGACCCAGGATCCGAATCAGCCCCAATTGGCGCTCCTGGCGCTGGACGCCCACACGGGGGAGATCAAAGCTCTGGTGGGCGGGCGAGACTATGGCAGCAGCCAACTTAACCATGTTCTGGCAAAGCGACAACCGGGTTCATCCTTTAAACCCTTTGTCTATGCAGCCGCTCTCAGTACGGGTGTGGACGGCTCGCAGCCGCGGGTAACCCCGGCAACCCTACTCAACGACGAGCCAACTACCTTCCAGTTCGGCGCTCTCACTTACGAGCCTGAGAACTACAAGCAGGAATACCACGGGCTCGTAACCCTGCGAGAGGCCCTCACACACTCACTGAATGTAGCGACGGTCCACCTGGCGGAAATGGTTGGGTATGACAAGGTAAGGAATCTGGCGATAGCCGCAGGAATCAACAAAGACCTGCTGGCGACACCCGCCATGGCGCTGGGCGCTTATGTGGCAACGCCGCTGGAGATTGCCGGGGCTTATACTATTTTTTCGAATGGCGGCCAATT
>Ga0208821_1001395_pt1 | contig 13779 bp, 6 predicted proteins | sample June2015DPH_20_5_FD_184720 | JGI IMG/M metagenome (GOLD analysis project Ga0208821, IMG submission 184720) | Peatland microbial communities from SPRUCE experiment site at the Marcell Experimental Forest, Minnesota, USA - June2015DPH_20_40... | ecosystem: Environmental > Terrestrial > Soil >... | reverse complement strand
ACAGATATCTTTAAAGGGGCTGTCCGGGAGGTTGAGCAGCTTATAATACGTGAATCGAGCCATAAATCTCTGCTTGTCGCTAACGTTCCAGTCGACCTTCTCGTTTAACTGGTCGGTGTCGCCCCCAGTGCCATAACCCGTTACGAAGTTGTACGGGCTCGTCGCGCTGGGAACGGTATTCGGCAGAGGGTAGTAACCCAGAAGGACTTTCGAGGCCGGGTTAATTTGGCTCGCGGCAATCAGGTTGGCGGTACCGCTGCCACCGGGCTCGAGGCCAACTTGCGTTCGGCAGGTCCCCCCGGAAGAGGTACAGTTGGTGCTGGTCATTGGGTCATAAATGTTGGTGCCCGATCCGGTAAAGTCGCCACTCCTCTCCGCAACGGTCGGGAAGATCCCGTTGGTGAGGGCTGCGGACGATCGCACGCGGTAGCCCTCATAGCTCGAGAAGAAGAACAACTTGTCGGTGATAACTTTCCCACCGAGGTTGGCGCCAAACTGGTTCTGGGTCCAGGGACCCACAGGGGCTCCCGCCTCGTTGAGGAAAAAGCTGTTGGCGTCCAGAACCTTGTTGCGGAGGAATTCATAGGCGGCGCCGTGGAAGGAGTTACTGCCCGACTTGGTCGTGAGGTTGATGATCCCGCCGGCAAAACGGCCAAAATCGGGTCCCATGGCGTTAGTCTGCACCTTGAATTCCTGGATGGCATCCTGCGTCGGTATCATGGTGATGACGTTCAGGTAGGAGCCATTGGTCGGAACACCATCCACAAATATGGCGTTTTGACCGGCTTGGCTTCCACCTATTTGGAAGTCGCCAGCCGCAAAGGGGTTAGAGCCGACGGGGTTGCTCATCGAGGAGTTGCCTCCTGATGGCGGGCCCTGCGGCTGGATGCCCGGTGAGAGTTGCGCCAAGGAGAGAACATTGCGTCCGTTCAAGGGCATTTCGGTAACCGTACGCGATTCCACCACTTGCCCCAAGTCGGAAGTCTGAGGCTGGAGCAAAGGTGTCGCCGCCGTGACCTCGATGGTTTGAGTTACGGCTCCGACTTCCATCGCCAGATCGATTCTGAGCCCGCTTCCGACCTCCATGACGATGGGCTCGCGTTTGAAGTGCTTGAAGCCGCTCTTTTCCGCATCGATCCGGTAACTGCCCGGCAGAATGTTGACGAATGTGTAGGCCCCCGCCGCATCCGACTCCATGGTGCGCTTATCCGAGGTCCCGAGATTGGTCAGTGTAACTGTCGTGCCTGGAACCGCCGCTCCGCTGGAGTCCAGAACGGTTCCGGCAAGGGATCCATAGACAGTCTGGCCGCTTGCAGCTTGCGGCCAGAGTGCCACAAGGAAGACAACCGTTATTGACAAGAACTTAACTTTTTCAAAGATTCGCATTTAGCACTCCTATATTAACTGAATTTTGTCAACTCCCGACTTCTGAGTTGTAGTGCGAGTGGCGCGTCCACCGACAGGCGACCGACGGCAGTAAGGTCCGGCTGTAGTTGCAGTTTAGCGCCGCCGTCCGCGACCCGTGGTGCAACGCGCCCTGAGTATTCGTGTTTTCCGGGTTGTTCCAGGGAGGGCTGCTTGAGCAGCGCTCCGAGAGATGATTCGTAGCGTTGAGACCGTTGTTGCATGCGAATGGAGCGATCACAACCGGCGTGACGGAACTGCTGAATACGCGAGCTCGGTCAACAGAGGCCCCCAACCCGCTGAGAACAAGCAAAACTGCAAGTGCGCGCAGTCCATTGAAGGAGCGTTTGCTCTCTCGACACTTGTCCCTGCTAGTTGACCCGATTCGAAAGGTGTTGAACCAGCCCCCGACCCGCCGTCGCCCGTGGCGGCAACGCATATTATCCTCGTGATCGAAGGCCCGACGCTAATGAGAAACGCCCTGTGCCGGTTTCATACCACAGCCGGCAGAGTGCGCAAGGTACCCGCTGTCCCGCCTGCTTAAGGACTGGACAACGGCAATTTGAATCACGGCGTTGATGGGCTGAGCATTGACTGCATCCCTCCTGGCAACATCCAGCAAACCCTCGAACGCAGCCTGCTTCTGCACCCACGAACACCTGCGTGCACAGCAACTTTTACCAGAAGATAAGCAGTAACGCAAGATGAATCCTGTTAATGTTTGAGGAATTCCTGTTACTCTTGTAACCCTTGTTGTTTCAATCATGTACATGTCATGTTTCACCTGTAACGGCTAAGGCTTCCGAAAAAACCATTCTAGTGGTACACTCAGCCTAGATTTCCCGCATCGGAACAGCGGGTAAAGCCATGCGAGTTTCTGATCATGGAGAAAGAAACGAGCTTGAGCATGTTCTAAGCTCAGGCATCTTTGCCAAGGCCCCGCGACAGGCAGGACTGCTGAAGTACATTTGCGACGAATACTTCCAAGGCAGGGCCGACCAAATTAAGGAATACACGCTCGCCATCGAAGTCCTGGGAAGAGAAGCGGACTTCGACCAGAACCGAGACGCCATCGTGCGGGTGGAAGTGCACCGGCTGCGTAAGAAGCTGAAAGAGTATTACCAGGGCGAGGGTGCGGCGCACTCCCTCCAGATTGTGATCGACCCCGGGAAGTATGTCCCCCGGTTTGTTCCCCGCGAAAAGGACCTTTCCCTTGCGGCTGAGGCGAATTCGGAAGCTGCCCATCCCCGGGCAAGTCGGAACCATGAGTCCCCTCAACCCCCGCGCCGTGGGGACACAGGAGGTACGAAGGGGGCGCGTTTTCGCGCCTGGCCAATAGCCCTGGGAGGGCTGGCTCTCGCGGCAGTGGCGGTTGCAGTTTTCCTGAGGTTCGGGACCCACCTGGGAACTCGGGTGAAGGTATCGCCTACGCCCAGACCCTCAGCGCTGGCAGCTTCGACGGGGATGGCCGGATCGTTGGATTCCGTGCGCATCCTGTGTGGATATCCCCAAGACAAGTATATCGACCGCGCGGGGAATGTCTGGCTGGGTGACCGGTACTATTCCGGTGGCCAGACGTCTGTTCAGCCGCTGCAATTTCCGGCGCGCGCCCCGGACGTGGCGCTGTATCAGAGCTTCCGCTTTGGAGATTTTTCTTACGACATCCCACTCCGGCCCGGCAACTACGAACTCCATCTCTACTTCTTGGAAACACACTATGGGCCGGGGAGCCTCAGCGGGGGAGGGGAAACCAGCCGTATGTTCAATGTTCTGCTGAACGGCCAGCCCCTGCTCAAGCTCTTCGACATCATCAAGGACGCTGGGGGGAACAACATTGGGGACGAGCGAGTTTTCAAAGACGTGACCCCAGCGGCTGATGGTCATTTACATCTGAACTTTCGGGGACTTCTCGACTCGCCGCTTCTGAATGCGCTCGCTATCGTGCCGGCGCCCCGCGCCAAGATCAATCCCATTCGGATCGTGGCTCAAAACAACTCCTACACCGACCGTGCGGGCAACATCTGGAGCCCGGACCGCTACTACCGGGGGGGCCAATTGGCCCTGCATCTTACTCGTACACCCATCAGCGGAACCCGTGATCCCGGCCTTTACTCCAGTGAGCGCTTTGGCAATTTCAGTTACACGATTCCGGTCCCGCCGGGCAAGTACAAGGTCAACCTGCGATTTGCAGAGACTTATTGGGGCATACAGAATGCTCCCAATTTGCCGGACCAGAACGACTCGCAGGTCGGGGGGGGTGGGAGCCGGGTTTTTGATGTCTACTGCAACGGCATCGCCTTGCTGAGAAATTTCGACATTTTCAAAGAGGCCGGCGGTGCATTGGTGGCCAGGGACAAGACTTTTCACAATCTCGAGCCGGATGCTCAAGGCAAGCTCAACCTCAGCTTTGTCCCCGTGCGGGATTACGCCTGCGTGAACGCCATTGAAGTTGAGGATGATTCGGACTAAACCGCGTTGCTCCTCACCTCAACAAGAACTCAGACTCCCCATCCGGTTCGAGAATCTTCGAAAAGTGAACTGTCGCCTGATTGTGACGGCAGATGGATTTGAGCCCTACCAGGAGTATATAGACTTTGCTTTGGGGGCAACCCTATTTATTCGCAACATTATTCTGAGACTAGCGCACAAGGAAAAAGCGAGCCTTGTCAGCGCTCCGGCGCGTTCGGGTGACCTTGCTCCGAAGAATGCCAAGAGGGAGTACGAGCAAGCCGCACGCGATCTTGCCGCGAAGAACCTCGAAAGAGCCAAGGTGCATCTGGAAAACGCGGTGAAAGAATTTCCCTGTTACGCGCGGGCGCAGACCGATTTGGGGATGATTCTGGAAGCGAGTCACAATTTGGCAGGCGCCGAAACGGCGCTAAAGAAGGCCCGCGAGTGCGACCCGATTACATCGACTCGGCTATGAGGAAGATCCAGACCAGCCCCAATCGCCACAGCGAACCGGCCCCCTTCTTCCCTTGCGGTCTCGAGCTTCCCATAGTTTCTCCCCTGGCCGCCGCGTATTATGCCATACCACCTTATCAGTGAACACCCGACAAAAGAGTCCAGGCCCCGGGCTCTCTCAGGTCGTAAGCAGGCCCTGAAGTGATTCGCTACGAAAGCGGGCAGCCACGTTTAGTTGTGCCACTGCAAGCGTCTTGCCTCATTCATACCGTAACGCCACCATTGGATCCACGCGCGAAGCTCGCCTCGCTGGGAGGTAACCCGCAGAGGCGGCCACGGCGATCATGACCGATGCGGACACCGCAATGGTCAAAGGATCGGTCGGCTTGAGGTCATACAACATGCTGGAGATTACGCGCGTGGCCGCGAGCGCCGCCGGAATCCCTATTGCCACACCCAGCGCCACCATGATGAGTGTTTCGCGCATTACCATTCCTAGAATGTTGTGCCGCTCGGCTCCCAGCGCCATGCGAATGCCGATTTCGTTCGTCCTTCGCGCCACAGCATAGGACATGATGCCGTAGAGGCCCACGCAAGCGAGCGCCAGAGCCAGCAAGCCAAAGAAACTCGAAAGCTTCGCAAACAAACGCTCTTGGAACAGGGTTTGATCGATTTGCTCAGTTTGGGTTTTTACCTCCATGAGCGGCAGATTCTCGCCGAGCGATTGCACGACGCGGCGCACGCTCGTCACCATGTCCATGGGATTGCCTGCCGTCCGCACCTCGAAGTGCATCGGTCCTAGCTGCTTCGGTTGTTGCAAGTAAGGGAAGTAAACCGTGGGCGGGACATCCCCGCGCAAATCTGCATATCTCGTGTCTCCCACCACGCCCACAATCTCGATGTCTCCACTCGTCTTCGCATCGCCGCCAAAACGCCGCCCGATAGGGTTGGAATTTACAAAGTATCTGCGCGCGAGCGTTTCGTTAATCACGGCGGCCTTGGGCGCGCCGGACGTATCTTCGGGCCCGATGGTGCGACCCAGCACGAGTGGAATTCCCATTGTTTCAAAGAATCGTGGCCCGACGCTATTGAAATAGACTCCACCCGACGCGTCACGGTCCGTTTCGGTCCGCTCAGGGGCGAATCCCTGGATAGAGATACCGCCGATGCTAACGCTGCCACTAATCAGCGTGTGACTTGAGACGCTGGCTGAGCGCACGCCGGGCAGCGCCTCAAGGCGCCGCTGCAATTCCTGGTAAAAGGATGCCAGCTTCTCGCCTTGGTAGCCGTTCTGGGTGGGATCGATTCCGAAGAGCAGGATGTTGTATCGGTTGAATCCGAGGTTAAGGTTTTCGAGATTCTGGAGCGTGCGGACAAACAGGCCCGCGCCGGCCAGAAGCAACAGAGAAGCCGCCACCTGCGCGATGACCAGCGCCTTTCCCAGCCCCGACCGGGCGCTTCGATGTCCCCCCAACGATCCGCCTCCGGCGCTTTCCTTCAGGGCTGGAGTCAAGTCGAGACGAGTGCCACGAAAAGCCGGCGCCAACCCAAAGAGCACGCCTGTGAGCACCGAAACGGCAGCGGTGAAGCCCAGAACGCGCAAGTCCGGATGCACGCTCAGCGCGACAGGCTCCCGTCCGCTGGACATGAACGCAACCAGGAGGCTGGTGGCCCAGTAAGCGAGGACAAGCCCGATGATGCCCCCCAGCGTCGCGAGTAGCACGCTTTCCGTCAGCAGTTGACGGATGAGCCGCCGCCGTCCTGCGCCGAGGGCAAGACGCACGGCGATTTCCTTCTGTCGTGCTCTGGCGCGTGCCAGCAGCAGATTCGTCACGTTAGCGCAGGCAATCAGCAGCACCAGTCCCACTACGGTCAAGAGAATAAACAAAGGTTTCGAAAACTCCTGACGCAGATAATCAAGACCCTTGCTTGCCGGCGCGAGCTCGAGGTGAGGAAGCGCTTGCGCTCCAGCCGGAGATCCATGTTCAGAGGGTTCTTGAGGAGGGCCCGTTTTTTTCGCGGCCTCTTCCTGTGCGGCCATACTTTGCTGGAAAGCTACTTCCAGTGCCGCCCGCGCCTGCTGCTCGCCGATTCCAGGCTTCAACCGCCCCATGATGAGCACCCACCAGTCGTCTCTCCTGATAAACTTCGAGCGGCCTTCCTCGGTCCAACTTGGTTCCACCTGTGGCTGGGTATGAATTGGCAGCCAGACGTCAAGCGAACGGCCAGGTTGCAGCCCGAAGAATTCGGGGGCCGTCACGCCAATGATGGTGAAAGGCACGTTGTTGATCGTGATCGCTCTGCCCACCACGGAAGGCTCGCGTCCGAACCGCCGCTCCCAGTAGCCGTAGCTGATCATCGCTACCGGCGCGGCCCCCGCCTTATCATCCGCTTCCGTGATCGTCCGACCGACAACTGCTGCGAGGCCCAGCCCTGAGAAATAGTCACCAGAGACAAGCTCGGCGTCGGCCCATTCCGCCTGCCCGGTCACGTTGAAGTTCACCGGGTCCGGGTCGGCGAACGCAAACACTTTTGAAAACACGTCGTTATGGGCGTGGATCTGCTCAAAGGTGGGATAAGAGAACGACGTGCTCGTGAACCGTCCGGTCTTATCCTGACCCATATTCCCGCTGAGTGAGTGGATGATCCCATTCGCGGGCATGATCCTGAGCGAGCCTTGCGCGGCCCAGTTGAGCAGCGTCAGTTGCTCGGGATTCCTCACCGGCAGCATCTTGAGCATCACGGCATCGATCAGGCTGAAGATCGCCGTGTTCGCTCCGATCCCGAGCGACAGCGACAGCACTACCACCGCCGTGAAGCCGGGGCTCTTCGCCAGCATGCGCAGGCCGTAGCGCACGTCCTGCCAGATGCTCGCGAGGAAGTTGCCTCTCCCTCCCCCGCCCGGCACAAGCGGCTCCTGCGCTGCCTCTTGCTCGACTCGCCGCAGGCCGCGCGCCAGGAGATCCTCGTCGCTCAGCTCCTCGAGCGCCACGCGACGAGCTTCCTCTTCGGTCGCCCCACCGGCGACCAGTTCCTGGTAACGATCCTCGAGGTGCTGTGCCACTTCCTCGACGATTTCAGCCTCACGCGCTGGAGGCAGATTCAAGCGCGCCAGCCGCCTCAGTACTTCCCGGCTCCAGTCCCGCATGAATGATCCTTCCCCGAGCTATTCGGAAAATTATGAATTCTAAATTACGAAAACTAACGACCGAGCCCGGTTTCATAATGCAGCATTCATAATTCACAATTCATATGGATTATTCGTAGCGCAGCGCCACCATAGGATCGACCTTCGTTGCCCGACGCGCCGGGATGTAGGATGCCGCGAGTGCGACCATCGCCAGCATGAGCACGACACCGGCATACGTGAGCGGATCAGTTGGGGTCACGCCGACCAGGAAACCACCCGCGAGCCGCGCAATTGCGAATGCGGCAAGAACACCCGCTATGGTTCCGGGCACGACAACCAGCACCCCTTGGCGGAAGATCATTCTCAGAATTTGTCCTGGCCGCGCTCCCAGTGCCAAGCGAATCCCAATCTCGCGAGTCTGTTGTGTGGCGGTATAGGAAACGACACCATACACGCCGATGAGGGCGAGGATCAGACCGACAATTCCCATGGCGGCGGCCAATCCCGCACCAAGCTGGAAGAGCAACAGCCGGTTAGGGGAGTCGAGCGCTTCCGTCATGCTCTGAACGTCGGCAAGTGGCATCGCCGGGTCAAGAAACTTGATGGTGGCCACAATCTCATGGGCCATTGATTCCGGATCTCCTGCCGTGCGCACTTGGAGCGTGACCGGCAACAAGGGCTTTTGCGCCAGCGCCATGTAAAAGTACGGCTCCATCGGGGAGTACAAATCATCCGTCCGACTGTTTCTTACCACGCCGACAACTCCCAGAGGATGATTGGGATCTTCCTTCCTCCTGAACTGCTTGCCGAGAGGGTCCAGGCCGTGCCAGAAGCGCTCCGCCATGGCTTGGTTGATCACCGCCATGCGCATGGAGTTCTGGGTGTCCGTTTCGAGGAATTCGCGCCCAAAGAGCAAGGGAATGTGCAGGGTTTCAAAATAACCGGGGGAAATAACATTGTAACCGGCCGAAGGAGCTTGCTGTCCGGGCGATGATACAAAGCCCTCGACCTCGAGAGAGTCTTCCATGCTGTCATCGCCCATGGGGACCGTGGCGGCCAGGCTCGCCGACTGGACGCCGGGAAAGGCACGCACGCGCTCGAGCGCGGTTTTCACGAACTGCTGCGCTGCTTCTTGGTCGTAACCCGCGAGCTGAGGGTCCAGGGTGATGTTGAGTAAATGCTGGGGGTCAAAGCCCAAATCCGACCGTTGGACTTTCAAGAGGCTCCGCAGGAAGAGGCCGGCGACGATCAGCAGCATCACGGAGCCTCCCACTTGGGACATGACCAGAATCTTGCGAAGACGATCCCCACTGGAGGACAGGGTGCGCCCGCCCTCGTGAAGGAATACGTTTAAGTTGACTCCGGAGGCTCGCAAGGCGGGGGCGATGCCGGCAATTACTGCCGCGAGGAGCGCCACGGCGAAGGCGTACGCAAACACTCGCCAGTCAAACGAAAAGTCCATGATAATGGGAATGGCGGTAGGCAGCGGGAGCGAACTGACAACCCGGCTTCCTGCCAAGCCAAGCAAGATCCCACCCATGCAGCCCAACAAGGCGAGGAGAAAACTCTCGATGAGCAAGTGCCAAATCAGACGACCGCGTGTTGCTCCCAGTGCGGCCCGAATGGCGATTTCACGGCGTCGGACAGTCGCGCGGGCCAAAAGGATGCTGGTAACATTGACGCAAGCCAGTATCAACACGATCGAGGCCATGGTCAGGAAAAGCGCTGCTAGCACCGCCAGTGAGTGCACGGCACGGGGATTCGGCCCGATAGGTGAAAGCGGGTAAGCTTTGAGTGTCCTCCAGTCGTCCGCCTTCGGATACTCCCCAGCGAGGCGCTTGGCAATCACCTCCAGGGTGGGCTGAATCTCCCTCTCTGTAACTCCTGGTTTCACCCTGGCAATCAATACCAAGCACCTATTTTGACGATCGTTCAGGAAATCGCTCATTGCTTGGTTGTCAACGGCCGCCATCCCTAACGGCATGTAACCTTGCGTGTCGAGTATCGTTGAGACTGGGCGGAATCCCTCCGGAGCGACCCCGACGATGTTCACCGGCCGGCCATTTACCAACGCCTTTTTCCCGACAATACTGGGATCACCACCGAAATGCGCCTTCCAGAATGAATAACCGAGCACGAGGACCGGATCGGCGCCGGCGACGCGCCCTTCCGCGGGGAGAATGAAGCGGCCAAGCGCCGGGCGAATGCCCAGCATCTCGAAGAAATCGCCGCTGACGAAGTTGGTCCACATCCGTTCGCTCTTGCCTCCTACGCTCAGGCCGGTGACACTAAACGCTTGCACTCCTGCCATATCGGAAAACAAAGCGCTGGTTTGCTTCTTGATATCCTGGAAGTTCTGATACGAGAATGTATCGCCGCCCGTATTCCCCTCGGCGGCTAGAGTGTAGATTTGTTCGGGATGCCTGACGTGAGGCGGGCGCAGTAACAGCCCATTGACCATGCTGAAGATCACGGTGTTCAGGCCGATCCCGAGGGCCAGAGTAGTGACCGCAACAGCCGTGACGCCCGGATTCTTTGCCAGCGTGCGCAGGCCATAGCGGGTGTCCTGCCAAAGGCCTGCCAGGACGTTCTTCTTCTCCCTTGCGCCAAGAACGACGGGTTCCTGTGTCGCTTGGTGTTCGAGCCTCTCCAGTCCCCTGGCAAGGAGCTTGTCCGCGCTGATCTCCTCGAGTGCTGTCCGACGGGCTTTTTCTTCCGTCGCTCCACCCGCCAGCAACTCACAAAAGCGATCCTCCAAGTGCTGCGCGACTTCCTCAACAATCTCCGCCTCACGTGCCGGCGGCAACTTCGAGCCGGCGAGCTGCTGGGTGATTTCTTCCTTCCAATCAGGCATGTTCAACCTCCGTGATGCGGTTGATAGCCTTGACAAACACTTGCCAGCCGCGACGCTGCGAAGCCAAGATTTTTCGCCCCTGCGGCGTCAGGCGGTAATAGCGCCGCCGCCGCTGGCCGCTCTTCTCCACCCATCGGCCTTGAACCCAACCGCGCTTTTCCAAGCGATAGAGCAGCGGATAGAGCGAGGCCGCGTGGAAGCGGAGCGTCCCTCGGGAACGCTGCTCGATCAGTTTGCTGATGTCGTAGCCATGCCGAGGCCGAGCCTCAACCAGCGAGAGGATCAGTAGCTCGGCACTGCCCTTCTTCCATTCGCGATCAGATGGTTTATTCTCCATATATGGCATACCCACATGTTATGGCCCAAATCCGGCCAAAGTCAAGAGAATTCCCGCTTGTTGCTGACCACTGCTGCGCCGCCCAGGGAGGCCGCCCTCGCCCCCAGGACGTTCAGAGAATTGGCGATTTGCGATTGTCGATTTTCCCGCCGTCGCGGGCTGATGGACATTGGAAGGAGTTGCCACACCACTTTTTCAATCGGCCGGCCGCGGCGGGTCAATCACCGATCACAAATCACCAATCACCAATCACCAATTAAAACCTGGTCTTCGGTTGCGGCCAAGGGCCGCGCCATGTGACTATTCCCGCACTTCCGCTTCCTGCTCCTCGACCACCTTCGCCGTATCTTCCCACTCGCGCATCGCCCGGGCGATCTCTTGGCGCCCCTGCTCGATCAGCCTGGCAAGCCGCACGGAATCCGCCGCGCTCCTGAAATGGGCCAGTTCCTGGGCATAGCCCTCGATCTCGGCCTCCAGGCGCGCCACCTGCTCTTCGATCTCGCGGCAGCGGTCCTTCATCTGCTGGAGGCGAATCGGATTCAGCCGCTTCGCTTTAACGGAGGAGGGAGTTGCCGGCGCTGTTGGGAGTGGGCCGGGGTCGTGTCCTTGGCGCGCAAGCGCATGCTCTCGAACGAGATCCGGCAGCCCTGGCAGGGTGAGATCGATTTCCTTCCCCTCCTTACGCCACAAGTAATCTTCGTAGTTGCCCGGGAAGGCATTCACTTCGCCCCCGCCGATCTCGAACACCCGCGTGGCCAGCTTGTCGATGAAGTAGCGGTCGTGGGAGACGAACACCACCGTGCCGGTGTACTTCGCCAGCGCTTCCAGCAACACGTCCTTGGCGCGCAGGTCGAGGTGGTTGGTAGGTTCGTCGAGGAGCAGGAAATTTGAGGGGCGCAGCAGCATTCGCGCCAGCGCATAGCGATTGCGCTCGCCGCCCGAAAGTACGCCGATGCGCTTGAAGACATCATCTGCGCTGAACAGGAAGCAGCCCAGGAGGCTGCGTAGCTCCGTCTGGGTGCTGAGCGCCATGGGGGCGGCGCGCGTCAGGTCGTCGAGCAGACGCGCCTCCGCATCCAGCGCCTTGTACTGGTCCTGGGCGAAATAATCCACCTCCACCTGGTGGCCGCGCTTGTACTCTCCCCCGCTCAGCGGCTCGATACCGGCCAGCAGCTTGAGCAGGGTTGATTTCCCCGCTCCGTTCACGCCCACCAGGGCCACGCGCTCGCCTCGTTGGATGGTGAAGCTCACCTCGCGGAACACCTGCTTGGCGCCGTAGCTCTTGGCCACCTGCTGGAACTCCGCCACCGTCCGGCCGCTGGGCTTGGGCTGGGGGAAGCTGAAGTGGATGGCCTTCTCCTCCAGCGGGATATCGACGCGCTGCATGCGGTCGAGTTCCTTGATGCGGCTCTGCACCTGCTTGGCCTTGGTGGCCGTGTAGCGGAAGCGGTTGATGAACACTTCGAGCTGCTGGATACGCTCCCGCTGGTTTTTGTAAGCCGCTTCGATCTGGGTTCGCCGCGCCGTCTTCTCCGCCAGGTACTTCTCGTAGTTGCCGCTGTAAAAGTGGACGCGCTGGTTCCAGATCTCGGCCATCTTATCGACGGTGACGTCGAGGAAATAGCGGTCGTGCGAGATCAGCAGGTAAGCGTGCGGATAATCGTTCAGGTACTCTTCCAGCCAATTGCGGGCTTCGAGGTCAAGGTGATTGGTGGGCTCGTCGAGCAGCAGCAGGTTGGGCTTTTCCAGCAACAATTTGGCCAAGGCAATCCGCATCTGCCAGCCGCCCGAGAATTCCTCCGTGCGGCGGTGCCAATCGGATTGCGGGAATCCCAGACCGGCCAGCACCATCCCGGCCTGTGCCTCGAGCGAATACCCGTCGCGGTGCTGGAACTCGGTGTCGAGGGCATGAAAGCGCTCGCTCACCCGCTGGTACTCGTCGCCTTCGGGGTCCAGTTCGGCAATCTTCCCCATGAGACGCTCCATCTCCTGCTCCATCGCCAGCAGATCGCCGAACACCGACATGCACTCGGCGAGCACGGTGCGTCCCGAAAGTGTCAGACCGTCCTGCGGCAGGTAACTGGAGGTGATCCCCTTGGCGAACGTGACTTCGCCGTAGTCGAGCGGCTCGAGGCGCGCCAGCACTTTGAGCAAGGTGGTCTTGCCCGTGCCGTTCGCACCCACCAGCCCCACGCGAGCGCGCGGCGTGATGAGCCAATCGAGATCTTCAAACAACAACTTGGGGCCGAAACGCTTTCCGGCCGAAGATAGTTGGATCATATCGGCTTGGGCGCCTCACCAGCCGCAGCCCTGGCGCCGGGCTTCGGCGCGGGATTTGGCGTACCCGATAACCAGCGGTGCGGGGGAGAAACGTTACATCGGAGGCTGAGCACCACCCACCAGTTTAGCAAATTTGGCGAAGAGCGCGGGGAATGGGCAGGCATTGGCGATTGCTGATTGACAATTGTCGATTGAAGAAGTGGTGTGGCAACTTCTTGCAACATTCACTAGTAATCGGCAATCGACAATCACCAATCGCCAATTCCCGCCATCCTCGGCCAAGCGACGACCGCAGAAATTCTTCGCAAAGAACGAAGAAGTTTCGAACGAGTGCTACAGCGCGGCCTGCGGCCGCAACCAAAAGCAGATTCTTCGCTACGCTGCGCTCCGCTCCCCAGAAACTCAACGCATTACTCGTTTCCATTGAGCAGCTTGGGCCGGGCCTGTCTGATCCGTCCTCGCCCTGCAACTAACCCCTCACCCGGCTCCGTCGGCTGACGGACTGGTGAAAGCGCCGTCGAGGTCCATGCCCTCTCCCCCTTGGGGGAGAGGGTGGCCCGCCGCCGGCGTTCTTCAGCCGGGGCGGGACGGGTGAGGGGGTCTCGAGCCTACGCTCCGTTTCTGACATCACGGATAGCGGTCTTCTGCTATCCTCGCTCAGAATGACATGTCATCATTCACTAGTAATCGGCAATCGCCAATCGCCAATCACCAATTCCCGCCAACCTGGGCCAAGCGACGATCGCAGAAATTCTTCGCAAAGAACGAAGAAGTTTCGAACGAGTGCTACAGCGCGGCCTGCGGCCGCAACCAAAAGCAGATTCTTCGCTACGCTGCGCTCCGCTCCCCAGAAACTCAACGCATTACTCG
>Ga0208821_1001390_pt1 | contig 13829 bp, 7 predicted proteins | sample June2015DPH_20_5_FD_184720 | JGI IMG/M metagenome (GOLD analysis project Ga0208821, IMG submission 184720) | Peatland microbial communities from SPRUCE experiment site at the Marcell Experimental Forest, Minnesota, USA - June2015DPH_20_40... | ecosystem: Environmental > Terrestrial > Soil >... | reverse complement strand
CGGCGAATCGGGCATACCCTGTGGTCCCGGATTGTGGCCGAGCATCGCCATGCTTGATTGGGACACTGCTCAACCCAACCCGCGATACTGGGTCCTGAAGTTAATCCTCGACAACTTCCGGCCCGGGGACAAGATTGTGGAGGCTTCCAGCGACTCGGGGTACGTGATGACGCAGGCGTTTGTGAGTCCCAGTGGAGAACGAAAGCTGCTGCTGGTAAACAAGCGCGATCGAGAATTCGAGATCAGCCTGCCCGAGGCTGGGGGAGCGAAGATCGAAATGATCGACCTGACGACCGGCTCGAACCCGCCAGCCTCGAGCTCGATTGCGGGATCAACCTTCAAGCTGGGCGGATTCGGAGTTGCCGCCGTGACGCTAGCGAAGTGACACAAGCACGGGTTGCATAACTGCGCTCACGTATTCGCACAGGCGATTGAGGGGTGATCGGCAACACGGCGCCGTTGGGTCATGGCCCCCCACGTTCAACGATGCCGCCCCCGAGTGCGAAGCATTCTTTGCGAGTGCGCGACGATGCAGGAGCTGAGTGGCCATTCGGCCGAGCCCATCGGAAGAACCTGTAATGAACACCCGCGCCATGAGTCCGTGGCTAACCACTTGTCCGATTTTGCCCGACGAAAGAGACCGACACAATCTATTTAGGAAGCGGTGCGAGATTCGAACTTCGGGAGAAGACTATATCCTCCAGAAACTTGTCCCTGTGCTTGGAGATGAAGGTCCTGAGCATCTCCGGCCTGTCGATGAGATGCCGAAATGCCGTCCGCGCAATTGCTTCCGTGTGCCCGATAAATTCGTCAATCGCGGGCTTGCGCAGAGCGCAGCTCTGCGACCCATAAACAAGACCGATATCAGGCGAGCCGATTACTCTCAACAAACTTCGCGGGGCGATAGGCGCTGCTGGTCAGGGGTTGGAGCGTCCGCGCGCAAAATATCGTTTGCGGGTGGGCATGACCAGCGCTAATATAGCACGCTAAAGCGCAGAGCTGCGCTCTGCGCCAGCCGGCGGAGGTAATCCTGATGGATATCAATCTGCCTGACATCAATGGTTTCGAAGCCCTGAGAATTCTGCACGAAGACCCGGCCACGGCGCACATCCCTGTCGTGGCCCTAAGCGCAAATGCCATGCCACGCGACATCGAGAAGGGCCTGGAGGCAGGATTCTTCCGGTATCTCACCAAACCCATCAAGATCATGGAGTTCATGGACATGCTGCACGTGACACTGGAATTTGCAGCCAAGGGGTTGGCCAGCGCAAGTGAGGCAGGGCGCTTGCCATGATCAGATCATCCGACATCCTTAACTCCAGGGTCCTGATCGTTGACGATCAGGAGGCCAATGTCTTTCTGCTCGAGCACATACTGCGCGGCGCCGGTTATGCCTCCGTCGCGTCCACGATGGATCCGCGCGAGGTCTGCGAGCTTCACCGACAAAACCGCTACGAGCTGATCCTGCTCGATCTCGAGATGCCCGGCATGGATGGATTCCAGGTGATGGAAGGCCTTAAGGAAATCGAAACGGAGGGCTACCTTCCGGTGCTCGTGATCACCGCCGAACCGGGTCACAAGCTGCGCGCGCTGCAAGCCGGCGCGAAGGATTTCATCAGCAAACCGCTCGATCTGGCCGAGGTGCTGGCGCGCGCTTACAATATGCTGGAAGTACGCCTGCTGCACATGGAAACGAAGACCTACAGCAAAGTGCTGGAGCAGACGGTGCGGGAATTGGAGGCAAGCCGCGAGGTGATCCGTCTTAAAACCCTGGAGGAGCGAAAGAAGCTCGATCAGGAATGGGCCTTGGCGGAGGAAACTCAGAAAAGCCTGCTTCCCCATTGCTTGCCGCAGTTTGAGAATTTTCGCATCCATGCTTTCAATAATCCCACACGCTATGTAGGAGGGGATTTCTACGATTTCCTGCAACTGAGTTCAGGGGATTGGGTGGGGGTTCTGGCCGATGTCTCCGGCAAAGGGATCTCCGCAGCCCTGTTAAGTTCGATGTTGCTGGGCGCTCTTAGCACGGAATTTCGCTGCGGGACTCAACCGCAGGAAGTCTTGAACCGGGTTAACCAGCTCCTTTACGAAAAGACTCTTCACGACCGGTTCGTTACGCTCTTTCTCTTCCTCCTGAGCCCGCAGGGCGAGGGGCAATTCATCGGCGCGGGACATAATCCAGCCTATTTGTTCCGTTCCGCCACGGGAAAGATCGAGGTGCTGTCCTCCGGCAATTTGATCCTGGGAGCTTTCACTCCCGTCTCTTACCAATCCAGCCCGCTCCATCTCTACCAAGGAGATATTCTGGTGGTTTATTCCGATGGCCTTACGGAAGCGCGAAACCAGCGGGAAGAAATGTTCGGAGAGGAAAGACTGCTGAAAATCATTCAGCAAGAGGCCCCCTCGGGAAGTCATGCGTTCCAGCAGAAGTTCTTGAAAGCCATTGAGGAATTTACTCAGGGCATGCCGCAAGCTGACGACATCACCTTCCTGGTCGTCGAAAAATACCAGTGAAAAAATCAGAGCCACAACCAGAAGGAAGCGGAGAATCAAGTCAAGACCAGCGGTGATGCGTACTTAGCTGCCGCAGAATTTCTCGTCCCGGAGGCTGATCACGCGGTGCGGGCGGCGCACCTGGGCTGGACATGATTAACGCGCTGGCCCGCTTCCATGAGCGCAGCGGCACCATTGTTCAATTTCGTCAATGTCGAGCGCATCTGCTCGTCCTCTATACCACTAGTCTTCATCTTCTTCTCGCGCGGCGAAGATTTTCTACGATCATCGCTTGGCCCAGGATGGCTGGAATTGCCGATTGTGGATTGCCGATTTTCGATATAAAGGCTGAGAACCGACTGCTGAAGACTAATAGCTTTTTTCCTACTTCCGCCGGCTGGCGCAGAGCGAAGCTCTGCGACCGCGCGATCAGCAGAAAGCCCGTCCTGCTGAAATTGCCCGGCATCTTGCATCGGGCCGCAGCGGGCAGCGCAGACTCCCTAGAAGTATAGCCTATCATGAAGGGCGTGGGCCGCCGAGTGTGTCAACATGGTACACAGATGTGTCAATGCATATATATCTTTGAGTGCTTCCAATCCCTTGAAAATCATGGGGATAATGTGCCGCGGAGACAGAACATCTCAAGAAAAATAACACGCAAGGGAAAAATGGAAAACCCGCCCTTTGTCGACTCGGACGGTCGATTCCGCCGTGCAGAGTAGCCTCCTCTTTGAGCATCTCCACAACGCTCAGACTTCTGCCGCAAAAAAGGGAAGCTCGCCGATCCTGACTTCCGACCTCTGCCTTTCTTCTACTCCCTTTCACTTTCCTTCCAACAGTTCGGCGCGAACGTTTTTGAGCACAAAGGCTGCGCGCTCGACCCCAACCTCGCCCGGCAGTATCGGGTCCTCGTTTTCGATGCTCATGATGCCCTGGAAGCCGATATCCATGTAAGCTTTTACGACATCCTTCCAGAGTTGCGCGCCATGACCATATCCAACCGCGCGGAAGATGACCGAACCTTGCGCGAATTTGGCCGGGTCGGCGGAGAAATTGAGGACGCCGGTCCTGGCGGCATTGTCCTTGAAGACCACCGTATCCTTCATGTGGGCGTGGTAGATAGCGCCTTGTTTGCCAAGAAAGTGGATGACCACCACCGGGTCGCAGGCCTGCCAGAAGAGGTGGCTAAGATCGCAATTCGCTCCGATTTCCTCTCCCACCGCCTCGCGCAGCTTGAGCAGCGTGAACGGGTTGTAAACCACAAAGCCCGGATGCATCTCGAGGGCGATCCGCTTGGCGCCGTGCTGGCGCGCAAATTTCACCGCTTCCCGCCAGTAAGGAATTACTACCTTCTCCCATTGCCAGGTGACGACTTCCTCATAGTCGGGCGGCCACCGGTAGGTGACCCAGTTGGGATGTTTCGCTGTCGGTGAATCGCCAGGACAGCCCGAAAAGGTGACGACCACTGGAACTTCCAATCGTTCCGCCAGCAGGACGGTGCGGCGGAACGAGTCGTCGTACTGCTTGGCGATCTGGGGGTTGGGATGAACAGGATTTCCGTGGCAACTCAGTGTGGCCACGAGAATGTTGCGGTCCTCGAATTTCTTTTTCCAGGCTTTGGCCTTGGCAGGATCTGCCAGGAGATCGGCGACGGGGCAATGCTTGGCGCCCGGATATCCGCCCGTGCCGATCTCGACTGCTTCAATCCCCAGGGCGCTGATCTTATCGAGCATCTCGTCGAGTGATAGGTTGTCGTAAACAGGATCGAAGACGCCGATTGGAATTTTGCGAACTGCCTCTTCGGCGGCGGGAGCGGCCGGAAAAGCCTCCGGCGCTTCCATTGCCTTTGAGGCCAGGGTGCCAACCAGCGGGGTCGCCGCAAGCATGCCGCCCGTGGTGGCAAGAAAACTTCTACGACTTACCGAGCCAGAACCAGTACTCTCAGCCATGAATGATTCCTCCTTGATGAAGTAGCGGCGAGTTTATCCGTCAGCCGACGGACCAAATGGCGGCGTAAAGCCGCCTCTACGTCAAACTGACCCGCTAGCATGAAGTGGGGAAAGTATACGCCAATTCTTGACGCCTGCGACACTCCGCGTTTAGCCGGGAAGCAACCCCATGAGCGTTGACACGGCCGGTGGTCCCAAGTCCTTGAGGCCCATCAGGAGTCTGTGGGAAAGCTGCGTATTACTTGATAGAATGCCAAGTCCGAGTCTCGGTAATGTACAAGCTGGGGAATCACAGCCCTTAGCTACCCAGTTCTTAGGCGCCCCGTAAGGCGACGGGGGAGCGGTGCGTCGGATACGAGTGCTGTATTTGGCCTGACGATGGGTCCCTTACCGGGCGCGGCCACTCTTGGGCGCGGGGACTTATCTGCGGGCTGATGACCACCGCGGGAGGGATCGGACATACCCTGCCTTTTCTTATTTCTGGTTTCAGGGTCGCCACTAGCGTGGCTGTTGCCATCGTGGCCGCTGAGCTCGCGGCCATCAGCTTCGTGCGTCAGCGCTACATGGATACCCCCTTCCTTGCCGCTGCGTTCCAAGTTGTTGTGGGTGGAGTGTTGGAGTTCCCCGCCGGAATCCTGATCGGCAGTTCGTGAGGAGTGTGAATTATGTGGATTGTCAGGCTTGCTCTACGTCGTCCGTACACTTTTGTGGTGATGTCGATACTCATCGCCATTTTAGGTGTGGTCTCGATCCTCACGATGCCCACCGACATCTTCCCGAACATTGATATTCCGGTGGTGAGCGTGATCTGGAGTTATTCAGGGGTTTCTCCCGACGACATGGAAAAGCGCATCGTGACCATCTGCGAGCGCGCCATGACTACCACCGTGAACGACATCGAGCACATCGAGTCGCAGTCTTACTACGGTGTGTCGGTCATCAAGGTCTTCTTGCAGCCCACGGCGAAACCGGAGATGGCAATCGCCCAAATTACCTCCATCGTGCAGACAATCCTTCGAGTCATGCCCCCCGGCATCTTCCCTCCCGCTGTGGTGAAGTACGATGCCTCCAGCGTGCCGATCCTGCAATTGGGCCTCAGCAGCGATACGTTAACCGAGCAGCAACTCTTCGACTACGGAACGAACTTTATACGCACGCAGCTTGCGACGGTGCAGGGCGCCTCCGTCCCGACCCCCTATGGCGGCAAATACCGGCAGATTATGGTGGACCTGGACCCCGACGCACTTTACGCGAACCACCTCTCCGCCACCGATGTATCGAATGCCGTCAACTTGCAAAGCCTGATCCTCCCGGCGGGCACGGCCAAGGTCGGCGACCGCGAGTACCTGGTGATGCTCAACAGCAGTCCCACCGTCGTTACTGCTCTGAATGACCTGCCCATCAAGACGGTGAACGGCGCCACGGTTTACATTAAGGATATCGGCCACGTCCGGGACGGCTTCGGGGTGCAGACCAACATCGTCCGCGAGGACGGCCGCCGTGGGGCGCTCCTCACCGTCATCAAGAATGGCAACGCCTCCACGCTGGACATCGTCAGCAAGGTCAGGGCAACCCTGCCCCGTATCCTGTCCGCCTTGCCTCCCGAACTGAAAGTATCCCAGCTTTTCGACCAGTCCCTTTTTGTGCGGGCAGCCGTGAATGGGGTGGTGCGCGAGGCGGTCATCGCAGCCTTCCTCACCGGGTTGATGATCCTGCTTTTCATCGGAAGCTGGCGAAGCACCGTCGTGGTGTGCATCTCGATCCCGCTTTCGATTCTGACCTCCCTGGTGATTCTCGACTTCCTCGGCAAGACGATCAATGTGATGACCCTCGGCGGGATGGCCCTGGCCGTGGGCATCCTGGTGGACGACGCCACAGTGGAAATTGAGAACATCAATCGCAACCTCGCCATGAAGAAGCCGATCACGCGCGGCATCCTGGACGGCGCCCGGCAGATCGCGGTTCCCGCCTTCGTCTCCACCCTGTGCATCTGCATTGTGTTCGTCCCCGTGCTGTTTCTCAGCGGGGCGGCCAAGTACCTCTTCACGCCTTTGGCCCTGGCGGTGGTATTCGCCATGCTAGCGTCTTATCTCCTGTCGCGGACCCTCGTTCCCACCATGGTAAAGTACCTGTTGAGATCCGAATTGCACATCTACCAGCAAGGGGAGGAAGAGTCCGAGGGCCACGGGCCCATCTGGCGGACCCATTACGCCTTCAACCGCCATTTCCTGCGGATGCGGAATAATTACAAGACCGCACTGGCTTGGTGCCTGACTCATCGCCGCATAGTCGTCGTTTGGTTCGCAGTTTTCGTCATCGGCTCCCTCAGCTTGATATTTTGGATCGGGGAGGATTTCTTCCCCTACGTGGATTCCGGCCAGATGCGCTTGCACGTGCGCGCTCCGGAAGGCACGCGCATCGAAGAAACCGAGCGTATTTTTGCTCAGGTGGAAGAGGAGGTGCGGCAGGAGATTCCTGCCGATGAGATTGATACGATTCTCGACAACATCGGCCTTCCCGTTTCCGGAATCAATCTGGCCTTCAGCGACAGCGTGACCATTGGACCCGGTGACGGTGAAATTCTTATTTCCCTCAAGCAGGACCACCGCACCCCCACCGAGGTTTACACCCGGAGGCTGAGGGAGAGCCTCCGGGCCAGGTTCCCCAACCTGAGGTTTTTCTTCCAGGCAGCGAATATTACCAACCAGATTTTGAACTTCGGTCTCCCGGCGCCCATCGACGTGCAAGTAGTGGGGCGTGACGCCCAGGCCAGTTACAGAATTGCGAAAGAGATAGAGCGGCGCGTGGCGCTGGTTCCCGGCGCCGCGGACGTACACGTGCACCAGGAAGTGAACTACCCCACAGTTCGCGTTGACGTGGACCGGACCAAGGCTGATGAAGTAGGTTTGACCCAGCAAAATGTTGCGAACAGCCTTCTGATTTCCTTGAGCTCCAGCGGGCAGGTGGCGCCGAACCAGTGGTTGAACCCGCAGAACGGCGTCAATTACCAGTTGGTGGCGCAAACGCCGCAGTATCGAGTGGATTCCTTCGACGCCCTTCTGAGGACCCCTATTACCCAGGGCGCAAGCGCAGGTGGGGCTAATGGGACGCAGTTGCTGAGCAACTTGGCTACAGTGAGCCGGGGAGTCTCCACTGCCATCGCCAGCCACTATAACGTGCAGCCCGTTATGGACGTTTATGCGAACGTTGATCAACGTGACCTGGGCGGCGTGGCGCGCGAGGTGGAGCGCATTATGGCGGACCTCAGCCCGCAGTTGCCAAGGGGTTCCTGGATGGCCATGCGGGGCCAGGTCCAGACCATGAGGTCGTCCTTTGTCGGCCTAGGATTTGGAATCCTCTTCGCGATCGTTCTCGTCTATCTTCTGATGACGGTGAATTTCCAATCCTGGGTGGACCCCTTCATTATCCTGTGGGCACTTCCCGGCGCACTCGCCGGCATCGTTTGGATGTTGTTTGTCACCCAGACCACGTTCAGCGTTCCCTCCCTGATGGGAACGATTATGTGCATCGGGGTGGCAACCTCCAATAGCATTCTGCTGGTGACCTTTGCCAACGACGAGCGGTGGGAGGGTAAGAATGCTCGGGCTGCGGCGCTTTCCGCTGGCTTCACACGAATCCGGCCCGTTATTATGACCGCGCTTGCTATGATCGTCGGAATGCTTCCCATGGCATTGGGATTTGGTGAAGGCGGCGAACAGAACGCGCCACTGGGAAGGGCGGTAATCGGCGGCCTGTTGGTCGCCACCTTTACGACTCTTTTCTTCGTGCCCGTCATGTACAGCTATTTGCGCAAAGCACCGCCCCTGGACCTCGATCGGCAGATCGAGCAGGAGGAGCACGAAGAAGGAATATCGCTGCACTAATGGGAACGTCTTAAGTCATGTCTAAGTGCGTTTGCACTAGCCGCCGGGAGCGAGTCCGCGGCGAGCTCAGGAGAGAGTAATGGAACGACAGCCCGTGTTGACGGAGCTTATACCCCCGCAGCGCCAGGGCAAGCCGCAAAGGGGCTTGAAGAGGCGTCTACTCATAACCTGCATTATTGTTTTACCGATTCTCGCGCTGCTTCTGATCGGCTACCTCCCTCGGCGAGAACGGCTGCGGGCGCTCGTAATCGCCTCGGAAAGGGAAAAGCACAGCCTGCCGGTCGTGAATACTGTCCGGGTTCGACGCGCGGCCTCTACAAGTGAACTCGTGCTTCCGGGGGATGTCCAGGCAATTACGGACGCGCCGATTTACGCTCGAGCCGACGGATATGTGCGTCGGCGATATGTTGATATTGGCGACCGTGTGAAGGAGGGCCAGATCCTGGCAGAGATTGAAACCCCCGACCTTGACCAGCAGGTACGCCAGGGGCGGGCGAGCCTGCTCCAAACGCGCTCGGCGCTCGCCCAGACGGAAGCCAACCTGGTGCAAGCGAAATCCACCGAGCATCTTGCTCAACTGACGGTGGAGCGGTGGAACGTGCTGGTGGCGCGGGGCGTCCTGGCGCGGCAGGATGGCGACCAGAAACAGGCGGATTACGCGGTGGCGGTGGCCAGCCAGAAAGCGCAGGAGGCCAATGTGAACGCGGCCCAAAGCAACGTCAGCGCGGCGGAGGCCAGCCTTGGACGCCTGCTCGACTTACAGGGCTTTGAGAAGGTCACCGCTCCCTTCTCGGGATTGGTCACGGTGCGGAACTTCGACGTTGGAGCGCTGGTCGCTTCCGGCGGTGTCTCCGGCCATGAACTCTTCCACATGGCACAGATCGGGGTGGTGCGCATTTTCGTGGATGTCCCGCAAAGCAACGCCCCATTCATCCATACGGGGCTGGCCGCTGAAGTGACCGTACAGCAACTTTCCAGCCGGAGGTTCGCCGGCAAGGTGGCGCGGACGAGCGAGTCTTTGGATCCGAATACGCGCACTTTGCGGACCGAGGTGGACGTGCCCAACCCCGATTCCTCCTTGCTCCCCGGAATGTACGCACAGGTGACGCTACGCAGCGTAAGCGCTGAACCCCCGCTGCTGGTGCCCGGCGACACACTTGTCGCGCGCGCCAGCGGCATTCGTGTGGCGGTGGTGGGCGACGACGGGGTGGTCCACTTTCAGAAGGTGTCGGTGGGCCGTGACTACGGAACTGAAACCGAGGTGCTTTCAGGTCTACAAGGAGGGGAACAGATCATCATCAATCCCACTGACGACGTCCGGGAGGGTGCTAAAGTCAAGCCCGCAGCGAGCCGGGAACAGGGCGCCGCCCCGGGCGCTTCTTCGCCTCCTCACCCCCTAGAGGGCGAGCAAAGGCCACACAACCCGCAGCAATAACCGAACCTTTGGAAACAGTTCAACAAGAGGCTTATTCGTTATGGTGACTCCGGTAGTAGTTTCTTTACCCAAAGAAACCCGCAGGCCGGGAGGTAATGTATGAAAGGTCGAGGGATTTTGCTAGTTGCAAGTTGCTTTCTCGCCAACTCCTTTTGGGCGCAAACGCCATCCACCTCGCAACCCGCCACGCCTTCTGGGGGGGGGGTATTGAGCGGTCTTTCCCGCAGCTATCGAGTGGGTGCGTTGCCGTCTACAAAGTTCAAAAACTCGGAGCGCTTTGGCGCCTTGATCAAAGACGGCAAGCTCTATCTGTCGTTGCAGGATGCGATCGCGCTTGCTCTGGAGAACAACCTTGATATCGAGCTCGAGCGCTACGGACCTCGCATGGCGGATACTGACCTCTGGCGCGCGCAGGCGGGTTCTTTATTGCGCGGAGTCCCTCTTTCCGTGCAGGAAGGCCCAAATGGTACGGGCGGTCCGGTTGAGACTCCACCAGGCAGCGCGCCGCCCCTGACCCCCTCCTCGAGCACCATCATCGACACCGGCATCATCCAGGCACAGACCGACTTGTCGATTACCGGGGCGACGCCGCTCTCGGCGGGTACGCCCATCCCGTCCTTTGACCCTCAGTTAACTGGACTGGTTGGACCCGCCTACAGCAACACGCCGCAGTCTAATGCGGTCCAGAGCGGCTACAGCTTCCTCATCGAGCACAGCATGACCGAGAACTTTGGAGTGCAAAAAGGTTTCGCCAGCGGCGCTGTATTGGATCTGGGTTACACCAACCTTCGGCAGAGTTACAACAATGGGGAACTCAGCTACAACCCGTACACGGCCTCGAGCCTCGGTCTGACCCTGACTCAGCCCTTGCTCCAGGGTTTCGGTTTCGGGCTCAACCGGCGCTACATCCGGATCGCCAAAAACAACGAGAAGATCTCGGACCTGGTTTTCCGTCAGCAGCTCATCAGCACGGTTTCCAACATCATTCGGCTTTATTGGGACTTGGTGAGCCTTGACGAAGACGTCCGAGTGAAGCGCGATTCACTGACACTCGCTGAGAAGCTCCTGGCCGATAACAAAGTTCATGTGGAAGTGGGCACTATGGCCCCGCTGGAAGTCATCCGCGCGGAGGCGGAGGTGGCCCAGGCGCGCCAATCACTAAGCAATTCCGAGAGCCTTGTCCTGGAACAGGAACTGATCCTGAAGAATGCACTGACGCGAACGGGGACAGCGGATGCGCAGATATCCGCGATCCGTATCGTTCCTACCGATCACATCGAAGTTCCGGAAAAGGAGCAACTGCCGTCTCTGGATGACTTGGCTGCTATGGCTCTCCAGGAGCGTCCCGACCTGGCAGCCGGGCAGGTACAAGTCGAAAATACGCAGATTGCCCTCAAGGGGTCACGAAACGCCCTGCTACCCTCGTTGAATCTGGTCGCAAGTGTCCAAGGTAACGGTCTCACCGGTCAAGTCAACACGTTCCCTATTCCGGGCGTAACCTTTACGCCAAGTATCGATCCCAATTTCGTGGGTGGGTACGGCACAGTCCTTTCCCAGATGTTCAAAGGGAAGTTTCCCGATTACGGTGTGGCCCTCCAGCTTGATGTGCCACTGCGCAACCGTACAGCCCGGGCCGACCTGGCGCGAGATCAACTGGCGCTGCGCCAATCCGAGGTGCGGCTGCGTGAACTTCAGAACCAGACGCGCGTTCAGGTGGAAGCTGCTCTGATCGCCATCCGGCAAGCGCGCAGCAGTTACCAGGCGGCGGTGCAGACACGCCTTCTTCAGGAAAAGGCTCTAGATGACATGCGCCAGCAATACGAAGTCGGGGTTGCCAGGAGCTACGACGTGATCCTGAACCAGCGCGACTTGACTCAGGCGCGCTCCAATGAAGTGGTGACGCAAAGCGATTACATCACAGCCCGCACGGCTCTCGACCGGGCCACCGGGATGACGCTGCAGAATAACAACATTGTCCTGGACGATGCCTTCCGCGGGCAGATCTCGCGACCGCCCAGCGCCTTGCCTGCGGAACAGAAATAGCCGCAATGGTCAGTAGTCAGTTGTCAGTTGTCAGTAGTCAGTTGTCAGTGGTCAGTTGTCAGTAGTCAGTTGTCAGTGGTCAGTTGTTAGCCATCCGCGGTCAGCTTTCCACCCAGGGAAAACGGGGCTAAGAAGCTGTGAAATAATTCCGAGGGGGCCGGTTTTGCAGAGCGTAAGTTATTGAATATTCATTCTAGTAATATGGCCTTACTAGATTATTTCACAACTTCTAATGCGGATTGTCCGTCATTCGTAGAGGATAACGCCACCGCCTGTCATTCCGAGCGAGGATAGCCGGAGAGCGCTACCCGTGGTATCAGAAACGGAGTACGTCGCAAACGGGTGTTGCCCTCTCCCCTGGGGCGAGGGTGGACCGCGACGGCGCTTTCACCAGCCGTCGCGGGCCGGGTGAGGGGTTAGTTGCGGAGCGAGGACGGCTCAGACAGGCCCGGCCCAAGCTGCTCAATGGAAACGAGTAATGGGTCGAGTTTCTGGAGAGCGCGTTCGCTTCGCGCTCTCGAAAATCACCCCATGCCGGTCATTCCCGCCCCGCCATGGCGGGAGGAATCCAGCTCGATGTGGACTGACCTGGACCCCCGCTTACGCGGGGGTGACAACACCGGCGATTTTCATCTCCTTGGGTGGGCCGCAGGCCCATGCACACTCAGGGTAAACTCCGCGAAGAATCCCCGCATTTGTAAGCTCAAACGGTGCGAGACACTTCGATGCCACCTGCGAGGTGGGGTATCTCCCCATCGATCCGACCTCCGGCATCCAATGGTCGATCTGAGCGAAGTAGGTTTAGGATTCGTTCCCGATTCTCCGTGCCCGATCCTTTGTTTTCAACGACATTCCCGCGTCGTTCCTTCATTTTTAAGCTCTCGACTGTTTCCACACCCTGCGAGTGCGCGGACACACTGTCCCTGTCGGGGACGTCCTCGATGTTCTCCATCCTCCCGCCATCGTCCTCCCCAGCAGGAGCGACCGGGGGGTTGGTAGATTCCTTCCGCAGCCTCATCAGTATCCTCACTTTGCGGTCTATGGAGCGGTCCAGGGCGGCTTCCTGGCGCAGCATCATCCCCCACGTCTCCCCTTCCGGGGCAAGGCAGGCGTCCCGTTCTATCGCCGCCCTCTCCTCATTCGCCTCTTCCGCATATTCGAATTCTTCCCGCACGCTGGCGATTTCCTCCTCCAGCAAACGGAGAAGTTCCTGGCGCTCGGGCTCGCCCGGCGGCACGCAGTCGGCGCCTTCTTTGAGCAGGAACTGCCGGTATTCCTCGTCCTCCTCTTGTTGCTCGCGCAGGTGCAGAGGGTCACTGAAACGGTGCAGCAGACTGAAAATCAGCCCCGACCGCCACCCCATCATCCCTCTGTAAAAAGATTCCAATACGGCGTACTGGCGCTCCCGGAAGGTGCGCTGGTTGATCTCCTCCCGTACGAGTTCAAGATAAGAAAGGGTCTTTCTCAACGCCACCCCTCGATCTGTAGACTCCGGCAGATCGACATCAAGCACCCGGTGCTGGGAGGCGTCGAAGGTGACTCGGGCCATCTCCTGCTGGCGGCGGTGTTGCCAGTCGTCGATGGCCTGCAAGGCGCGCCGCATCACGCCCGCTTGCGCCCGCTCGAGCCTTTCGCGGCGCGAGTAGAGCCAGGCGAGGTCCTCGACCTGCTTCTCCCAGAGCGCGTCGCCGGGGCCGAAAGCGCTCATGAGTTCCTCGGTGAGGGTTTGGAATTGTTCCGGGTCTTCGCCCAGCGCCAGCATGGACTGGCGGCGATTTTCGTCCGCGACGTATGCGCCGTGCTTCAAGGCATTGAGCTTGGAGTTATGCTGGGCGGCGGGGCTGCGCGGGCCGGTGGAATGCTGGGCATTCTGGCGCGCGGCGGCGAGCAACGCGGGCGTAAGTTCGGGTGATTTGCGTAAGGACATAGTTCCTCCTGGGACGGAATGTTGGGATAGCGGGGAAAGGACTTCCCCGCGGGTCAGGCTATACACATTAATAGGCTATCACAGGGGCGGGGCGTTGT
>Ga0208821_1001388_pt1 | contig 13856 bp, 15 predicted proteins | sample June2015DPH_20_5_FD_184720 | JGI IMG/M metagenome (GOLD analysis project Ga0208821, IMG submission 184720) | Peatland microbial communities from SPRUCE experiment site at the Marcell Experimental Forest, Minnesota, USA - June2015DPH_20_40... | ecosystem: Environmental > Terrestrial > Soil >... | reverse complement strand
GAGAAAGGCTCTCCAGAAAGAGATTGAAAAGGGAAGATTGAAACAGGGAACATCCGGGGTGGCAGAGGCGGCTTGATGAACTCAACAGGAGCCACTGCCAAATTTCAACTAAGAACGGTATTGACTCAGAGGTGAGAGAGGGGTCGTTTACCTCACAGGAATGCCCTTGAAAAATGCTGGAGACTATTCTTTGCGTTCATGCACATCTATTTAATTTCTTTGCTACTGCCCTTTGGTGTCAGTCACGAGAGTTTCAGCTTCACATAGAGCAAGGAACGGGACTTCAACCTCTGTATCGTGGCCACTGACTTTCATCACCTTATAGCGGTAGCAGGGGAGGCTCGGAATGTTCACTTGGATCTCGGATTGTCGTTGTGTACTTCCTTGAATCGTCGTTCTTCTCTAAGTTTCATTATTATGTCATAGACTGCTTTAACAACGGCAAATACGCCGAGAGCGTTCATGATATTGATGAATATCAAAATTCCCATAGTTATCTCCTGTATCAAGATAAAATCTGTTCAATTTGAGGCAGTGTGTCAATGAGAATTGGGAACTGAAATGATCTTTTTTAATTGTCCTGCATGGTACTTGGTCTAAAGTTGAAAATCTCATCGTGGTTATCATCGTAATCAATGTGACCCCCAATCAACTTGGCATTCCCTATCATGCCTTTCACATTGGGTCTGCATTGAATCAAAAAATCCCATTTGCTCTTTATCCTGTCCATTTATTCCTTTTTGAGCGCTCACTCAATACCTTTCTGGTCAAGAACATCAATTACGCTTTTGAGTATCAGAAAAAGAAAACCCTTCTCCTGCTCAAACCGTGATCGATGTCCTTCACGTTTGTCGCCAAACTAAAAAGAGATGATCATCGTCATCGGAGGTAACAAGTGGCTCGTATGTCTAAAAAAGGGTGTATCAGTATTTATAGTGTAATGCCCATAGCAATCTTCAAAATCTGGAAATTAACTCTCATATTGGCAGGCAAGGATTTCGCCAAAATAGACAAGGTGAAAATCACCTTTAGGATATAAGGCAGGAATGATTGATTTTTCTAATTCAGATGGAATCAGGTCGTTTTTATAGACGACCCGGCACTCAAAATGAAGAATACATTCTTTGATGATGGGTGTTTTTACCTTCTTGGACGGGATAGCCGTTAGCTGTTTTTCTTTAAACTTGTTGTGGTCTCGACCGGACACGGTTCCACAATATTGCACCACCTCTTTCAATTGCGGCGTCACGATATTGACTGTAAATTCCCCGGTCTCTTCGATCAGTTTGTAGGTATGACGAGAGGGACGTACCAACACCACAAACATGGGCTTTCGCCAAATGATTCCTACTGTTCCCCATCCTATCGCCATGACGTTAGGGAGACCTTCTTTCCCGTGGCTGACAAGAAGCACACGCCCCTCATCAAAGGCTTTTATCGTTTCCCCTACGTAGTCCTTGTAATCAGCAATTTTTTTTGCCATGAAAGATCCTCCTTTGTTCTTTTAGGTTCAACAGAGTAACCTAACATCCAATTACATAACCTATGATCTGGTACTTAGCCCAGCACCTTGAGAAATTTTAAGAGTTTTTGCTTAGGGGTTTTTAATACACTTCATACAAGAAATCAAAAAACTCTGTTCGGTCGTGACCTGTTAATCTATATTTTGTAAAATATCCACTGACTTTTGTACGATAAGAAGTTTAGCCATGTTCTTTAAAGAACGTTCATGTGCCTCTTTGTCCGACGAAGAAACGCAATCCGATACTACCACGGGATAAAATCCCCTATTTGAAGCGTCACGTGCCGAAGATTCAACGCCAAATTCGGTAGCTATTCCAGTAAATATCAGGGTAGTAACACCACGATTACGCATCATATATTCGAAATTTGTTCCGATAAAGATACTTGCCGTGGATTTTTCAAGGACGATATCGGTAGGTTGAGGTTTGACTATCTCGGGTATTTCCCGCTCTTTTGAACCAATTGCCATAAAAGGAGGTAACTTGTTTATATGATCCACATTAAAACGCTTCATCATCGAATAGTAGTTCCATGAGGAGGCGAACCCTGTAGGGAGAGGCGTAATCAATGTGTACGCCACGGGCATCTTGTTTCTGAATTTTTCAATAAACTTTTTCAGAGTAGTCATAAATTCCTCTTTGTTAAATATTCTATCCACCAAACCAATTTGCACATCCCAGACAATAAGACAAGAATGTTTTGGCTCAACTATTTCCCGGATGTTTTCGTAGACTATCACTCCATTTGCTGTTTTCATTTATGTACCTCCTTTCCCCCGACTACTTACTTTCTCTCTTCATCTCCCGATCCACTACCCTCACCATCTCCAAAAGCTAATTTGGGGTGAATATCCCCTTCTACCGCTGTTTTCTCCGCTGGCTTCCACTCAGAATCCTGCTCCTCTCCTTACCATCATACACATAGAGGGAGGGCGGAACATTCCATCCCAATTTCCGATGTTGTCTGATGATCGAATGAAAATGTCTTATGCCCACCTTCACTGAATCCAATCTGCCCAAAAGAAAAACCTATCTTTTTCTCCGGAGCCTGGGCACCCGATTAATCTTTTTCTTTGTTTAAATCATTTCTGCCTATACACTCTAAAATAAAACAGGAAAACGAGCAAAAAGATGATAAACCAAGAGATGCTAAAGAAAATTAGCAATCCCTTCATCATCATGAACAGAGACCTTACTAAGAAACGAAAGATCAGATAAGCGATTAATAACGCTTTTAACATTGTACCCTTCTTTCACTTTCACTGGATAGCGCTCGATTGACTTTGTCATGTAGCATATTTGATGTTCCCTTGTAGTAATTCACGGGCGATTTCAACAGAATTCGACCATCCCAAATTTCTCTGGGGCGTTCTATTTATTTTTGAAATAATCCTATTAAGATCGTAGTTGTTGAAACCACCCTCACTTAGTATGAAGTGCTTGTACAGGTTCGTAAGATCGTTCGAGACCGGCAACCGAAGTCTATCCCAATCCCGCTCTCTTTGTCTTAAGAAACTGAGTAAAAAGTACAAGGCTTTGGTCACTTTAAACAGTCCTACTTAATCTGGAGGGGGAAGTTTATTTCATATCCCTTCTCATTGAGAACATCTACGATGGCAGAAGCCATATCCCTCATTAAAAGCTCCCAAATGGAAAATCTCTTTTTGGGATAGAGAACGTTCGGTTTTCCTACTATTCCCACCATCGTGGCAGTGATATCGATCGTATCCTGAAAGTTTCCCAGTTCATCCACCAAACCCAGATTTTTAGCCTGTTCCCCTGTGAAGATTCGACCATCTGCGATCTCAGCGACTTTAGATCGATCCAGCTTCCTCCCCTCTGCCACGGCCTGGATGAATTGCTCATGAACATTATCGAGCACTTCCTGCATAATCTCCTTCTCCTCTGGAGTCATCTCACGGAAAGGGGATCCGATATCTTTATTCTCTCCACTTTTAACCACCACTCCCTTGATTCCAATCTTTTTAAGGAGCTCTTCAAAATTGGCGAACTCCATAATCACACCGATCGACCCGGTAATCGTCCCAGGATTGGCAACGATGAGATCAGAGGCACTGGCGATATAATAGCCCCCCGAAGCTGCCACAGACCCCATGGAGGTGACCACTTTTTTCTTTGAATTTGACCTGATCCTCATGATCTCCCGGTAGATCTCTTGCGATGGGCCAACGCCCCCACCTGGAGAATCGACCCTAAGAATGATCGCCTTGACCCCTTCATCCCCAAGATATTGTTGGAGCTCCTCAATCACCCCGGAGGATTGGGTGATCACACCCTTCACTTCTACAATGCCAATTTTATCTCCAGAGGCAAAGCGGCCTGTTTTCCCTCCAAAATAGCCTCCGATAAAGGAAAGCACAGCAAAAAAGAAAATAAGAAGTGCAGCGATGACACCTAACCCAATTAAGATCCGTTTTCGTTTCATGACCCTCTCTCCCTTTTGGTTTGTTGTGAAAACAATTTCCAAAATTATATCAAAATTTCTTTAAGGGTGCCAAAACAACTTACTGTTCTATAATTCCTACAAGTGATTTAATGAATATTCCGATATAGACCTGATAAAAAGGACGTTAAATAGGCATGTTTTTACGATCTTAAGGACGTGTTTTTGGGATCCTCTGATTCCTCCGCCTTAAGATAAGGGCACGATTTTCCACCAAGGGGGAAGATGTTAGAAGAAGGGTTGTTTCCAGCACCTACAAAGATTGAGGATAATTAGTTAAACGGAAGCACTGAGGATTTCCGGCTGAAACAGATGACAATATTCACATCAATAATGTGTGAAATACGGCAACCCTATCAAAAGGTGATTCCGAAAAGGACGTTGTGTGTATTCAATCCTCTATCACTTGTATCAAACGGTTCGGAGATATGACAGAAACGATATTCCACTCTCAGTGCGGTTTTTCGACTAATATTAAAGAGTATGCCCGCCCCTCCATAACCAGCTCCTGAAAAATGCTGATCTCCCAAAAGAGGCGGGTTTGGAGGACGGTATAGTTTTTTGCCAGCGCTATCATAACCGAGCGCTCCTCCAGTCAGGAGAAATAGCGAACCCCATCTTTCCTGGATAGGTTTGAAAACCAAATTAGTACCGAGGCCGAGAAAATAGACATTAGGCATCTTGTGGATGTCATAATAAAAAAAGTTTCCTTCGAATTCTACGTCCCACATCTTCCAATCCTTACGGAGAGGCAAAGTAACACGGGGAATAAATCCATACACCTTCATGGAAATTTTACTTAAGACGGCATCACCCGTCCCTCCAAAAATGGAAAAACCCCATTTTGCTTTCTTTTCCTCCTCCTCCCCATAAGAATAGGACACGATTGATCCAATGATCATAAAGAGAAGTAAAGTAGAGAGCAAATAAGTCTTATACGGAACCCCAACGCAATTCTTTTTCACTTGTTCCTCTTAAGTAAGAATAAGTTCTTGATACTATACAACAAGACTTCCCACCTCTGCCAATAGTAAACCTCATATCATGAATCAATGAGTTAGGGTTTACCTCCTTTCGATTGAATTCCTGAGAGATACATTTGAGAATATATTTTGGGGGGTGTTTTGTGGAAATAAAGGTCGGAGATATCTATATTCGTCATTCAGACGGACAGATTTGTAGAGTGAAGTGGATTGGTCATGCAACGGCTGTTCTTGAATCAGAAGACGGAAGCCGCTTACGCCTGATTGATATTTTTGATCTGGAAAAAACATATACCAAAAAACAACCCAAGTTCCCTCAGTAATCCCTTTTTCTATCCTCTTTCCCCTTTATCTCCCTATCCGTCATCACCCTTACCATCTCTAAAAACTCCTCTTTGCTGAATATCCCCTTCTCCACGAGCAACCTGGTGAAGGGAGATGCCCTATGTCTGAGGTAGAACTTGTTTTACCTAACCCCACCTTCTGGTTCGCTATAGCTATTATCTTCGTGGGGTTATTAGCTCCTGCAAATCGTTTTGACAAATTTTGCATATTTATTATTTGAAATGAATGCTCTCCCGAAAGCGTCAGGATCTTTTGTCCATTTTTTTAGGTGATGTTTTTCTCTTTCCTTTCCGAAATCCATTTCCATAATATAAGCCGTTACTCTTGGTGGTTTGGGCCTTTCTCTCCTTCCATGATATGTATATCTACTCAATTGTCTAACAAGTTCTTTTAGAGGTTCTGGCCATTCATCCTGTGGTTTCTTCAACCAGTATTCGGCCCAGCAATAAACGTATGCGGCATATCGCTTCATCTTATCTACAAAATCTTCTCTTCCAGGTTTTGCAGTAATATAGTCAAACGTGGTCTTCGAAAGGTTACGGATCATGCTTACAATATCCTCAGGTTTCGCAAAAGACATTATGTAGAGTGTACGCCAAGTGGAAGGGGATGCAGAAATTTCTAATGTGAGGTCTTCACCAGGTGGGGGAAGCGGTAGAAAAGTTCCTTCAGTAGATAGGAGACGACCGCCTTTAGTTCTTTTCCACCGTGTCTTTATGTCCATCCGCCACCTCCTACACCTTTTCTGGTGCTTAATGCCTGTTCAGCTTTCTGGGAAAGATTTCTTTGAGAATTTTATCAGGTATTCTATCTCTTTTTACCCTCATCGTTTCTGCCTTGGTGAATATTCTTTCCCTCACCGATGGAAGATCTTATACGATTAAACTCATTTTATAGGAAAAGTAACCTCTGCAACACCTGGTATTAGGATTTGGTTTCCGATGAGCCTTCCACTAAGTGTCTAAATTCAGGTGGATACTCTGTCTTGGCTGTTCCTGCCGTACAGAAAGGAATGCTCTCCATGATCCCAGCCATCCGATGGTAGGGAATGGATACAAAGAGTTCATTCGGTTTGTACCCTTTCATCTTTCTTGCCGTGTAATCCATGAAGCTCACATTGATCTCCCCTGATACGAGAGGGTAGGTAATGGCCATATGGCAGGCCGATCCGACGAGTTCGGTCTTGGGTGAAACTCCACTATCATAAGTGGCCAAAGTAAGGAGACGACATGCCTGCTCGGCGTTGCAGAGGAAAAGAACAAGGTCTGGTTTGGATGGGGCTTTCCCCAAAGGAGAAATAATAACATAATCAGCCAGCCCAAGAGGAGGCTGAGCGGTCAGGGTCATCGCTCGATGGAATGTAGCAATAGAGCAGAATAATTTCTCGCCTTCAACTAAAAATTTCTTTAATGCTTTATCCTCCTTCCCGCTGGGCCTTGGCCCCAGTCCGAGATGCCACGTGCCTCCATGGCAGGCTGAATTCTCCTTATCCAAATTGATAATGACACCATCCCTTGCCTCCTGCAAAGCCCCACAGACCCAATGTTTACCTCCCTTTCCTCCCTCAGCGGGGGCCATTGAAAAGGTAATGGCAATAGGATTGCCATCGAGTTTCAAGACCTCCCTCAATCTCTCGGCATATTCATTCCATATCATCTTCTGCTCCTCCTTCCTTTGTAATGTCAATTCCAATCGGAGTTACCCATTCCCGGGTCTTTATGTCTCCCAACGGTAATTTCCCAAAGGGCATCCCAAGATGGAGACTACCGATATGAGCCTGAAATAGTATTTTGTTTTCTCACTTGATTTCCTTATTACATCCGTCACAGAAGAGCTCTCCTTCATCAGTATCGTCCGCAGTAATCGCCTTTTCGATCTTCTTTTTCATCGTTTCTTGGATCTTCAAAATGCAATCCGTACAATAAATGTTTCTATCATCTGTGAAATAGCCAATTATTTCTTTCTCTTTTTTCTCAACCACTTTCAACCTCCACCCTATTTAATTCCATTTGGTTTTCTTTTTATCTCTCGATCCACCACCCTCACCATCTCCAAAAACTTTTCCCCGGTGAATATCCCTTTCTCCAGGAGCAATCTGCTGGGGACTCTCTGTTGGGCAGACTGGAATAAGTGATGTACGGATACAAAATCTTGGGTTGTATTAGTCTCGTTGACCCCAAACATATCTTCCTGTCTTATCAATGATACCAAACTTATCGCCAATCTTTACTCTTGCCAGTCCTTCAGAAAAACTCCCAACCAATGGCTGATCCAAGAACCTGTGAATAGTGTTGACCTGATACCGGGAACTACAGCAAATTTTTATATGACTGATCAAGGATGAAAAATTGACCCCAATTCATACACGGGCATTTTCATTTTGCTTTGACCCATTTCTGACCAGGACCACGGACAACTACAATCTCATTATCTTCAATATCCTTGACCAGGATATTTGCCATCCGTGCTTCGTCATTTTTTTCTATCCTGAAGCTTGCTGAAATTACCCCCCAAGGCTCGAGCTGAATTGGAAGCTTAATGTTATTGTTATATCCCGATCCTCCTAAAATACCGCCCTCCTTTTCTCTAACATATATGTCAATTATTGCAGTAGGACGATGACTGAGATTACGAAATAGCAATTCAATTTCAGTTCTTTCATTTCCTCTGCCAAGGTAAAAATGATTTCGTTGCCAAACTTCTAACTTTGCTTTACTTCTCTTTCGTTCCAGAACAACATTCCAGAAAAGAGAAAGCAAGCTAATTGCAACAGCAGCCCCCGATATAAATACGGGTAACCATTTGCTAAAGTCCAACGTCTCCATATTCAATTATCTCTCGTCAGAATAATCTGATGTAAATGAGAAGTATTTTCTATTTAACTTTACTAAATTCAGTGGGAGGCCGTCAATGAGAATTGGAAGACACGGAAGACATGGGGATTGGGGGCTCTTGCCTCCATATTTCCCCAAAACACTGGGATCTAACCGGTGAAAGCATGGGACTGAGTCCTAAGATCGCAATTTCACCCTTATATATCTCTCCAAGATGCGTTTATTAACCGTTTAATACACTTTTTTAAGCGTCTTTTCCCGCTGGGCCATATGAATTATTAGCCCCTGGTCATTATTGCCTAATTATGGGCTTAAAACGCAAAATTTACGTCTTAGGGGATTTGCGGTTTTTACCTTTTAATTGATTCCACAGTGCAGTTCCAACTAAAGACTGTCTTATCTTTCTCCCTCCAATGGTGATTAGACATATCGGCTTTTTCGCGAAAGGGAAGCAGCATTGAAAGAAAAGCGAACGAGCTCCCTGCTGGTGGTAAGCGGGTTTTCTAAAAAATTATGTTGACAACAGAAGCATGCCGTAATAGCGTGCTTACTAGGGGAAGGTGCAACACTGTTTTTTTTGCTCTGGAGGATGTGTGCCCAGTGATAAGCTAGATCCAGTTCGGTTCGTTGATAAATATGCATTTAATGCCCGAATTGTTCCCGCTCTGATAGTATTGCTTCCGATAGGCCTTTCCCTCGCAACCCTCTTCCCGAACAAATTTGCCGGGTGGGATATTATCGTTTGGTTGGGCACTTCTGCTGGGCTAGCGGTTTTCCTTGAGCAGCTTGCAAGGGATCGCGGCAAGCGCAAAGAGCCGGGGCTTTATAAACTGTGGGGAGGAAAGCCCTCGACCAGGATGCTTAGACACCGGGATTCTACACTCAGCGTTCCAACGTTGGCTCGCTATCATGAAAGATTGACTCGTCTCATTCCCATAAGGCTGCCAACTTCAGAAGAAGAGAAAAGCAATCCTGATAGGGCGGATGCAATTTATGATTCTTGTGGAGATTTTCTAAGAGCCCGCTCGCGGGACAAGGAAAAATTTCCCCTGGTCTTTGAAGAAAACGTAAATTATGGTTTCAGAAGGAATTTGTGGGGAATGAAACCCGTGGCAGTGATCCTGGACATTCTATCTATGGTTCTGGTCTTCACCCAAATTCATCCCTATTGCACAGAACTAACTTCCGCGAAGCCAGTCGCATGGGTTGCTATGATCCTAAATATATCTTTCTTGATGATCTGGTTTTTTGTAATAAAGCCTGACTGGGTAAAGACCGCCGCGGAAGCATATGCTATACAACTGCTGTCCACCGTTGATGTCCTGGAATCCGCGAACCAACCCAAACCCTCATAGTGTCACCTTTGGCAGTCCCAATCTCAAGAGAGCTTAGGGCATTAGCGGCTGTCAACAGCCGGGTCGTTCCTACGGAAAATGGCGATCAATCATTCCCATTCCGTCTGGACGTAACAACCTAATTCGTTGTCGTCAGCTAAAATAAGCATAATCCCCGGAAGTCCCTCTTCGATCATTATACCTGACAACCTGGCCATAGATTTCATGTCATCCGGACTCTGGCGGACAGACAATCCAAACGGATGACTGTGCCACTCACCGACATATCTTAGGTCATTATTGGAAACCCTCCGCAAGTGTTGTACCTCAGCGTACAGACCTTTTTTCCCCCTTATGAAGTAGTAAGGGCGTTCTACGCTGTCTCCCGGAGCCGGCAGCGCTTTTCCCACATAGATTGTTTTGTTATAACTACTGATCCAGCCAATCAAAACCCCTCCAGTTTCATTTGGAAGCTTGAGTCTTCGGTATTCACTCATCTCTGTAAGGGCGATCTGGCTTATCCTGAATTCCCAAGGCCCCGCCTCCTTAATAGTCATCTCGCATGGAGAAAATTGTTCAACATTAACGCCAAAATCTTCCTCCGAGACGACATTAACAAATGCTCTGGCATCACTGCAAGAAATACTTTCCTTTATCTGTCTCGTTACAATCCCAGCGTGGATTGATACCAAATCCTGCGGCATTACCATCGTCTGGCTGCTGCACGAAGTGGAATAAACAAGCTGATTTCCCTCTCTCGCTCTGTAAATGGTTCCGATGTATGGGCTTGTTAGTGCCCGGATCTTTAGCTGGAGATCAATGTCATCCAGCCTGATTCTCCTTTCCCGGTCCTCCGAAAGCAGAACCGAAGTAAGTCCTTCGTTTGAGAAGTATGCACTGAGAGCCCGCGACCTTTTGCTCTCGCGGCAGAGATCCATAAGCACAGAATACGAGGCCGAAAAATCCATGATAGCAGCAGTATTCAGTATTTCTTTCCGGACTTCCCGCAGACTGTGGAAGTTCTGGTCATAAGCTTTCACATCCGTTTTATCCAAAATCAAACCTATTTCTCTGGCTAGGGAGGCAGCTTTTGATTGTCCCCTAAATCCCGCGCTCAACCCATGGCGTGCAAAATTGTGCGGCAGCAGGATGTCATCGTCAACGAGCTTCCACCTAGCGAACCCCTGTCGGCACAGATTCAAAACCACCTATGACCCCAAAGCACCAAGCCCAATGGCCGACATTCTTACATCGGAGATGTCAATAGTAAGCCCTGCCATGCTCTTGGCCAAATCTATTGAGAAAGGTTGAACGACAGCAAACGGAACGGGCCTGATTTTCTTGAGATCGTCTTCTTTTCTGGCCAACCTATCTTTAAAGATAAAGGTGGATTCTTTCTTTTTCTTGTTCGGTTGCTCCACGATGCACCCCAGTGCCTTACCCAGTCGATGCAAAGGTACAAACAAACCAAAAGATCTAATCTCGTGCCCGGTTTGCGTTCCTCTTAGATTGAGCCTGGGGATGCAGATGGCGAGAACGACCCATTGGTCCAAAATCTTCTTATTGCGGTATTCTTTGAGACCCCATTTCCGGTAAGTGTCGGAAATGAACTTAAGTATATCTTTATCCAAATCAATATCCAGCTTGCCTTTCAATAAATCCGCCAATTCCAGGTAGTTTCCCGGAAGGTGGTTAATGCACCGGTCACCAGAAGGCTTTCCCTTTATCGGCAGCACCAAAAGCGGAGATTCTTTGACGTTCCCTTTCGATGGGAAGATCTCTATATAATCCACATTGGATTCATCAGCAGGTACATATTTGGAAACAAGTATATCGAACGCAGGAGCCCCCTCAATAATTTTTTTCTCTGCTTCAGCACTTATAACCATGTACCCGGTAGACTCCAAGACAAAGGGCTCCATCGCTTGCTCTGCTAAATGGAGCTCACCGGCAGCGGCCCTGTCGAGCCATTTCTTAACTCTGAAAAGGAATTCCACATAGGTTTCATTATAGACCCTGTCCATTTGAGGAACATCAAACAGGCAAAGACTTCTTGGTGTATCTTTATAACTGAAGTTCAAATGAGGTAAGGGTGGAAAATTCTTTCTCAGGGAAAACGTCTGGAGCTTCTGCGGATTATTCACAAGCAGGCAGATCGCCACCTTTTCCTGTTCCAAAACACCGAATGGGGAACGGCTGGGCACGCCCACTTGCATACTAATGACAATCGCTTCATTACCGTTCAGATAGCCTTCGCATTCATACTCCATCAATCCGCCCAAAGCCTGCGGATTCTGGAGAAGGGCCGATTTCATTATTTTCAGCGGTTCCGAAAGAACGTGACCGCTTTCAAAGGGCTTGGTTTCGTAGAAATCCATCAGCCATGCCGCTCGGATTTGGTTGATGTGATGGTTCCGCCCCCGAAAACCGCTGCCGATAGCTGATCAAAGCGGGGACCGTACTTTGTTATTTCGATTACAATCGGTTTGATATTCCTGGACCCCTTCGGCTCCTCCATCGTCACTCTGAAATCACCTTTCTTGAGGTCTCTAACCTTTCTGTAGTATTCCGCCGCCTGGTAATGTGGGGGTCCGGTTTCGTTCCGGTCCTGCTTCGATGGAATACGATCACACGAGGCGATCAATTTGGCTTTCTCCCTTCCGCGCTCCTCGAAAATCTTCTTAACCTTTTCAACCGGTTCAGTAATCAAATTCCCCTTTTCATCCTTGTTTAAGAGCGTGTGGCTGCAATGGTGGGCCAGTTTGAAGATGTCAAAATCCAGCCTGTCGAGATTCTTGTTGTTGTTCGTTGCCGAATAGATGCTCTCCCAAGCATCGGATTCTGCATCGCTTCCAAATATTGCCTTTGCGACGGACTCGGAGTCGATCCTGAAATCAAGCTGAACCACGATACACTTGTTGTTCTTATTCTCATCCTCCTCTGTGACCCATGAATGAGGGGAATGGATGAAGATTTCGAATCCTTTAAAATGGCTGACAATCTCTCCTGGCTTCTTGATCAGGTGCTTAACCTCCTCATATTTGGCCTTTCCGCTATTGTTGATATATTCTTTCAAGGAGTCCGACTCCCCAAAAACTTTTATCCCCTTCTTGTCATCCAGCAGTCGGTAACGCGCTTCCTTGCAGAGCAGCTTCTCCTCATCTTCGGCCCCGGGTTCCCAAATTATCGAGTCAGGGACCCAGAGTTCGGTCATCTTCTTCCGGTCGTCGCCCTGATGCTTCTTGGATGAATTCAGCCAAAAATAATTCGAAAACCCCTGAAAATGGTCCTCGTGGGCATGGGTGATCATCGGAACGTCAAGGTCTTTGCCGTCCAGTCTCTCGTCAAGCTCGTCCTCAAGGAATATCCTATCGCCGTTATCTTCTTCGGCCTCACTGACACAGTTATAGTCGATCATCAAATGTTTCCTTTCCAGGTCCTCTATCAAAGCCGAATCCCCGTTTCCCACCGGATAAAACCTGATAAACATTTTGCTATCTGTCACTTCCTTTCTCCTTTCGAAAGTTGTTGGTGTGTTTTCCCATATTACTTAGAGTCACCCTACGTCTAGCACCGGAGGGGTCGAGGTTGAAGGTAATGTCTGCGAGTCCGCCGAATGGTGGACTCCAATTCAGATTCCCGGCGTGCACATAAAAAAATACCCCCTTTCTTCGATGGGGGTAAACGGAAACCGCCGTTTTTTTCTTGACAAAAAATTCGACCTAGGATAGAAGTTTCTTTATCAAGAATCTAACGAAGGGGCGACTCGTTTCCCCGGTGAAAGGCCCAGGGAGCTATGCCAGTAGTTCCCTGGGCTTTTGTTTTTTTAGTGTCGCTACTCTCTCCTTCCTGTAAACATCTAACATCTGATTCAGAACTTAGCACAATATTTTGTGTTGTCAAGGGAAATTTTTGGCACATTTAGGTAAAATTCAGGGAGAACCTCTCAACCCCAAAAAGTCTCAGACCATCGAAGAATTGTTCGTAAGCCATGGCTCTACCACAGCGATCGCATTTCATTATATGAACCCCACCATCAAATTTGGAAGGAGTTTATCAAGAAGAATTTATGAGGTCAAGAAGAGCGCGAAGTGAGAACTGAAACACGAAGTTCGGGAAAGAGGGATGTCAATTACGTGTGGCATGGTGGGGGATCAACGAGACAAAAAGTTTCTGAGGGAGAACGTTTGGAGAACGGAAATTTAAAGCGGGTCAAAAATAAAAAGCCCCGAAATCACAGGGCTTTTTATAAGCTATGCCAGAAAACCCCAGGCTTTTAAGCCTGGGGATGAATGGCATCCTTTCGAAGCGAAGCCAGTTGAAACCTGGCGAAGCGGAGTAATTTCCGACATGATCTGGCTATGGCCAGATAT
>Ga0208821_1001387_pt1 | contig 13857 bp, 6 predicted proteins | sample June2015DPH_20_5_FD_184720 | JGI IMG/M metagenome (GOLD analysis project Ga0208821, IMG submission 184720) | Peatland microbial communities from SPRUCE experiment site at the Marcell Experimental Forest, Minnesota, USA - June2015DPH_20_40... | ecosystem: Environmental > Terrestrial > Soil >... | reverse complement strand
TGCTTCGAACGCTCAACATCCCCTCGCGGCTGGTGAATGGCTTTCAGACGGGTTCTTATAACCGTATCGGCAAGGATTTTGTGGTCCGCGCTCGTGATGCCCATAGCTGGGTGGAAGTGTATTTTCCAAATTACGGCTGGATTGCGTTTGATCCCACTCCTGCGGACCCCAATCCCATCCGCGCCGGAGCATGGGACGATTACCTCGATGCCTTGAACCTTTTCTGGAGCGAGTGGATTGTCAACTACGATTTCAGCCATCAAGTGCGGCTGGCGCGGCAGGTGGAACAAACCTCCAGGAAATTCCAGCAGGAATTCCGGGACCGCACCGACAAGCTCAGACATCAGGGGGTGCGGGTGGCCTACCTCGTCGAAGGGTGGCTGATGTCGCACAAGCTTTTCCTGCTCTTATTAATGGTGCTCATTCTGGCAGCCTTGGTGGCTGGCGAAAAGGGTGGTTCGCTGGCCGAAATGCGATTTTTCTGGGTGTGGAAGTTTGGACGCCGGGAGCTCGCACTGAGCCCGCGCCAAGCCACCCTGACTTATCAAAGGCTGCTGAAGACCCTGCGCAAGAAAGGCTATCGAAAGTCTGCCGCGCTAACACCCTGGGAGTTCGCTCAATCGTTGTTAGGGACGCCTCTCGGATCAGGCGTCTGGGAATTCACTCGCCTCTACAACCTGCTCCGCTTCGGCCAGGCACAAGTCCCCATGGCGCGGCTGCGGCAGCTTCTGGATGAAATCAGCAGGGCCTGAGCGCAGTGACGAGTAGCGAGTGACGAGTGACGAACAGAAGTCAGAAGCCAGGAGTTAGAGTAGAAAAGAGCGGATAGCGACGCCCCAGGAGTTCGCAACAACTGACCACGGACTACGGACAACCGGCAGGATTGCCTGGTGAGCCACTTTCCAATTGTAGTTGCCAGAGGTGATCTCGTAAACTCTGGTCGCTGGCCTAAAGGATATTCTTTAAGAACTTCCCGAGGTTCTCGAACTCCTTCTGGTATTCCTCGTCAAAGCGCAGATTCTCGAACGCCCTCTCGACTGTCTTTTCCAATGCGGCAGCCGACGCTCCGCGCGCTTTGTGGCGGCCAGTCGGAGGAGCCGGGGCCTGCGGATTGAGGCCGCCCCGAAGCGACGGCCTTTTCCCGAGCGCTGGTCCCTGGATCTGAAGCAGCCTCTGCGGGAGCGCCTCATTTATTGTAGTAGTACTACCGATACTGGATATGTTAACCTGTTGGGTCATACTATATATGTGCAAGAAGAACCCATAGCTGGCCGGTAGCTCAAACATGGCACATGACTGAATGGGACACTCAAGGCAAACAACGCCCCGAGCCACCGCCGGTCTTGCGCGGGTTCAACGGCGAGGCACGGAGCATCCCTCCGGATTCGGCCTGAGGTGGTTCTAACCCTATAAAAAACGACCAACTATTGTTTGATAAGAGCATGAATCCTTTTCCGCCAACTCGAATCTAACTTAGTGTAAGTGGTCTTGAAGAAAGGAAAGGGTAAAGGAGAAAATGGTTACGTATTTGAGCATCGTGTTTGACCACTTGTTGAAGTTGCTGGCTGTTGCAGCCGGAGCCATTTATGCGGGGATGGTCCTGATGAGGTATCGTACGGACAGGCCACACTACCGCCTCAGTTTCGAACTTCGAGACCCCGCAAGGTCGGTGCAGCATTTGGTGGTCTGGCTGGGTGTGAAGCTTTTCGACGCCTGCCTCCGGTTTGCAGCGGCTATTTTCAATATGCTTCTTGAAGCCTCTGCTGAGGTTGGGGAATGGTTTATGCGGCGCAGCCCCAGCGTGCAGCAAAGTATCCGCTCCCGCTTCCTCGTGTGACGATTTGCATCCGGCGCCCGGAATGATTCAGGGCATCTCATAGCGTGAGTCCTTCTCTCCGCTGCCCTTCCAGTTGCTGAATCCTGACTCCTGAATCCCGTTCTTCCCCCGCCTACCCACCTACCACCTACTAACTACCTTTCTTTTGAACAATATTCCCGCTTTCAATGCGTAACTACCTTTTTTTTTTATAACATTCCCGCGCTGTTCCGGGCTGCTGAAAGCCGTCCCTTTGTTTTCATAGACATTCCCGCGTCGTTCCTTCACTTTTTAAAGTTACTGTTTCTTTCGTTCCCTGTCAGCGGTGACATATTGTCGTAGGCTGCGGTACGGGCCAAGCCAACTCGAACTCCCCTCAAATGCAGTAGGCAGTAAGCAGACGGCAGTTGGCGGTGGCCAGAAGTAAGAAGGCAACTCACAGTCCATCATTCACAATTCAGAATTCACAATTCAGAATTGCCCCCTTTCCCTACCCTCTGTAACCTGCCCTTTCGCTTCCTGAATCCCGAATCCTGACTCCTGCATCCTGTTCTTCTCCACCTACCACCTACGACATACCACCTACCGTATTCACAATTCAGAATCTGTGCCGGCGTTCAGCATACGTCAACCACGGTAGGCTACTCTATTTCCGGCCTCGTGTCAAGAGTCAAAACGCCGGATTCACAAGAGCGGGAGTGCGGAGGCGGGTGCATTGCATAGTTATAAGTGTGGCCGCATCGAAAGCAGTTGGGAGTATAGTTTCCGTGACGAGGACTTCAAGAAGGAGATTCTGGATGAGAAAACTTGGTCTTCTATTGTGCTTGTTCTCAATGGTTGCCGGAACACTCCGGGCTGCGGAGGATTATCCCTTGGGTGGCGACTCCCAACGTCAGCCCGGCGTACCTCAGGGTACAGTCACCCACTACACCTGGACCAGCAAAATCTTTTCCGGCACGTTCCGCGACTACTGGGTTTACGTGCCTGCGCAGTACCAGCCCGGCAAGGCCGCCTGCGTGATGGTCTTCCAGGATGGCGAGAGTTTCATGAAGGAGGACGGCAGGGCACGTGTCCCGATCGTGTTTGACAACCTGATCGCCAAACACGAGATGCCGGTAAGCATCGGGGTGTTCATCAATCCCGGCGTGCTCAAGGCCCGGTCGCCCGACCAGCAGGACCGCACCAATCGCAGCTTCGAGTACGACGCCCTGAGCAGTTCTTACGCGCTATTTCTCCTCGACGAAATCCTGCCCGAGGTGGCGAAGCATTACAGTCTCTCGGCTAATCCGGACGATCGTGCCATCTCCGGTATGAGTTCCGGAGGGATCTGTGCCTTCACCGTGGCCTGGAATCGGCCCGACGGTTTCCATCGCGTGCTCAGCTTTATCGGTAGCTTCACCTCCCTACGGGGCGGCGACATCTACCCGGCGCTGATTCGCAAGACCGAGCCCAAGCCTTTGCGCGTTTTCCTACAGGACGGCAGCCACGACCTCAACAACTATGCCGGAGATTGGTGGCTGGCGAACCAGTCCATGGCCTCAGCGCTGGAATACGCGGGCTACGACGTGAAGTTCGTCACCGGGGACAAAGACCACGACATGGAGCAGGGCGGCGCTATCCTGCCGGACGCGCTGCGCTGGCTGTGGCGCGATTATCCGCAGCCGATTGCAAAACCGGCTCCGAATCACAGCGGCGATAAGCGCACGGCGATCCTTGATCCGGGCCACGGATGGGAGTTGGTGAGCCAAGGTCACAAGGCGGGCTGGGGACTCGCCGCGGACGCGCAGGGGAGTGTCCTCTTCACCGATGGATTGGAGGATCGCATCGAGAAGATTGGTCCCTACGGAACCGTTTCTGGCTTCAGGGAACATGCCGGACGGTCAGGCGGTATGATGTTCGGCCCCGATGGCCGTCTTTACGCATGCCAAAGTGGTGCCCACCGAATCGTGAGCTTCGCGCCTGGGGAAGTTGAAAAGGTTCTTTCGGAGGGCGTAGATTGCCAGGATCTGGCTGTTGATAAGGCGGGCGGGATTTACTTCACCGATCTCAGCGGCTCCAAGGTGTGGTACATCAATCCGGCTCGTAAGAAGCGCGTGGTGATTGACATCGTTGCGGAGCCAAGAGGGATCCACCTCTCGCCCGACCAATCGCTGCTCTACGTCGATAGTTTTGATTTTCGTTGGATTTGGTCATTTCAGGTTCAGGCTGACGGGTCACTCATAAATGCTGAGTATTTCTATCGCCTCGAAGGGCTGGACGATTCCCTTCAAACCGAGGCCGCTGGGATGACCGCAGACAGCCTGGGCTTCCTCTATGTGCTGACGCACCTGGGCATCCAGGTTTTTGACGAGCAGGGCCGAGTGCAGGCGATCGTCAGCCTGCCAACATCTAATCCACCGGCAGGGATCGTCTTTGGTGGCCCGAACCTTCAGGACCTATATGTTGTTTCCAGCTACATCGCCTCCGGCGGCGAGATCTTCAAACGCCATCTGCTGAGGAAAGGATATCTGCCCTGGGTTCCGCAAAAACCGCCCACCCCGGAGCATTGACGGCGGGTCACAGCATCGGGTCCATGGTCAGGAGCGAGGCGTCATTTAAGAAGTAGAATCTCTCCGCCGTGGCGGGACCACGCTGGTCTCCTGGCTGCTTCACCAAGCCGCCCTTGACGGGATTGTTATGCATGTAATTCAAAAGGTACCCGACGATGCGGAAGCCCAGCTCGCCTCGCAGGTCGGCGAGCGTGGTGACGAATCTGCGCTTAAACCGCTCCGAGTCGAATTAGAAATAAAACTTCAGCGCAAACTGAATTTCTCTTTGATCGTTCTGTCCGTCGCGCGTCGAATTGATCGTGCCGAAGGTGGTTGGCGAGGTGTAGTCGAGCGAACCAGGCGAGGCCACGACCCCATTTCCGCTGAATCCAGGCGGGGAGAAATTCGGGTGATTGAACAAATTGAAAAACTCTGCCCGGAATTCGAGATGGGTTCTCTCCGAAGTGCGGAACTCCTTGAAGAGCGAGAAATCGAAGCGGTGGTATCCCGGGCCGTAAGCCTGGGTAGGAGCTCCACCCAAGGGAGAGTAGTCGGACTGCCCGATGGTCGAGGCGACCGGCGGGCTGGTAAAGGCCGCGGGGTTCCACCACTGATTGACGTCGTGCGGACCGGCGATCTTGTTCTGCCCGGGAACCAGCAAGGCGTCGCAGCCGTAACCGGAAGTCGTGCTATTCACACAGCCAATGGTCCACGGCATGCCATCCTGGAGGGTTAAGATCCCATTGGTTTTCCAGCCGCCCAGCACGCCATCGACGAATCGCCCGCCGTTGCCGAGTAGCCGCTTACCCTTACCCACGGGCAATTCGTAGGTGCCGCTCACGTGCACAACCTTGGGAACGTCAAAGTCGCACAAGCCATAGTCTTCCTGGATGCCGAAGTGTGGAAGCATCGGCGCGCGGAAAAAGATCGCCGTCGCATTCAGCACGTCCGAGGCATCCGTGCGACATTTCGAGTAAGTGAAGTTGGCGAGGAGATTGAGGCCCGCGCTGAAGCGGCGCTCGAAGTTGGCCTGCAACGCGTTGTAGTAGCTGTCGCCGGCCATGGAGGTATAGGTGATCGAGTTTTGGAAGTCGGGATAAGGGGAATAGGCGTAGGAGTTGAGCCCGGGCGGGAGGATCTCGCTGGGGCTATTCGGGTTGATGTAGACGCCGAGATGCCGCACGGAATTCCCCACGTAAGCGATCTGGAAGGTCTGGTTGGGCGTGATTTCGTACTGGAGTGTGAGGTTGTAGCCTTCGGTATAAGGCGTCTTCATGTGGAAGTCTTCGCCGGTGAAGGACACGCCACTCGGTTCAGCCGCGGCTGACGTCAGTGGGGTGATTGCCGTGAGGCCGGTTTCCAGGGTTCCGATGGCCCCATTGGCAAAAGTGATGGGTTGCGCGGTCGTCAGCGCCGGGTAGCCCAAGCTGAACTGGAAGGGGAAATCGACATAAGTCTCGACCACAGAGTTCTCAAATCCTCCATAGAAGAGACCGAACCCGCCGCGGGCCACGAGCTTAGGGGTAATCCTGTAAGCGAAGCCCACGCGGGGCGAGAAGTTGGTCAATTGCGAATGTCCGAGTCCGGGGATAGAGGAGCAAGTCACATTGATGTTGTCAGTCTTGGCGGCCGCCAGAAAGTCAGCGGACAACGGAGTGTTGCACCGCGCCTGGGTAAGCAAGAACTGTGACGGCCCGCTCCCGCCCGAGGGAAGGAAATTGGACTGCGCTCCGAAATTCTCCACAATCTGGCCAAAGTACTCCCAGCGTAGTCCGAGGTTCAGAGTGAGTTTACTTGTGGCCTTCCAATCATCTTGGAAGTAGAAGCCATAATAGTTGCGCCCCATATCCGTGTTGGCGTAATTGGAAGCGCCCATGTCGTCGGCCCCGCCCACCATATCGTAGGCGCCGGGCACCGTACCGTTAATCGGGACAATCAGCATCTGGGCCAACCCGGTGTTTCCGCCGCCAGTTTCAGGGACCTCAGTGAAAGCGCCGCTGAAAGTCCAATACCCACGACCCTCGGGGGGCTGCAGAATCGAGAACTTCAGGTGCTGAAACTCCATTCCTGCCTTGAGAGTTTGTTTTCCCTGAATCTTCGTCATGTTGTCGGTGAATTGGACGGTGGAGTTGTATTCAACGGAGGGAAGAAACTCGTTGCTGCCCAGTGTGTTGAGACCCGTGATGAAGAGGGAGCCCAGGCCGCCGTTGTCGCTAACCTGGGGAACACCCTGGATGCCATACGTGCCAGAGGCGCTGAGGTCATTGGCGAAGGGCTGGAGGCGCGAACTCCCGATGCGCGTGAAACCCAAACGAGCTTCGTTCACGAGCGAGGGTGAAAAAGAGTGCGTCTCGCTCAGGGCCGTATTGATAGAAACCACCGTCTGGTTGCCGTCGGCAAAAGACCCGCCATCCGCGATTCCCGTAAAAGGACCGGGAAGGAGCTCGGGGTTGTCCGAATAGCTGACCCGGCCGAACATTTGATCCTTATCGCTGAAGTCTTGGTCCACTCGTACATCAAACTGGTTCACGTTGTTGTGGAGGACGGGGTTGCTGGAGAAGTTGTTGAAGAGGCTGGACGAAGTGGGAGCCGGAAACAGATTTAGCAAATGGATGGCGTTCGGATCCAGGCGCGAGGCCGGAAGTTGGTTGAGCAGGGCGATTTGTGCCGGCGCCGTAAAGTCCGTAATGCCTGCCAGCGCGGCTTCGCCGTTCATATAAAAAGGATCACGAACGAATCCATCCGCCGTCGCGGTAAACCCGGTCACAGGGTCGACCTGCCCCTGCACAACCGACCGCGTAGTGGCAGGATCAAACACGGTGCCCAAAGGGAAGGTCCTGTTCAGCAGGTCGGTGCGGGTTGCCCCCGGGCCCTCCTGACCGGTGATCAACTCGCTCAGGTCGGTGTATCCACTGGATCGCTCCAGCGCCGTGGGCACGGTGGCGACCCAGGGAATTGCCTGGCGAATGCGGGTCCCTTCGTAGTCGGCAAAGAAGAATGTCTTGTCTTTGCGGATCGGGCCGCCGATGGTGGCGCCGAACTGGTTCTGACGGTACTCGCCCTTCTTGATTGGCGACGGGGAGTTCTCGAAGAAGTTGGCCGCGTCGAACTTGTCGTTGCGCACGAACTCCCAAGCATTCCCGTGGAACTGATTGGTCCCTGATTTGATGGTCGCATTCAGGACGGCGCCTGCTGATCGTCCAAACTCGGCGCTGTAATCGTTTGTCTGGACCTTGAACTCTTCAATGGCATCAACCGGAGGCCGGACGACATACGCCGTACCATTGAGAAAATCCACGAGGTCGGCATTGTCGTCGATTCCATCCAACAAGTAGTTGTTCTGCGCGGGGCGCGTACCGTTGGCCGCGAAACTGCCGCTCGCTCCCAGGCCTCGAGTATCCTGCTGGTCCTGAGTAACTCCGGCCGAAAGTTGGGCCAGGAAAGTGTAATTGCGGCCGTTCAGCGGCAAGTCATTGACCGCGCGCGCCCCCACCACCTGCCCCACCGAGGCGTCCTGAGTTTGCAGGGAGGCCGGGGCCGCCTTTACCTCAATGGACTGCGTAATCTGGCCGGGCTGGAGGGTGAAGTTCACCACCACCTGCTGCTGCACCTCCACCGTCACGTTCCTGTGCTGGACGGTCTGAAAACCCTTGAATTGCGCCTCCAGGGTGTAGGCGCCGATCTTGATCGGCCGGAAAACGTAACTCCCGTCACCACCCGTGACGGTTGAAAGCAAAAGGCCGGTGCCTTGGTTCGTTAAAATGACTCTAGCCCCAGGGATGACGGCGCCGCTCAGATCCTTCACGTTCCCGAGAATTGCGCCAGTATCAACCTGGCCATAGACTTGCCCCACAGTCAGCAACAGGCTGACCGCAAGTATTCGCAAGATGATCCTGATTTGCATATGCCTCCTTCTGCCCGACGCTTCCTAAGACCCCCCTCTCGGGGTGGTGTGCAAGGCAGCAATCGTGGTGCTTTCGACTCAGTATTCTTGCATCCAAAAGTCGGGGATTGTGATCCCGCGCTAGCCCGGGTTCAAAAGCGAGGTTTTTCAATGTTCGCCTCGGCGAAACTTCTCGGTCATGTATTCACAATTGCGCAGCCGCGAACGCCAGGATGGGGAGGGTGGTTGTTTTGTCCGTACAAGATGGAAAGATGCTGGCGTCGCAGATGTACACGTTCGGGCCGCTGTGCGTATAGCCATAGCGGCTGGCCATCTCTGAAAACGCAACACCTCAAGAGCTAAGGTTTATCTCTGAAAGCGTGACGTGTCAAGACCTAATTCAGGGTGCCTACTACCTGCTACCCATTTATCCGGCCAGACCCGCGACGTACTGGCGACGCTGGGACCATACAGCCGGCGTCACCCGATAGGCCTTCAATGCTTCAATTATGTCCCCACCAACTGCTTGCTCTTGATCGTTGAGAAAAGCATAAGCTTCCGCTTCTTGGTCGGAACCCCCGGTGCGCGCCGCGCGTGTGTGGCTTAGAGAACTCCTTCCAATGTCCATCGGCAATCGAAAATCGGCAATCGAAAATCGACAATCGGCAGTCCACAATCGGCAATTCCAGCCATCCTGGGCCAAGCGATGATCGTGGAAAATCTTCGCCGCACGAGAAGAAGATGAAGACTAGTGCTACACCTTTACTCGGCGGTGCGTATCGCATACGCTTCTGTTCCATACTTTTGGTCGCGCCAGGAAGGCAGCTTATGGACAGCAACATTTCCTTTGACCAACTCGAGACGCGAATCGACGATACCTCGCTCGACCTAGAGCCCGAAGTGATGCGACGGGCCGGCTACCAGGTTGTGGACTGGATCGTCGAGCGCCTGCAAAATCTTCGCGCCAGCCCTCTCGGTCGCGAGCTCGATCGCGAACAGACGGAAGCCCTGCTGCGCGAGCCGCTGCCCGAGGAGGGCCGCTCCTTCGATACGGTCTTCGCGGAGTACACGCAGAAGGTGGCGCCGAACGCTTTCAGTCTCGACCATCCGCGTTTTTTCGCTTTTATCCCCAGCGCGCCCAATTTCGTCAGCATTCTGGCGGACGCACTGGTGGCGGGCTCGAACGTCTTCGTGGGCACTTGGGTTGAGTCGTCCGGGCCGAGCCAAGTGGAGCTGGTGGTCATGGATTGGTTCAAGGGGATGCTGGGGCTACCGGATACGGCCGCCGGGCTGCTGGTGAGCGGCGGCTCGGTGGCCTCTCTCACCGCGCTCGCCGTGGCACGGCGCGCCGTCTTGAATGATGAAACCCGCGACGCCCGCGTGTATCTCTCGAATCAGACGCACGCCTCGATCGACCGCGGGCTGCGCATCCTGGGGATCTCCGCCGCACAGATGCGACGCATTCCGACCGACGCGAACTTCCGTATGGATACGGCCGAACTGGAGCGCCAGATCCAACGCGACCTGGAGGCCGGCCTCAGGCCCTTCGCCGTGGTGGCCAACGCCGGCGCCACCAACACCGGGGCCGTCGATCCGCTTGCCTCGATCGCCGAGATAGCCCGCGCCTACTCGCTTTGGTTTCACGCCGACGCAGCTTACGGGGGGTTCGCGGCGCTCACCGAGCGCGGGCGGCGGAGCCTGAGCGGAATCGAGCAAGCCGACTCGGTGGCGCTCGATCCGCACAAGTGGCTCTACTGCCCCATCGAAGCCGGTTGCGTGCTGGTGCGCAACGGCGGCTTGATGCGCGAAACCTTTCACATCATGCCGGAATACATGGCCGACGTGGCGCGCCAGGAACGTGAGGTGAATTTCTGCGATTACGGTCTCCAGTTGACACGAAGCTTCCGAGCCCTGAAGGTCTGGATGGCGCTCAAGACCTACGGCGCACGCCGCTTCCGCCAGATCATCGACCGTTGCCTCGACCTGGCTGAGTATGGGGCTCGCTTGTTCGAGCGCTCGCCAAGAATTGAGCTGGTGACTCGGCCCCAGCTCGGCATCTTCACTTTCCGCTATGTGCCCGAGCGGCTCCCCGCTACCGACACCCAGGCGTACCTCAACCGTTTGAACGAGAAGCTGGTGGCCAAAATCACCGCCAGCCGCAGGCTAATGCTCTCTTCGACACGCCTCGGGTCGCAGACCGTGCTTCGCCTTTGCGTCCTGAACCACCGCACTCGCAAGGAAGACGTCAAAGAAGCCTTAAGCCTTATCGAACAACTGGGCCGCGAAGCCGAAGCAAGTCTTGGCTAGCTGGAGGTGACAAAGCCCCGGCAAACCTGGGAAGAGGCGCCCACGCAGCGACTGAATGAAATCACAAATCATTGTAAATACAGTACTTCACTCCGCCGAGTGCGGAAGTTGGGCTAGAACCCCCTCACCCCCGCCCCTCTCCCCCAAGGGGGAGAGGGGGGACGTTAGTTTGAATTTACTCCCCTCTCCTCCAAGGGGGAGAGGGGGGACGTTAGTTTGAATTTACTCCCCTTGCCCACGCATTGTATTGGGGGGTTCTAATCCCTGTTTCCCTGGCGCTTCCAAGCGCGGCTCATTGTGATTCCGGCTAGCATTCTGTCCGATCCGCATATCTTTTTGAATAGGACCTCAAAGCAGCAACCTTATGGTAAGATGGTTCGTCAGAAGATATGTAAGTTGGGTATAAAAACCCCGCCGGAGGCCGACCTTGAGATACGATCATTTACGACGTGTACTCGTGGTTGTGGTCGCGGGGCTGCTCTTCCTACCAGCAGCTCTCTTTAGCCAACAACAGAACCCTTCCCCTGTGCGCTCGGTGCGGCTAAGTTTCGTCAGCGGCAGGGTGACGGTGAAGCGCCCAGGCGCAGCCGAAGGGGTCCCAGCACAGGTGAACACACCCATCGAGCAAGGCTTTGAGGTGGCGACATCGGGTGGCGGTTTTGCGAACGTGCAGCTCGAGAACGGCTCCACCATTCGACTGAGCGAACGCGCCAAAGCCAACTTCACGCAATTAAGTGCGGATGCGGATGGAAACAAACTGAACGTCGTCACGTTGGAACAGGGAAATGCCGGTTTTTACTTCATCCCTGAACGACAGGACGTTTCCAAGGTGAAGATTGCTGACGCCACCTTAACTCCCAATGGCAAGGCCGAATTCCAAACGGCTTTCATCGCGGGGAAGATGCAGGCGCGCGTGTTGGCGGGCTCCATCATAGTCTCAGCCCACTCCGGCTCCCTGACCTTGGGTAAGGGGAAGTTCATGGAGTACCGCCCATCGGCTGATGAGGCGGTGGCGAAATCGCACGCGCGGGTGGTGCGCTTGAGCTACGTGCGTGGCACGGTGATGGTCAAGCGGCCTGGTTCGGCGGAAGAGGAACCGGCGATGGTGAACGTACCCATCCAGGAGGGTTTCGAGCTCTCCACTTCCGAGGGCAGTTATGCCGAAGTGGAATTTGAAAACGGTTCCACCGCACGCTTGGGCGAGCTCTCCAAATTGCTTTTCCATCAACTGGCGTTGGACGCTGACGGCAACAAGCTGAACGGCATGACGTTTGAGCAGGGATATGCCACTTTCCACTTTCTTCCCGAGCACAACGTTCCGCCCTCGGCAAAACGGGATGGCACTATCCACTTTCAGCCCGCGTACAGTGATGTTTATCGCGTCAAGATTGCCGACGCGACGGTGACGGCCGATGGCAAGTGCGAATTCCGCACGGACCTGGACCAGGACCGCTTTCGCGTGGAAGTTTTCCATGGCTCGGTAGATGTCGCCACTCCCACCCTGTCTTCCAAACTCGGCGAAGGCAAGATCCTGGAACATAATTCCGGCGGCACTGAATTGGCTTTCAACACCCGGAAAGGAATTGTCACGGACGCTTGGGATCATTGGACGGAGGCACGGGATAAGCAGGTGCAGCTTACGGAAAAAGACGAGCCCGTCCATCCAACTGGACCGCGCTACGGCTGGAGTGACCTTAACACCTATGGCGAATGGATTGCGCTTCCCAGTGGCAGATTCGGCTGGTCGCCTTACGCGCAGACAGGTTGGTCGCCTTACACCAATGGCCAGTGGGGATCGTACCCGGGACTCGGCTGGACGTGGATTTCCGGCGAACCCTGGGGCTGGCTGCCTTACCACTGCGGTCTATGGGACTTCGACGCTAGCTTTGGCTGGTATTGGATGAACCCGATGTTCGGTTGCGGACTCTGGGGGGCTTCGCTGGTCAATTGGTATGCGGGACCGGGATGGATCGGCTGGGCGCCGAAGGGGGGGGGCGGTCATCCGAGGCCCGTTCCACCAGGGGGTGGTCATCCAGTCCCTGTTCCTCTCCTACAGCATTTCTCATGGGGAATTGTCACGGTTCCGACCAGTGTGGTTCAGAATCGGCAGTTGATTACGCCCCAGACAGTGAGCCACATGCCGACCACGGCGGGAAGCATGATTGAGCACCCGCCCTTCGAGCCGGGCCCGCGGCCCACGAGCGCGGCAAGCTCGCCGGCGCTGAGCGCGGAAACCACATCCAAAAGCAATACCACGCCCGCGGCGGCGCCGATCGGTGGGCCGGGGCCAGGCTTCGCATCGCACCACGGTTCCGCGCCTTCAACCATCCTGATGGGAGGCGATGCGGCAAAGGAGAGTGCCCTGCTTGCGGAGCATCATCTCCATTCCGGCCGTGAACCCTTGCGCGCCGTTGCAGGTACAACCCTGGGGGGACGTTATCCGGTGCGCGGGTCTACGGGTGAGTTCCGCGGGAATGCTTTCGGAGGTGGGGAAAAGAAGGGGGGCGCCAGTGGCAAGAACGGTCCCTTGGTCGGCCCCTCCGTGTCGCACACAACGGGCGGGTCAGGGGCCATCATCATGGCCCACGGACAAGGTGGAGGCGGCTCGCGCGGTGGGGGCTATTCCGGCGGCGGAGGAGTCGGCTCGAGTAGCGGTGGAGGGCGCTCCGGAGGCGGTGGTGGAAGCGTCTCCAGCGGTGGCGGCGCAGCACACTCTGGCGGTGGTGGTGGAAGCGTCTCCAGCGCTGGCGGTGGCGGCGGTGGCGGACACCACTAATCCACCATCGCATTGCAGTTGTTGAATAATTGTCGCGCCTTTAGCCCCAATGCTGTTCACGTAAGCTTTTTCAAGGAGGCTGTTCACTGTTCGACCCTAGAACCCCCTCACCCCCTTACCCCCTTGGGGAGCTGAGCGTGTCCCACATCTTTCGCTGGACACAGCCGTGGGGCCGCTGACTTCTGCCTCTTTCCCGAGGAGAAAGGATGGGAATTGGGCCTTTGCCCTCTCCCCAGGGGAGAGGGTGGCCAGCGATCCCGCCACGCGGGACGCGGGCCGGGTGAGGGGTCACTCGCTCATCTCGGCCCCACCTGAACCATCATCACCCCGATGGCTTCCCGCAATTTGCGCACCAACTCCTCTGCATCCTCCAACCCCAACCCGTTCGCAATCCGCAGCAAGCCTATGCCGAGACTTCTCCAATAATCCTCTTTCGCAGCGTCTTTCCGCATTGGGCTGGGCTGCGAGTGCACACCGCCATCAAGCTCCATCGCCCGTCGATGTTCGAAGCAGTAGAAATCGACAACCCAGTTTTCGATGCGGCATG
>Ga0208821_1001372_pt1 | contig 13942 bp, 11 predicted proteins | sample June2015DPH_20_5_FD_184720 | JGI IMG/M metagenome (GOLD analysis project Ga0208821, IMG submission 184720) | Peatland microbial communities from SPRUCE experiment site at the Marcell Experimental Forest, Minnesota, USA - June2015DPH_20_40... | ecosystem: Environmental > Terrestrial > Soil >... | reverse complement strand
CGCGCGTAAACGATGTTCCCCGCAGCAAAGATGCTGTCGTAGGTGAAGCCCCCAAAAATCGAAAACCGGTCATTCAAGGCATAAGACAGCGTCACCGTGTTCGAGTGAACGTTGTTCTTAAAACTGGAGTCGATCAACTTGTCGTTGGCGAGATTCAGATCGTCTTGCAGCGATACCTTCGCCATGGGCTGGACACGAAAGATAAGGTGTCCTGCCACCTCGGTGTGAGGCGTGATGGACGTGTAAGATGAGCCGTTGTCGAAGGTGTGAAGGTCCCCACGGACACTGAAGACCTTCGAGGGCTGATAGCCGAAACTGATTTCGGGCGAGGCTGTCTTGGTTCGCAGCGAGGTGGCTGGATCGGCCACGCCGTCTTCGAGCGACTCTACATCCGCCTTGAGCAGATGAATTCCAGGACGCAGGGTGAGCGAATGGGTGGGGGTAAAAAGCATGTTGAAGTCGAAGTCACTCAGCCCATCCCGCCAGACGAAGGAGTCCTGTCCGGAGGAGGGCGTAGTGCTAGTTATAGGCGACGAAGAGGTGGGATTGGTGACCACGCTGAACAGGCTCGCGAAATTCCCGACGGCGTCAGTGCTAAAGCGGGAGTAGCGATAGTCCACATTGATCTCCCACCACTGTCTTACCTTGTAGGTGAAGCCCTGATACACAATGTTGTCAGGTTCAACTACGGTGTCACGTGCGCTCTCGCTGACAGTGTATGGCGCAAGGACGCCGGAACTGTTCGGGGCGGTGCCGTTGTAAGACTGCTCCAGAGTGGCCGGCCCTTGATAACGGTAATAGATGTAGCCGCCGCGCCAATCAAGGTTGGAAAGCGGCTTCCCCGTGAAGGAAAACTCGCTGAGGGGAGTCGTGAGGCGCCGGTACTCGGATTGCGAGAGGCTGGTGAGTGGTTCCTTGGTCGAGCTCGCAACGGGATTGATGCTCAGCTCGGGTGAACTCACATTATTCAGGCTCAGGTATTGCGTGAACGTCTGGTAGCCGAGGTTGTAGTGGAAGAACCAGGAGTGAAACGTGTAGTCGATCCCGCCGGTGAAGCGATTGGTGTTATCGTCGATGGGCGCGTACAGGTAATAAGGGTTGGCTCGCGCGAAGGTGCCAAAGAAGGAAGGCGAATCGAAGAAATCCAGAGACTCGGTAGTGAAGGTGGGGCCGCTGTCAGTGGTGCGATAGTAGTTGAAGTTGAAGCGCAGATTGTTGGTGGCGTGCAGAGTAAAGTCCGCGGAGCCGAACTTGCGCACCGTTCCCCAGTCGTGGTTATCCGTGAGACCCTTGGAAAGCCCCGAGCCCACCGCCGCGATCGGCAGCACCAGGTTGTCATTCTGATTCCAATAGTAGTAGCTCTGTCTCCAGTTCACCCGGAAGTCATAGAGGCGGGTCTTGCTAACGGAGAGCTGCCCGGTTTCGAAAGGCTCGCCTCCCAAACCGGTGACCGACATGGAATAGCTGTCCGCAAAGGGGTTGGCCCCATTCTGGGCCTCGCCGAACATGTTGAAATCCGTCAGGCGAAAGCCCTTCCTCAGATCGGACAACTCCTGAAACATGGGGACGTAGCCCTTGACGTCGTCGAAGCGGTAACCAACCGTCACCGACCCCTGGTTATTGAAGCCGCCAAAGTTCAAGGGAGTTTCAGGGCTGTCCTGCGCCACCAAAACCCGGCCGCAAAACAGAAGCGCCACCAAACAGACAATGAAAGAGTATCTGGATCTCATCGCATATCCCTTCATCGCAGGAAATCGGGGTCAAAGTTGGAACCGTGGACCGTGACGTGGCAGCGGGTGCACTCTCCGCTGGTCTGGAAGCCCAAACGCGAGTGCGGCGCCGCGGCCTGTGTGTGGAATCCGGTGTGGCATTGCAGGCAGAGTTGCCGGCCTTCACGCCGCACCAGCAGCATGCGATTGGTGCTGCCGTGGGGATTGTGGCAGATCACGCAACCCTGCACCCTCGCGGCAGGGTGCTCATAAACATAAGGCCCGCGCTTCTCCACGTGGCACTTGACGCAGGTCTCCCAGTTGGTTTCATTCAGGCTGGCGCGGTTGATGCTGCCGTGCGGGTTATGACAGTCCGTGCACTTCATCAGTTGCTCGGGTACGCGGTGATGCACCGGCAAGGCAAACAGCGCCTGGATGTTGCCATGGCAGGTAAAGCATAAGCTTGGCTCGGACTCCTTCAGCAAGCTGTTGTGCAGCCAGCGGACCGAGTCCCGAAGCTGCGGGACCTGGAAGAAGTTAGCTTGCGCATAGGTGAGGCTGGCCTTGCTTTGATCCTTGGACTCTTTTACGAGGTGGGCCGCATGACACTGGTTGCAGGAGACGCTCGCCGCCGCATGCTGGGAGTGGGCAAACCTCTCCTGATGCTTGCTCGTAATGTGGCAGGTCAGGCAGCGTTCCGAGTTTTCCTTGGGGTTGGCGTGGAACGAGAAGATCAGCTTGGCTCCGGCAGCTTGCTTGGCAGGGTCGCCACCCGCTTCCTGTTGGGCCTCCGCATGGGCTCTGCCCGGCCCATGGCACGCCTCACACCCTGTGACGGTCGTGGGTCCTGCGGCCGCAGGCGGCTTCGCCGCAGCCCCTGGTTTCTCTTTCAGCGTCATCAAGTAGTCCACGAGCTGGTTGATTTGCTCGGTAGGCATGTCGGGCGGCAGCGGTGGCATGACGTCGCCGGCACGGCGGCTGAGCATCCGGTCGAGCAATTCCGCGCGCGTGCGCCGCACCCCGACATCATCGAGAGGTCCAGTGGCCGTCCCGCCTTGGCCGCCAATCATGTGGCAGCCCGCGCACATCATGTCGTCATAAATCTTCTTGCCCGCCGCAACAGAGGGGGAAATTCCCGGCGTGGGGGCGGGAGGGGAAGTCGGCGGTTTCTCGCCCGCAAGCGCGTGAGGGGTCTTCACAAACACTTGGGCTTCCGCGCGATGGCAGCCCGCGCACGTCTCCCAGCCGACGTAGTCGCTTGGCTTGCCCTGAGCAGACGCTCGCCAGGCCACCGACGGCCCCTTCGCCGCCTCCGGCATCCTTTGGGCGAAGACTTGACCAGCCAGCGTGCCGAAAGAGAACACCAGGGCCAGGGACACGAGCAGCGGTCTCAGTTTGCTTCTTGGTTGGGAACTCATCAAGCACCGTCCTCCCTTGCCGGGTTTATCACTTTAGCCGGAATTCTCCATTTCGCCTTCCGGCGGCCAAGAATATGCACCTTTTTCTCTCCAATCTGGAACGCCCAGGAGGGTGACGAGCAAAACCAGACTCCATCCCCCCAATGGCTCGTGTGGTAGCGCCCCGAGCCCTCACAGCGTACTTCCTAAGATCCACTACGCTGGGTGGCGCTCCCTGAAGTGGGAGACTGGCCAGAATGTTACAGCTTAGCAACTTAGATTTCAACCGTGGTGATCGCATCCCCAATCCGTCGATAAGGCATCAGGAAACGTAGCGCCGCCCCTGATGGTAGTGGACAAGACCTTGGGATGAGGCGAGTTTAGGGACTCGAGGAAATTTGCAAGACTCAAAGGATTTGCACCTCCGGAGTGCGCCAGTTGGTTTACACTCGCGGCATGCGCAAGCTCCACAAAGCTTCACCCACCCGGCAGCCGGTCGAGGGTGGCATCGAACCGCTCCCCCAGCGCGCCCCGGAGTCGGACAAGAGCAATTGATAACAGTGCTATTATCAACACTCGTATGTATGAGCGTTAGTATAGACCACATTAAACCGGAATTCGGAAGTTGGGCCTTGGTTTTTGACTGCCACCGGGGGCATCCCGAGCGCCGGGCGGCCCAAGTGAGAGGGTCGCCGCGGACCCTCGGGTCTGCGATTCTGGGTTCGTAACATACGATTCCCCGCCCTTGCCAAGCGCCCTGAAGGGGCGCGGGTAGTGTAGCCGGGGGCAACACCCCGGAAAGCGATTCCCCCTTCCCTAACAAGACCCCGGAAGGGTCACATCGGTCCGCGCGCCGCAGCGCCAACATCAGCTAGCCTGAGTGCGACCCCGCTCTGCGGGTTCGGCGATTCTTGCCTGGTATTTTTCCTGACTCCCGGCCTTCCCTCTTCACCACCTGCCGCCTGCCACATACCACCATGGTCATGAGTTCGCAGTTGGCAGTCGAAGGTTGGCTGCGGCTCTTCCCCCACCTACCGCCTACGAGGAACTAACTACCTGTGTTTTCAACAACATTGCCGCTTTCAACGCGTAACTACCTTTGTTTTCTACAAGATTCCCGCCTTATTCCAGGCTGCGGAAAGCTCATCCTTTGTTTTCATACACATTCCCGCGTCGGTCCTTCAATTTTAAAGTTACTACTATTTCCTCTTTCCCTGTGGAGAAGACAGTCTGTCCCAGGCTGCTGTACGGGCGAAGAGTCCCGCCAGCCCGAACTCCCCTCAAAGCAGCCGGCAGTAAGCAGAAGGCAGCAAGCAGTAGGCAGTCGGCGGAAAGCAGATGCTCTTCATTCTGACTCCTGACTCCTGAAACCTGCTCTTCCCCACCTACCCCCTACGACATACCACCTACCGTATCCATAATTCATAATTCACCATTCACCATTTCCCCCTGCAACCACTCTTCCGTCTTCTGACTCCTGAATCCCGGCTCCTGCACAAGCCACCTAGCATAGTAGCCTATCTTTTCTCGTTTGTCAAGAGACATGGAGTCCGGGTACTGGTGGCATTTGCGGGACACGGGCGCTCGAAGTCGCAGTCATTCCCGCGAAAGCGGGAATCCACTCCGCAAGTCTTCGGAAATAGGCTGTCTACAGACTGGATTCCTCCCGCCATGGCGGGACGGGAATGACAGGCGTTGCGAAATGGATCCCGTTCCAAATGACACCACGACCGGAGTCCGCTTCGGCCCCACAAGGGAGGCCCGCGCACCCGTCCCCGACCCCTCCCCCGGCCAGCCGCGGCCATAGATGTTCGACAACACGGTGCCGGGCTGACCTCTGCTGACCTGCCCCGACCCATCCCGATCTTCCCCGATGCCCTTTATCGGGATACCCGCCACTGCAAGAGCCCCGCCAGTGTCCTGCTACGCTTAATTCTTTACAGGCGTCCGGTTCGGCTCTCTTCTCCGCGGCGGGGGGAGGGTGAGGGGGAGGTACTCGCCCGGTCCCGCCACGCGGGATGGGTCTCGGCGGCATTCTTCGGTGCCGGCAAGATACCGGCGCCACGTCAGTTGGAGTACCGCCAAGGCTGTTACTTCATCACCGAAGCCGGGCAAACCATGAAGCTGAGGGAGACGCTGGTCACGCTTCTGGCTCTGGCGGCCATCGGCCTTGCAAGCTACTTCGCCTATCGCTATGAGACAAGGCCCAACCCGAACTTCTGCAACATCTGCGGCCGCGCCATTCATGGTGGAATGTCTTTTCTCGTCGAGACGGATGGTCACACGGAACACGCTTGCTGCCCTCGTTGCGGGATGCACTACGCGGTAAATCATCCCGGCAAAGTTCAGAAGGTCTGGGCTACGGATTTGAATTCCGGCGAGTCAATTCCCGCGGACACCGCCTACTACGAAGAGGGCGGGAACATCGAATACTGTGCGGCGCAAGGCGAAGCCGTCCAGCGGCAACCCCGGGGCGTTTCTGTACGCGACTACGACCGCTGCCTCCCCACGCTGGTGGCGTTTAAGACGCGCCCGGAGGCAGAGACTCATCAGAAGGAACATGGCGGGCGGTTATTGAACTATGCCCGGGCCGTGCAAAGCGTGAAGGAATAATGCGACTCGCCGCTACATCCCAGCCGACCAAGCAGACGACACAGGGTTGATGGCCTCCGTGATCTTGTTCAACCGCTCCCGCTGGGTCATCGAAGAAGAAGAGTCTAACACGGAGGGCACAGAGAAGAACTCACGGAGGACACGGAGCGCTCGCGGGCTGTCCCCCCGCTCTTCCGCTCCGTGTTCTCCGTGTTGAAGCCCCGAATCACCTCATGGACAAGTGGCTCTGGGGACTCTGTGTTAGAGGTTCTTAAAGCCGTGCCCCTCCCTTTGCAGGTGTGGCCGCTTTCATCAATAATCCAACGCGAAAAGAGCGCCGAGTTTGACAAGCACGAGCGCTGCGCCACCGGCTATTTATGCTCTGCAAGCGGCTTGGCGAGCTCGTCGAGCAGGTCCGCCTTGCCCTCCTCGCGGACAAGGTGCGGAAAGCGTTCGCCGCCGTGATAGTCAATGGTGCACGTCTTGTAGTAATCGTCGTTCAGCACGAGCAAGCGCATAGGCTGAGAGCTGTTCTTGTCGGCCTTCAAGGCGTCGCGGAGCAGATCGGGGGTGAAGGCGCGATCGTTCACTGCCACCACGCGCATGCCCGAGGTGATCCCTGCCTTATAGGCGAGGCCGCCGACGATCGAGTCCTGCACTGCGCCGTCATTGCTGAGGCGCAAGCCGATGGAGTAGACCGCGGCCGCCCCTTCGCCGAAGGGACCGCGACCGGCGCCTTCCGGCGGCCTTTCAGAGTACTCGACCTTCCATCCGCCGGCTTGAATCCCGCCCACCGGGGCCTCGGGCGAGGTTGAAGTCAACCGCTCCTGGAAGAAGCTTGCCCAATCGTAGGGCACGACTTGGTTGAGGGAGCGAACCAGTTCCTGGAAGGTGTAGGGCTTCAGCTCGGGGCCATTGTTCGGGCCGGCGTAAAAGAGACGGCAGAAATCCTCGAAGGATTTTTGGCCGTGGCTCTGGTCGTGGATGAGGGTGGAAACTTCGAGCCACAGCAGCTCGCCTTCGGGGTAATAGTCGGCGCCGCGCCGCCAGTCGGGCCAACCGCCCCGGCCGAAGGCCAGGCCGGGCACCGCGTCTGTGGTGTCTTGGAGCGGCCGCCAAGTGCGTCCAGGGCGGCCCGGACCCAGATCTGCCGCGGTGCTGGCAAGACTTTCGCGGTACTGCTCGGGGGTCGTCAGTCCGCTCCGGGCGGCCAGCAGATTGCCGAGGAAGTCGGTGAGACCCTCGTAGACCCACAGCAGATCGGTCTTCATCGGCGCCTCGAAATCGGGAGTGCTCAGGCCGGCCGGGCGGCGAAACTTGCCGTTCCAGGAGTGGACGAATTCGTGCGCGAGGAGGCCTCCCAGCCGGCGCTTCCCCTGTGGCATGAGCAGGACGCGCTCCTCCGTGCGGCTGTCGTTGGACTCATGGTGCTCGAGGCCGAAATGCGCCACATGATTGCTCAAGGTGAGCAGGAAGTGGTAGTCGCGGTAATGGCGTGCGCCAAAGAGTTTGCCGGTCTCCGTCACCAGATTCGTGAACTCCTTCTGCACCTCCGGGCTCATTTCGAGCGCCGCCTCGCTGTCGGCCGCCATGTCAATCTCGTGCCGGATGGGCTCGCCGGGCGGCGTCACGTCCACGGCGCGATAGTATTCGCCGGCAATCACCGGCGAGTCGACCAAGCGATCCAGAGCAACGGGCTTGAAGGTGATCTCGTCGCCCGCAACACTCTCTTGCGGCAGTGCGGTTCCGAACTTCCACCCTGGAGGCAGGCGCAGGGTCGGGGTGTAGGTGATCTCCGCGGCGGGGACTCCCGTGGGATACAGCACGTTTTGGTTCCAACTGACAATCACTAGCTTGTCAGTGGCGGAACCACCGAAGCCCATGCCGCCTCCGCTGGCTTCGATGTAGTCGAATGTCGCCTCGAGGCTATCCGCGCCCTCGGGCACATCCAGGTGGAAGGTGAACACGTCAAGCAGATCGCGCCGCCAGGGAATCGCTTTGCCGTTCGCCATGAACTTCAGTCCGGCTACGCTGCCCACGGGCCCCGCTGGCCCGTGCACGCCGGGAATCCATTTGGGGTAATAAAGCGTCAGCGGCCCAGGCTTCACCGGCATGACCATGCGCGTGTGGAGCATCTTCTCCGGCGCTTGGGTTGCATCGACTGTAAGGGTGATGGTCGGTCGAGACTGGGCCGGCAAAGCAGCCACGCCCAAAGCAACAACTTCAAAGACCAGTATTGACAGGCGGAAGCGTATCGAATTCATCAGCGTACCCCTTCGTGGAAGCATTGTAACCACCCCCTTGGCTTCGAATGCCAAGCAAATGTCTGAAATGATATTCCCCTTTCCTGCTGACCGCAACCCCGAAGCCGTCCATGAAGCCGTCCATTGTGGTGTCATTTGGGGTGGCATCCCTCACGAACGGCTGGTCATTCCCGCGAAAAGCTTGCCCTGAGCTTGCCGAAGGGCGGGAATCCAGTCCGTAGGCAGGGCATTTCCGAAGGTTTGCGGAGTGGATTCCCGCTTTCGCGGGAATGACGACGGCTCAGAGCGTCCATGTCTCGCAAATGACACCACTACCAAGCTGTCCATGTCATGCAGCCTTGGTGAACTCCAACCCTCGAGATAACGGCGAAATGGGGCCGAGCAGAGTCCAGATGATGCCCGCGCACAGCAGCGGCATGATGCCGAAGCCTATGAAAACGGGCACAAACGAGAAGTGGTCAATCACCAAACCGGTGAGGAGAGCGAAAATCATGCCGCCAAACCCTGAGCCCATACTGGCCAGTCCCCAGATCGAGCCCACCACGTTCTTAGGGTACACATCGGCGGGGTATGCCAGCATGATCGAACCGCACCCGGTGTATCCGAGCATGGCCAGCGACACGAGGGCCATGGAAGTTCGCGCGTCGCGCACCAAAACAGCCGGAATGGCGCTTGTCATGAGCGCGGCAAAAAGCGTGACCGCGCCCTTGCGAGCCACGTTAAGAGAAATCCCGCGCCCGAGCATGAAACCGGAAATCCAGCCGCCCAGAATGTTCCCCAGGCCCGCCACCATAAAAGGCATCCAGGCGTACTTTCCAATGGAGGCCATGCTGAAATGGCGGGCACGCTCGAGGTATTCCGGGAACCAGAAAATGTAGAAGTACCACACGGGATCCAGGAAAACCTTGGAGAGGGTGAAGCTCCAGACAAACCGCGTCCGGAACAACTTCCAGGGAGAAATAAGGGGCGGCGCTACTTCCTGTTTCACACCCGCGGGGGTGTGGTAGACCAACGACCAGATCACTAACCAGAGGTAGCCGAGAGCTCCCACCCAAACAAAAGCCTGCTGCCATCCGTAATGAAGCAAAAGCCAGACCACCACGGGCGGCGCCAGAATCGCCCCCGCGGCGGAGCCGCTGTTAAAGATTCCGGAAGCGAGCGCGCGCTCTTTGGCCGGAAACCATTCCGCCACCACTTTAACGCAAGCCGGCCAGTTGCCGGCCTCGCCCGTCCCGAGCAGGAACTGGTAAGCGCCCAAGGACCACGGCCCGCGCGCCAGTGCATTCAGCATACTGGCAGCAGACCACCAGGCCATGGTCAAGGCAAAGCCCAGGCGGGTTCCCAGCCGATCCAGGACGGGGCCGGAAACGCCATTGGCGATGGTGTAGGCCAGCATGAATGCGAACACCACGCGCGCATAAGTCGCGTGGCTCATGCGGAACTGGTCGATGAGGACCGGTGCGGCCACCGAAAGCGTCTGCCGGTCCAGATAATTGATGGCGGTGGCGAAGAAGGCCAGCGCGATCATCAACCATCGCAAGGAGGGGGTTGAGGATTTCATTTTTCCCACGGCTTTGACCCCCTCACCCGTCCCGCACCGGCTGAAGAAAACGCCGGCGCGGGCCACCCTCTCCCCCAAGGGGGAGAGGGCTGGTATCTGAACGCACTACACAAGGTCCACCCGAATCACTTCATAAACCTGCACCTGAGGAACGGTCAGTTCGACCCAGCCATCACGAACACTCCAGGAAGGCGCCGCCCCGCTCCACATCAGTGCCACAGACTTGGCGGTCCGGCCCTGGGGAAGCCGGAGGCGCACTCGCACATTTTTGACCGGCAGGAATTCTTCCTGAACGAGAAGCTTCTTCCATATGTTCCCGGTATTGGCCAGCAAGTGCAGAAGCAAGGTGTCTGGAGAGGATGCGAACTGGGGCATCAGACCTGGACGGAACTCGAGCTCATAAGTTCGCGAGGAGGCGAGAATCGGATCGAGCAGCGAATGGAAATAAGCCCGCAGCGACTCGTTCAAGGTCTCTTCATAAACGGCTTCCAGGCCCGATCCAATATAGATCACTTGCCCTTTTCCTTGCCGCCGGGTGACTACGGCAGGTCCCAGGGTGCGGCGATGGCCACGGTCATAAGTCTCCCCTATGACCTCTGCCCCGCGGGCAGGTTCAAATGACATCACTTGGGGATCTTGAGGGATTAACTTGCCGGAGGAGGTAACGCGCAGATACAGATCGGGGATCTCGAGGGGTTCACCCGACTTTAAGGTCGCACCGAACAATTCAGAGAGACCATAATTGTTGCGCGGCCTTCCGAATTCATCGGCGACCGAAGTCAGATGAGTTGCCACCAAGGTCCCGCCTCCTTCCACGTAACCCGCCAGCCTCGAGCACTGGGCCTCGCTCAGACACGGAGCGTTCGGCACATACACGAGTTTGTATTTTGCCAAACGCTCTGCGGTCATTTCGTAATCCAGAAATGGCTCGGCGTCGTAACCCATATCCTTCAGGAGCTGCCAGGCCCCGTAGTAGTAATTCCTGTAAGCTTGAGGAATAAGAAACGAGCTTTGGCACCATTGAATGGTTTGTGTTCCCGTCAGGATGCCCGCCTGCGGCATGGGACTGACAGAGCGCAGCAGTTTGCCGTTCTCCTGAGCAAAATCAAAAACGGCTTTGAGACCGCGAATCGAGGGGTCATCCAGGATGTCCTGCATCAGGTAGAATAGGCGATTCAGGCCCCAGTAACAGTAGCCGGCGCCGGCGGCGGTCGCCACCGCCGCATCGAGCTGCAATCTGTTACCTTCCACCGGAGAGCTGTACCAGCCGCGCACGGACTTGTCTTTCAGGTGCTCGCTATTGTATTCCGTGTGCGAGCTGATATAGGTCCAGACCACTTTGCCGGTGGATTGGCCAATGCGGAGGTTGAAGAGCTTCTGCTCCGGCGTGTCCGCCGCCTCAAACATGAAGCCGTCAACGTAGCGGAAGGCGCGCGCTCTCCAGTCCCGGCTCAGGAGTCCGGTATCGTTGTACACAATGGGCACCTCGCGCACCTGGCGCACCATATCGCAAATTTCGTGCATGAAACCGAGCACGACATCTTCCGTCAGCCATTGCTGGTACTCGATCTCCTCTGCGAGGGTCGTTCCGCCGGTTTGCAAGGGAATGTTCTTCCCTCGTGCCTTCTGATATGCCGCTTTGCAGTACTTGCAATGGCAGAAGCGCATTTCCTGCTCCATGCCTTCGTAAGGCCCGTCGAAGTACATCACATCGACCGGGTAGTTGGTGACCACTTCCCTTACTCTCTCCCGAATCTGCGCCCGCAGAGGACTGTTCAGACATCCTTCGTAAAACCGAGTCCAACCCATGTGACGGGTGATGAAGGGCTGTCCCTCGCCGTCGTAGCGCATCCAATCCCGATATTCCGGGTTGTCCGACTGCACGTCCATAAAGGGATGATTGAGCGGGTTGTAGGCTACGACCTTCAGGCCGGCGTCATGAAACAGATTCACCGTGTCCCGGAAGGGGTCGCGCGCGCCCAGCTCCGGATGGTGTGGAAGCTTAGTCTTGGTGGGGAAGAATGCCACGTAAGAATAGGTGGGATAACGCAACGCATCGCAGTTCAGCCGGCGGGCTAGAGCCAGGGCCTTCTCTGCTTCGTAATCCAGCGAGGGATAAAAGGGCGGGGCATAACCTTCGGCAATCATCAGGCGGGCGGACCGGATCCACTCGAAAGCAGCCCGAGTGGCTGCCGTCCCTTCGTTAATGGGTTTGGCGGCTCCCTTTTCCAGAGCAAATCCACTCAGGGCTGTCGTCGCCACTGCCCCTGCACGCTGCAACAGCTCACGCCGGCTAACCTTTTCCATGCTCATTGCGTTGCGGCCTCCCTTTCAAAGTTCACAGTTGACAGTCGACAGTGTCCTTCCCCACCCACCACCTACCACATACTAACTACCGTATTTTCAATAACATTCCCGCTTCCAACGCGTAACTACCTTTGTTTTCTGTAACATTCCCGGTTTGTGCCGGGCTGCTGAAAGCCGATCCTTTGTTTTCATAGACATTCCCGCGTCGGTCCCTCAATTTTAAAGTTACTGCGTTCTTCCTTTCCCTTTTCTAAGCGACATCTTGTCCAGAGGGAGTAAAGCAGTTTGTCGCCACGCTCGCCCCGGGTGACGCGTTGTCGAAGTTTTTTCCTGAATCCTGAATCCTGACTCCTGACTACTGACTACTGAATCCTGAATCCTGAATCCTGAATCCTGCACCATCCGCTTAGTATAGTAGCCTATCTCCCCCGGTTTGTCAAGAGACATGGAGTCCGTTTCGGCCCTACAAGGGAGGCCCGCTCGCCTGTCCCCGACCCCTCCCCTGGCTAGCCGGGGCCAAAGATCTTCGACAACACGGTGCCGGGCTGACCTCTCCCGACCTGCCCCGACCCATCCCGATCTTCCCCGATGCCCTTTATCGGGATACCCGCCACTGCAAGAGCCCCGCCAGTGCCCTGTTACGCTTAGTTCTTTACAGGCGTCCTCGCTCCACACCCATGGCCTATCGTATTCGGCAGCCTTATCGGCGAAATGGGAACGCGGTCTCCGCATTGCCCCAAAGATAAACAGCGAGTACAATCCTGCCGATAGTTACTCGTTCTGCGAGGAGGAACCCGGTGAGGAGGCACTTGGCGCGGCAACTGTCTCACCATCATGTTCCCGACACCGAGAGGAGGCCAGGGGAGGAATAACCGTGCCAGTTCAGGACGTCGCAGTCTCACGGCATCATGGATAACCGCAATGAGACGCTGGTTGACCCCTCCACCACATTCTTGTCTCGACGGGGGCGGCGCGGTTTGGCATACTTGACCCAGGAAGGATGCCATGACCGATGAAATGAAGGGATTAGTTGACAAGGCGGCATCTGCACTCAAGGCTGTTGGAGCGAAAGAGGTGTACGTTTTCGGCTCGGCGAGCAAGGGGAAGATGCGTCCCAACTCCGACGTAGACATGGCGGTTTCGGGCTTGCCGCCGGAGGTCTTTTTCCGCGCCATGGCCGCCGCCCATGATGCCCTGGGGCGCCCGCTGGACCTGGTTGATCTGGACGACGATAACGACTTCACGCGCTACTTGAAGAGCAAAGGGGAACTTTTGCGTGTGGGATAGGCTCGAAGCATGAATCCGCCGAATGAGGATCTGATTGGCGATATTGTCCGCCGCATCGTGGAGACGGCACAGCCGGAGAAGATCATCCTGTTCGGGAGCCGGGCACGGGGCGACGCCCGACCCCACAGCGATTTCGATGTTCTGGTGATCAAGGAATCCAGCGAGCCAAGCTACCGGCCCGACGCCCCGCTGTACCTCGCACTGGCCGGATTAAACGCGCCGGTGGACGTGATGGTGTATACGCCGGAAGAAGTGACTGACTGGAGCGCTGTACCCCAGGCCTTCATCACCACGGCCGTCCGTGAAGAAAAGGTCGTGTATGAAAGAAAAGGCTGATGTCGTGCGGGGTTGGCTGCGAAAGGCGGCAGGCGATTTTGTTAGTGCTGACACCTTACGCCGTTCGACTCCGCTACGACGATTCCTTCTGGCCCACGCTTGAAGTGGCAAGGCAGGCCCAGGCTTCAGGTCTGGCCATTCGGGACTTCGTATTAAGCCGTCTCCCCAAAGAAATCCTGAAAGCCGAAGAATAATGCCTACCCACGACATCATCGATAACCGGAATGAAAAGCTAGTTGGTCACATCAAGGGCATCCTTAGTTCGACCGAGAGAGCGCGATTTGCGGTCGGATACTTCTTCCTCTCCGGGCTAACCAGCATTGCTGGACGGCTCCAGGCGGCGGGTTGCGCATACGTCCCGATGGTTTGAAGCTGTGAAAAAATTATCGGGGGCGAGGATCCGCTCTCCCGCAGCACCATCGTTTTGCGGGTCCTATCGACCGCGGCTGTGATTGATTATGGCCACGACATTCGATTTCCTTTCCTCGG
>Ga0208821_1001368_pt1 | contig 13994 bp, 11 predicted proteins | sample June2015DPH_20_5_FD_184720 | JGI IMG/M metagenome (GOLD analysis project Ga0208821, IMG submission 184720) | Peatland microbial communities from SPRUCE experiment site at the Marcell Experimental Forest, Minnesota, USA - June2015DPH_20_40... | ecosystem: Environmental > Terrestrial > Soil >... | reverse complement strand
AAACTGATTACGAGCGGGCCTTGGTTGGTATGGCAGAACCTTCAACTAAGAGCGAAATGGCGCGCTCCTCGGAGTGCACGGAGCAGTACGCTCAAAAAGTGCTTGACACCGCCGACTTTGTCAGAGATGCCTGTTTACGTCAACCATTCGCAGATCAATTCGTTCTTGCGGAAAGATGGCCAGACGAACACGGCCCACCCGCCTTCTGCTTTTGCGCCCATCAACCTGTTTGCCGTTTTTTTCTCATGTGTTGGTAGAGAATCGCCAAACTCGTCGCTGCGGCTAGAGCGGGGCGAAGGTCAAGCGAATAAAGATCGGGTACTGTAGGCCAGTAGCAAAGTAGGTGCCTGTTCAAAATTGAACAGGTTTGAAAATATTCCAGGTACTAAACTTTCAGCGTTCGTGACGAGAGGCGGTGCTGTATGACTCCGACCGAACGAGGGGCTGCACACAGAGTTCTGCTGGTGGATGACGATGGCGCCGTTCGCGCCATGATGAATGAAGGGCTTCAACGCAAGGGATTTGAGGTAGCCACTGCCGCGAGCGTGACAGAGGCTCTGAGACGCATTGCTACCGAGAGCTTTGACGTGCTCATCACGGACCTGCACATGCCCGACCCAGGTGACGGTTTTACGGTAGTCTCCGCGATGCGCCACTCCCAACCGAACGCAGTGACGATGCTGGTCAGCGGCTACCCCGACGTGCAAAGCGCCATGGCCGCCATCCTTCTAGAGGCGGACGAAATCGTGGTGAAACCATTCGAGATCGGGCAGCTCACCGAACTCGTTAACCAAAAAATGCTCAATCGCAAACCCACCAAACGGTTGGACAAGGAGAGAGTGGGCGTGATACTGCAGCGGTGCGTCAGCAGTATCGTCGAAGACTGGTTGGTGCGGGCGAAACAGAGCAGTGACCTAAACTGTCTTCTGCTTAGCGATGAGGAGCGCACGGGCCATCTTCCTAAGCTGGTTGAGGATCTGGTTCTTCGCCTGAGCAAGTCCAGCGCCACCAGCAAGGACAGCGATGCCATCTTTTCCGCTGCTGCCGTAGCCCATGGCAAGCTGCGGTATCAGCAAGGCTACACTCCCGCAAAGAGAATGAGCTTGCTTTCGTTTTCACCGATGAGCACGGTGGGACCAGCTTCACCAACACTTTCGTTTACGATCCCAAGACCAACACCTGGGAGAACCGGCTCGACAATGTAGTCAAAGGCGAAGCCAAGCCATTCGCGCGATTCAAGCTGACGAGGCAATGAACGGCAATCGAGGCTGGCTACTGCGCCGCCCGCGATAACTGTTGCAAAATCGCGATAGCACAAGTTTGCGCTTTCCTTTCGCCTGTTTGGCGAACCAAAGGCGCAAAGTTGTGTAAACGCCTGTTTGCGGAAGTTGACCGAAAGCGCCAAACATCTAGGGCACGGCCTATATCGCCTTTGCCGCTACTGCAGCTTCGCGTACTCCGATTTGGCTTCTTTCAGGATGGGGATGTCGGGATCGGCGTCTTTCCAGAGAGTGAGGAAATCATTGTAGGCACCCTTCGCTTTGGCGCTATCACCCGCCATTGCGTACGCGCGACCGAGTTGGAGACGAGCGAGTGCGCCCCATGGAAAGTTCACCACTAGTCCTCGGTGGTCAATGAACTTCTGAAATTCCGCTGCCGCTCGGTTGCCGTCGTGGAGCGTGAGATAGGCTTCCCCACGCAAATAAGCGGGGCATAGAAATATCGTTAGGCCCGTGGGTTCGCCGACTTCGATCGTGCTCGCCACCTTCAACAGTTCAATGGCCCGGTTCGGGTCTTTGCGCTCCAAGGCGACCGCCGCCCGGATTGTGGGCAGCCAATACCTCTGAACCAGCGTGCTCAACGGGAAGGTCTCGTCGAGTTCAGCCGCCAGCTTCTCTGCCGCTGCCGTATCGCCTGCCCGGGCCAGAACCAGTACCGCTATCGCCTGGACATCGCGGTTCGGGGCCAGCTTCAACGCCGCATTGGCCTCGGCACGCGCCTGCTCCCGGTTTCCCGATTCCACCTCGCGCAGCGCTGCCGCCGCCTGATAGGCTGCCGCACTCTCTTTGGCTTCGTTGCTCTCGGCTGAATCCATTGCCCGACGCGTCAGTTCATGCGCATTCTTCAACTTCCCATGCCAACCTTCCGTGTCCGCTTGCGTGGCCAGCAACGCGTCCTCCGCGCCGGGCTTACCCATGGCAGCTGAGACCAACTGCGCCATCTGCGCCACATCGCCCTTCAGAAATGCCCACCAGTAGTGGCTCTGGAGCAGAAACTCACCCTCCAGCTTGCGTTCCTCCGCCTGCTTGTATACCGTCTCCGCTTCATCTAGCCGGTTGAGGTTCATGTAGGCACCGCCGAGGTTGGCATAGTTCACCACAATGTTTGGATCCAGGCGCAGCGCCGCTCGATACTCCTCCAATGCCTTTTCCCAGTTTCCCAAGCGGCCGGAAATATCTCCCAGCACTATGTAAGGCACGTCGTCTCTTGGGTAGGTCTGCTGCCATAGCTCCTCGGTCTGTGTTGCCTTCTCCAGTTCTCCCGTTGCGACCCGGTAGTAGTTCCCCTCGATGGAGAACCGTTCCCGCTCGCTCACCTTCTCCCGCAGTTCGTAGGCTTTGCGTGCATTCTCCGCCGCCCGCCCGATTTCGACGAGGTCGCTGTAGACACTCGACATGGCTACGTAGGCCATGGCAAAATTCGGGTCGAGTTCCAGCGCACGTTTGAAGAAAGGCAGAGAGGCTGTGCCCCCTTTCGCATAGTTGGTCTTCCATCCCAGGCTGTACGCTTTCAGCGCCTCCAGCGACGGCGTGGTCGCTTCCTCCACCGGCGTGGCGTATTTCTCCACCGAGCTGAGCGACTCGCCCAGCTTGCTCCGCAAACTGACCGCCGCAGCGTCCAGAGCCTTGAGCACCGCTTCCTTGCCCGCCGCCTGCTCCTGCGCTTCCGCCAGCACGTCCCCCGTATTGCAGTTCACTGCCTTCAGACCAATCACGTACTGGCTGCCCAGCCCCGCAATTGAGCCGGTCAGCATCGCCTTGCTGCCCGTGCGCTGGCAGACCTCGCGAGTGACGTTCGCGGTTAGGCGGTCATCGGGTGAACGTCCCATCAGCTTCAAGGTCTCATTCACCCTGCGCTCGGACACCAGAGCGAGAAAGGGCGATTGCTCAAGCTGTACCGAGAGTCCCTGCTTCAGCGTGTCATCGAAGACCGCATCGCCCGTCTTGTTGTCGAAATCGGAAAGAATAACGGTGTCCTTTTCGGTCAGGCGATTGCGTTGCTGGTGCGAGCGATAGTAAAGGCCGCCTGCGACGAGCAAGGCGGCAAGCAGGACGGGAACCTCAATCTTCCAGAGCTTTGCAACCCAAGTCGCAGGAGCTTCTGCCGCCGCACTACGCCCACTCTCTGTGTCCCGCTTCAGCCGTTGCAAGTCCGTTCGCATCTCCGCCGCGCTCTGATAGCGCAAGTTGCGGTCTTTCTCCAGAGCCTTGTTGATGATCCGTTCCAGTTCGACTGGCACATCGGGATTCAGCCGCACCAGAGCTACCGGTACGCGGTTCAGGATCCCATCGAAAATCGTCGCTGTACTGTCCCCACGAAAGGGCAACTGTCCGGTGGCCATCTCGTAAAGGACGGCTCCAAACGAGAACAGATCCGTCCGTGCATCTAATTCCTTCGCCCGGACCTGCTCCGGCGACATGTAGGTCACTGTTCCCAGCGTCGTGTCCTTGCTGGTCAAGTCCGTGCTGGCCGAAGCCGTTGGCGCGGAGGCGTCACCTGCCTCGGTCTTTGAACTGGCGTTTATCTTGGCCAAACCGAAATCCAGAATCTTGGTGTGGCCGCGTTCGGTGACAAAGATGTTGGCAGGCTTGATGTCGCGGTGGACGATCCCCTTGGAGTGGGCGGCGTCGAGTGCGTCCGCGATCTCGATTCCGAGCGACAACAGGGTTTCAATTTCCAGCGGACGACCGGCAATGCGTTGCTTCAGGGTTGCGCCGTCCAGAAACTCCATGACGATGAAGGACTGCTCACCGTGTTTGCCAATCTCGTAGATGGTGCAGATGTTGGGATGATTGAGAGCGGACGCCGCACGTCCCTCCCGGTGGAAGCGCTCTAGAGCCCGTGGGTCTCGCGACAGTTCCTCGGGAAGGAACTTCAGGGCCACCAAGCGGCCAAGCTCAGAGTCCTCAGCCTTGTAGACCACGCCCATCCCGCCGCCGCCCAACTTCTCGACAATGCGGTAGTGCGAGATGGTTTGACCGATCATGGGTGGCGCGAGAACTCAATTTAAGCGAAAGACTCCACCGCCGCGTCGTCGTTGTCGAAAATCTCGAACAGGTTAAGAACGCCCACCAGACGCAACGTCTGCATCGCGAATTTGGAGGGTTGTACGAGCTTGATGTTCCCACCACGCTGCTTGGTCGAAGCCAGAAATCGTACCAGCAAACCAATTCCGCTGGAATCAATCATGGAAACTTCGGAGAGGTTGATGACAATGCGAGTGTCTCCGTTGCCCAGTGCCTCCTCCATGGTTTGGCGCAAGCCGTCCACGGGGGGGCCCATTCTGAGAGGTCCCCGAAGCTGAATTACCTGCACTTGCGAACGCTTACGGACGTTTATGTCCAAACTATCCTCCGCCGAAACCACGGGCCAGCCCCGAGTAAATGAAAGTGGCGATTCGGACCGCGTTCCAAGTTACGGGAAGCGGAGGGGTTTTGCAAGTGTTGCGGGCAGTTGGAGATAAATATTTCATCCTGGAGGGTCGGAAAATTTGACATAATTGGGGGCGCCCGAGGAAGGGGTCATGCGCACGACGAGTCCCCAGACTGAACCGGCCCGTTTCGCTGTAATCATCGTCACCACCGACGAACGGGTGCGTCCCGAAGCCGAGACCTATCTGGCAGGCGAGCATGACCTGCTCGTGCTTCAGACCTGGGATGAACTGACGGCACTGATCAACAAGCAGCCGCCGGACGCCGTACTGCTGGACCTCGATACGCTGGGAGAACGCAGCGAGGACGGAATCACCGCCCTGGGCGAACTGCGCGCCCTGGGACCTGACCTAGTGCTGGTGGGGTTGACGCGCTCGAATAGCCGCGACCTGCGTCTGAAGGCGGTTGCTGCCACGGTCGATGAATATTTTGTGGCGCCCATCAATTTCGAGGAAGTACGGGGCGTACTGAACCGGGCGCTGGAGAAGCGGGCGCTGGAGATCGAGTGCCGGCAACAGCAAAGGGAGCAGACTAAGCAAGAATCATTTTGCGAACTGATCGGCGGCAGCGAGCCCATGCGGCGCGTGTACGACGCTATCACGCGGGTCGCCGAGAGCACCAGCACGGTGCTGGTCCGGGGGGAGAGCGGAACCGGCAAGGAACTGGTAGCGCGGGCGATTGTTGCGCTCGGGCCGCGCGCGCAAAAGCCTTTTGTCAGTATCAATTGCGCGGCTTTGCCGGAGAACCTGATCGAGACCGAGCTGTTCGGACACGAAAAGGGCGCCTTTACAGACGCACGGGCGGCGCGGGCCGGTCATATCGAACTGGCGGACACCGGCACACTGTTGCTGGACGAGATTGCGGTTCTGGGTCTGGCACTGCAGTCCAAGTTGCTGCGCGTGCTGGAAGACCGGGTCGTGACCCGGATCGGGGGACAGAGAGCCAAGAAAATCGACTTCCGTCTCATCGCGGCTACCAATGAAGACCTGGAGGAGTTGGTACGAACCGGCCGTTTCCGCGAAGACCTGTATTACCGCATCAACGTTGTGCCCATCGTGCTGCCGCCGCTACGGGACCGGCCCGGGGACGTTCCCCTGCTGCTGGACCATTTCCTGCGCTTCTACTGTGGCTCTAACAACGTTCCTTTGAAGCGTTTGGACCCGGAAGTCATGCAGATTCTGGAGGAGGATGCCTGGCCGGGCAATGTGCGGGAACTGGAAAACCTGGTGCAACGGCTGGTGCTCATGGTGGACGGACCGGTGGTCAAGGTTCAACATCTGCCCCAGCGGCTTCTCTACAACAGTGCGGCCAGCCATGAATCTCTGCTGATTCCCGAAGAGGGGGTCAACTTTGATGAGGAAATCGCGAAGATCGAGGTTGCCTATCTGACGGCGGCGCTCCGGCGCTCCGGTGGCAGCAAGATCGGAGCCGCGCGGCTGCTGCAGGTTGATAAACAGAAAATGCACTACCTTTGCCGCAAATATCACATCGGGGAAGATCGAAAATTTAAACCCACGACCTAGTGTGGATTAAAACCTCATGCGTTATGGATAAAATATTAATACATCTCCGAAGTCGGTTCCGAGATCCCGTCCCCCTCTCTTCCATAGAACAACTCCTAAGTGTCTGATGGGAATGCATGTTTGGGGTGTGAGCAGGATTTACCGCCATTTGGTATTGGACTTGCTAAATAGACAGCTGGGCAAGGCGAACGAAATCAAGAAAAGGAGAGACGAATATGTCAATTCAAAAGAAATCTTTGATCGGTAATCTGACAGCGGCCAAGAAGGCCATCGTTGCGACCAACGCAGCTTCCGTAAATCCGGTTGAGGAACAGCCAGGGCTGCGCACCGCCAAGGCAGCGCGACCGATCGCCAACAAGGCGATGCCGCGACCGATCGCCAACAAGGCGATGCCGCGACCGATCGCCAACAAGGCGATGCCGCGACCGATCGGCAACTAGCGGATCGTGTAGCTGGGACAGTCTGAGGGAAAGAAGAATGAAGAGAGATCGCGGCAAGCGGTCTCTCTTTTGTTTCTGCTAGTTTCGGCGTACTAGCTTACCAAGATTTCCGCTGGACAAATTCGCGGACGTCCTTCCACAGGAAGCCTGCCATGCTGAGGCGGGCGGCGTTGATTTTTGCGTCTCCCGACATGCCCGGGCGCAGGCCGCCGCCGGAGTTGGGGACCAGGACGGTAGCTACGTAATACTTTGGGGAGGCGGTTCCCTCGTACTGTTTTTCGTGCAGCAGTCCGGCGGCTATGGCCGAAGATGCGGGCATAATGGCGGTCACCTGTCCTCGAATCGGCTGGAAGAAAGATTCCAATTTCAATGAGACTGCGGCACCCGGTAGTACCCTGTGGATCTGGAATTCGGGGATGAAGATGCGCGCTTGGAGAGTCTGGACATTATCGATCTCGGCTAGCTCGGTTCCTTCCTGAACGAAAGAACCCACCAGGTTTCGGATTCGTGGCGTCACGACAATGCCGGCAATGGGACTCAAAATCTGGAGCGCTGCCATTTGCTGGGAGACAGAGCGGTAGCGTTCCAATTGAGATGCTCGCTCACCCCGAGCGCGCCCGAGGTCTGTAAAATCCAATTGGGCATGGCGGGCGTCAGCTTCCGCAGTACGGAGATCGGACTGGGCTCTGTCCGCATCCTCTTCCAGACTCACGTTCCGGAGACGGAGAACCGGAGCGCCGGCAGCGATCTGTACGCCTTCGTCGGCGAACACCTCTGTAACTTGTCCAGGTACGGCGGCGCGGATCACCGCACGCTGCTTAGGTTCCAGGACAAAGCGGCCACCCACGGTTTCGCGCCAAGCTGGCGCGAAGAGCATCAGCAGGATGAAGGCCGCTGCTAGAGTCTTACGTGGCGCGGACCACCACTCGCGGACACTCTGCCTTTTATCCAGATAGAAATCTCGCATAAACCTCCATGATGAGCGCAGCCGGGAGCGAAGGATCAGCAAGGCCAGCGCAAGGGCAGGTAAGAATGCCCACTGTGGGCTGAAGCGGGAGAAGACGTTATAGGAGAAGTCTACCGCCGCAAACAGCACGATGTAGCTGTACAGGCCGGAGATCACAGCATAGCTTGTGAACAACCAGCGGCGCTGGCGGCGCAGGGAGGGAACTTCGACGGGCAGCCGGAAGCAGTTCTGTTTCACCCAGCTCGAGAGGTATTCGGTGGAACTTTCCTTCAGGGACGGCACGCCGATCAGTTCGCCCAAGAGGTAATAGCCATCAAGCTTCATGAGCGGGTTGAGGTTGAGGAGAATCACCGCCACGCCCGTGATCAGCATGATCTTGTACGCGAAGTCGTGAACCGGACTTCCCGCCGGAGTGCCCCACCAGACGATACTGGCGACCGAGCAGAACATTAGCTCCACCCAGATGCCAGCTATGATGGCTGCCAGCCGGGGCCACTTACTGCCGTAAACATAGACTTCGGTGATATCGGCGAAGAAAGCCGGCGAGAGATAGATGAGCATGAAGCCCATTTGGTGCACCGCCCCACCAAAGTGTTTGCAGGTCAATCCGTGGGCGGATTCGTGAAAGAAGCCCAGCCCAAAGAACAATAGCCAGAATTCGGCCAAGTCCGCGGCTCCCTTATCGGTGAAGGTGTAGTACTGGATTGTGTCGCGCGATATTTCCTGCCACCCGCCGACAAAGATGAGCGCCATGATCGCGAAAAGTCCCAGGGTCAAGAAAGTGAACCATTTGGTGTAAATGAAACCCACGGACTGGTGCAGCCTGGTGAGGAAGTCGTCCGGGTCCCAGGTGGAAAAAGTTATTAGCGCCAGGTCGATCTTCCTTTTCTTGACGCGCCGCTGGCGCTCCTCCGAGAGTTTCTGGCTCGCGGTGATGTTCAGTTCCATGCCAGTCTTGTAGAACAAGCCGCCTTCGTCGAGCCCATCGGCAAATTCGCGCAGCTCAGCTTCGCCGTACACGATACCCGACTGTTGAGCGTAGAGCTCGGAGACTTGGCGGTACGAGCGCTCTCCGTTGAATAACTCGACGATCTTCCACACCCCGGGAGTGAACCGGAAGAAGCCAGTCCCGCCTGAGATCGCCGCGATCACGGTTGGGACACCGCCCTCAATTTGCTCGCGCGCGATCAGCTTAGGATGAAGCCGCGGATATCCCTTGCTTCTGCGAGCGGGCAGTTCGGGAAGCGCGACGTTGAGGACTTCGGCAAGATTCATTGCGGGTTTCGCAAGCGGATGTTGGCGGTCATTCCCGGGCGCAGGTTGGTAGATGGTCCCTGCAGTTCGGCTGTGATATCAATGGTGTCGCTCGATGGGTCAACCACCGGACTCACGAGCACGACTCTGGCTTGGTGGACTTCGCTGGGTGTCGCAGACGCCACTATGATGAGTTCGGTGCCCTTCCGCACGCGGCCCAGATAGGCTTCGGGTAGCGAGAATTTCACGCGCAAGGGCGCGACTGCGGATATCCAAAACAGGCGATCATTCTTTGCCACCTCCTGCCCCACATGAAGGTAGCGTCGAGCAACGACGCCATCAAATGGAGCTGTGATTCTGGTTTTTTCAAGTTCAAGCTCCAGCGATCTAAGCGTCTCTTGCGCATATTTCATGTCCTCTCGTTGGCGCTCGACCTCGAACTCGGTTGCGTCGTATTGGTACTTCGCCTTCTCTTCTTGTTGTTTGGCGATGATGTTCGCCTTCCACATCTCCTCGGACCGGTCGCGCTCCGCTTTCGCTACTTTTGCGCCCGCCTCCCAGTTCTTAAGGTCCGCTTCCGTGCTTCGCGCCTTGGCGGCGGCAGCATCCCTATCGGCCGTGAGCTGGCGGTCGTCGAGCCTAGCAAGAAATTGGCCCTCCTTTACGGGTACGCCGGTCTCGACGAAAACCTCCGCCACCACTCCGTCGCGCTGAGCAGCCAGTTCGACTTGGTCTTCCACCACGATTGGTCCAGAGGCGATGTAGTCTGTGGGCACCGGTTGAGGCTGACTGGTTGTCTCAGCAGCAGGCTTTGAAGGGAGGGATGCAGCCGCCCCCGCGGGCGTGGGGTTGGAGCTGCACGCTGGCAACAGAACAGTTACCACGAACATCGCAAGTAGCGCCAAGCCGGAAGACTTCTGCATAACTGACTCCCCCGAATCAATTTCTCACTACCAGCCAAACCACGACCATAACTTGCCCCAGAGCCACATAGCAGTGCCGCGGAACAGCACGTAGCCGGCGGGATGCCAGCCTACGGACACCTTGGCGTGTCCCTGCATGCCGGGACGGATCGCCCCGTCCTGGTTGGGCACATTCACGCGGGCAATAAAGACCCGATGCTCGGACTCCACCTGGCTCTCTGGGCTGATGACGGTCACATCGCCACGAAAAGTGTGCAGCGGAAAGCTTTCGAGTTTGATCGATGCGTGCTCACCTCTCTGGAGCAGCATGGCGTCATCCTCAGGAACGGCAACGTCAGCCGTGACATGAGAAGTTTCAATAACCTCCGCAAAAGTATCGCCATGCATGAGGCGACGGCCCACAGAGTTCTGCACTTGCGGTGTGGTCACGATCCCATCAAAGGGAGCCCGTATGGTGGTGCGATCCAATCGTTCGCGAGCGCGGGTTAGCTCCGCCTTAAAGTAGTCGATTTTCACCCGCTCGGTTCCGGCCACGGTTCCGTCGTTCTGTGCGAGAGCATGATTCATCGTCGCCATGGCTTCGCCGTACTTGGCCTCTGCGGCAGCCAAGTCAGCGCGGTAGTTCCAGTCTTCCAGTTCAGCCAGTACTGCACCTTGCCGTACGTGGTCGCCTTCGTGGATGTACACATTCTTCACCACACCATCGACGGCCGCCTGTACTTGCGCGGTGCGTGCCGAAGCTACGGTTGCGTCCCCGGAAACACGCATGGGCAACGGGCAAAAAATGAGGAAGAGTCCTGCGGCGACGGCCAGAACCGTCATCGACCAGCGCCGGCGTTTTTCCATGGCTAGGAAGCGCTTTTTCTTTTGCAGCAGCGGCTCCAAAAGATTGATAAACGGGACTTCCCGGTAGAGCGAGGCATTGCGCAGGGCGACGGTGGCTTGACCGGCCAACACCTTAATAATTTCCAGATGAGCCACGGTGAGGAAATCGGGATCGCTGCTTTCAAAGGAGAGCACTCCGAGCCGCCCTTGGTCGTCGATGAGCGGAAGAGCGTAGAACGCCCGCATTCCCGTGGCCGAGAAATAGTCGGCAAACTTGGCCCGGGTTTCGGGGCGCGGGTCGTCAATCTGATCTCCGTGCTGGGTAACGTGGGTTTCTTCGGTGGAAATCGACGCCCACTCCAGCATGTCTCTCAAGCCGGAAACGGTTGGGTCGGCGGGATTGATCTGCGCCATGCCCGAGATTGCTTTAAGCTGCAGCACACCGCGCTGTTCCAGGGCGATCGCAGCACGTTCAAAGGGAATGATGGCCTGGGTATGGCTCACGACCGATTGCAGCACGCGATCTAGGTTTAGCGTGGAGGTAATCTCACCGCTCACCTGAACCAGGGTTTGCAGGATCTCAACCTTGCGTTCAGCCTGCAGGAGGCTGGCATTGTGCAGAGCATTGCTGGCCGTTTCGCAGATGTTGGTCAGAAGAAACTGGTCGTCCTCGTCAAACGGCGCACCGTCCATACGATTGACCGCCTCGACCACGCCCACCAGGTTCCCGTGCTCCATGAGAGGACCCGCAACGATGGAGAACACCGCCTTATCTTCGTGTCCGGCGTTGCGCTTCTGTAGACGCTCGTCCGCAGGATCGTCAATCAGCACGGGCTCGCCGTTGTCGGAGATGTCTCCTGCAACCCCTTCCCCCGGCTTCTGCACCCTACCCAACTCTACGGTCGGGTCGAATCCCGCGCCGCTCACAAGCTCGAGAGTGTCGTTGTTGACCATCCACAAGTTGATGCCTTGGATGCCCATCACCTCCTGGAATTTTTTGGCAACTATTCCGAGCAACTCGTCCATCTCGAGGGTTGAGTTGAAGACCTTTTCGAGGTCATACAGTTGTGTCACGCGGCTGATCGAATGCAAACTGGCATTGCGTTCGTTCTCATAGGACCGTGCGGCGGCGATGGCTGGCGAAGCGAGTTCGGCGACCTCGGGCAACGCCTCCAACATTGCCTCGGGAAACGGCTGTCCGTAGCTGATCAGCTCAATGGCGCCGAAAAGAACCTCATCCACGATGAGGGGAACATACGCGAGAGAAGTCACCGTGCGGCGGATATCAAGGTGAGCGTAGTCTTCTCGCTGCAGATCGCCCCCCTCGAACACCACGAGTGTTTTGTTTTCCGCCACAGTGCCCAGCGTACCGGCACTAAACTCCATCGTGCCACCTACCGTGACCTCGCCTGCAATCGCTTTGCATGTCCAGGCAGGATTGTCCAGATCCTCGATGATGTACACCACAACCGCCGTGCCGGGCAGCAGTTGCGCGACCTGCTCAGCCGTCACTTGGGCGCGTGGGCCCACCTCCGGTCGCGCCAGCAAGGCTGCGGCAAACTCCGCTACGGGAACGGCAAATGCGGGTCCTCGAGTCGCCATGAACGGCGCTCCTGATTGTGCAGATTCGTCGCGACGCAGATCGCCCGTGTTATGGCGAGATTGCCCAGTGATCGCGAGCGCGTGGGCATCTTAAGCTGCTCGCACGAACAGGTCAACCTTTCAATTAAGTCTTAAGAGCAGAAGGCTCAACTTGCTACCGAAGAATCATGGCATCGCGAGACCCGACAGCTCGGTTCTGCTCTTGCAAGCGCTAACTATATTGCAGCACAAGATTCTAACAAATTTCCCCCCGCACGGAAGGGAGTTCTGCCGATGTTGATAATGTTGGCTTTAGGTGAAACGCGTTGAACCCTTACGTCACAAATACCGACGACGTCGAAGTCGGGGAAATTGATGGTCCTGCCGATGTCGAAATAGACGGTCGAGTGAGCGTAGTCGAGGCCTACGCGGTAGTTCATCAGGGCCTCCGCGCTGAGCACGCCCGCGGTCCATGAGTCCCGACTCGTGGGCCGGGCTAAGCCGCCTTGCGGAAGGATTCGACGGCTTCCGCCTCTGAGTTGTATACGTCGAAAACCGTGAGCAACTTGGTGATCTGCAGCAAATCGCTCACGCGCTTGGTCAAGCTCGTCAATTTGATCGTGCCGCCCGCGTTTTGCGCGCTTGTGCGCAGCCCCACGAGCGTGCCCAGACCGCCGGAATCGATATAATTCACCTCGCCCAGATTGAGCACGATGCGATTGTTCTCCGTTACGGCCTTCTTGACGGTATCCCGCAACAGCGAAGATTCCTCACCAAACACAATCTGGCCACTGCAATCCACCACGAGAATTCCATCCTTCGTTCGCGTTGCCAGCTTCAGTTTCATAAGAACACTCCTTCGCGGCCTGCACCAAATTCCGTTGGAACCAGACCACTCCCGCACACAACGGTGAGGCATCAGCCTATCGCTTGCCGTGCGGTTTTAGCAAGCTTCCGGGTCCCTGGTAGTAGGTCGGTTTCTAGCGAGCGGGTCACCCGGCCCAGTTGCTCCCCGCTGCCTAGGCAGTGGCTTCCGATTGGTCCGTCGCTCGGGAATAATCCCGAGAGGCCTCGATCATCGCGTGCGAAGGTCACTTCTTTGTGTGGGCGGGCGAATCGTCAAGCATCGTTTGCTTTCAAGGCTTGAGCGCCGGAATTATTGCAGCTTCGCGTACTCCGCTTTCGCTTCCTTCAGGATGTGGATGTCGGGGGTCGGCGTCTTTCCCACCTGGCGACGCTGCACCGATGCGAACGCCATAACAAAGGGGCCAGGTACTCAAGCGGGCAGATGCATCTTTTCAAGAAGGCTGCGTAGCGTGGGTCGCGCTCCAGATTCTTCAGGAGCGGGTCACCCTTCATTTCAGTGAGTCCGGGATCGCGTTGTTCATAAGCGCGCTCCAGCCAAGTGAAGGCCGCATCGGCTTGGAGTGGGCGGCGTCGAGTGCGTCCGCGATCTCGATTCCGAGCGACAACAGGGTTTCAATTTCCAGCGGACGACCGGCAATGCGTTGCTTCAGGGTTGCGCCGTCCAGAAACTCCATGACGATGAAGGACTGCTCACCGTGTTTGCCAATCTCGTAGATGGTGCAGATGTTGGGATGATTGAGAGCGGACGCCGCACGTCCCTCCCGGTGGAAGCGCTCTAGGGAGTGTTAACACTAATTATAGATTTCGTGATATCTTTAATTCGTGGAGATCACCGAAACGCAATTCGATCGCATCGAGTCCAGCCTGCCGCGCCAGCGCGGTAATGTGAAAGTCACCAACCT
>Ga0208821_1001367_pt1 | contig 13995 bp, 11 predicted proteins | sample June2015DPH_20_5_FD_184720 | JGI IMG/M metagenome (GOLD analysis project Ga0208821, IMG submission 184720) | Peatland microbial communities from SPRUCE experiment site at the Marcell Experimental Forest, Minnesota, USA - June2015DPH_20_40... | ecosystem: Environmental > Terrestrial > Soil >... | reverse complement strand
CGATCTCCCCCCCGCGGCCATCTGCCGGGAGGCCTTGGAGATCGCCGCCTCGCTGTGCGTTTATACCAATAACGAGATTGTGATTGAGGAATTATAAAGCTCCTTTAGCCAATCATCGATTTCAACGCTGGGGCGGAACAGAAGGCTATTTACGGTTTTTGAGAGAGGAATGTGGATTTCGGTAATAAGGATTTTGGTGGGCAGTGCCCAACCTACATTTTTTCTATAGATCGGCGTCTATCGGTGTGCATCGGCGGTAAAAAATTAACCGCCGAAAACGCAGATGCTCGCCGATGAACGCAGATAAATTAAAAGGATTGTAAATATGGAATGGTTGAAAGCGCTCCGGGGCTCCGGGGACCATCTCACTCCCCGGGAGATCGTGGCGGAGCTGGATAAATATATCGTGGGGCAGGAGGACGCCAAGAAATCGGTGGCCATCGCCCTGCGCAACCGCTGGCGCCGCCAGCAGGTCCCCGAGGGCCTGCGGGACGAAATCGCCCCCAAGAACATCATCATGATCGGCCCCACCGGGGTGGGCAAGACCGAGATCGCCCGGCGGCTGGCCAAACTGGCCCATTCGCCCTTCCTGAAGATCGAGGCCACCAAGTTCACCGAAGTGGGCTACGTGGGCCGGGACGTGGAGTCCATGGTCCGGGACCTGATGGAGCTGGCGGTGAACCTGGTGAAGGCCGAGGAGCGGGACAAGGTTCAGGCCAAGGCCGCCGCCGCGGTGGAGGAGAGGTTGCTGGAGCTGCTCCTCCCCGGCCAGGCCCCTGGCCAGGAAGCCGAAGGGGAGTCCGGCACCCGGGAAAAATTCAGGAATATGCTGCGGGACGGCCGCCTGGAAGACCGCTTCGTGGAGCTGGAGACCAGCCAGCGGGTCACCCCGGTGGTGGAGATCTTTTCCGGCGCCGGCATGGAGGAGATGGAATTCAACTTCAAGGAGATGCTGGGCAACCTCTTCCCCAAAGGCACCAAGATCCGGCGGGTCAAGGTCTCCGAGGCCCGGGAACTCCTGCTCCAGGAGGAGGCAAGCCGTCTCATCGACATGGACCGGGTGGTGGAAGAGGCCCGGCGCAAGGTGGAGCAGCACGGCATCATCTTCCTGGACGAAATCGACAAGATCGTGGGCCGGGACCACGGCCGGGGGCCGGACGTCTCCAGGGAAGGGGTGCAGCGGGACCTGCTGCCCATTGTGGAAGGCACCACCGTCACCAGCAAGTACGGCATGGTGCGCACCGACCACATCCTGTTTATCGCCTCCGGGGCCTTCCACCTCTCCAAGCCCGCCGACCTGATTCCGGAGATGCAGGGGCGCTTCCCCATCCGGGTGGAACTCCAGTCCCTGGGAGCCGCGGAGTTTGAGCGCATCCTCACCGAGCCGGAGAACGCCTTGATCAAGCAGTACCAGGCGCTGCTGGAAACGGAGGGGGTTCACCTCACCTTTGCCCCGGAGGCGGTCCGGGAGATCGCCGCCCTGGCCGCCAAGGTGAACGAACGCACCGAAAACATCGGGGCCCGGCGGCTCCACACCATCATGGAGAAGCTGTTGGAGGAGATCTCCTTCACCGCCCCGGACCTGGGCGATCGTTCGCTCACCATCACCGCGGACTACGTCCGGGAACGCCTGGCCGATCTGATCGAAGACGAGGATTTGAGCAGGTATATTTTGTGAGCCGTGAGGAGTAGGGTGCGCACTGCGCACCAAAAAAGGGGCGCACCCCCTTTAAAAAGGAAGTTCTTGCTTTTAGCTGAAAGCTGACCTGACAGCAGGGCGACCCGGCGGGTCGCCCCTACTGACCACTGATAGCCGCGAGGGACTTAAGTGAGCAATAACTGGATGACACGCGCCGATAAGGTGGTCATGAACACTTACGGCCGCCAGCCCCTGGTGTTGGTAAAGGGTGAAGGCTGCCGGGTGTGGGATGATCAAGGAAGGGAGTACCTCGATTTGGTGGCTGGCCTGGCGGTCTGCAACCTGGGCCACGCCCATCCGGAGGTGGCCCGGGCCGCGGCGGCGCAACTGACACAGTTGGTGCACGTCTCCAATCTCTACTACAGCACTCCCATGGTGGAGCTGGCGGAGCTGCTGGTGCGCCTCTCCTTTGCGGACCGGGTCTTTTTCGCCAACAGCGGCGCCGAAGTGAACGAAGGGGCCATCAAGCTGGTGCGCCGCTACTCCCGGGAGCGATTCGGGCCCGGCCGGCACCGCATCATCTGCACGGAGAACTCCTTCCACGGCCGCACCCTGGGGGCCCTGTCCGCCACCGGCCAATCCAAATTCTGGCAGGGCTTCGACCCCTTGCTGGAAGGTTTTTTGTTTGTGCCGTTCAATGACCTGAAGGCACTGGCCGCGGCGGTGGACGAAAGCGTCTGCGCTGTGCTCCTGGAGCCCATCCAGGGGGAGGGCGGCGTCTGCCTGCCGGACGCCGATTATTTAAAGGGGGTGCGCCGGCTGTGCGCGGAGAACCACCTGCTGCTGGTCCTGGATGAGATTCAGACCGGTCTGGGCCGCACCGGGCGGCTCTTCGCCCACGAGCACTTCGGCATCCGGCCCGACGTTATGACGCTGGCCAAGGCCCTGGCGGGCGGCCTGCCCATGGGAGCGCTGCTGGCCACCGCGGAGGTGGCCGGGTCCTTCGTCCCCGGCGCCCACGCCAGCACCTTCGGGGGCGGGCCGGTGATCGCCGCCGCCGCCACCACCGCCGTGGCCCTCTTGAGCGACGAAAAGTTGCTGGCCGAGGTTCGCGCCAAGGGCGATTATTTGCAAAAGGCCCTCTTGAAGCTGATGGCCGGCTTTCCCGTCATCCGCCAGGTACGGGGTCTGGGCCTCATGTGGGGCCTGGAGCTGGCCCGGGAGGGGGGGCCCCTGGTGGCCGCCTGCCGGGAGCGAGGAGTGTTGGTCAATTGCACCCAGGGCAACGTCGTCCGGCTGCTGCCGCCGTTGATCGTCAGTACAGAGGAACTAAACCGGGGATTGGGCATTCTGGAAGAGGCTTTGGGATTGCTTTAAGGCATTTAAAAGTCCCCCTTTGAAAAAGGGGATTTAGGGTAATCCTGTTCATTTAAGCACCAGGAGCTGATGCGAAGTGATTTCTTTTGTCATTCTGAGGGAGCCGAGGCGACCGAAGAATCTCTAAATACGAGATGCGGAGCGAAGCTTTGCATGACAAAAAATTGTAGGGTGGGCACTGCCCACCAATTCCTTAGAAAAGAACCGCTTAAGTGAACCGTATTGGATTTAGGGGGATTTCAGGTGGCTACTTAGAATCCCCCCTGCCCCCCTTTTTCAAAGGGGGGTAAAATCAGGCCATTTGCGAAACCCAGGAGTTAACTTCCTCCCCCTTGAGGGGGTAGCGTCGGGGTGGTGGTGAATTTTAAGGGCGGCTATCCCGCCTTTACACCTCCTTCCCCACACCCTCCTCGCGCCACGTGAGGGGAGATGAAGAAGCAGACAAATGAAACGTGATCTGTTGACCATTTTGGATCTGAGCCGGGGGGAGATCGAAACCTTGCTGGTCCGGGCCCGGGAGTTAAAAGCCCTCCAGGCTCGCCGGGTGGAGCACGCTTCCCTGAAGGGCAAATTCCTGGCCCTGATCTTCGACAAACCCTCCACCCGCACCCGGGTTTCCTTTGAGGTGGGCATGGCGCAGCTGGGGGGCGCCAGCCTCTACCTGGGTCCGGGGCAGACCCAGATGGCCCGCCAGGAGCCCATCCCCGACACCGCCCGGGTCCTGTCCCGCTACGTGGACGGGGTGGTGGTGCGCACCTTTGCCCAGGAAACCGTGGCCGAACTGGCCCGGCACGCCACCATCCCCGTCATCAACGGCCTCACCGACGCCCACCATCCCTGCCAGGTGCTCAGCGACCTGATGACCATGGAGGAGCGCTTCGGCCGGGTCTCCGGTCTGAAGGTGGCCTGGGTGGGGGACGGCAACAACATGGCCAACTCCTGGATCACCGCGGCCATGCACCTCGATTTTTCCCTGTACCTGGCCTGCCCCAAGGGCTATGAGCCTGACCCCGCCCTGCTGCGGGAGGCCCAAAGGACCGGACGCCATATCTATCTTTCCCAGGACCCCCGCCAGGCGGTGCAGGGGGTCCACGTGATCAACACCGATGTCTGGACCTCCATGGGCCAGGAAGACGAAGCCGCGGCCCGGCGGAAGATCTTCAAACCCTACCAGGTCAACGCCGACCTCCTGGAGCTGGCCCGGCCCGAGACCATCGTGCTCCACTGCCTGCCGGCCCACCGGGGCGAGGAGATCACCACCCAGGTGCTGGAAGGGCCCCAAAGCGCCGCCTGGGACCAGGCGGAAAACCGCCTCCACTTCCAAAAGGCCCTGCTGGAGTGGCTGCTGGGGTGAGGAAAGGTCGTGGGGGGAGGGCCAGGGATTTCATCCCTGCCCTCCCCCCACACCCCCCACCCAACCCGTATAAGTGCAGGGGGAGCCGGGACCTGCGGCCCCGACTTCCCCAGCAATAAATAGGAGGATGGTGTAGGGTGCGTCTTACGCACCAATAAAAAAAGGCTGGTGGTGCGTAAGACGCACCCTACAATTACTTCCCAGTATTCGCATGAAAGAATGTGGCAAAGCCGATGTATGTATTTAGGATTCATATAAGGCCAAAGGGTGGAAAAGCTGATTCAGAATTTTCATTTAACTATTGTTTGAAAAACAATCTATTGGGAGCTGGATGGCAAGTATGGAAGGATCCGAATGAAATACTTGATTGGAAAACATATGAAGCAAGGGCAATGGAAGAATATGAGGGTGGAATATCTGTACCTAGATACATTAATAGGTGGGTTTCCGAGGGTGATCTAGTTTGGACAAGAGATACAAAAGGACATTATTATTTATGCAGGGTATTGTCAGCTTGGGAATATCTTGAAACGGAAGAAGCTAAAGAAGCCGACATTGTAAACATTTTTAAAGTTGATATTAGGGAAATTGAATTAATTGATATTGTACCAGGAAAAGTTATTGCATGCTTTAGAGCATCAAGAACTATTCAGGAAATAGCCGATAATCCATCAATAATTTACTCAAAGGTTTTATGGAATCAATTAGTTGGCAAAGAAGAATATATAATTGATGAAAAGATGGATTCAGTCTGGGGTTTTCTAAATGACGAACAGGTTGAGGATATAATATTTATATACTTACAAACTAAAGAGTTTATTATTGTTCCTTGTTCAAGGAAAAAAGATACAATGTCATATGAATTTTATCTAATAAATAGATTAACTTATAAAAGAGTTATGGTTCAAGTAAAAACTGGCAATACCAATATAAACCTTGACGATTATAAAGATTGCAAAGAAGATATATTCTTTTTTCAGCCAAATAATCGTTATGAAGGGGAAAAACGATATAATTATAATATAATAGATAAAAATGACATAGAACAATTTGTAATAAATAATCAGAGCATAATACCTTCTAATATTCTTAAATGGTTTGAGTTAATAAAATAATTCTAGGATATTTATTATGTCTACTATCCGCAAAATCGTCCTGGCCTATTCCGGCGGCCTGGATACCTCGGTTATCCTCAGGTGGCTTAAGGAAAGCTATCAGTGCCCGGTGGTGGCCTTCTGCGCCGACATCGGCCAGGGAGCAGAGGTGGCCGCAGTGGCGGCCAAGGCCCGGGCCACCGGCGCCGACCAGGTCTTCATCGAGGACCTGAAGGAAGAGTTTGTCCGGGATTTCGTCTGGCCCATGTTCCGGGGCAACGCCCTCTACGAAGGGGCCTATCTTCTGGGCACCTCCATCGCCCGGCCCCTGATCGCCAAGGCCCAGGTGGAGGTGGCCGGGAAGACCGGGGCGGACGCGGTGAGCCACGGGGCCACCGGCAAGGGGAACGACCAGGTGCGCTTCGAGCTCACCTACCAGGCCCTGGCCCCGGACCTGAAGATCATCGTTCCCTGGCGGGAGTGGGACCTCCAAGGCCGGGCCGATTGCGTGGCCTACGCCCAAAAGTACGGGATCCCGGTGCCGGTGACCAGGGAGAATCCTTACTCCAGCGACGCCAACCTTTTGCATATCAGCTTCGAGGGCGGCATCCTGGAGGACCCCTGGGCCGAACCCCCGGCGGAGATGTTCGTGCTCAGCAAATCCCCCCAGGAGGCCCCGGATAAGCCGCAATATGTGGAGATCGACTTCGAGGCCGGCGACCCGGTGGCGGTGGACGGAGAACGCCTCAGCCCGGCGGCTCTATTGGCCCGCCTCAATGAAATCGGCGGCGCCCACGGCGTCGGCCGGGTGGACCTGGTGGAAAACCGCTACGTCGGCCTGAAATCCCGGGGGGTGTACGAGACCCCCGGCGGCGCCATCCTGAGGGCTGCCCATCAGGCGGTGGAATCCATCACCCTGGACCGGGAAGTGATGCACCTCCGGGATAGCCTCAGTCCCCGCTACGCCGAACTGATCTACTACGGTTACTGGTTCGCCCCGGAGCGCTATGCCCTGCAGAAGCTGATCGATGAGGCCCAACAGCCGGTGAGCGGCACCGCCCGGCTGAAGCTCTATAAAGGCAACGTCACGGTGGTGGGACGGAAGAGCGGCAAATCCCTGTACCGCCCCGACCTGGTGACCTTCGAGGCCGGGGGCGACTTCCGGCAGGCGGACGCCGCCGGCTTCATCCGCCTCAACGCCCTGCGCCTGAAGATCCGGGCCAAGCTGGAGGGGAAATAGTGTATGGTGGGCACTGCCCGCCAAAACAGAAACCATGATGGCGCCGGCATCCTGCCGGTGCCTCTTAAGGACTTGGCAGGCGAGCAGTAAAATGTAGGGTGCGCACCGGGCACCACTAAATTATAGGAAGCAACAATATATCGGTGCGCAGTGCGCACCCTACATGACTTGGCAGGCGAGCTGTCACAAGCCCGCGCTTGTGACCCAGGCAGAAGGACAAGACCCTCTCCACAGCCCCCTCCCCTGGTGGGAGGGGCTTGGAGGAGGGGGAGCCCAAGGAGCCAATCCCTGCGCTACCTGGTATCGGGACTCTGCTGGGCCGTGGGGCTGCTGATGATCTTCTGGCAGCCCGGCCGCAACCTTTGGATCGGGGTGCCCCTGCCCTGGACCCTGGCCGATGCCGCCATCTGGAAGAAATCCTGGCGCCTGGCCTCCCGGCTGTTGATGGTCATGGGGGTCACCATCCTCATTTCCTGGAGGGCCTTTTACATTTCCACGGCCCATCTCATCGGCCTGACCTGCCTCTACACCGCGCTCCGCTATCGCTTAAAGTACGGCACCTGGCGTTATTGGAAGGACCTCGGCTGGATCGACTACCACCCGGTGGTGCGCTGCGCCCACTGCGGCCATTTCCAAAGACTGCGGGACGAGGGCGAACTGCCGGGGGCCAGCTGCGAGGCCTGCGGGCGCCTCTGCCGTAGCCGGCAACGGGAGGGGGAAGGTCAGGGGCTGGCACTCCGGTTTTCCCAGCTCCGGCGCCTTTTATCAACCCAGGGGAGAAAAACCCCCGAGGGCCGGCCGGAGCCGGGAGGCCCCGATTCCGGGAGATGACCACCAGGATTTATTAACGAAAATCTGAAACGCCAACCCTAGGCTTCCTCTTCCCAGGCCAGCTTGATGGACTCCACGCCGCGGCCGTCCTGGACCAGGGTCAGGGCGCCGCACTGGGGGCACTCCGCCATGGGCAGGGCTTCATGGGGGTCAATGGCCCCCAGGGGCAGGGGGCCCCGGAAACCGCACTGGGGGCAGGCCAGGGTAGCCGGCAGGATGAGCAGGTGCAGGCGGGCCCCCTCCAGGACGGTGCCCTGGCTCAGGACCTCAAAGGCCTGGCGGAAGGCGGCTTCGGAATGCAGTTCCAGGGCCCCTACCTTCAGGGTCACCGTGGGCAGCCGGCCTGCCCTGACTTCCTCCCCGGATTTCTTGAGCTCCGCCATGATGACCGCCATGACATTTTCCATCAGACCGTATTCGTGCAAGTTCGGGCACCTCTTTGGGTTATGATGGCACAGGCGTCTCGCCCAGGCCTCATCTATTTATCAGATACGTAACTGGCCTCAATTAAATCCTCACTGGATATCTTTGGCAGTTTAACCACCCACCGCCAACTCGAAGGGATAAAGCATCACTTCGCCGGTGCTGGCCGGGAGGTCTCCTTCGCCAAAACTCTCCAAATAGAGTTCCACGGCTTCCTTGAGGTTGACTTTGGAATCTTCGATGGTCTTTCCCTGGCTTACCACGCCTAATTCGACGCAATAAGCCACGTACCAATTTTCTTCTTTGGTGATTACCGCGGTGAATTTTTTGATCATATTATACCTCGTCCCAGCATAACTCATAAGAGCGTCGGCTCATTCTCGGAAATTGTCTCACCGCTTCGCCTTTTGGGCCACCACCTCATAGGCCTGCTGCAAGGCCCTGGGGATACCCGCCAGGTCCGGGCCGCCGGCCTGGGCCATGTCGGGCCGGCCGCCGCCGCTCCCCCCTACCAGGGGGGCGATGGCCTTGATGATCTCCCCGGCGGGAAAGCGCGGGCTCAGGTCCTTAGTGACCAGGGCGATGAGCATGGCCTTGTCCGCGGCCGCCGCGCCCAGGACGATGATGCCGCTCTTCAGACGGTCCTGCAGCTTCACCGCGAACTCCCGCAGCCCTTTGGGGTCGGCGGTCTCCACCTTCAGGGCCAGGACCGGGACGCCGGAAACCGAGCGCACCTGGTCCAGCAGGTCCCCGGCCTGGGCCGCGGCCAGGCGGCCTTTCAGGGCCTCCAGCTCCTTTTCCAGGTCCTTTTGGCGGTTCAGCCGTTTCTTGAGTTGGGCCAGCAGATTGGCCTGGTCTGCCTTTAGGTATTTCGACACCTTTATCAAGAGATCTTCCTGGCCCTGAATATATCTTACCGCCTCCGGGCCGCACACCGCTTCGATGCGCCTGATGCCCGCGGCCACGGAAGCCTCGGAAATAATCTTGCAAAACCCCAGGTCGCCGCTGCGCTCCACGTGGGTGCCGCCGCACAGCTCCTGGCTCAGCCCGGGGATGGCCACCACCCGCACCTCTTCGCCGTATTTCTCCTCGAACAGGGCGGTGGCGCCCCGCTCCAGGGCTTCGGGCACGGACATGCGGTCGGTGTGCACCGGCAGGTTCTCGGCCACCGCGGCGTTCAGGTCCAGCTCGATGCCCTCCACTTCTTCGGGGGAAATGGCCTGAAAGTGGGTAAAATCGAAGCGCAGGCGCTCCGGCGAAACCCAGGAGCCGGACTGCTTGACATGATCCCCCAGGCGCCGTTTGAGGACCGCCTGGAGGATATGGGTGGCGGTGTGGTGCCGGGCGATGCGGCGGCGCCGGCCGGCATCCACCGTAAGTACGGCCTGGTCGTTGACCCTGACCACCCCTTGCTCCACCACCCCCTGGTGGATGACCAGGTCATTGGGCAGGCGCTGGCTGTTGGCCACCCGGATGCGCCAGCCGTCGCCGCTGATGACTCCGGTGTCCCCTACCTGGCCGCCGGCTTCCCCGTAAAAGGGGGTGGCGGCGGTGACCACTTCCACCTCCTCGCCGGGCTCCGCCTGTTCATGGTGACCCGCGTGGGTAATGAGGGCCAGGATGGCGCTGTCTCCCTGCAGGGATTCATAACCCAGGAAGTTGGTGTGAGGCCACTGGGCCAGCTCCTGATAAACCGGCGGCGCCTCGCCGGCGGCGCCACCCCGCCAGGACTGGCGGGAGGCCTCCCGTTGCCGGCGCATGTGTTCTTCAAAGCCTTCCAGGTCCAGGACCAGGCCCTCTTCCCGCAGGCTATCCTGGACCAGATCCAGGGGGAAGCCATAGGTGTCATAAAGTTTGAAGGCCACTTCCCCCGGCAGGATTTTCAGGCTGTGGGTCTTGAGGGAAGCCAGTTCCTCGCTCAGCAGCTTCAGGCCGTGGTCCAGGGTGTCGGCGAAGCGCTCCTCCTCGCCGGCCACCACCTGGGCCAGGATCCGGCGGGCCCCCGGGAGTTCGGGATAGACCTCGCCCAGCAGCTCCACCACCCGCTCGCTCACCTTCCCCAGAAAGGGACTGGGGAGGTTTAAGAGCCGCCCGAAGCGGATGGCCCGGCGCATGATGCGGCGTAGCACGTAGCCCCGGCCTTCGTTGGAGGGCAGCACCCCGTCGGCGATCAGGAAGGTGGTGGCCCGGGCATGATCGGCGATCACCCGGAAGGCCACGTTTTGCTGGGCATTTTGGCCACCGTAGCTTATAGCCGCCAGTTCCTCCAGCCGGCCGATCACCGGCCGCAAGAGGTCGCAGTCGAAGTTGCTTTTCACCCCCTGGATGACGGCGCAAAGACGCTCCAGACCCATGCCGGTGTCGATGCTGGGTTTGGGCAGGGGGTGGAGGACGCCGTCCGGGGCCCGGTTGAACTGCATGAACACCAGGTTCCAGATCTCCAGATAGCGGTCGCAGTCGCATTTGCCGATGCCGCATTCCGGGCTGCAGGCCATCTCTTCGCCCTGGTCGATGAGGATCTCGGAGCAGGGGCCGCAGGGCCCGGTGTCGCCCATGGCCCAGAAGTTGTCTTTCTCCCCGAGCCCCACGATGCGGCTCGGCGGCAGCCCGGCGATCTTCTCCCAGAGGCGGGCGGCTTCCTGGTCCTCATGGTAAACCGTGGCCCAGAGGCGCTCCCGGGGGAGGCGGTAATGCCCAGTCAGCAGCTCCCAGGCCATTTCGATGGCCCCTTCCTTGAAGTAATCGCCGAAGGAGAAGTTGCCCAGCATCTCGAAGAAGGTATGGTGGCGGGCGGTGAAACCCACGTTTTCCAGGTCGTTGTGTTTGCCCCCGGCCCGGACGCACTTTTGGGAGCTGGCGGCCCGGGTATAGGGCCGGGACTCTTCCTCCAGGAAGACCTTTTTGAACTGCACCATGCCGGCGTTGGTGAATAGCAGGGTGGGGTCCCCGGCGGGCACCAGGGAAGAGCTGGCCACCCGGGTGTGGCCCTGGGCGGCGAAGAAGCGCAGAAAGGTTTCCCGGATCTCGCGGCTGGTCATGTGAGCGGCTGCTCCCCGGCGGCGTCGGAGGGGGGGGTAGCCATGCCGAGCGCGGCCCGCAGTTGTTTATCCAGTTCCATGGCCGCCTGCGGGTGCTCCCGGAGATAGGCCTTGGCGTTCTCCCGGCCCTGGCCGATGCGCTCGCCCCCGTAGCTAAACCAGGCGCCGCTCTTCTGGATGAGGCCCTGATCGGTGCCCAGGTCAAGGAGGTCCCCCTCCCGGGAGATCCCCTGGCCGAAGATGATGTCAAATTCCGCCTCCTGGAAGGGCGGCGCCAGCTTGTTTTTCACCACCTTCACCCGGCAGTGGGAGCCGATGGTCTCATCCCCCTGCTTGATGGCGCTGATGCGGCGGATGTCCAGGCGCATGCTCGCATAAAACTTCAGGGCGTTGCCCCCGGTGGTGGTTTCGGGGTTCCCGAACATCACCCCGATCTTATGGCGGATCTGGTTGATGAAGATCACCGAGGTCAGGGATTTGCTGATGGCCGAGGTGAGCTTGCGCAAGGCCTGGGACATCAGGCGGGCCTGGGAACCCATCTGGGCGTCGCCCATGTCCCCTTCGATTTCCGAGCGGGGCACCAGGGCGGCCACTGAGTCCACCACCACCACGTCCACCGCGTTGGAGCGCACCAGGATCTCGGCGATCTCCAGGGCCTGTTCACCGGAATCGGGCTGGGAGATGAGCAGGTCCTCGGTCCTGACCCCCAGCTTGCGGGCATAGTTCACGTCCAGGGCGTGCTCGGCGTCCACGAAAGCCGCCACCCCGTCCTTGCGCTGGGCCTCGGCGATGACGTGCAGGGCCAGGGTGGTCTTGCCGGAGGCCTCCGGCCCGAAGATCTCGATGACCCGGCCCCGGGGGATGCCGCCGATCCCCAGGGCCAGGTCCAGGGAGAGGCAGCCGCTGGAGATCACCGGCACGTCCACCTTCTCTTCGGCCCCCAGGCGCATGATGGAGCCCTTGCCATATTGTTTTTCGATGTGACTCAGGGCCTGATCCAGGGCCTTGGCCTTATCCGCCGCAACTTGGTCGCTCATAGGTTATTCCTTATGTTTTTATTTTCTGTAGCCGCAGGCTTTAGCCTGCGTTGTTTAACGCTTTCCCCCTTTCCCCCTGTATGGACCGGGGAGATGGGTAACAAACGTTTGGGGACCCAGGTAACACATTTTATAGGGCGTGCTGCGCACGCCGTTTTTTTTTTCGGCGGCCACAGGCCGCCCTATGGTCTCTTTAGTGGCGCAGGCTAAAGCCTGCGGCTACAAATGCTTACGGCTTATTCCTTGCCTAACTTAATCACTTCCAACGGCGTGTATGTCGAGCCCCGGGGCGACAGCACGCTTTGATACAAGATGATCTCCCGCACCTGAAAGGGCGGCCAATCGACTACAAGTTTTTCTAGCGCCCGGCTCAATTGCGGCCGGCCCTCGGGCGAGCGCACCCGGCCCAAGGTCAGGTGGGGGTTGAAGGCCCGGCCCTCCAGCGGATAACCCAGTTGGGCGAAGGCCTTTTCCAACCGGTGAAAAAACTGGCTCAAAGGCAGCAGGTCCCCGCCCAGACCCAGCCACACCACCCGGGGGCTGCGACTGCTGGGGAAGGCCCCGGCGCCTAAGACCTTGAGGGACAGGGGGGCCTGCTGGGAGGCCGCCTGCCGGGCCGCCGAGATGATCGGCGGCACTTCGGCGTCCGGCAGGTTGCCGAAAAATTTCAGGGTGATATGAATATTGCCCGGAGGCACCCAGCGCACGTCGGCCTGGCTCTTTTTCAATTCGCCCTGCGCCAGGGCCAGGCCGGGGCGCAGGGTCTCGGGCAGGTCAATGGCCAGAAAGGCGCGAATCATATTCCAGCTTTCAGCCTTCAGCAGTCAGCTTTCAGCTTAAAAAAAAATGCGTAAGTTGCCTTTTTTGTCATGCTTCGCCGCCGCGGCGAAGCGACTCGTCTTTATGGGCAATCAAGAGACCCTGCGTTTCCCCCTCACCCTATCCCTCTCCCCCACCGGGGGAGAGGGGATAAAGAAGGACCCCATTAATGATCCCCTTAATAAGCCCCCCTTGAGAGGCAGTTCGTAGGGCGGGCGTCTCGCCCGCTGCTTTGTCCACAAAGGCGGGACGCCTGTGCCAACAATTAAACTTTTTCTATGGAATTGGTGGGCTCGAGCCCTCCCTACATTTTTTTCAACTTCCGCCGCAGCCGGTCCAGGGCGGTCTGGGCCGACAAGATTTTGATCTCCTCCCGGGAGCCGTGGAAGAGGTAGTTCCAGACCTCCACCTCGGGGGGGGTGGCCAGGCCGATGTACACTGTGCCCACCGGCTTCTCCGGGCTGCCGCCGCCGGGGCCGGCGATGCCGGTGACCGCCAGACCCAGGTGGGCGCCGAAGGCTGTCTTCGCCCCCCGGGCCATCTCCCGGGCCGTCTCCGGGCTCACCGCCCCCCATTCCGCCAGGACCTCCGGGGCCACCCGCAGCAGGTCCAGCTTGGCCTGGTTGCCGTAGGAGACCACCCCGCCCAGGAAATAATCCGAGGAGCCGGCCACGTTGGTGAGGCGGTGGCCGATGAGGCCGCCGGTGCAGGACTCGGCCAGGGCCAGGGTGAGGCCGCCTTCTTTCAACTGGCGCCCTACCAGCTCCTCCAGCGGCGTCCCTTCTGGCCCCAATAGCACGTCGTCCACCACCCGGGCCAGGGCCGCGGTCAGGCGGTCCAGGGTCTCCTCCAGAATCCTCCGGTCCCGGCCGCGCACCGTCAGGGTGAGGTGGTTCTCGGGGAAATTGGGGTAATAACCCACGCGCACCCCTTCCCGGAATTCCGGGATCTTGGAAACTACCTCCTGCAACTGGGTTTCGGAGATGCCGAACAGCCGCAAGGTGCGCTGGGCCACGACGCCCACGTCCCCGGCCCACTCCATCAGGCTGGGGAGCACATAGGCTTCGAACAGGACCTGCATCTCCGCAGGGACCCCGGGCAGGAAAAAGAGCCGGGCGTCGCCGTGCTTCAGGGCAAAGCCGC
>Ga0208821_1001365_pt1 | contig 14014 bp, 10 predicted proteins | sample June2015DPH_20_5_FD_184720 | JGI IMG/M metagenome (GOLD analysis project Ga0208821, IMG submission 184720) | Peatland microbial communities from SPRUCE experiment site at the Marcell Experimental Forest, Minnesota, USA - June2015DPH_20_40... | ecosystem: Environmental > Terrestrial > Soil >... | reverse complement strand
CGCTTCAGAGGAAGCTGTATCGCAAGGCGAAGGAGGAACCGGAATGCGGCTCCCCCGTGAGTCTGGCGGTGAACCCTGTCGGAGAGCCGGATGCGGGAAATCCGCACGTCCGGTTCGATGAGCGGGGGTGGGAAACGGGACGACGTCCGCGTCGCAACCGCGCCCAACCCCGACTCTACTGATAATAAATGTACTTAGCCGTCAAAAGTGGGAATGTTATTGAAAAGAAAGGCAGTTATAGTTCTGGTCAGGGGCAGTTTTCAGCCCACCACGGACAATAAGTCGTAATTCTCTCACTCCCTGCAAGTCAGCCGCTGGTAGCTTTCGGGGTCGTCCACATCGATGACTACTCCCTCGTCCTCGACCTCGACAAACTGCGTCGCTGGTCGGTATCTCCTGACCACGGAATCCGCGCCGGCGTCGGAGGCCAACTGCAACAGCTCATCGAAGACTTGCCGTCCGAGGAGCACCGGATGTCCCCGGCGACCCTGATATGTCGGGATCACGACCGGAGCGCCGCACTGGCGGAAAGTTGCCACAATTCTTCTCACTGTTTCTGCGCAGACTGCGGGATGATCCACCAAACAGAGAAGGATGGCTTCCAGGCCATCGGCGATCAGGGATCGCAAACCCACTTGCAGTGACGAAGTCTGGCCGGATCTGTAGTCAGGATTGATGACGAGTTGTGCAGCCTCAACCTTGATCTGTCGTTGAATGTCCTCTGCCTGATGGCCGAGCACTACCACGATGCGCTCGATGTCAACCTCTCCGAGCGTCTGCACGATCAGCTCGAGAAATGTCCGGCCCCGGTAGGTGAGCGTGGCCTTGTCGGTTCCCATGCGGGAGGATTCACCCGCCGCGAGGATCAAGCCTGCAATCATGCGCTTTCGGTGGCTTTGGGTTTGTAAGCAAGAGAGGGATGGGAGGGCGCGGCATGGCGGCGGACCGCGATCATTTCCGCGACAATGGAGACCGCAATCTCCTGCGGAGTCAGCGCCCCGATATCGAGACCGATGGGGGAATGAACGCGCTCCAGCTTTTCTGCGGGCACGCCTTCGCGTTCCAGCGCCTTGCTGATCTCGATGAACTTCCGCTTGCTGCCAATCATACCGATGTAACGTGCCGGTGTGCTGAGCGCCCAGCGCAGGCAATCCAGGTCACCCTTGTGCCCGCGGGTGACCAGCACCAGGTAAGACAATTCGTTGATTTTGAGCTTCGCGAAAATCTCTTCCCAGGTCCCGGCGTGCGTTTCGACAGCTTCCGGGAAGCGGTCCGGGTTTGCAAACGCCGGCCGGTCGTCTGAAACCACCACGTCGAATCCCGCCAGCCCTGCCATCTTCGCAACATAAAGCGCAACGTGCCCGCCCCCGAAGAGATACACCGTGGGAGTGGCCAGGATGGGTTCAACGAAAATATCGAGTGCCCCGCCGCACACCAGCCCGTTGTCGTATTGCGGATTGGCGTTCAAGTTGAAGTGCAGGCGGCGCGGCTTTTCTTCTCGCATCACGTCCTGCGCCACGGACCACACTTCCGCTTCCACGCACCCTCCGCCCACCGTGCCCACCATGGACCCATCGTCGCGGATCAGAATCTTCGCGCTCTCGTAGCTTGGAATGGAGCCTTGCACCTGGATAATGGTGGCCAGCGCCGCCTTGCGTCCTTCCTTCCTCAGCCTCGCAATTTCGTCGAAAATATCCATCGCCCCTCTTCAGCTAGGTTAATCGTGGCGTGGAGCTATGTCAACGAGGGCGTCGCAAGTGCGCAGTCATTCCCGCGAAAGCGGGAATCCACTCCGCAACTCTTCGGAAATAGGCTGTCTAAAGACTGGATTCCCGCTTTCGCGGGAATGACTGGCTTTTCGACCGGCATCCCTCCCAAATGACACCGCCACCCGACGCCCGCTCAGATCGCGTCCGAAAGTGACGACATGTAGAAGTCGCGGACTTTAATGGCCGGCAAGCGGTTGTTGTTCACGGGCATGGGAACGGTCATGCCCTCAACCTGCTTGAGCATCTCCACCACGCTCTGATTAAATCGGAAGTTATTAACCGGATACTGGATCTTGCCCTCTTCGATAAAGGAGAGTCCGTCGCGGGTAAGTCCCGTCAACTGCACGGTATCCGGTTGCAGAAACCGGATGTACCAGAAGTGGGTGACCAGCAGGCCGCGCGGCGTGGAAGCAATCAGCTCCTCCAGCGTTGCCGAGCCGCCTTCCATAATGACGTTGGAGGGAAAGGGTACGGGTTTCGTCTGGGTCTTCTCGGCCCAGTAGCGACTCCGCATCATGGTCTTCACCACGCCCTTTTCCACCCAGGTCGTCTTCTCCGCGGGCAACTCTCCGCTCCAGGGCATACCGGGCACGCGCAAGTCGAACGGATCGCTGCGCAGGGTGATGTTCTCCCCAAAAACTTTTTCGCCCAACAGCGTGCCCCCACCGCGCTTGCTCAAGAAGCTGCGGCCCTCGTCGGCGGCGCGCGCATCCATGCCGAAGGTCATGAACATCAACATCTCATCGAGCGCCGCCGGCTCGAGAATCACCGTGTACTTGCCCGGCTCCAGCCGCCGCGGCTTCTGTGAATCGAGCGCTTTGCGCACCGCCACCGAGTTGACGCGCGCGCTGTCAACCTCGGCGAGTCGTGGCGACTGGCTGTCAGCCCACCCCGATCCCGTGCCATCCCCCGTGCGCGCCGTGACGGAGTAATCCGCCCAAGTCCGCTGGGTGTAGCCGAAGAGCCCCCGCTTATTGGCAATGGCCGCAGCCATCGTGTTCACGTCAAAGAAGGCCGAGGCGTTCAGCTTCTCGCGCGTAGCGGCCTCGATCGAGGAACGAAGCGCCGGCAGCAGTTGCTCCGAGCGCGCCCTGGCCGTCGCCTCATCGAAGGCAGCGATTGCAGGGTAGTCCTGGGGGCCGAGAGGTACAACGTATTCCGGGTCCTCAGGCGTCAAGGCCGCCAGCTCTTCCGCGTGCCGCACGGCACGGCCCAAGCCGTCGTCACTTGTCTCGGTGGTCGAGGTGCTACCGGTCTTGTGCCCCAGGGTCACCGAGATATCCAGCCGGAGGTCGCTCGTGAACCCGGCCGTGGTGATCTGGTTGTTGGCGAAACGCGTGTTGCACTCCTGCTGCCACCGGAGGTTCGCAGACATCTCGGGCGACTTGCTCATCTTGAAGATCCGGTCCACCAGATTACGTGCTTCATCTCGACTCAGCATGACAACTCCTATCTTTGCGGCGAGCGCGCGCCCAGCCCCGCGTGTCGTTTACAGTCCAGAAAAGCGGCGTGAGTGCCTACAGTGCCTTTTGCCGCAGGTCCTTAATCCAAAATCTAAAATCCAAAATCCAAAATCTAAAATCCCCAGCCCTACTCCGTCAGCAATACGTTGATCTGCCGGAAGCGTGCCGGAGCACTCCCGTGGCTCATCTCGTTGGTTTGCATGGGCTGACCCTTGCCGTCGCCGGTGAGCCCAAAGTTCTCCCAGAAGCGCTGGTCCGCGATGCCATCGCACGCCTGCCAGAAGTCAGGCGTGCGCGATTGATAGGCCACCCGGTCAATCATCTGACCCTTCTTCCCACCCTTGATTTCCCAAAAGGCGTCGCCCCCGAACTGGAAGTTATAGCGCTGCTGGTCAATCGACCAACTGCCCGTGCCGTCTATCAAAACCCCCTCCTCGACGCCCCCGATCAGATCCTCCAGGCTTACCGCCTTCTCCGCAGGCTTCAGCCATACGTTGGGAATGCGCTGGAACGGGATGGAGGCATAGCTATCCGCGTAGCTACAGGCGTGCGACGCCTTCTCGCCAATCAAGTGGGCTTGGTCCCGGATGGTCTGGTAGTCGACGAAGATCCCCTTCTTGAAAATGTCGAAACGCAGGGTCTTGACACCGTCATCGTCGTACCCGCAGGTGGAGAGGCCTTGGGGCAGGATGCGGTCACCGACTATATTCACCAGATCACTGCCCACCCGGAACTTGCCCAGCTTGTCAGGAGTCAGGAAGCTGGTGCCGGCAAAGTTGGCTTCGTAACCCAGAGCCCGATCGAGTTCGGTGGAGTGGGCCATGCTTTCGTGGATGGTGAGGCAGAGGTGCGAGGGCAGCAGCACCAGGTCTTTCTTGCCGGGCTTCACCGGCGGTGCGCCAAGACGCTCCACGCACTCCTCGCCCACGCGCCGTGCGCTCTCCAGCATCTTCGCCGCCTCCACGTACTCCCAGCCGCCTGTGACCGCGCCAATCTGGAAACTGCGGTCGCGCGTCTTCCGTTGCGCGCGGTCAACTGCGGTCGCTCCGTAGCCGGGGTCAACGCGCTGGATGTACTGCTCGATGTACGAGCCCTCCGTCGAGGCGAACCATTTGTGCTCGAAGCGGCAGGAGATGTACGACATGGCCATGAAGACCTTGGGTGTCTTCATCACTTCCTCGTTGATCGTGCGCAGGAAGTCCACCTTCTCGGCCAGCGAGACAGCAAAGGGGTCCTTGGTGAAGGGAGTGCGGTAAAGGTCCACGGCGGGGGTGACCGGAGCGAGCTCCACGGGCTCGCGCATCAGGGCGGAATTCGTCTTTGCCACATTTACTGCCTCGCGGGTGATTCGAGCTACTTCGTCGCGCTCCACCTCGTTCCCTGCCGCAAAGCCCCATGTGCCGTTCACCAGCACGCGCACGCCAAAGCCGAAGCTCTCACGATCGCTCACCTCGGGCACATGCTGGATCTTGCTTCCGCCGGGTTCCGCCTGCGTGCGCAGGAACGCCGACTGATCGCGGTAGCGCGCGATGCGGATGTCGGCGTAGCTGGCGCCCAGCGAGCGCGCCGTCTCCAGCGCCACGTCGGTGAGCGGCCGGAAGACGGGATCCGGCGTTCCGCCTTCACCCCCGCCAGGAGACCCCTCTGGCGCCATACCGCCATTCACGCCCCGCAGGGCTACCCCCAGCGCGGAGGGCATTCCTGCCACGCCAACCGCCGCCGCGCCCATCGCACAAGATTCCAGAAACTTGCGCCTTGAAATCGACATGATTCACCCCGCGCGTTGTCCGAATGTCTGCTAAATAAAGCGACAAGCATTTTTTGCAGCGCCGCCTGCCCCGGCTTGCCGTGAACTGCGTGCAGCTCGGTGGCATCCTCTGCCACCGGCACCCGCCACGTCGGGGCAAGTTGCCGGCGCTAAACCAAAGGTGTGACTATACTCCGCAATCTTCAATAGTTGCAACTCCGCGGCTCACTCCGGGCGAGGTGCAGCCACGCCCCTGCGCCCAACCCACGATTCCCACTTTGGAATCTCGGAGAGCGCCGAGCGTACACCGCCAAGCCTCGTTTTGCATGGAAGCTATGGCTCTAGGTGCGCAACCTCTTAAACATCGCTTCAGGGATGGACTGGACAACCAGCATGATGAGACGCCAAAACCAGGGCAAGTAAACGACGTCTTTCCCCTTGGCGATAGCTCGGAAAATGCCCTTGGCCACGCTTTCGGGGGATGCCACCAGAAACAGCCCAGGACGCCCGTAGGTCATGCGTGTGTCGACAAAACCTGGTTTAACGGTAATGACCTTGACGTTGGCATGGAATAAGCGATTGCGCAGTCCTTGAAGAAAGGTGCTCAGGCCTGCCTTCGCGGCGCCGTAGAGATAGTTGCTCTGCCGGCCCCGGTCTCCGGCCACGGAGGAAAGGGCGCAGATAAAACCTGCGCGCCTTGGCTCGAAATGGTTGGCAAGAATATTGAGGGCAGAAACGCAACCGGTGAAGTTGGTCTCGAGGATGCGTCGGGCTTCCTCCCAATCGCATTGGCCCTTTGCCTGATCGCCCATGTACCCCGTGCAAACCACCACTCCCTCCAGAGCGTTGCCTGCTCCAGAAAGGAAAGATCGCAGGGTTGAAGCATGAGTCTGTGTGTCAAGGGCATCAAAGGAAAGGACCCCGGCTCGAACCCCGTAGCGAAGGCTAAGATCGGAGGCAAGCGCGCCCAATTCTTCCCGGTCGCGGCCCCCCAGAACGAGGTCGAACTTATGAGCCGCAAACTCGCTTGCCAGGGCGGAGGCAATTGCCGAAGTCGCGCCCAGAATCAGCACACTTGGCACGCCCATACCTCCTCATACGGATTGTTCGTCATTCGTAGAGCAAAATGCCACCGCCTGTCATTCTGAGCGAAGCGCAGAATCCCCGCATTTGTAAGCTCAAACAGTGCGGAAAAAATGCCGGGATGCTTGGCTGCGCTCAGCATGACAGACCCAAAAATGGTATCAGTTGACGATTGCCACAGGTGTAGTGGTGTCTCCGCGTCACTTCTCGACAATTGCGAGCCTCCGAGCCATGGATGAAGAAAGCAGACCACGCGCGTCAAGCCTGCTCTTGATAGCTCTGAATTGTTCAAGCTTCGGGTACATCGCGGCAAAGCTGTGCGAAGTCATAACCGCGTCTTTCGCCAGGTAAATTCTGCCGCCGTAATTCAGAACCACCCGGTCTAATTCGTGCAGGAAAGGAATCAACCCGCTGGCGACGGGAAGGTCCAAGGCCAAGGTGTAACCTTGAATCGGGAAAGAAAGCAGGCCGGGGTTCGGCTTCCCAAAACGCTTCAGCACCGCAAGGAAGGAGGCGCGGCGCGAGCGGGCAAGCTGCGTCAGGACTTCTTTCAGTCCCTCCAGTCCTCCCTCCAGAGGCAGTGCCACCTGGTATTGCACAAAGCCTCTGCGCCCGTACAAACGGTTCCAATGCCGAATCGCGTCGAGGGGATAAAAAAACTTCTCGAGGTCAACCAGTTGACGGGCGGCATTCCGATGCACACTGTAATAGAAAGCGTTAAATGCGCGCACCGTAAGACTGTTCAACGCCAGTGAAGGAAGATCGAAAGGGAGCGTCCAACGACGGCGGGGCGGCTCGGCTAGGGGATCCCGAACACTTGCCGGCAGCTCATTCGCGGGCGCGTGGTTTCCTCGCATCAAAACTGCTCTTCCCATATGCCTGCCGGTCGCCAGACAGTCAATCCAGGCCACCGAGTACTGGTAACAGACGTCGGTTTCGGTCATCCTCCCCAGCGCGTCTTCCAGGTTTGTCGCTTTCTGGTAATCAACCAGCACCCACGCCGACTCGACGGGCCGCAGCTTGATCCTGGCGCTGAGAATTACCCCTGTCAGTCCCATGCCCCCATGCGTTGCCCAGAAGACATCGAAGTTGTTGTTTGGTGAGCAGGAGAGTTCTTCGCCCTTCGGTGTGAGGAGCTTGAAGTCCAACACGAAATTCCCGAAGGTGCCATCTTGATGGTGGTTCTTGCCGTGCACGTCGGCAGCGATCGCTCCTCCCACGGTAACAAATTTGGTCCCCGGCGTCACCGGCAGGAAGAAACCGCGAGGCAGAAAATACTGAAGGATTTCAGCGAGGCTGACACCCGCTTCACACTCCAGTACGCCGGCCTGCGCATCGAAGGCGAGAAACCGGTTAAGCCGTGTGTGACAGATGACGCCGCCTTGGCTGTTCAGGGGCGCATCGCCATAGCTACGCCCCAGCCCGAACGATATAAGGGATGGCTGGGCACCGGACTCCAGGATAGCAGCCAGTTGGCGCTGGCTATCGGGTCGGTAGACATTACAACATTCGACCGGGAAACGACCCCAGCCGGATAGCGGGTGAGTTACAAAAAGTTCTGCCATGGTGCGTACAGCGGTGCCTTCGGCCGCAAGCGAAGACGGGGTTTTCATTGCCGATTGCTGATTGTTGATCGTTGGAGCAGAAAATCGAAATTCGAAAATCGAAACTCGGCTCCAATGGGTCGCGGCGGCGTCTTTTCCGAGTTTCGAATTTCTAGTTTCGAGTTTCGAATATCGGCAATCGTCAATCGAAAATCGCCAATTCCATCTAAAGGTAGATGATGAAAATGACGGAGGCCGCCCAGAACAGCACGACCGAAAGCAAGACTAAATCCGCGAAAAGCAACCGCGTCGGGTTTCCTCCCTCTTCATTCTGGTGCACGAGATAGAGATATCGGAAAATTCCGAAAAGAACAAATGGAATCGTGAGATCGAGCCGCTTTCCTGGAAATTTTACCTGCACGTCATTTGAAAGTGTGTAGAGCGCGTAGGACATTACGGTGGAAGCGGTAACAATCCCGATAAGCTGGTCCAGAAAGTAGGGCGAATAGTGAGCCAGGATCGAGCGGTGCTCGCCCGCGTCTTTTCCCAAGGCCACTAACTCATGCCGGCGCTTGCTGAGAGCCAGGAACAGAGCGAGCAGCGTGGCACACACCACCAGCCAGGGAGATATCTCCACATGGATGATCACTCCCCCGCTTATCACCCGCAAGACGAAGCCGGCGCTGATTACAAAAACGTCGAGCAAGACGACACGCTTCAGCGCCCACGAATACAGCACGTTGATGACGCCATACGCCAGCACGATGATGAAGAACGTGCGGTCGAGAATCCACGCGCCATACAAGGAGAGGATGGCGAGTATTATCGCCACTATTGCGGCGGTTCCCACGCCCAACCTCCCCGAAGCCAGCGGCCGCAGTCTCTTCAAGGGATGTTTCCGGTCCTCCGGCGCATCAAGGATGTCGTTCAAAAGATAAACGGCGCTGGAAATGAGGCAAAAGAGGAGCGCGCCTGCCGCTACGCGCGCGTTGCGATGCCAATCGGTGATGCTGCGGGAAAAGATCAAGGCGGCAAAAACAAAGCCGTTTTTCACCCACTGCTGCGGACGGAGGCTCTCCACCAGCCCCCCGAAAGCGAAGTTACGTGTTGGGGTTGTGGCCTCTCGAGGAGTAATTGGCACCGACGGCTCCATTCCTTGTCTCCCTAAGAATCCGCGACGGCAGGTCGAACCTGGGTAGTGCCCAACTCTGCCGCGATTAGGCTAACTTATCATCGAAGAATTTTCAAACCCTTCCTTTCGTGGGTGTCATTTGGAGCGCAGTCATTCCCGTCCCGCAGAGCGGGACGGGAATGACCGGCGGCTCGAGTGGATCCCCATTCCAAATGACACCAGCACCCTTTCGTGAAAAGGTAGGTGGCAGGTTTTATGCTTTCAGCGTGTCGCCGATGCGACATGAGCGGCTGGGCTCAGGGTCCCACCCACGAATCACAGATTGCAATCTCTACGCCGTTCCATGAACGTGTGATATTGTGCAAATACGATGCGAAGCCGGCTCAAGCGATTCTGGCCCATTCTGGCAGCAACCGTACTGCTTTGGGGAGCTATTACAACGCTCCTCATTCAATCCCTCAGAGTGAATCAGGGGCACCTCGTGTACGCGCTGGATGACGCCTACATTCATATGGCAATGGCGAAGAACTTCGCCCGGCACGGCGTGTGGGGAGTGACGCCATATCAGTTCACATCAGCCTCTTCCTCCCCGCTCTGGACCTTCCTCCTTTCGGCAATCTACTTCGTGTTTGGAGTCAACAATGTTACTCCACTGGTTTTGAACACCCTCTTCGCCACCCTGCTTGTACTCGCCCTTGGACGGATCCTTGAATCCTTGGCGACTGGGCTTCCCCGTCCTTACATTTTTGGCGTTCTTCTCTCGGTTCTTTTCTTCGCTCCGATTCCAAGCCTGATTTTTGCCGGATTGGAGCACGTTCTCCAAACCTTGGTGACACTCCTCCTTGTCATCTATACAAGCCGGTTGCTCGCCGGCCAGTCCTCGGCCTCGTGGACTTGCCGTGTGATGCTGGCGGCTCTGGGTTTCCTGGCTTCGACTGCCCGCTACGAAGGATTGTTCGCAGTTGGTATCGTGGCGTTGCTTCTCTGTTTCCGGCGGCAAATGCGGCTTGCCCTCTGGCTTTTGTTCTGGTCAATCCTTCCGTTGTTTGTGATTGGATTGGTTTCAGTACGGCATGGCTGGTTCTGGTTACCGAATTCCGTCGTGCTCAAGGGCAACTTGCCGCTGGGCCCTGGGGATCGACTGGCGAGCTTTGCTGCTCACGCCGCCGCCGACTTCACCTTTTCGGGCTTGCGGGTGGCAAGACTCATGGCGGTCTCCCTCCTGCTGATGCTTTACCGTTTCACGAAAGGCAAGGGAGGGGACGATCCTCTCCAATGGCTCATGGGCATTTTTGTGGCGGCAGGCTTTCTCCACTTGGTGCTTGCGGGGACCGGCTGGCTCTATCGTTACGAGGCCTACCTTGTGGTCCTGGGGCTTGTTGCGGTGGCGGCGCCGCTGTATGAATTCGTTCAGCGCTTGCCTCGGACTTTCCGCATGCCCGCTGGAGAATGGGCGGGCCTCGCGGCTTTGGTGCTCACCCTTCTTACCACGAACCTCCTCTGGAGCGCGGGCTGTAACTCCCTCCGCATCATTGCGCGGGCTACGAACAACACTTACCTCTGGCATTACCAGATGGGGCGATTTGTGCAGCGGTATTACCAGGGAAGCTCGCTGGCCGTGAATGACCTTGGGGCCGTCAACTTCATGGCGGACATCCAATGTACGGATTTTCATGGTCTCGCCGATCTGGACGTCGCGCGCGCCATGCTTCTGAAGCGCTTCGACCCTCAGTTTATGGATGCTCTCGCGAGATCGAGAGAAGTCCGTGTTGCCCTTGTTGATGATAACTGGCTGGGATTTTACGGTGGAACTCCCCGCGAGTGGTTACTTGCCGGCCGCTGGGAATTCAATGACCGGGTTGTACTCGCGCCGCCCGCGCTATCCTTCTACGCGCTCACGGAAGCGGCGAGGGTGCAACTCATGGCCAATCTGCGAGATTTTTCGTCGCATTTGCCGGTCGGAGTGGAACAATTGGGTCCTTACATGGAAGCCGTGCCTCCACGTCCCGTCGGCCGTGACGATCCCGGGCGCTACGGCACCATCCCTTTCAACCAGTAGGCCTGGGCGAAGACCAAGGCGCTTAGCCCGAGCGGCAGCAGCACACTATGCCAAAACGTACGGCGCAGGATTTCACCTTCCTGGCCGATTAAACCGACGGTGGTGACGCCCACAGCAATATTCTGAGGTGAAATCATCTTTCCGAGGACGGCTCCGGAAGAATTGGTAGCGGCAAGCAGTATGGGACTTACACCAATCTGATGGCCGACGGCCACTTGCAGATTGCCGAAAAGCAGATTGCTCGACGTATCGCTCCCGCTCAGAAAACATCCCACCCAACCGAGATACCCGCTTACCAGGGGGAAAATCTTCCCGAGTCCTGCCAGTGCGGCGCCCAGTGTAAAAGCCATCCCCGAGTAGTTGTAAAGGTAGGCCAGCGCGACAATCAAACTCACCGTAAGTGCGGGCATGCGAAGCTGCTTCAGAGTCTTGAGCCCAGCGCAGAGGATAACGGCAGGTCTATTCCGAAAAACCAGGGCGGTTAGGGCAGTGGCAGTCAGGGCGGCGGTGCCCGCTGCCAAGGGTTGAAACTGGTACACCGCCGTATAGAGTTTGTGGTAAAGGGCAATAAAAACCGCATTGTGAAGGTGGGGTATGGGAATACTGAGTTGAGCAATTTGAAATAGCTTGAAGTAGGACCATGCGACCATTACTCCCGCGAGTATGAGCCAGGGCGCCCAAGCGACCAGCGGCTGGGCGGCCGGCTGGAAATTCCGTCCTTCCGCGCCTGCTGGAGTGGGAAGGCCGTCTCCAGCAACTTCCTGCGCGCCCTTGTGGGTTTCGCGTGAGGGATCGCGGCGCTGACTGCCACCCGGTTTCCAGACTCCCAGCCAGAGCACGAGACACGCGCTGGAGAACAAGGCTGCCACAATATCAGTCGCGTACGGTCCCCAGTAATTCGATGATAAGAACTGTGCCAGAGCAAAACTGGCGCCGCCGACCAGAGCCGCCGGCCAGGTTTCTTTTAACCCCTTGCGTCCCCCAATCACCCATACGAGGTAAGCGGGCAACATTAGAGATAGGAAGGGAAGTTGCCGGCCCACCATGGCCGAAAGCTTCATTTGATCAAGACCCGTCACCGCGGCGAGCGCCACGATGGGTATGCCCAATCCTCCGAAGGCCACCGGGGCCGTGTTGGCGATAAGCGATACAGTCACGGCGTTTCGCGCGCTGAAACCGAGGCCAAGCAGAAGGAAGGCGGAGACGGCAACTGGCGCCCCGAACCCTGCTGTACCTTCCAGCAGCGCCCCAAAGCAGAAGGCAACCAGGATGGCCTGTATGTGCGGGTCGCCGGAAGCGTGGTTCGCCATCCATCGCCTCAGTTGCTCGAAGCTGCCGCTCGCGACCGCGAGGTTGTAAAGCCACAAGGACGCAAACACAATCCACATAATCGGCCACAGCGCATAAAGGAAACCGAAGGCCATGCTCAGGAAAGCCAATCTCCATGGGAAGTGCCAAACTGCGATGGTGAGGAGGGTGGCGCTTGCAAGGGCCCAGGCGGCTGAAAGCGCGCCACCCTTTCGCAGGCCTCCCATTAGGACCAATAGGACGGCCAGCGGAACTGCCGCGGCGAGGGCGGAGACGGGAAGACAATTAAGAGGGTCGAGAGGCTGAATCCAAGTGGGCAACGATGATCCTCCTTGAAACAAAGCTATGACTGAGGTTTCAATTCTCCCACAATGAACCAGTACGCCAGCAGGCCAGTGAGGAGGACCAAAGCGGCCAACACGAAGCCGGGCAGGTAGGAGCCTGTCCGGGCGATGAGAAACCCCGTGGCCGTGGGCGCAATGATCCCGCCCACGTTTCCCGCGAAGTTCTCATATCCTGTCCACACTCCTACATCTTCCGGTGGAGCGCACGATTGAAGGATCGCGAACAGGTTTCCTGTGGCCAGCCCGACCAGCGAAGCGCCCATGACGAAGATGATAGCGGCATGAGCGTGCTGGACGCGTGCCGCAGGAATTAGGAGGAGGCCGGTAATGAATGCCACCGTGATCAGGCCCTTGCGCGAGCGCGTTTCGTCCCATCCCCAGCGGATCAGGCGATCCACAATCCACCCGCCTAAAGGCTCGCTGATGCCCCACACGAAGTAAGGAAGGGAAGCGTACAGACCTGCCTTCAGAATCGTCAAATGTCGCACCGTTACAAGGTAGTCGGGAAGCCAGGTGACTAGCAGGTACCAGTAATAATCAAAACAGAAAAAGCCCAGACAAATACCAATCAGGTTGCGGCTGCGAAGATGCCCGAGAACATCCCAAAGGGTTTCAGACGATCGGGGGGCTGCCGGCCTTTGTCTCCGCTCGGAGAGTCGTGAGGGAAAGACCATCAACCAGGGGATGAGCCAGACGAGGGCTGAGAAGCCCACTAAGAAAAACATCTTCCGCCAGCCGAAGAGGACGATGAGCCAGGCGACGACCGGCGCACCAATGACAAGCCCAGCGCGCGTGCCGCTGTCAAAGATTCCACAGGGGAGGCCCCGCTCCCGGGGCTCAAACAGAACACTGACGATCTTTGTCCCCCCGGGAAGGTAGATCGACTCGCCAATCCCAAGGAGTACGCGGAAAGCTATCAGGACACCCAAGCTTGCTGCAAATCCTGTGAGGCCACAGGCTAACGACCACAGGGCAAACAGGCCGAAGTAAATCCAGCGCAGATTGTACCGATCGACGCACCAGCCGACCGGCACCTGCATCAGCGCGTAGGAGCAGAAAAAGGCGGAAAGCAGCAGACCCTTGGTCCCGGCGGCGAGGTGCAGGCTTGAAGAGATGAGCGGCAGGGCCACCGAGAGGGTGGCGCGGTCCAGGTAATTAATCATTGACGCTAGGAAGAGCAGCGCCACGATGGACCAACGCCGGGCGTTCGAGATCGCCGTTTCAGTAGTCACGGCACATTCCACACCTTCAGTCACTGGGTTTCGAGTTTTCATGCGGCTCAATCCTGACCCGGCCCGTCAGGGCAGGATAACTCAAGTCCCTGCCGTGGCAAAAGGGAAACTCTCTCGAATTTGCAACCTCCCTGTCAGCCGCGGGTTGCGCATACGTCCCGACGGTTTGAAGCTGTCAGCTCTCAGCCATCAGCTTTCAGCGCCGGAGGGTGGCGCATACGTCCCGACGGTTTGAAGCTGTGAAAAAATCAAGAAAATCGAAAAAATTAAGAAATTTTCTTGTCTTAGCTATACAGCTATGATATATTAGCCTCTGACCGCACTTCCGGCGGG
>Ga0208821_1001362_pt1 | contig 14067 bp, 12 predicted proteins | sample June2015DPH_20_5_FD_184720 | JGI IMG/M metagenome (GOLD analysis project Ga0208821, IMG submission 184720) | Peatland microbial communities from SPRUCE experiment site at the Marcell Experimental Forest, Minnesota, USA - June2015DPH_20_40... | ecosystem: Environmental > Terrestrial > Soil >... | reverse complement strand
TTTAATTCGCTAATTTTTCCTCGCATAGTATCGGTCATCTGGGACGTGTCGTCGTAGTAGAGGCGTTGCTTGCACACGGGGCACACAAATTCGTATCCACACGTGTAGCCACTCGCCATGTCAAACGTGTAGCGGCCGCAGTTGTTGTCACAAGTGTAATAGGCCGTGTTCAGCTCTCCATCCAGCCACGTCTCGAGCTTTGAGATAAGCTTTTGAGCATCATTAGCGACGCGGCGCTCAATATCCTCAAAGTCTACGCGCCATCGATACAGCATCCATCCAGTTTCTTTGTCGCGCTGAAGCGTATAGAAGGCGAGGCGATGTTCGTACAAAGTGAATAGCGTCCGCCTCACAATGTTCAGTTCAGAACCAGTTTCTTCGCTTGATCATTTCAAGCCCCGGTTGACCAACCAACTTCTCGAGATACGCCAGCGTTGCTTTGTCTTCTTTGTTTTTCTTCACTATTTATATATGGACTCGCACCGCCTTATAGTTGCTGCCGCTTGCAAAGTTCCTCGACTGCGTTCGCAGATTCAAAATCGCTCAGAAGAATTGGGGCAACCATATCGTTAATGTGATTTGCTTTTGCACAGTGGACAGAGATATGGCGGCGAAACCCACGCAAATTGATCCTCCTGCATACTCAACTTTCTGAAGTTTTAGAGAACAGGAGCGGCCGGTTTCTCTATAATGTGAAGGCTCTGCGCCATTCAAACTCTGGGAAAAGGAACCACTGAAAAAAAAGAGGGGAGTTAACGTTAGCCGCCTCGACCGAGCAGTGGTGTGTCTTGCCATTCTTCTGCAGCTTCCTGATTACCAAAAGGAAAGTTCATTGCGTTTTTCACTGTAAATATTATATATTCATTTACGGTAGTTTCGACTCTGATGATGAAGATTGCTCCTGTGGAAAAACCGTATGCGGGCAACACGCTTCAGGTTTCTGCTAGGACGTACGGCATTAGGAGTTGTAATATGACAAAAGTCGTCGCTATCAACGGAAGCGCACGAAAGGACGGCAAGGCCGCCATTCTGATCCGATGCGTGCCGGAGGAACTCGAAAATGAAGGCATTGAGACCGAACTGGTCCAGCTTGCGGGCAGGAAGATTCGGGGGTGCACCGCCTGTATGAAATGCTTTGAAAACAGGGACCGGCGGTGCGTGCTCGACGACGATATCGTCAACGACTGCATCGAGAAGATGGCCGGAGCTGGCGGGATCATCTTGGGTTCTCCGGTCTATTTCACCGACGTGACTGCGGAGATGAAAGCACTGGTCGACCGGGCCGGTTTTGTTTCCATGGCAAACGACGGGCTCTTTAAGCGCAAAGTGGGATCCGCCGTCGTCGCGCAGAGGTGGACTGGCGCGATCCATTCGCTCGATACGCTGTTCCACTTCCTGCTCAGCGCGGACATGATCGTTCCGGGTCGCCCGACGATTGGTGTCGGGAGGGATATCGGTGACGTTGACAAGGACGATGAAGGCATCGCATCGGCAAAGAATGCCGGCAGAAGTATAGCGTGGCTTCTGAAGGCTGTGGCAAGGTGAGGGACATCCGCTCTTTCGAAGACGAGGACAACGGGTTGCCGTGTGTTAAGGCGGGCGCATCTTCAAAAGCGAAGGAGGAATAATTGCGCGCTGCCTTGTCCATTTATTAATCGTTGAAGAATGAGGGTAAGATGGTGTTGTCTGGTCTTCCGAGAGTTTCTGCCATTAAAAGCATCCTTACTGTGAGAGTGTAAGGAACTGGGTCTGATTATGAAAAACTGTTAACTAGTCGCTAATTCAACTGATGTTGAGGTTTTTAAAATGGTATCTGAAAAAGTAATGCGTTTTCAAGGAAAAAACAAGGATCTAAATCAATTGTCACAGCAGATTGTTCAGCAACTATCGACTGAAGGCTACAAAACACAGTCATCCACTGCGCCTTTGGGAATAGTCATACAGGCGCAGAAGGCTGGGATTTTGCGGGATATCATCACTGCGGACAGAGCGTTCAGCATCCTCATAGCGGGTCAGCCGGATGATTTTTCGATCCACATAGGTATAGGCAAGTGGATCCAGAACCTGGCAGTGGCAGCAGTCGAAGTCATCTTCCTTTCTTGGCTGTTTCTTGCGGTCGACGTGCCTGAAATGCTGTGGACGGAACACGTAGAAAAAGGCATCGTCAAAGAAATAACGGAGATCGTAGGTTAAACCAAAAACAGACTTCCTTTTTCCTCTTTTTTTGGACCAAAACTAAATCGGCAGATTATTTTGACTGCGGAATCGAATGGAAGATCAGTCGAGCAATGAACGGAACGAGTTAAGGTCGAAAGGACAAAAGTTAGTTTCCACAAACTCAATTAAAAAAAGCAGTCGCCGCATAGTAATTTCTAGGCAGCCTGTGACAAAACTAGCTTGCAAGTTATCAGATAATCGTTCAAGCTAGCGCAACGAACTTCTTACGCTTGAAACACGCAAGAGGATATTAGTTTCGAAGATTAATCATGTGGCTTTCGTTCAAGCTAGCGCAACGAACTTCTTACGCTTGAAACACGCAAGAGGATATTAGTTTCGAAGATTAATCATGTGGCTTAAAATACCGCTAGAACGTGCTATTTGTCAAGCCACGTCTATTTTGCGCGGAACAAGCTGGCTATTCGTGCGTTGATGGCAGAAGCATCGGTAGGAGCGACCCAGCGCCCGACTTCGTGGCCGTTGTTCAGCAGGATCAGCGTCGGGATTGTCGTCACATTGTACTGATCTGTCAGCGAGCTCGTATAGCTCTCGATTGGTGTCACGGTGACCTTGCTTGTGTTTTCGAGCTGATGAAAGCTCGTAGTGCTTTCTAGTGCTTGGCAATAGGGACAGTCCGGCTCATAAAAGAATAGCACCGTCAAGTGCGCCGGCGGCGGCGTTGGCGTTGGTGTGGGTTTAGGCGTTGCTGATGCTGACGGTGTACTGCTTGTCGTTTGGTTGCTGTTAGTTGATGATGTGCAACCTGCTATTGATAACGACGCCACTATCACGAGCACGGTGATGACTAACAACTTTTTTATCATATCGTCGCCCCTTTTCCTTAGCTCCTAACTCCTTATTTCTTTTTTGATCCGAGCTATCTCCTGTCGCGAACTATTTTCTCCATGTCCTGTCCCGACTTTTCCAAGTCGGCAAGCGTCATCACAGGCGTCATAGAAACATCAGCCTCCCAATCGAGCCACGGCGGCTCGGTAACTAAGGCCATTTTGTCAATGCTCGGCATATCCAACACGAAATAGATTGTCCGCTGCCCGTCAGAGGGCGTAAAGTACACCTGCTCTGGCTTCACGTCGTCGACATACTTCATTAGTTGTTTGAATAATGTTCCACTCTTTATCAGTGGGTTGGCGATTTCACCGGGTATTGTACATTTAACCATAAAACGCATGTTATATCCTCATATCAGTTTTACATTGCTCACCGATAAACTTTCGTAGCGGAAAACTCGGGGGCGTTCACTTACGCGCGATGATGGGCTACAAAGCTGCTGGCTGGTCGTTAATGAGTCGGTAACGTCGGCAGAGGTCATCGAAGGATAGCACGGCACGTTCCTCTTGACAATTGCACAGCGCACAGCCGATATACCCTTTTGCCTCTCAGAGCTCAATAAGTCTTTCTTTTTTCGATTTCCTTTGATTTTTTAAGCCGCTACAAAAGCGTGATGATGTCAGCGGCATTTCACGTCAAATAGGGGCCTTCAGGCAATCTGCATTTCACGAGGGGCACGAATATGAAAAAGTGGATATTGCTGTGCAACTTATTTTTCCAGCCGTTATTGTATGTAAGTGCAGTTTCGATAGAAGTTTCAGTGGTTGCTGCTTTGCAACGTCACAACTGTGGATTTACCTATCTTCGGACGCCTTTTCTTTTATAAACGCATAGAGCCCGTCAAGGTGAATAATCGCTTTGCTCCGCTCTGTAGGAGCTTCTTCGAAGTCTTGGAGGAATACCACATCGTCGTTCTCTGTGATAGCAACCACGGGATTGAGGTTATTATGGAACTTCGCGGCTCCTTTCATCTTAAGCCATTCAGTGAGGTCAGCGATAACTTCGCCCCCAAACTCATCGTGCACGGTATTGTATTCGGAGCCACGAAGCAGCTTCTTTAGCTCCCACATTCTAACCTTAAGCCAATCTATTGCTTCCGTCACAGCTGTCGAACCACCCTTATGTTTTTAATCTCGCTCGGTTTCAATCCTTGTTTTTGTGGATGTTGCTCTGCAACCCCACCGTCAAAATACCCCTTTAGTGTCATAACTCTTGTCATGTTGCTGTTGCAGAAGAGATATTATATTGATAAGACACGTTCTTCGGCGTCTGAGGACTTGCCTGAGGCAATCTCCCACGCATACAAAAACGTCTCGGGGTGATGGGGGCTGCCTGGTGCGGCGCCATCAACGCTGATGTCGTATGTCACTATCAACAAAATGACTGTTGCAGCTGCTGGATGCTTTCGTGGCGCGTGTTCGCTTGGGGGTCGTGCTGCTTATTTCGCCCCGTGCTTGTTGCCTCGTTTTCGTTCCAGCCATAAGTTGCGCGTCTCCGTATCAAAAGTCATGCTCCTATAACCCAAACTCGCGAGTTGTCGATCTAATTGCTCAACCCTTTCCCGCGCTTTTGCTTCATCGTCAGGTGTCAGGCAATCGAACGCCACCCACCCCTCTTCAACGCCTGCCTTTAACCAGTCGAGGATAAAACGCGCCAGTTCGTTTGGTCGTCGTTCGGTGTAAAACTCTATTGTGCAAAAAATTGAGTCATGATACGGCCGATGATCAACAACCCCGAAAGTACCGAAAGGAGAGAATAGTATATTGTTGTCGCCGAGGAAAAGGGCCCAATCCTTTACTCTGTGCTCTTTTGCGGGCGTGGGGCCAGTCAAGTTCATAACGGTAGCGTCGCTGAAGTAGTTAATAACCGTTCCTAGGAATTGAAGGACACGAAAACCTTCAGCAAACCCCCCGTGAGTTAGCCCATCTACAGTAAAGCAGGCGCGCGAATTTCTCTCTTTGTTCTCTCCAAACACGGTTTCTTGGCGCGCATAGGTAACCGGCCGCAAGAGACTCATGACGACAATGAGCAGATCTTCTTCGTTTAGGCGGTTTTTATCGCCGAAGCTACTATGCGCACCATCTTGCAGGTTGGACGGTACGTCGGCGCCGCACGGTTTGTAGTCGATTGTCAGCAGTGCTGATTGCATCGGCATTCCGAAAGTTTCATCCATGGTCTTTTCTCCCGGTCACACACACATTCACCCTTGCTTCCCGAATGGGATCGAGCGCAAGGCAAGCACGGACGATTGCCAAGATGCGCCGAGCACGCATAACCGTTATGATTCGTGATGGCAGTGTTTCAAAGACTGGCTGCGCAGCACTCTACAGGAAGAAGAACCCGCCAAGAAAGAAGAGGCGCCAGTTAAACGGCTTTAGCAAAGCCAGTGGAAAATAGAAGGATCTAACGGACGTCAAATCGTTCGAACTTTGCCATTTGGACACCGTAGCACGGTTTCTACGGTCACATTTCAACCGAAGCCTTTATATGATGTTCTGAACGTTCTTAGGTGCCTAGTGTCTAAGCTCTTGCGAGAAAGTTATGCGCGCATACAAAATCGTCCCATTTTCTGTAGTCATATCCATTATAAGCGCCTCATTTGCAGATGCGGCTTCTTTCGCAAGAGATACCCATGAACAAGTTAGTCCCACATAGAAAAACGGGCATCCGCACGCACAGTCGGAGTCAGCGAGCTGGAAAATTCATGACTCTTTTAGTTCTGGCTACGGTTTTGCTCTCTCTCACGGCGGCGACGGTAAATGCCGCGAGTCCAGCGTCAAGCGCAACTAACGCGAGCGCTACGGTAGGAGCCGCGACGCATCCGATAGGGTACGCTATCGCGGGTCCGCCATCGATGATAGACTCTGGCTCACTTGCCTATTTTAAGGCACACGGGTTCTCCACCGTGGAACTTATAGCTCCAGATAGCGGAACATACCAGACCGAGCTCAATACGATCAAAGCGCTTGGCATGCAGCCGGTTATTGATGTTGAAGCGGTCATTTGGAGCGGAGGACGGCTTCAGAGCACCCCCATAACCAGTTTCGGTCCCTACTTTCAATCACTCAAAAACGCTGGGTGGCAATATGTTGCCTCCGAAGGGGGCAGACCGGGCGATCTTACGTACATGAAGCAGTTTTTCAAGGGATACGTAAACTACAATTGCGACCAGTGCGGCCTTTGGCTCGACGTGTACAAGAACCCATTCACCGTCATCAACAGCTGGGAGAGCTACTACACACCGGAGTGGTCCTCTGTCCAACAGGGAGCAACACAGGCCGCTGCGCGTGGCATCCAGAACGGCATCATGGCAGGCCTGTGGGCCAACAGCGGGGGCGACAACCCGGTTCTCGCCAACTCCCTAAGCGGCGGCTCGCCCAGTTATAAGTCAATGCTCAACTGGTCCTACGCAAATGGGGTCGGCTTCACGCAGTTTTGCGTGTGGTGTAGCCAGGATTCCCACGTGCTCAGCGACTATGAACACCTAGGATTCCCACAGATAGTCGCAAATCTACAGGTTGAGTATCCACCAACTAGTTCAGCACAAACGTCATCTTCAGCACAAACGTCATCTTCAGCACAAACGTCATCTAAACTTCCCACCACACTCACTCTCACTTCATCCGCCACCACTGCCACCGTCAATCAGCGGGTCACCTTCACCGCCAGTCTCAGGGGCAGCATGACACCCCTCTCGTCTGAGTCAGTCACCATCTACCACTACCTCAACGGCGTCCGCTACAACGACGCCACCAAGACCACAAACGCCAACGGTCAGATCGCCCTCCCCCAGAGCTTTGGCTCCCCCGGACAACGCACTTACTACGCCACTATCGCCGGTGACAGCTCCTATCAGTCGTCGACAAGCAGCGTCGTCACCGTCAACGTCACTGCCAAGACCAAAGTTACCCTCGCCGCGTCAAACTCCGCCCCCGGCATTAATCAATATGTCACTTTCACCGCCACGCTCTCGTGGTGGAACCCCGCAACCGGCAAATGGGTCGCCACGAGCGGGAAGCCGATACAGATCTGGCACACGCTCAACGGCCTGCGCTACAACGTTGTGACGAAGACGACGAACGCGAGCGGCAAGGACACGTTCACACAGAAGTGGACATCAGCCGGCAAACGTCTCTACTACGCCACCTTCACCGGTGACACGTGGTACAAGGGATCAACGAGCGCAGTCCTGACGATCACCGTTAATTAGCCCAGACACGCGAGCGATGGCGTTGTTTGTGCACAGAGCATGAGGCGACCGCAAAGATCAACGCCTCCGGCTGCTATTCGCTCACTGAAATGGCGCCGCACCCAAGCACTGTGGTTTTTTGGCATAATCTCGGTATAAGCAGTCGTGGCTGTCATTAGTTTCTCCGGACATAGGTAACGAATGCAACGGGTGAATCAAACTAGCCGTCAATGATTGACTGCCGTAGGTGCGTTAACTTCGTCGGCATAAGCTTCGTGGCGATGATAAGCGCATCCCGTATTGCGAGTATTATCGCCGTCCGCGCCGCGTGGCAGATTGACAGTTGTGCGTTACCTGCCGTGTCTAAGCGTTATTCGCGGTCGGCGGTGAATGGTGAAGGTGTGCTGACTAAATAAGCGCAACTGCTCGTTTTCTCGTAAACAACCACGATGTTGCTTCGCAACATCGCTACATTTATTCACTCATTCTCAATACCTTCAAGAACTTCTTCTACGATCTCTCGCACCCGCCTATTGGTCATCGCAGCAGAACGTGCCAGCGTCGTTTCAGGGAACGAAACGTCTGTACAAAGTTGATCTAGGTCTTCCTTCTCATGGTCGAGCAATTCAAGAACCTCTAATAACCTCTCTTTCATTTATTCACCTTTCATAATCGGCAGTGCTTATAGTAGTCAGCTGTTACTTCTTCGATTTTGTCAAGGTCTTATTGCGTTGCCTTTTTTAAACCAGGGCTCATTGCCCACAACTTTTTGTATTGATCATCGGCATTTAACCCTTCGTTGACGAAATACAGTTACCTCCCACGTCACAAGTTCAAGAGCCTCCACATTCCAGAGGCTCTTACTAATCGTAGAATGTGCGCCTTGTCTCGTTCAAGTTTCAATCGTTGTTTTAGTGGATGTTGCTCAGCAACCCTTCCTGAAAATGGATGTTGCTCAGCAACCCTTCCTGAAAATACTCCTCTAGCGTAATCACCCTTGTCGTGTTGCTTCTCCTGAAGAGATACTGTACTGATGTCGTTCAAGTTGACCCCTCGGGATTAGGCTGCCAGTGCGCTAGACGAAAGCATATAATGCGTATACGTGAGGACGTTTCTGTTTACGAATGATCGATTTGAGAAATGACTAAAGCCGCCACGAGCACGCTAAGGTAGTTTCTGATAACTCCCTAAATTCTTAATCTATCTTATTTTTTTTGGGCTTCGGACGACCGAAAAGAAGCGCAAGCTCTCTCATGCCCAGCGAAGCAGCTAAAGGATCCGCCGAGACGGTAAGTGAGCTACCAGTGTTGTCACTTCAAAGAGGAATTATAAATATGCCCGCGTGGATGTACTGGGCAACCAACATGGGATTATTTGACAGGTTCAAGTCGAGCACTGCCCCAACGCACAAAGGGTTGACAGCGAAGGAATGGTGTGACAAAGGAGATGCACTTGCAAAGTCAGGTAGCCACCAAGAGGCGCTTCAGTGCTTCGACAAGGCGCTTGCGATAGATCCGCAATATGCTATAGCGTGGACTCTGAAAGGAGCTACGCTTGGGATGTTAGACCGCCACGAAGAAGCAGATCAGTGTCTCGACAAGGCGCTCGAGATCGATCCGAAGGATGCTAAGGCGTGGGCTCTGAAAGGAGCTACACTTGGGATGTTAGACCGCCACGAAGAGGCACTTCGGTGCCTCGATAAGGTGCTCGAGCTCGACCCGCGGTATGCTAAGGCGTGGAACGACAAAGGAACAGCGCTTGTGAAAGCAGACCGCCACCAAGAGGCGCTTCAGTGCTTCGACAAGGCGCTCGCGATAAACCCGCAGGATGTTGACGCGTGGAACTACAAAGGAGCCGCGCTTGACATGTTAGACCGCCACGAAGAGGCGATTCAGTGTTTTGACAAGGCGCTTGCGATAGATCTGAAGACCAACCGCACAACAAGGGAAACCGGCCGCACATGAGAAAATTCGTAAAACCACGCCCAAGAAGCAGTGAGGAAAAGAAACAACGAGCTACGAGCTAAGGAACGAGCGAAAAGAACACACTATGCTATTTTGAAAGGCTCACCGAACAAATGTGCACGATCCCCTTTGCATTACGCTCTTTTGTGGCAGTCCGGAAAAAAAGCAAGGGATAATTTGGCCCTCACTTATTGATCCGGACACGGCAATGAACCGGCTTAAAAAAAGCATGTGAAGGAGAGCTACGGAGAGGGTAGTTCGTTCGCCTTCTTCGCAGCTTTCCAGGCTGCTCGGAATCTTATTAAAATCCTATACAGCGTCAAAAAGCACAGGCCAAGAAGCACGATAGCGACTATGATTCCTCCAACAGGCCCTAACACTGCAAACATAGCGGCAATGATAAGCACAGCGACTACAAGCAGCCAGAAGCCGAGGACTAAAAATAGCCCCAGAAACAGCCCCTGAACAAAAGACTCCCTTATTTTATCACCTCGGTTTCAAATGCCAGCACTCCGGTTCTATGACGTGCCGCTTGGGTTATCGTCTTTTGCATAAGGGAAGCCCACCGTGTCGTATTGGGCCAATTGTTGTTGGTAGTCTCCCTCGACATAGTCTGTTAGCACGCGCGGCATTCTAAACGTACTTAGGTTTAGACGATCCAAAACTTAGAGCGTGTTCGTAGGTGCACAGTAATACTATTGTTCGCTTTCACTGTGAATCTACCCTTCTTAGAGCGCCGGCCCGTGCCTTCGCCTTTTTTTCAAGGCAAACGAAACCACGCTTGATCGGTCTTCTTCTCTGCTACGAGGTTTTCATTGAGACGACATCGTGTTGGACGACGTCCCCGTCAGATACCCGCCAAACCCTATAAGCCAAAGCACGATAGGGTATACGACCCATCGCTCTGCCCCTCCGACGCCGAGGAACGCGACGGCGGGAGTTATGTATGGACCTATGGCAAAAACCAACGCGATGATCCCCAGAATCACCGAGAAATAGCGGAGGGGTGCCTTTTGTTGGCTGAAGGCCGCGATTGCGGCGAAGCCGCCGGCGATGAACGTTAGCCCTGACAACAGCCAGTGTATAACGCCAAAGGTCTCGTTGAAGACGCCGGCTCCAACGGAGCCTATGCCAGCAAGAGCGATAAGTAACGGAAGTGCTGAGGGAAAAACGCGTTTGTCAAGCGCGCGGTGAATCGCGTACGCCCCTCCGATTATCAAAAAGCCTCCAACGACCAACGTCGTATCAAGGATGGCGGCGGCCGGCTGCATAATTACGCCGTTTCTCGGGCCCCCCAAATCGCTTATAAAGTTCTGCGAGACGCTATAGCCGGCATAGGTGGCTTCCGCGGTAACGATTCCTAAGAGGATTAGCGTTCCTGCGATGAAGAACAGCGCGCCAGCGACGTTCAGCCTGTTCATGCGCGAAGCAAGCGACTTGTGCGCACTTAGCTTTTTCTGTGGAGGCAATGACAGATCTCGAGAGGCGAGATTATTGCCTTCAGCACAAATTCAACCTTTATTCAGCACTTCAGTCAGAAATAGGTGCATGGAGAGACAGTTTCTTTACAAGCTTTTTTCATCCTACCGTTACACCATAACTTGCGACGATTGTCTCCCAGAGTTGTGGCACGAAAATGTCTTACTGAGGGTTCAAAAAAGGGGAAAAAGAAAATGGCGTCTCAATGGTTTATGCTCATCGCGATCGGAGCACTTTTCTTGTTTCTCCTTTTGACCATCACCGAAACCCCTCGTTTTTTCTGAATAATAAGCCAGTAGACTTAGCGTAGTAAAAGGTGCACAGAAGCGGTAGAGTTGCAGATCTGTTTAAATTAGTTCAACTGTAGCCAATCGATAGATGTCCCAATGCTCAACAGAAATGGTATACAAGCGGCTTCGAAAAAAAAATTATGACCATGTGTTCGAATCGGAGACCTCGGCCTGATAGGCTGGCGACTTGTTGATGTTCAAATAGGGTCAACTTCACTGTTCGTCTTGCCACCTGTACAAATTCTTCTTTGTTTGCAAGCGGTCAACGCTGCAATTGAAACAAGTTCCATTGTGGCAGCACAGTACTGCTCCGCACTGCGTACACCGCCACTTTGCATTCTCACGCTCTACAAAAGCGGCAAGCGAATGCCGCTTGATAAAGGTGAGATTCTCGATGAAACTCGTTCGGTATTGCTTTGATATCGTGCGTCGATTCGCTCCAAGTTCCTGCACGGGAAAGTGCCACATTCATGACAAAACCGAACTCTGTGATTCAGAAGGAGATCACAGCGTTTCTTTAGAAAGGCGCACTTCCTATCACGAGGGCGACATCCCGCGCAGTACGCCATCCTCACCCCTTTGCGTCTTACGTCGTGTTGGCGCGCGAGATAACGACTGCACACCGAACAGTTCATACCGCACGGCGCGATCAGTTTTGCATCATCAGAAAGAGCATCGAGCATGCGCAAGGGAAATACCGCTCGCTTGTTCATATAACTGCTCTTATTCTAGTCCGATTGTCGTATTTCAACTAGAGCCAAATAGACCCGTCTAAACTACTATATCACGTAAATACGGGCGAACTGCGCGAACGAATCATAAACCTTATGAACGCGTTTCTAGAAGAATTAGGCGAGCCGCGACAGGGGTAAGGTGAGTAAACGGCAAGCATTTATCTGGGTTGCAGCGGGTGGCATTACGATCATTGGCTAGGCGTCCTTTATAACTCGCGTAGTCGCTACCTGGAGCAATACGCGCAATTTTTCCACTCAGTCGAAGTCAATTCGACGTTTTATCAATTTCCGAAGGAAGGTCAGCTAAAAAAATGGTACAACGCTACTCCTGACGACTTTATTTTTTCTGTAAAGATGAACAGGTACATCACACACACAAAGAGGCTGCACGAAACGCGTGGAGCTCTCAGCGACTTCTTTGAGATCTGCGAGGCATTGGGACACAAGCTCGGTCCGTTTATCGTAGGGCTCGCTGCGAGCTTTAAAAAAGATATAACTCGTCTAGACGAGTTTCTTTCACTCTTGCCTGATCATGGTTTTGCTTTTGAATTCCGTCACAATTCGTGGTTTAGTGAGGATGTTTTTGACCGTTTTAGAGATCAAAGCAATCTGGCTATGGTTATGCTCGGTGCACAATTCGACAACAACATCGACTGTTTTAAGAATTTTGCTTACATTAGGTGGCATGCGCGTGATAGAAATCTGGACGTTTACTCTTCAGAAGAACTAGACTACTGGGCGCGTCGAATCCGAGAGCTTTCAAGCGAGGCTGACGTTTTCGGCTACTGGAACCACGATGCATACGGCCCTAAGAATTGTTTGGATTTAGCGTCTAGGCTGGGAGTGCGATAACCTTTACCGCCACCAGCTTAAAAGACGTTTTCGAAACTTAGGCCGGAAATACGCGATTCGCGGTGCCTGTTTTGATGAATATACAAAACGTAGAATTCAAATAGATCTAAAGAATCATTTCAAACGACTTAGTTGCCGGCTTTGCCGCGTGAAAAGCTGAAAAAAGATATGTTGGTGTTGTGCAATGATTACGAAAGGGGAATGATCAATGGTAATTGGTTTCACAATGATGAACGTTAATCGGGGCGCAGAATACGGCGTGTGGCAAGAACTAGTGAAGATTAGTGGCGTGACAAGAGCTGTGCATGTTTTTGGAGAGTTTGATTATGTCGCCATCATCGAAGCGAAAGACCTTTCTGAATTGACCCGCGCGGTTGATGACATAAAACTCATTCAAGGGGTCACCACCACACGTACGTTTGTTGAACATCAGCTTCCATTTATGAAATGATGCGCATTGCAAAAAAAGAACGATAGGCTCAGCCGGATTCGAACCGGCGACCTCCGCCGTGTGAACACAGGGGATTTGGCGCTTATTTCTCCATTTTGCGATCGCTCAGCACTGTTTTTTGAGCCACCGCCACCTGGATCATCGTGTTGACACCGACCTTGCCCCCGAGGCACCGAACGGTCTACTTCCAGGTGCCCTTGTGGCCGCTGGTTCCGAGCTCCTTAGCTTCGGTGGCTCGTATGTCGTACTTGAGATGCCCGGTCAGCGGGTCTTGGCCGTAGCTCTCGCAGAGCGCGATTAGCACGTCCTCGTGGGTCACGCCCACGTTCATGACTGTATCATTGCCGCCGTAGTAGATGAGGATGCTGCCATCGTCGCGGTGCACAGCCCCGCAGGTGAACACGACCTGTGGCACGTGAATGTAGTCTGCCTCCTCGACGCAGCAGTCAGCCCTGGATGGGAACAGGACGGGGATGCTCGACATCTTGACCCGCGCAGGGTCCGCTAGGTCGTGTAGCGCCACGCCGAGCACGTAGGGGTTGCCGTTCATGGTGGTGCGCACTCCGTGGAACACGCTGAGCCAGCCCTTGGCTGTCCTGAAAGGCGGCGCGCCAGGACCGATCTTGTCCGAGAAGGCGCTCGGGCCCGCGCCGGTCCTCATGACAGGCTCAGGCTGGATCTCCCACTGATTGGACTGGACCGAGCTCGTCCAGCCGAGCTTGATCTGCGTGTAAATACCTCCGACCTCGCCGGCCGTGGTGTCATTGGGTCGGAACAGACCCGCGTAGCGGCCGCCGATGGGCTCGGGGAAAATCACCACGTTTCGCATATCACGCTCGAGCACCGGGCCGTGGCGTATGAAGTGGGCGAAATCGCGGGTCGTGGCCAGCGAGAAGCGCACGCGGTTCTTCACCGTCGCGTGATAGGCACTGTAAGTGATGTAGTAGGTGTCGCCGATCTGGGTGATCCGCGGGTCCTCGACGCCGCCCGACTCGTTTTCGATGAGGGCCTTGGCATCAGTGCCGGGGGCGAAGGCGTCCCC